>OCHL01000028.1_pt1 | contig 176654 bp, 208 predicted proteins | sample 1538421 | NCBI WGS metagenome assembly OCHL01 (sample SAMN04571690, study PRJEB22368) | human gut metagenome | biome: human gut; material: stool | host: Homo sapiens | place: Luxembourg | collected 2012-06-01 | reverse complement strand
CAGGTATTAAGTATGTGCTTAGAGATTCCGAGAAAGGTGGTTTATGTGTATTAAATCCATGAGTGAACACTGTCTTATTAAGAAGAATACTCCAAAACTTCGTAAGAAACTAGAGGATGCTGGGTTAAGTGTGTGTATATGTACTACATTTGAGGATGCTGATTGGCTTAGTTGCTGGGGTTCTCATATGTCATATGATGTGTATCCGGATGACGTGGACGATTTGTCTAAAGAAGCCTATCTGGAGATGTATCTCAAGGAAACGAATCCGATTATATGTGAATCGGATGATGAGTTTATTAACATGTGTAAACAAATTAAAGGGAAATGATTATGCGGTAGATTACTTACAAACCATCATAACAGTTAGTCTGTTATTTAGAAATTACAATTTTATTAACTTATTAACAATTAACGATTTTAAAAGAGAAATTAGCGAATTAGTAAAAGCACAGAAGGTCGCTAAAAGAATTAATCATCAATCAGAAGTATATCGTAACAGAGGTTTATTACATGCAATGTATGTAGCTTATTACATTCTAAAACATAAACTGGTTGGGGATGCACAAGAAGCTTATTACAAGCAAGTATTAGATTCTTGGAAGAAATTAAAATTCAACGGCTGGTATGGTTGCTCCGGTGGAGATTACTCAAAGGAAACATGGAAATACTTTGTGAGTAGAGTTGATTCACTAATTGATGCATATTCTGATGAAGAGACTGTATGTGCTGATAGACCAGAAGCTTGATGTAGTTTATGGTTGTGTACAAGGTGGTCATGTAGTAGCACAGTGGTTATTGGAACATCCTAATCAGGATTGGAACAACAGCTATCTTATCTACTTATATGCTGACTTGGATAAATGGAGAGTTAGATTAGACCTTACTAATAAGGATTACTCTACATTCCATGAACCAGACCTTAACAACCAATTAACAGCAATTGCATTACAAGATGATGGTCGCATGTTCAAGAAACTTAAATTAGTAGGAAATTACTGAAACAAGGCTCCACAGCAGTTAGCATGTTGCAACTGGTCTTACCACCGAATAGTTAATCTTACGGGGTGGAGAAGTAGGTAATAGGATGAATTGGCGGTGCACCTTAAAAGCATTACCACACGCTCCATTAGTTCAGCGATAGAACAGTAGACCCTAAACCTACGTGTCACAGGTTTGAATCCTGTATGGAGCACTTTGCGGAGGAATGAAACGGATATATAAATCATACTAGTCTCATAAGCTAGTTATATTGGGTTCGACTCCCATCTCCGCAAGAATCTCATAGTCGAAACCTCCACGTGGTGAGATTCGGGTAACGCTAATTCGACTAAAGCTTGATGTCTTATATTTACTGCATAACTAACCATGTAAATGGAAAGAAGTATATAGGTAAAACTACTTCGTCCGTTAGTAAGAGATGGAAAGAACACTGTAGAGATTATAAGAAGGAGAGATGCAAAGATAGACCTTTGTATAGAGCCATGAATAAATATGGAATTGATTCATTTAGCATAGAAATGCTAGAAGAGTGCTCGTCAAAGGAATCTAGCGGAAGAGAAACTTACTGGATAAATGAATTTAAAACCTATGGTAATGGTTATAATGCCACTACCGGTGGAGATGGTTCTATTATTTGGAACTATGATGAAATTCGTGAGCTCTACGCTGCTAGACATTCGATGAAAGAGACTGCTAAAATAGTAGGATGTCATCCAGATACAGTGTCCAAAGTAGTGAAGGATATCAAGAGATCCCACAGTAATAGCGAGTCACATTGTGGCTCCTGTAAACCTCCAGTAAAGATAGAACAGTACAACGAAGATATACTTGTGCAAGTGTTTAATAGCGTGGCTGACGCAGCACATTGGTGTGTTGATAATGGTTATGCTAAGACAGCATACGGATATAGATGGGAGTATGCACAATAGCTCCCATCTCCGCAACCATATAATCCATAAATGATTATTTTATTTAAGAAGACGTACAGCACACGCCTCTTATATGATTAGTATTGGTAGCGTCTTCTGTGGATGGGCAAGTAGCTCAGTAGGTCAGAGCACTACTCTGATAAGGTAGGGGTCATAGGTTCAAGTCCTATCTTGCCCACGTCTTGATTTCGAATTAATAGGAAGTCTTACAGCATAACCCATGTCAATCATATTTAGACTTCCGCACTCTGGGTATAGGAGAATAGGTTAATCCGCTAGCTTTGGGAGCTAGAGAGTGTCGGATCGTACCCGGCTACCCAGACGATTTATTTGTATGTTTATTTAGTTTCACTAGATCCAATCATTAAGACCTTAATGATTAAACCGTTTCACTTTCGCCTCACATTAGTCCATTGACATGTGGGCGTGCTAGAGTGGCTTAATAGGCAGATCTGCAAAATCTGTATTCCTCGGTTCGAATCCGAGCGCCCACTCTTCGATTTAGTGAAATATAAGAAGACGTCAGCACTTCATGACTTGGCAACCGCCAATTTATTCGTGTGATTTAATTCTGTCTTCTGTAGGATGACTCCATAGCTCAGCTGGCTTAGAGCAACGGACCTTTAATCCGTGGGTCGAGGGTTCAAGTCCCTCTGGAGTCACTGGAAATGTTTTAATTAAGCAACTTGAAGTACAAATAATTGTATTCGACCACTCGGTCTGTGAAGATAGAGTGGTTTCTTTAGATTATTAATTTACTGACTAAAACTGAGTTATTATGAAACTATTTAAGTTAATTAAGAAAGCAGTTAAGTGGTATTTCATTCAAGTCTCTAAGACTTATGTAATGACTCCCACAGGCATGATAATTCCGCATGGATAATCATGCTGCCGCCTGTCAGTAGGAAATATATAGATTTTATGACACACAGATTTATTAAAGGACTTATCATGTTTCTAATTGGATGCATGATTTTATTGTTGCCAATACTAGTAAACTTAGGAGATATTGTAGGAGTTCCAATTATAATTGGTTCTATGATAGCCATTATAGGTTTCTTAATAATGCTAGATGGTGTTTAGTATTTAAATGGCGAGTTAGCTCAGTGGTAGAGCAGTTGACTGTTAATCAATTGGTCGCAGGTTCGAATCCTGCACTTGCCGCAATGTTTAATTTTAAACGTATTTGATTATGTTAACAGAATTTGTCGTAGGTGTGATTATGATCATATACATCATGTGGATTGCTAATTCTGGAGATGCTTGATTATGAGAAATGTTAAGTTTATATTACAACTATTATTAGGATTTGTATTAATTCTAATAGCAGTGTATTCTCCACTAAATGAAGATGGCAGAGTTGGCTTAATGCGGCAGTCTTGAAAACTGTTGGTCGTGTAACAGCGATCCCAGGGTTCGAATCCCTGTCCTTCCTCTTATTAATTTATTAATGAAAGATTATGAAATTGAAATTTAAACACGTTGATCAGCTCAGTAACAATAAGAAAGCAAGAATAGCTTACAGAGTTATAAGATTGTTACCAGAGGAGCCGGTATTGAATGCATTCTTTGACTCTGAAGATGTCCCTGAGAACTTAGAACTTGCTGTTAGAGCCAGGCATAAAGAAGCTGAAGAGCTTATGAATGTTAATCTTCCAAAACTTCCTAGGAAGATGAAGAAGAGACTTAAACGTCTTATTGGGACATTATATAATGGTTATAGTCTAGCTGTTGCTATATTAGACAATGAACGTGACACTATATCCAACGAAGTACAGCAAGGATAACAGCCGTTTGCATGCTATTCTACTTAATAAGTTTAAGGGAAAGCGCACACCTATATTATACGGGTATTTCTCATTTGTTAAAGAACAATTCTATATATCTAATATAGCACCTGGTGTACGTCTCACGTATGAAATACGAACAGAACTTATTAAGGAGCTGAGAAGGTTTCACTGGAATTATTCCTATAATATGGATACTAAAGCTTATAGAGATTGGCTAAAGTATCACAGTGTATTTAACTATTAAAATTTAATTATCGTATGAAGACAATCAATTTATCAGGACTAGATATGAAGAAATTCATTGGTACTGGTTACAATCCAGGTCAGGACATTGTTAATATCAATGGACGAGACAATGGAAGAACTAAACATGAAAGAATCAAGAATTCACAGAAACAAATTGTGGAGGAACCTAAAGAAAGACCAGAAGTATATTACTAGAATTAAACGGTCATTTCCGCATTGGTATATCTGTAGCAGTAATAAGTGGCGTAAAGCAATAAGCTGGACTGAACTTTATAATGCCAAGAATACCTTTAGGTTTAAAACCATGAGTACTCCCTGTAGTTGTGCAATATGTAAGGGAGAAAGATATAACAGATTGCAATATAAAAGGACTACTAAAGAACTGATAGCTTTATGTTCATAAAATAGTATCGCCTAAGAAGACATACAGCAGGTGTCATGTTACATATGATTACAATGTCTTCTGTTAATGCCTCGATAGTTCAAGGGATAGAACCTGGGATTTCTAACCCCATAATCTGCGTTCGAATCGCAGTCGGGGTACTTATTAACTAATAACTAAAATGTATGATACTGATTATTTATATTATCGGATGTGTAGTTGCTTTGATGGCTGTGTGTTTCTATGAATATCGTGACTATAAGAAGGATTCCAATTACACTTATAACTTGTGCGACTTATTAATGGAATTAACTCTTGTAATAACTTCATGGATTGGTGTTGTTGCAGTTATAGTACTTGTATCTCCAGGTATCGTAATGTTTAGAAAGAAGTAGTATGTTGTTCTTATGGATTTATTCGGCTGGATGCATTGCTACTTTATTACGTACCATAATCGGATTAATTATTGAGTACAAAGTAAGGCAAAGAAATAAAGAACGTCACGAGTTCAACCCTGGAATGTTACTACTTATAACACTGCTTGTAGTCAGCTCCTGGATAGGTGCAATGATTATAGTATCTAGTAGTAGCGAAGATGTGTACAGGTACTTAACTAAGAAGTAACAGAGTATATAAAATGAATAATAGGTTATTAGACCGGTAAATAACCTTTCCGTAAGCAGTCGGACGTTGAGAGTTGATAGCCCTTACGATAGTGTGGCTACATACGGGCTGTGTAGTGTAATCCGGGAGCACATCATCCTTGCAAGATGAAGGAGGAGTTCAAATCTCACACGGTCCACTATTAAACTAAATTGAATAATATGAGTGAAGAACTACTTGAAGTATCATGTGAACAGTATGAAAAAGAATTAGAATCGCTTAACGAGGTTAAAAGAAGAGGTTGATAATTTTATTATCACACCGTAAAGCTCTCAAGTCTTTTAAATTGGATGTTTTATGCTAATACAGTTGTATTAATTGCTACTGTAACTCACAGTATCTTATGTTATATAAATGAAGCATTCACTACTACTACACTTATATGTTGCATTAGTAGTGTTATACTGTAATTTATTCAACCCATAAGTTACTATAAGAGAAGCAATGATTGATAGCCATTATTAATAAAGTTGGGGAAAGTTACAATAGATGTCTTGAACTACTAGAATACTTGATAGCGGTATTAAACGAACTTGACGAGACTGATAACCGAGACAAGTTTGTAGAAGACGTAGGAGAAGACTTAGCACTAGCCATTCTAGAATACGAGATGTGTAAACAAGTATTTGCAAATGCAGTGCGCGAAGGTTACGAGAATGAGTAACTATATATGGTGTTATTAGCTCAGTTGGTTAGAGCACTTGATTGTGGTTCAAGAGGTCGTCAGTTCGATTCTGACATAACACCCTTAGTATCTTATAGACATAATATTAACTTTAAAATTAATTTCCAGTTTGTTTCATTGTTTATTATTCACTAAGATACTATAATGCCGAGGTAGTGGTTGGGTGCAATTCCCATGAGTAGGCGAGGATACGTTGCGTGACACGGTAATGGGAGTAGGTGCGATGGCAGTCTGTATGGCGCCTTTAGGATTGTACAGCACTGAAGGATTCAAGTTGTCCAAAGTTAGCTGGCGTAATAAAGCATAAAATCCAGTGAAGACGTATGTGTAGGCAATATGGGGCAGTAGCGCAGGTGGTCAGTTCGCGCTGGACTGAAAATCCAGAGATAATGGTTCGATTCCATTCTGTCCCACTATTTATTAACAGATTCAATTATTAACAAGATGAGTGATGTGTATTATATCATAGGTGGTGTTGCCTATGGTATCTTTATCTTGCAATTCATAATATCATGGGTTGCAGGTGAACTTGATGTTGATGTGGACTTCGACGGAGATGCCGATTTCGACATTGGTGATGTTGTTTCATTTAAAGGCCTTATTCACTTCCTGATGGGATTTGGAGGATGGACTTCTATTAAACAACTACTAGGTTACGAGATAACCTGGGTTGATTGGTTAATAGGATTCTTTATAGGTCTTGTATTTGTGTTTATGCTGTATCATTTATATAAATTCTGTATGAAATTACAGAACTTTCCAACCGACGAACCTCTTGTATACTTAGCAGGAAGACCAGCTAGAATATATGTTCGCTTAGACGATAAACGCTATTTAGCTTTTGTAAATATAAGTGGAGCATCTAGAGAAGTAGAACTTGTTTCTATTTCAGGTACTTCATATGCGGTTAATCAAGTGGTTACAATTCGTGAGGTTATGGATAACACATTGTACATAGATTAAAGACTCATAAGATGGAAATGACAACATTAATTATCGTAGGAGTAATTGTATTAATAGCAATTATTACTATCATTGGGATTTTATCTCGTTATCGTAAATGTAAATCTGATGAACTATTAGTAGTTTATGGTAAAACTGGTTCTCACAAAGAGAAGGTAAATGAACTTGATGCCAAAGGGAACCAAGTTAGTAGGGAAGTAGAAATTAAAACTGCTAGAGTGTATCACGGTGGAGCTGCATTTGTATGGCCTATCATTCAGGGATATGAAGTAATGTCAATGCGTCCTATTCAGTTGAATTTAACTCTCAAGGATGCATTATCAGCCCAGAATATTCGTGTTACTGTTCCTACTACAGTCACTGTAGCAATCAGCCAAGATCCATTAATTATGCAGAATGCTGCTAATAGATTGCTTGGCGTTGATGATACAGATAAAGAGAGTTTAATTTCAGACATTGTATATGGCCAAATGAGGCTTATTGTGGCTTCTATGGAAATTGAGGAACTTAATTCTAATAGAGATAAGTTCTTAACTCAAGCTAGAGACAATATCAACACGGAGTTGAACAAATTGGGTTTGTATCTGATTAATATCAATATTAGTGACATCAGAGATGCTGCTAATTATATTGAGAATCTAGGTCAGAAAGAAACTACTAAGGCTAGAGCACAGGCAGAAGCTGCTATTGCTGAAGAAGAGAAGAAAGGAGCAATTCAAATTGCCCTTACTACTAAGGAAAGGGAGACTAAAGTAGCTGAAACTACTAGAGACCAGAAAGTAGCCATTGCTATTACTCTTAAGGATCAAGAGACTACTATTGCTGAAACTAATAAGGATAAAGCAATTAGGTTAGCTGAAACTACTAAGGAGCAGGAAGTTAAACTGTCAGAGCAGCAGAAGGAACAACGTATTGCTATTGCAGATCAACAGAAAGAGCAGGAAGTAGGAGTAGCTAAAGCTAATACTGAGAAGCTTTCTAAGGTAGCAGAGCAAGAGTCTATTGCAATTTCTCAACAGACTGAATGGGACGCACAAGCTAAAGCTAATATGGCTAAATCTAAAGCGGAAGCAGCTGCTAAAGAACAAGAAGCTGAATCAGCTAAGCAAATTCGTATTGCTGCCGCCCAACAGAATCAGGAGGCTGAGACAATTAAAGCTGTTCAAGAGAAGGAGGCCAGGACTGCTGAATATGAGTCTGAAGCTCGTAAGAAGACAGCTGAAGCTAATAAGCAGGCTGGAGTAGCCGAGCATATGGCTACAATTGAAGTGTCTAAGGCTAAAGGAGAAGCTGCAAAGGCTGCTGCTGATGCTGATAAGGTTGCAGGTATTTCTAAAGTGGATGCAGAAACTACTATTGCTAGAACCGAGCAAGAGAAGATTGCAGAAATTAAAGAAGCTGAAGCCAAAGCTAAAGAAGCTGAGTTGAATGCAACAGTAATTGTACCCGCTAATAAGGCTAAGGAGAAAGCTATTATTGATGCTGAAGCTGTAAAGCAAGAAGCTATTCTTAAGGCGGAAGCTAAAGCTGCTGAAATTCTGAAAGAAGCAGAAGCTAAGGCAAATGCAACTCAGATGCAACTTGAAGCTGAAGCTGAAGGTACTAAGAGAAAGTTGCTTGCAGAGGCTGAAGGTAAGAGAGCATCCTTGATGGCAGAAGCAGATAAGATTACTGCTGTCGAAATGGCTCCCGCAAAAGCAGTAGAGAAGATGATTGAATGTGGTATGACTCCACAAATGATTGTTCAATATAAGACAGTGGATCAGCTTAAAGGCATTGCTGAAGCATCCGCAGAGATGTATGAACATATCCATCTTGGACAAGTTACTGTTTATGGTAACGAGAATACTGCTGGTAGTTTCATGGCTAAAACAGCTGAGAATCTTAATCCAGCATTTGAACTTCTTAAGAGTATTCCTTTTAAGAAGACATTTAAAGAAATGTTTGTCGAGGATAAAAAGGATAATCCAACCGAAGACAACTTTGAAGCTGTGAAGTAACAATCTTTTACAGCTTAAGAAGACGAACAGCATTAGTAATGATACAGCAAGGTCTTCTGTAATTGGAGGTATGGGTGAGTGGTCTATACCAGAGTCGAAATATGGATACAAAAAGGTTAGGAAACATAGGTGAAGCTCTAACTCAAGCAGAGTTTGTTATGCGGGGAATTCCTTTGTATTTACCATTTGGGGAGAATGAGAAATCTGATATGATTATTGATTTAAATGGTGAATTAAAGAGAGTTCAATGCAAAACGTCAGAGCAATTTAAAGATAATAAAATAGTGTGGAAACTATCAAGCAGAACAACGTCAGGCTGTCATCAGTACACTAAAGATGAAGTTGATTTCTTCGCACTATATAATTTAGAATCTAAGATACACATTTTAATACCTATAGAGGATTTAGATGGTAGATATTCATTAAAGGTATCAGTTCCGTTTAAAGAATCTAAGAATCAAAGTGACCCAATTAATTGGGAAGATTACACATTTGATAAAGTATTAAAAATTCCTAAACTAGATTGTAACTAGGGAGAGAGTAACCTGCAAGGAGTAGGGATTGCCTGCTAAGCAAATCGTGCATTTCGGTGCATTGGGTTCGAAACCCAACCTCTCCGCTAAGACTCCGAACCTCTAAAAGGGTTCCGCTGGTTCGAATCCAGCTGCCTCCGCGCTGATTAATAAGAGTTGTGAAATTATTATTAACCTAATTACTAAAATTATGGTGAAAGTGTTAAATTCAAGGGAATTGATGAGTAGAGACTTTAAGTCTATACCCGATGCGGTTATCTTAGCTTTTAATACTTTAATAGTTAAGAATTGGAATGGTCTGGCTTCCGCGTTTAAACAATCAGATGTGATCGCCTATATAGCATCTGATAACATAACAGAGGAAGAAGCTATTAAGAATCATTGGCTAGACGTAGAACCTATTTATAGGGCCAATGGATTCGGAGTAAAGTACGTAGGAAGAGGAAGTGATGCAGAATTCACTTTCTGGAAGGCATAACGGATGTCGGGTTCGTCTAATTGGATAGGACACATGTCTCTCACACATGTAACACGGGTTCAAATCCCGTACCCGGTACTAACTTAATTAATAAGGATTTATATGAAGGAAATTAATCGTGTGTTCTTTGGCGAGAAGGGAATTACTTCTACTTCCGCTAATCATTTAGCTAATTTGGCTAAAGAATGTATGGAATCTAATCGCAGAGCCTTAGAGGGTGTGGGATTTATTACGAGTACTGTAAGATTGTTAAGTGGAGGTCAAGCTTCCATTTTAACTGAAGGTAGAAACGAACAATATCTATCTTCTATACCAGAACTTCTTGAAGAAATCGCTGAAATGAATACTTTCTGTGCTTGGATGCGTGAAGCTATTAAGGCTAAGGATGAGGAACTAAGCCTCATTGATAATGCTGATCTATGTGATTACCTTGAGAATCTTTCCGAAATGCCCGAAGTTCCTGAAAGAGGTATTATGTGGAATGAGAAGGATGCCATTGCTACATTCTCTATTGCAGAAAGAATGGAATACTATAACTTAGAAGCTGAAGCAGCTACTCTAGGTAAGTTTATCCATCCAGACAAACCGTTCTCTATGGCACGTACTGATATGATGAAACGTATGGTACAGCCTAATAAGCTAGTAGGAGAAGGCGTCAATGCAATGATGTATCATTTCGTCCCATCAATTAGCTCTGATTTAGTAGAGGATTGTTATATGCAACTACAACAGAAACATAGAAATGTTGAAGGAGCATTGAATAAGTACAAATATAGAATCAAGAAGCTTGTTGAGGAACACAATCTGGAACTTGAACGTAAGTATAAGGATGCAAGTAAAGTCTATAGTATGACAATGCAAGCCAAAGGAACTGAGTTCAGAACTTGGCAAATTGAAGAGCGTAGTAAGATTGCCGCTCTTAAGATTGTTATTCCAGAAGCTCTTGCTAAAACATATGAGAAGCTGAAAGCTCTCACTACTGAGGTGTAGAGAACCTGAATCGCTTTAGATTCTAATCTCTCTTTACATGAATAGGAAAGGTATAAAAGTTTATAGCAATTTTAAGATCTGTTCCACAGATCTTGGCATATTAACTTATAAAATGTACTGACAGCTGCATATAAAAACGAATCCCTTAAAGGTCGTTATCTTTGTCTTTGCTCATGCAGCTGGTCTTAGCCTTTGAGTTAGTTTTAGACTACGCTTATACCTCCTATTCATGACTCTTATATTCCCATCTACTAACTGGTTAGGTAATCACCCTTTCACGGTGAAGATACGGGTTCGAGCCCCGTTGGGAATACCTCGTGCATAATCCTCCCTAGCCACATAACGGCTATGTAATAATAATCATACACATCTTGAGACGACGTGAGGGCATAGAAGTTTCAAGCGGTGGCTAGCGCTGTAGTACACAATGGTGGGATAGAAACGGCTAGCACCCACTCTTATAGTTATATGCCCAGGTCTCATTGGCATACCAAGTTATTTGAAGAGATGGACACCTATCAATAACATTGGGAATACCTCAGCTGGCGGGAAGAGACAATACACTTAGGAACGGAAGTTGAATCCTGTGTCCGGGAACGGAAGTTAAGTGTAGGTAAGCTAGCTCTATGGTGCATTGGTCTAAAGGTTAGGATACTAGACTGTCTATCTTGGGGTACGGGTTCGATTCCCGTATGCACCGCAATCTTTGATTTGCATAAGAAGACTACAGCAGTATAGTTTTATATCAAAGTCTTCTGAAATTGCCTCCTTAGCTCAACTGGCAGAGCAATCGTCTTGTAAGCGATAGGTTATCGGTTCGATTCCGGTGGGAGGCTCGATGATAGTCTTAGGCTATTGTTAGATTATTTTTAACACACAGAGATGCTTATGAAGTTAACATGTTAATGTGAAATGTAAATGAGCAGTTTTAAAGAGAAATTGAGTAAGAGTGGTCAGAGTGTACTTGATGCAAGAGCACAGAATCTGTATGAATTGACTAAAATTGAAGAAGACAGATTCGTTCAGGACTGCAAGTTGAAAGTACTCCGTATTCAGGGAGAAATCAATAAGCATAATGATCTTGCCGTTAAATCAAGAGACTCTTTGAATCCGGCTGAATGGGTGAGAACAAGACATGAATTAGCACGTAAGTTACGTGTTGCAAAGATTGAACTTGCTTTGGCCATGCAGGTAGACGAAGAAGAATTTCCTGCTGATGCAACAGAATCCATTAATTTGGATGATGTAAAAGGAGACATTACTAACCCATTAGATAATTAATCATGGGAAGTGGTGTTTACAGTAGTATTGCTTATAGCACTTTATCCGATGATAGAGGATATGCTAAAGCATCGCGTGACCAGCTCTTTAGGAACGTTTCAGTAGATGCTAGTAATACAGCAGCGTCATTTAATGTAAATGCACGTAGCTTTAATACTCAAGTTAAAGCTGAAATGGTCAATGTTGGAGTTCGTGAGTGTCGTGACTCTCAAGAACATCCACACTCTACTCCGATAATCATTGCACTGGATGTTACTGGTTCAATGATGAATACTCCTTATGAAATGATTAAGAACCATTTACCTAAGATTATGGATTCTGTCATGCAAATGGGAGTACGTGATCCTCAATTGTTGTTTATGGCAGTTGGAGACCACGAATACGATAGATATCCTATTCAGGTTGGACAGTTTGAATCTGATACTGAGAAGATTCTAAATTCATTAGAGTCCTTAGTAATAGAAGGCGGAGGTGGTGGTAATGCAGGTGAGAGTTATTTATTAGCTCACATAGTTGCAGGATATCACACTGAAACCGATTCTTGGTTCCAAAGACATACTAAAGGATTCTTGTTTACTATTGGCGATGAACCTAATTTACAAGGAATCCCAGGTAATAGTTTAACTGAAATTCTAGGGTATCAAAAAGGTGCTGGTTCTATTAGTGCTAATGAAGCAATTCGGAAAGCACAAGAGCAGTACCATGTATTCCACATTCACATTACTAATGCCAGTCATGGCACAAGGGTGGCTGAATCTTGGAAGAATCTACTTGGACAGAATGTACTAATGTGTAAATCTGATGAAGTGGATAAAGTAATTGCTAAAGCAATTAAAGACAATTACGAGGAGCCTGTGTATGCAGAAGCTTCTAGTGATGCTTCTAGTAGTACAACTACCGAAGACAAACAAAATTTCTATTAAAATCATGATTAGTATAGTGTTAGGCTCATTTATGGGCGATGAAGGTAAGGGACAGACGGTACATAATATATGTGCTAAGAATCCAGAGAACTCACTTGTAATAAGGTTTAGTGGCGGACACCAAGTTGGCCATACTGTTAAATACAGAGACCTTATGCACACATTTAGTAACTTTGGAAGTGGAACCTTGCTAGGAGTGCCTACATATTGGTCTGAATACTGTACTGTAGACCCAGTAACCTCTACACTTGAAGCAATGGATTTAAAGAAATTAGGTATTACTCCTAAAATTATTTATAATCCATTATGTCAAGTCATAGTACCATTCGACGTCTATTCTCAAGTGAGCGACGTAGTAAATCTACGTCACGGTACTGTAGGGACTGGTTTTAAAACGTGTTTAGACCGAGTGAAGTCGGGGTATAATCTTATGGTTATAGATTGCTTGAATATACACATTCTTAGAGAGAAAGTTAATGCAATAGCAGACAACTATTATCACATGAATAGTGTATATCCATCAATTGACTTGGACAATTGGTGCAGAACTGTGAATGCATATTTCAACACTGTCCAAGTAAGTACCTTAGAAGCTATATGGGAAGATTACGACAATCTTATCTTTGAAGGTTCTCAAGGTATATTATTAGACCAAAGATTCGGAATAATGCCCCATTGCACTCCATCTAATACAACATCACAGAATGCTCATCAAATACTAAAACAAATTGGATGTAATGACACCGTTACGGTTAATTACGTTACTAGACCATACATAACGCGTCATGGTAACGGTCCGTTTCCTTCTGATAAGCCAGTTAGACCTGTTGTAGACCCCAACAACCAATTTAACGACTTTCAGAAATCTTTCCGGGCTATAGAGTTTGATCCAGTTTTGTTTAGGCATAGTCTCAATATTGATTCTATGTTTAGCCATGACGTTCGCAAGAAGGCTATAGTTACTCATTGGGACGAAGCTACAGACAAAGATATGTTTATAAGACCTAACTTTGAACTGTATATTTATGAAGAGTATGTAAGGGAGTCATAGTATTCCCTTAGTAATTGGACTATGGTGTAACGGCAGCACAACAGGTTTTGGTTCTGTTTGTCCAGGTTCGAATCCTGGTGGTCCAACTACTAATTATGATTTTAATATGTTAATGAGTTTGTTATTAATAAGACCTTACTATTAATTGTGTTAGTCTTGAAGAATTAAGGGCTCATAGCTCAATTGGTTAGAGCAAAACACTCATAATGTTGAGGTTGTCAGTTCAAGTCTGGCTGGGCCCACACAATTGATGATAAGAATCTTTTATGAGGAAGGTAGTAGGTAGCATTGACGGCTACGATGTCATTTATGTGGAAGGCAAGAATGTAATATTCTGTAAGAATACTGCATTACCCTACCCATTGATTAAAAGTATTATTAGGGGAAGTGAATGTAGAACCACAATTGATGATAAGAATCTTACCGTCACTCAAGATGGTTCAATCATTCAATTAGGTTGTTTAACTACAACCAGAGAGAATTGCGAGGCAATTATTAAGGAAGTAAATAAGATTAATAAACCTAACAAGTAATGGCGAAGAACATTATTCCGCAAGGAACCACCGCTGCTATAGCAGCTAGAGTTAACAAGTACGAGGAATCTCAGAAACAGAGAATCATCGAAGTGTGCCAAAGTAATATGAAGTACGCGGACGTCCTGGGCTTCATTGAAGGCGAAATCAAGCAGTCTAAGAAGATGGCATCATTCAAGTACACACTCCTATGTTGGAAACCAGATGGCGTGTATCAGCTGAATAGAGCTATCAATGAAGTGTTTGGTTCTGCTGTTAGTAAGGAGGATAAGAGTCCTTCCGGCAACAGTAATATTGACACCGTAGATGTTATCTTAGCTGATGGCTCTCGTACTAAAGTACCTTTTGGTAAAATCTCTTTGGAAGAACTTGGTGAGGATTCTGAAATCAATATTAACTATGACAACGACCGTCATTTACTATTGGTTAAAGGTCAGTGCCAATTCAAGTACCAATCTCTTATTGATGATATTGTTGAAAGAACTAAAGAATTGCTCGCAACTGAATCTATCTATAAGAACCAGGCACTTGAAATTACCAATCTGAGTGAACCGAAGATTATGACTCTAGCCGGTATCGATAAGCAGTTTATGGTTCTGTCAAAGAAGACAGAATTTGAGCTGCAACCGCTTCGTTCAAGAATCTTGTACCCAGAGAAATGTATTGCAAAGGGTATTCCTTTGAAGTATGGCTGCTTACTGGAAGGTAAATATGGTACTGGTAAGACCCTACTGGCATTTAAACTGGCCAAAGATGCGGTAAACAACGGATGGTCATTCGTATATCTAAAAGACCCTTCTCTGTTAGCTGAAACTCTCCGTATGTGTAAAGTGGTAGACCGTTCAGGTCATGGTGTTATTGTCTTTGTAGAGGATATTGACCAGGTAACTAGAGGTAACAGAGATTCTGCAATGCAGGATATTCTGAATACTTTGGATGGTGGCGATACCAAAGATATGAACGTAATCACTTTATTTACTACTAATCATATTGAGCTGATTGAACCTACCTTCTTAAGAGGTAAAAGAATTGGTTCTGTGATTACTATGGATTGTCTTGATGCTGAAACAGCTGAAAGGTTTATTCGTGAAACATTCTCCGAAGCTGAAGGTTATAGCGTAGACGACGACTTGTCAGATGTATGTAACTACATTGCTAAAGCACAGATTGCTCCGGCATTTATGGCTGAAATTGTAGAATCTACTAAGTCTAAGCTTATCTTTACTGAGGAGACCCATGTAACATCGTTCCATATTAAGACCAGTGTTGAATCCTATCAACGTCAAGTTGGTCTTGCTTCTAAGAAAGCTGTTATCGAAACTCCTGCTGATAAATTAGCCGCTGGGTTAATAGGATTGCTCGGGGTCGATAAGATTGAAACGACGTTAAAGATGTGTGAAACTTATTTCGAATGTAGTCGTAACGACTTTAAGGATTAACACTGACTTTGGGTTAAAACTAGAAAGGGAGTGGCAACACTCCTCTTTCTTTTTATTTATAATGAAGTATCTAATAGTTATTTTATTTATGTTGCTATGCAGTCCTAGTAATGATGCTAGAGGCTTTCATGTTAGCGTAGTTGGAGAAGAGAGAGTAATTGAGTTTGAGAATAAATTCCCTCAAATAGTTAAGAATGAAGCTGTGTATATAGCATATCTTCAGCAATACTACAAGGGAAATGAAGATGAATTCATTAAGTTACTAAAACAGTAATGGGGTAGTGGTGGAATGGTAGACACGATAGACTTAGAATCTATTGCCCTACGGGCGTGAGAGTTCGAGTCTCTCCTACCCTACTAGAGTACTAACTTTAAAATATATTTAATTATGGCAGATAATTTGAAAGAAATCTTCGAAGAAGCAGGTGAGTTTGCTGAAGCAAATGGTAATAAGCTTACACTAGCTGATGCAGTGGTATTGATTGCTGAAGCATATGAATTAGGACTGAATACAGCAACGCAATTATTAAGTGTAAAAGATGCCAACAATAATTGACTTAAGACCTGAAATTGAAAAGATTTCAGGAAGGATTGCAATAGTAGCTTTGTTAATACTATGTTTATGTATTAAAGTATATACTACTCAGTTCTGGCATGATATGAATGTTGACCACAGAGTTAAATGTAAAGTCATAGACAGAATAGTAGAGGATGAAACTATTACACAAAATGGTAATTCTACTACTAAGAAGGTAAATAAACTTGTATTGCAAGCTGAAGGATTTAATAATACATTTAAGCTAGCTGTAGACACTCCAACCTGGAATAGAGCTATTATTAATGGCGTTAAGAATACATTCTATTTTAATATATCTAGAACCGAGTACGGACCTTGGCACAATCAGCTTATATGTGTACTCTTACTCTTAGTAACTGGAAGTAGTGGCTGTTCGTTCATAGTGTATAGTGTGCGTTATATAACTAGTATAATAAGTCATAACAATGGTAAATAATTTGAATGCAGAAGCTCTACGTAATGCCCTAGTAGTTGCTTCTATGGAGTATTGTAAGAAATACTTGGAAGGGCAGAATGTCAATAAGACAGAAGATATTAAAGCTCAGATTGCTAAGCTAGAGGCTAATGGATTGGGTAAAACTAAGAATGCTGAAGTACTTCGTACTCTATTAACTGCTAAAGGTTCTGGTAAATCTAGAGATGAAATTGCCTCTCTTATTGGTAGAATCAAGGAAGTGAGTCCTTCTTGTATGATAGTTCCTTATGATGATTTCTTTAAAGTATTGAAGAAATACAACTTGGCTTGTGGTCCTATTTCAACTTATAAGGGAGTTATCCCTGAAGAGAACATTGAAGCTATTGTAAAGGCCGGAGAGGAATTGCGTAAAATAAGGAATATTAATAACATGCAATGGGTTCCTAGAATAGATATAGATTCCGATATGCCAAAGAGTATAGTAAATGAAATCGTTGAATACTTCTCAAGATTCCCGTTTGTAGTGGACGGCATCTCTTCTGGATGGCAATATATGCGTGCTATAGGACACCCAGAAGTTGAGGACAGTGTAAGCTTCAGTTCATATACCTTAAATGACAATGACTGGTGTATAGCAGCTCCCTATGATACTATGACAGATAATATAACTATCAGAATGTATTCAGGTAAAGAAGCTAGAAAACGTCAGCTTGAGGATCCAATTGTCTTTAAGGCAAATGAAATAGGAGCGATTATTGCTACTATGTGGGATACTGAAGCTACAGATAGCATATTCGATAAATATCGTTAACTTATAAATCCATAAGAACATAAGGAGACAAAGCCAAACTAGCCGGCAGTGAAGCAAACGGGAGGTATTAAGGTTACATTGGTGACGATGTAAACACGACGAGCTTTATGTTCTTATTAATGGCGAGATAGCTCAACTGGTTAGAGCGTGATACTCATAATATCAAGGTTGGGTGTTCGAGTCACCTTCTCGCCACATTACTAATTAATACTTAAAGATTATGTACGTAAAGTTTGTAAAAGACGGTAAGACAATAGAGGAAGTATCAATCTCATCAGAGATGATTCCATTCCCTACAGACACAGTGGTGCTAGAAGCTGGCAAATTTACTGTAGAATCCAGAGAGTATGATATACTTGATGGAACTTGTACAGTTATCCTGGACCAGCAAAGCACTTGGACAGAACATCCTCAAGAGTATAATGATGCAATGCTTGCATACAAGAAGCGTTGGAATAATACAATTGGTTTGTCATGTGAAGACTTTTTTAAGATGAAGTAGCTTGTGCAGAGGGGTACCAAACTACAAGCAGTTAAGCATGTAAAGGAGTCTACCAAATGCGGTTTGAAAGAAGCCAAAGATTTTGTTGATACTTATTGTGATTATGTATTAAATGACTAGAAGTAGACGTAAAATTCCTATTGTTAAAGGACCTAAAGTTAAACGCAATTGGTATAACCGAAGGGTTAAGAGACACCAAAGGCAACAGACTAGAGATATTCTAACACTTAAAGATATCCTAGACTATGAGATTTCTTCTAGTAGGGAGATTGTGAACGATTATGATGTATGTGATTATAAATTCGATTATAGGTTTCTAACTCCGTTTATGAAGAGACATGGTTCCTATGGTGAATATGCAAAGAAAGTATTAAGGAAATGAAATGGTTGTATCGTCTATTAATCAATTGGATTGATAGATTAAATGAAGAGCAGTGTGAAATATGATGGTTTTAAGATGTGTATTGGTAACTTTAGCTGCAAGGTCCCTAGGAAGTGCAGTTCTAGCAATGATATGGAATGCCAATGATAAATTCATTAAAGTAATGTTCTCCATATCAATGGTAACTACAATAATGTTACTTCTTCTTGCATGTATTGTATAATAAGGATGGCCAGATGGCGGAACTGGTAGACGCGTCAGACTTAAAATCTGGTGGGCAGAAGTGCTCGTGCGGGTTCGACTCCCGTTCTGGCCACAATTAAAATTATGTTGTATGCATCAGTGTGATTATTGTTGTTGGTATAATCCAGCAGGGTATTGTGATTGTCCGTTAGTAATGAAAGCTAAAGCGTGTAAGTCTGCTATCAAGACTAAAGAAAGGACTGAAAATAAGGTAGTAACGTCTAAAGCAGTTAATAATGAAGATTTATGAATTTCTAAGAAAGGTTACTGAAATTGAATTGTCACAAGTCAAATATGTATTCGGTGACTGGGATTTAGCTTTAGAGGAATACGTCAATAAATGTGAAAGGCATCGTGCGCCCAATGTAATGGCATTATTAAAACTGTCATCTACATTGGGCGAACTTGTTGATTTATATAGAGGTCTTGAACTTAAGAGATATCCCATTCCAGAAGCCGAGCTAGAGGCTAAGAAACAACGATATGACACTTTAATGGAATATTGTTTATGTGGCAATGGAGGACATTTATCTATGTTTGAGAGAATAACTAACGGCTCTAGAATGGAACAGAGATTAAACTTTATTTACGAAATGCAATTAATGGCTAATGCTATACAAGGTAAAGATGTTGGCAGAAGGAAACTCCTTCGTAACTTCAGAGAAGGGAAATTCCATGACTCCTCTAATCAAATCGGGACAAAAGCATGTCTTAAGTCCAGTAACCCTAGATAAAGTAGAAGTGGGAGATATTGTCTTTTGTAAAGTTAAAGGGAGGTATTATACTCACTTAGTTAGAGCTAAGGGAGATAGAGGAGTCCTTATAGGCAACAATCATGGTAAGATTAATGGATGGACTAAATCCGTGTTTGGTAAAGTGACTAAAATATTGTAATATGAAAGAGCTATTAAAGAATTGGATACTGAAACTAACGTGTCGGCATAATTGGAAGGAATTAAAGTACATGAGTGTATACATGGATGATGAAGAAGTTCCTTGTTCCCATGTATACCTTTTGGTATGCACTAAGTGTGGTAAGCTTAAGCAAGTGAAAATGAAACCAGGCTAGAGACTGGATTATAATTAACTCTGGCGATGAAGACTAAAGCAGAGTCTAGCATATGGAATAAGATGTGCTCCGAAGTACAAGGAGTGGGGTGGTTGCAGCATACCTCTTTAGGGACATAAGTCTTAATCACTGCTCCAACGCCATTAACAATCGTTTTGATCGGGTCCACAGTACGCGTAGTGGCAGGGGTTCGAATCCTCTGATGGCGACATCCCTTAAGTCTTGTAACTAAATAACTCTTATGATAATAGGCAAGAAAGTAAATAGGATTACTAGTTCTTCTCTGGCAGAAGAATCTTCCAAGATTATTGATGCATTTCAGTCTACTGTTAATAAGTTACGTGATGTAGCTAAAAGAGCAGATGATGAGAAAGCAGCTAAAGAACAAGAGATTATTTCATTACAAACTGAGACAGCTAATCTTAGCGAAGTCTCTAATAAAGCAACTTCCATGGCCGATAAGATTGGAAGTTTACTTCAATAATCAAATGGGTAAATTAATAGACATTAAAGACATCGAATTTGAATTAGACGAGTTTCTTAATGCTGAATCTTTCTTAGATTTAGCTAAAGGAGACATAACTAGAGCCTTTGCATTAGGATATCTTAGAGATGAGTTACAAGAACCTCTTCATGCAGCTATAGATGCTGGTGATAAGGGTTTGCGACTATCTAAGTCATTTGATATGGCTATACAGAAAGTTAGACCTTATGTAAATGATATGACTAAGATATCTGATGAAGAAATGTCTAAGGATGATTTCTCATTGATGGAAGTATGTAATGCTGTATTAGATCAGCTTACATATGAAGAGCCTGAGGATGAACTGTATGTTGCATTCGTATTAGGAATGTGGATATTACATTTACTTCACAAAGCAACAGAAGCTGAAACAGATTCCGACGAAGATTTTGTTGAAGATCCTACAGCTGATGCATAAGTATACGATATTTACTGATGGAGCATACTCTCCTGCTAGAAACCAAGGTGGAATAGGATTCGTTATCGTGGAAGATGGAAAGGAAGTATTCTCCTACAGTAAAATGTATGTAAATAGTACTAATCAAAGAATGGAACTAATGGCAGTTATAGTCGCATTAGAATCCATTAAAACTAGCTCAGAAGTCATTATAGTTACTGATTCCATGTATATAGTAGGTACTCTTACTAAGAACTGGAAAAGGAAAGCTAATACTGACTTATGGGCTAGACTTGATAAGGCTATTGAACGTCATAAGCTTATAGACGTGAGATGGGTCAAAGGACATAATGGTTCTGAGTATAATGAGAAAGCTGATAAGCTTGCTTATAATGCTAGCAATGAATTAAACTTAAATATGTATGAAATACAAGAAGAAACAACAACGTCTTAGAGACCGTCAAGCATGGTGGGATAAGCAGTCTGATACATTCAAAAGGGCTACTACAAGACCAGGTTCTATTAAAAAGAAAGCATAAAGATTATGGACACACAAATCGGTACTAGACCCCAAATAGGAGCTCTAGAGATTCATCAAGCTTATATATTAGCTAGCTTAAACTGGTTGCAACAAACCAGAAGCTTAGAGATGAATCATGTTGCAATTGAGAAAGCTGAGAAAGCTAAGTTATTAGGGTTTGATCACTCTTCAGTTATTACAGATGCCGAGAAGTATATGAATAACTTAGAGACTTTTAAATGCTATAACTTCTTCTCACAGAACTTTCCTGGATGTATCATACTTAAAGAGGAAGATTTTATTAATCTGAATGTTAAGTATGGATTGGTATCCGGGCCTCTGTCGTATTATAAAGGTGATATACCAGAAGACAATTTGGATGAAATCTTGGCTACTAAGACTACACTAGACTCGTTAACGGATAATAAATACTCTAATCGTGATAATGCTCTTATTACTAACGTAAAAGTTAATGTCAGAAGGATTAGTACCCCAAATCCATACTCTCGCTATAACTTTTATCGTGAAGAGCCTGTTTCCGAAGGTCTAGCATTCTTACGATACCACAAGAAAGAACTTCTAGCGTATCCATTTGCCAAGTATTGGAAGGGAAGAACTGAGGGAGTAACTATATCTCATACTGCCTGTAAATCTACAGACTTATTTATAGCTGCGCCAGTAGATGATATGCAACAACTAGTATCTTTTACTGAAACTGAGATAAGAGTAATGCCACGAAGTATTGATCCGTTTGTATTCCAAGTGACCCCAGTAGGTGTTGTTATCTATTCTAAATGGGGAGAAGAAGCTAGTGATGCTATCTTTGATAGTGTAAAGCCTTTATAAAAATTTAATTATCGTGGAATTTATTGATTTTAAACGAGCAGTTTATAAGCAATTTGATGCATTAGCTAATAATGCTGATAGATTGTATTTAACTAATGTTAATAAGGATGAGCTGTGGGATTGTTACATAAATTCTTATCCAGAAGATGAGAGACAATCACATACATGTAATTGCTGTCGTCAATTTATCAAACCTTATGGCAATGTAGTTGCAATAGTTAATAACAAGTTAGTAAGTATTTGGGATTCCTTAGTGTTAGATGAACCTTATGCTACAGTAGCCAGAAACTTAGCTCAGCTTGTTAAATCTAAACCAGTATGTGACGTATTTGTTAGTAAGGTGGTTAAGCTGGGTACAGATAAGAACAATGTATGGATAGAAACTCCTACAAGACACGTACATACATGGAACCATTTATTTTACAAGCTTCCTAATCATTTACTTTGTGCAGTATCTGATTCTGAAGAAGCAGTAAGAGGAGCACTTCGTACCAATAAAACAGTATTGAAGCGGGCTTTGGATGAGTTATCCATGGATGCTTTTGACATTGTTCTGGATTTGATTTCACAAGGTTCTTTGTATCGTGGAGACCAGTATAAATCCGATCTAGAGGCATTTGTTGCACTCAAGAAGAAATATGAAGTAGTACCCCGCGAGGAACGTGATAATTTCTGCTGGGTTGAATCTGCTAAAGTTGGATATGTAGGACGTATTAGGAATACTGCTATAGGCACTTTGCTTGTAGACATCTCCAATGGACGTGAACTTGATGAAAGTGTAAGAGCTTACGAGAGAATAGTAGCTCCTGCTAATTATCAAAGACCTAAGACAATAGCTACTAAGAAGATGATTCAAGCTGCTGAAGCTAGGGTTATTGAACTAGGGCTAATGGATGCACTTCCAAGGCGACATGCAGAAATTACTGACATTACAGTTAATGATGTAATCTTTGCTGATAGAAATGCTAAGAAGTCAATGCTTGGGAATAGTGTATTCCAAGATTTAGCGGAAGATATTCCAGTTAATCCTAAGAAATTAGGTACTATTGCTGAAATATCAATTGAGGACTTTATTAAGGATGTTGTTCCTAATGCTACCAGTATAGAAGTTCTATTAGAAGGTAGACATATAAACAACCTTATGACTCTAACAGCTCCATCTAATAAAAATGCAAAGAATCTATTTAAGTGGCCAAACAATTTCGCCTGGACATACAATGGAGACCTTGCAGATTCTTCTATTAAGGATAAGGTACAGGCTGCTGGGGGTAAGGTGAATGGATATCTAAGGTGTTCTCTTGCATGGTATAATGGTGATGATTTAGACATCCATATCATACAACCTTGGGGTAGTGAAATCAATTACTCGTGTAGAGCTGGAGCCTCTGGTGGGGTGCTAGATGTTGACATGAATGCTGGTGGTATACATTCTCGTAAACCAGTAGAGAACGTTATCTGGGAGGATAAACCACGTATGGGAGGTATGTATACCGTATATGTACACAATTTCTGCAAAAGAGATTATCACGATGTTGGATTTACTGTTGAAATTGAATGTAACGGAGAAGTACGTGAGTATACCTACACAACAGATCTTCGAGGTCGTGATAGAGTGACAGTAGCTAAATTTGAGTATTCTAAAGCCAAGGGAATTGTCATACATGATGTCCTTTCGAGTAACTCAAGTGGTAAAGAGACATGGAACTTGTCTACTAACAAATTCTATAAGGTATCGTTACTCACCCTATCTCCAAATTATTGGAACGGTGCAGAAGTAGGCAATAAACACTATTTCTTCATCTTAGATGGATGTAAGAATCCATCTCCAGTAAGAGGATTCTTTAACGAATATCTTAGGAGTGAACTATCTCAGGATCGTAAGACGTTTGAGATGTTAGCTAATAAGATGAAGGCTCCTTATTCTGATAATCAGTTGAGTGGTTTAGGATTCTCATCTACTATCCGCAATAGTGTTATCTGTAAAGTTACTGGCAGCTTTACAAGAACCATTAAAGTTAACTTTTAAAATGAAAGTGTTATGTTTGAGAAAGCATCAAGAATAAAATTACGTTATTCCACTAACCGTGGAGTATTGTCTGTTGAAGATTTGTGGGATTTATCTCTGGAACAACTTGATCCTATTGCTATTAATCTTAATAAGAGGCTAAAGGAATCACAAACCGAAAGTTTCATTAAGACTCGTACTAAAGACACCACTGAACTTGAACTGAAATTCAATATTGTAAAACACATTATTGACGTTAAGTTACAGGAACAGGAAGAACGCATTGTAGCTGCTGAGAAGAAAGCTAAGCGTCAAAAGATTCTTGATCTCATGGCTAAGAAACAGGATGCAGAGCTTGAGAGTAAATCTTATGAAGAATTGGCTAAAGAGCTTGAAGCATTGTCTTAAGTTATGAATTCCGAGAAAGAATTAGAGAAGTGGCAAAAGGTAAATAGTGCAGAGACTAAAGAACAGTTATTTGAAGCTGTAGATTTTATTTGCGCTGATGAACCTAATGGACTAATTGGTACTACTGGTAAATTATTTACTGCCGACAAATTGAAAAGAAGCATTAATGCAGCCATAACTGGAAGGTTTAATGCCAATGTTGTTACACGTAGATACGGTTTAAGGCAGCAAGTATTGTACTTAATGTACTATGGTATAGAATAATTATAATAGAGGGGATGTAGGCTTAAAAGCGGCCATCATTTAAAGAGTTGCGAGTAGGTTTCTATTGAAGTATAATTAGGCAGCATCCTTACTGATAGCCTCGAATCAAGAATGTAATAATGTCGTTTAGAATACTCATGTTGAAACTGCCTATATAGACGGAGGAAGGTAAACGAGATAAGAGTGAAACTCAGTCAGAGCATTTGGCGTAACAGCACACCCTCTATTCTTTAGTCTTATAGTTTAACGGATAGAATACCATACTACGGATATGGAGGTTTCAGTTCGATTCTGAATAAGACTACTAATTTAATAAATATGGAAAGAGAATTGTATAACTGGTTGGAAAGAGAGTTCTATAAAAGTAATCACACTAAATATCATAGATATTTTAAAGAATGGATTACTAATATATGTCCCCATCAAGTCGAGGGCTTTAGAAATCAAATGATTGGCCAACTAACTAAATCTAAAGTGAAATGACAGATGTTGTAAGTGTTCTTAAAAGAGCTAAAGAATTATTTGTAACCCATCCTGAATATTGGGGAATGTGTTTCTGTATAGAACATGCTATGGCAGGAACCGAACGTGGAATCACTAGTTATAGCCATCGTGATATAGTTACCATGATTCCGGAGTTTAATAGAGAGTTTCTAGAGGCTCCTAAAGATAGATATGGTAAAGCTTATTGGTGGACCCCTGATAGTGAGGAAGGGCATAATGCTAGAGTTAAGGCATTTGATAAACTTATTAAGTACTATGAACTGGATAAGAAGAATCATGAATAAACTGTTTATTGACAATGAATCGTTTGATATTGATGAAGATGATATTACCATATCACAAATAAAGAATAGAATTTATGTGAATGGTAAATTAATATCTGAAGTCAATAATGATAGCGTACATATCAGTTTTACCGGTAATGTAAAGGAACTTAACTGTAATACATGTGACATTGATGGAAACGCTCTTACTGTACATGGTAATAGTGTCAAAGTTAAAGGTAATGTAGGAGGTAGTATAGAAGCTAACAGCATCGAAGTAGGTGGTGATGTAGAGGGAGATATTACTGCTAACTCTGTTAAAGTAAGAGGTAAACATACCGGATCTATTAGTATGTAACCGTCAAGGCTTGATAGCTCAATAGTATAGAGCATCTCCGTCCTAAGGAGCAGGTTGTGGGTTAGAGTCCCACTCAAGTCACTAAAAGGAGGCTTAAATTAATTAGATTATGAGAAAGTTATTTGATTTCAGCAAACTGTTAGAAGGAAGTTCAATGAATGCGGAGGAAGCATATTCGGTTGCAACGTACAATGAAGTAGTAACTCAAGAAATTATACTTAAGAGGTTCATTAGTACTACTGACAGCTTTATTAAGGCTAAAAGTGAGAATAATTACTTTAGTCTAGTAATGGATTTAAATGATGACGAACTAAAATCTATTGATGACATTCTTAAATATTACGAAGAGAAGCAATTCTTTGTAAAAGTAATTAATAAGGAAGGTTATCCCGGATTGGTAGGTAGTTACTTGTTTATATCCTGGAAAAGGTAAATTCTTTATTCTAATATAGCTAGTGGATGTATATGAGAGGATATGTCTACTTTAGGCATTACGAATGCCGTGAAATTCAATACTATTGAATTATATCATTACGTATTAGTAATAACTTCTTACGAAGTGCGTGTTAGCTGTTGCTAGCATTTGTAATTATCGTATACACATATGAACTTTAAAGAACAATCACAATTGGTCACTGTACTTAGGGATAAATTTAAAGAACCTATCAGTGATGATGTTATCAAAGAGTTATTCGATAAGAAGAATGAGATTGCTGCCTCTGATGTAGGTACTTCTCTTGAGTTCGATGATTTCTTTGTAGAAGTTATAGTTAGCTGGATTGGTACTGATTTAACTTCCCAGAAAGCAAACCTTCTTATTGAATTGATTAACTCCGATAATGATGCAGTGGACGATTCAGAGGACGCACTTCTGGAGGAACTGGCGGTTTGTGAGGATTTGGATGGACTTAAAATTGATGATTCCTTCCGAAACAAATTTCCTGATTATTTCGAATAACATAGCAGGTCATGGTATTTACCAGCCAATTGCTATGAGGGGGGGGGTTTAGTCTCCTTCCCACTACTAATATGTAGTACACCTAGTAATAAATATTGCTATTATCGCAATTATGTGCGATGAAACCTAGCCGATTAGCGGCATTTATCGAGTAGTGCATACTTGTACTGCCGTATTGGGTCAGATTTAGATTAGTTTATTTAGATTATGCTTTATCTTTAACAGAGGTAAGGTCTAACCTATATAGCTGTCTGAGTTTGACCCTTATTTTTTTGAATCTAATTACATTTAAATTTGTTGATGGTTATATATCACCTGTTTTAAGTACAGGAGACATCATTGAGGTGGACGGTAGTTACTTTGAAATAGCTGAACCAGTTAATTCTAATACTTCGTGTAAACATTGCTACTTTAGAGGTGAGCACAACGAATGTAAGTTATATTGTTGTCCATTAACTGGTGCTCAGGTATTTCTGAAGATATTGAAGAATAATAAACAAGATGAGAGGGGTGAGCAAGCTGAGAGCATGGTTGAGGAGGAAGGGATTTACTTCTACTGATTATGTAGGAACCTCAGAATATTTTACTATTGAAGGATTTCCGCCTGTAATAAGAATCTCTGACCATGTAGGGAGAAAGGGTACGGAGACTGATAAATATGTAAATATAATACCAGATGGAGTTGACACATATATATTTGTATATGACAGAGTTACTAAAGCTATGACTTATAAGGAACTCACTAAAACTCTGGATGCATTATTACATTTATATATTACCATTCCGACCTTTCTAGCTAATAGAGCTTCTATGAAGAAAGGTTATGATGATTCTGTTAATGCGGTTAAATTAGAATACGCTAGTAAAATAGCCGACCAGAGAGCAGCCCTTGTTAAAGGTGCTGGTACGTTAGTCCCCATTATAGCAGACTTACAGAGACTCTGTAATATATTAAACAGAGAGAAATGACAGTCGTAATTATAGCATTGGTAATGTATGGAGTATCTTTCCTATTGTCTACATTGGCTGATTACTTAATAAATAGTCACTGTGAAGACCCAGATACCTTTTATGAATCTCTAAGTGATGAGTTTTATACTATGTCTCTGTGTCCATTCATATCACCGTTTGTATTTATTTGGCTAATTCACAAGATACTCAAGGAAATGGAGATTAACTAATTTATAAATTAACATTACAAAGTTGATGGTAATAGAAGAAGCTGATTTCAGAATGGAATCTGTAGGTGATAGTTCACACTTCTGGGATTTGTCAGTGCTAAGAACTGTCAAATCCAAGGAAGGAGAACGGCAAGAATTAAAGATAGCAGCGTATGGGGTGCCGTTGCTTACATGTCTTAAGATTATTGCCAATTATCGTGTTGAAATGAAACATCCAGAACCCATGTCTTTGGCAACTTATATTGCAGATTATAGAGAAGCAATACAGAGATTAGAAGAACTGACTAAAGGTATTTAACTATGACTTCAACTGTAGGGGTGACTCCCAAGAAAAGGTCAAGGAGAGTATATGAATCCGTGAAAGTTATGAATTGTACTAGGTGTGGTAGACTTACTAATCACACGCTGTATGATTATGAGAAAGGTATCTATAAGTGCAATACTTGTGGTACTATTCATACGAAGTAATTAACATTTAATCTTATCAGTAAAATGGAGAAGAAGACTTTTAAGGAGAAAGAAAGTCCAGAGGACAGAGTTAAGAGACTTAGAATTAGAGACTGGAATGATGATGCTTTCCTAGTAGCTGAGCATCTGAGACAGCCTAGTGTTAAACCTCGCGACCCTAATGTTTGGACTAAAACTCCAAAGGAGCGTAAGCTGTGGAAGAAATTTAGAAGAGTTCCTGCTCCTAATTACAATTGGTCTGAGCCGGTTAAAACCATAGACATACCTGGAACTTTGGTAGTCTATGTAAAGGGTGGTAATTTTACTACAGGTAAGCTTAACCCGAAGACCAAGAAACCTATACCTAAGACTACGTTTAGTCATAAGTGTATCCAGTCTGACATTCCTTATATTTTAGGGAAGTATAAGACACCCAAATCGGAAGTACTAAAGTATTCCTGGAATGGTAAAACGTACAGCCCAGACAATCTACCATTCTGGGGACGTTAAACTAACAGAATATCCCACCTTTCTATATGAAGTGCAATTATATCTCATTAGAAAGGATGGGGCAGAATGTGTAGGTACCAAATTCTTCTCTTCTGATAAACCTTTAAGAGTTAAAGAGTCGCAGTTCATCAAGATGGATAAAGAGATTACCTGTGCCAAGTACATTACTTGGATAGGAGCACCATTAGATTATTTGCGAAATAATAACTTTAAAGTATTTAACAGTGAGAAAGCTAGACAAAGACGGAAATCCAATACAAGAAGTAACAAGTGATGGAGTTCAAACAGTGGGTGCAGAACCTACTATGAAATATACTGAGAGAGTTATTGATACTACAAGACGTAAATGTCCTTTATCGTCGGTAATGATTGAAATGTTAGTAAAGCAGATGTCTGCTGAACTAGCTAATCATGCTTTGTATATGACATTCGCTAATTACTTTGAAGTAGAAGGACTTCCTAAACTTGGCATCTACTGGAGAGGTAGAGCTAAAGAAGAGTACCTACATCATTCGTGGATATTTGAATATCTAACCGAGAATGATGCCTTGTTCCAGTATCCCCCAGTTCCTCCTATTAAAGTGGATATCGTGGATAGAATCATGCCTTTTGCTGCTACGGTAGACAGGGAAATTGAGACTACTATGAGTATCAACAAGATTGTAGACCAGGCTCAGAAAGAAGGAGATTGGGCTACATTCCAGTGGCTAAACGGAGATGATGAAGATACTGGTATGCTAGTTAAAGAACAAGTAGAAGAAGAGTCCATTAGTAGAACTATTCTTGATATGGCTAGAGAACAAGCTACATGGCTTCGTAAAGAGAATGCCATACTTGACTTCTATAATGGTTTAGGTAGGAAATAATATCTAAATAGAAGATTAGACCATCTAAAGAGATAAGACTTATTATCTTATAAAGTTAATCTTATGAAAGAGAGAGTAGAATATAGAATTGATTCCTTTACTGATTACGCAAACATTGAACGTAAATTCATTATGGCAGCAGTATCACAAGAAGTAGATGCTGTTATTACTGATTATAGTGATTCTGATGCAGTTCATTGTGATGGTGTAAAGAAACTATCAATAGGAGTTGCAATATGTAACCCGGAAGATGAGTTTAACGAGGAAGTAGGTAAAACAATTGCCTTAGGTAAAGCTCGCAAAGGAAACAAACATGCTTTCTACAGTACAGATTCAGGTTTAATCAATCGTGGTGTGGTAAATGCACTCTTAGATCAAGAAGTTGCATTCTTTAAACAATGCCCAGGGAAGTATATTGCTGGTTATAATACAGCAAAAGAAGTATATGAATTAGATTCCCGAATGGTAGAAGTTGAACTTAATCTGAATGATAAGGAAAGAGAATGTTTAGATACATTGCTCACAGCCTCACCAGAGAAAGTGAATGACATTGTAGATTTGTATAATCATTACTATCTGCAATGAGTAAACCATTTATAATAGGAGCTACTATAGCCATTATAATAATTGTAGTTGGTTTATTACTAAAGGAAGATCCTGTAGTAATGCCAGATACCAACAAATATGAAATGACTATTGATTCGCTTAATAAGGAAATAAGAGATTTAGCAAATACTAACGATAGTATTCTTAGTGTTATCGCTACTAGTAACGGTAAAATAGATACTATAAAGTATACATATGAAAAGGAGTTTATTAATATTACTAATCAGCCTATTGCCGATGATGTGGTGTTCTTCACAGAATATCTATCCGAAGTTGGTAAATGACTCATTAATAGTTATAACTCCTAAACAGCTAAAGTCGACTAATCTTATATTCCTGGAGCATAAGAAGTTAAAACTTGAAAAGGTAGAACTTATAAAGCAAGTAGATTCTTATGCCTTACTAACTGCAAACTTGGCTAAAGCTGATAGTCTACGCAAACTTCAACTGGAAAGAGCTAATATGCACATTAAGTTGCAAGATACGGCTATTCAAACACAGCAAGAGCAGTTACGTAAAATAACTAAGAAGAATAAAAGATTAACCACTTTATCAACAAGTCTAGGAGTAGTTACTGTAGGAGTAATAATGGCCTTATTATTCAAGTAATTTACTAAGACACAACTAAATCAGAGGCGCATGGCTAAGAAGCAATCCGAAGACTGTGACAAAGACAGAGATGGAGTTAAATACAAGTATCCCGAGCGCACCTGTAAAGAATGTGCTAAATATCCCTGTTTCAGAGGTATTGAGAAGAGTGTATGTGACTTCGCTAAATACGGTTGTGTAACTTATAAAGATGGTAAAATTAACACTAACGAATCAGAAGAATGACTGAGTACAACATTTATGCAGGGTTGAAGGGTAATATTACCTATCAAGAAACAGAAGAATTCGAAACACAACAAGAAGCTCTAGATAGAGGTAGAGATATTGCCCACGCAGATGCAGAAGCATTTGGATGGAATCCAGACGATCTAGAATGGAAAGCAGTTCCATTTGAAGAAGATAACATTCCTGAAGATATGCGTGTAGGCTCAAGATATCTATGATAATAGAGACCTTACGTGTGCGGCTTGTAGCTGCGCAAGAGAACGTAGGTGGCTATATTCAATATGTGTTTGAAGACTTAAAAACTGGTGCATATAAAGCGTGTACGCGATGTCCCAATTGGGATAGTCCATTCCTAGTAGTTGGGGACATCGGATTCTTAAAATATAGGGAAGTAGTGGCTGGTAAGGATACTTGGTACGATTCTGAGAATAATATTCAAGTTCCTTATAAGAATACTGACTTTTATTTTGAGACTTTTATTTACGAGAAGCCACCAGAAGGTGAGATTATACTGTAAAAGATTATCTAAATTAAAGAGATTAGACCATTACATCAAATTAATATGATATATCTGTATGTTTAAAGAGAAATTGGCAGCTGCTATGAATAATATTAACTCCTTCGTATGGAAGGGTCGTAAACAAGAAGTTAATGGAGAATTAGTACAAGAGGAGAAGCGTTTGGTTGATTGTACTGAGGAAGAACTTCGTAGTTTCTACGCCCATTGTGAATCTATGCTTCACAATACTAGCAAGGAGTATCCTGGTCGTTATGTTTTATTGGACATTATTAATGACCAGAAGCAGCGTTGTAATGCTGAGCTATTCTTAAGATGGCTAGAGCAAGAGCAACATCTGCCTAGATTTAAATTCTTAGAGGCCCTAGTATCTTTCCTAGACATTAATAAGGATGCTATAGACCCTAAGGATTATCCGATTGACGGAACCATGAATAATTGTCCGGAGGAATTCAAAGACATTCCTACTGAACTTGTTCGTGAAGGTTGTTTGGACAGACTGGGAAAGTTCAACAAGCAACATATTACACTCACATTCATTCTCAAGCAAGGTCTCTGGTTTACTGCTCAAGAGAGCAAGGACTTGGTAGAGAAAGACTCTGATGGTCAGCTGAGAGACAAGCTTGTAGTGGCTAGAGAGAGATTAGGTCTTAAACCTACCGCTCCCATCTATATTACTCCCAAAGGATTGAATTATACTCAATTAAGAGCTATGGTTAATCTGAAGAGTAAGAAATATACAGAGTTAACTACAGACCAACTTAAGGTTCTCAGAAATAGAATACTCTATTCTTTGGCTGAAGAAGTTAAGTTCCACATCTCTCAATGGGAAACTCGTAAGGAACAAATTAAAATGGTATGTGATGCTAAAGGATTTACTCTGTAAATTATATCTGAATTGTAATTGGTTAACAGTTATTAATCCAGATTATTATGTAATAGCTATGCATTACTTAATTTAATTTCATTATAGTCATATCACAAGACTTAAGGGATAGATGATTTAATTTAAGGTGTAATAGCTCTTTACATAACAAATGGCAGACTTATTTGGAAATATTACCAGAAGTGAACGTCAAGCTTTAGGTGTTCAACGATGGGTTAATAACAGATTATGTGGAAGTCTAGTCTATTGTACTGGTTTCGGTAAGACTAGAACTGCCATTATGTGTATGAAGAGATTCTTGGCTAAGAATCCTGGAAAGAGTGTTATAATAGTAGTACCTACAGATGCTTTGCAAAGACAATGGTTAGCAGATTTAGCTGAGCAAAAAGTACCTAAAGTTTATCAGGTGCTTATCATTAATACTGTAGTAAGAAAGGAATGGAATTGTGATCTATTAATACTTGATGAGTGTCATAAATATGCCTCCGATTTATTTGGAAAGGTGTTCGAAGTAGTTAAGTATAAAATAATTCTAGGTTTAACAGCAACTATGGAAAGGCTTGATGGTAAAGACAGTTACATCAAGAAGTATTGTCCTGTAGTTGATAGAGTAGATGTTAGTGAAGCTACTGCTAGAGGCTGGTTGTCTCCTTATAGGGAGTACAAAGTCTTAATAGAAGTAGATGATCTAAGCAAGTATCTAGAATTAAATAGAGAGTTTTACGATCATTTCTCTTTCTTTAACCATGATTTTACCTTAGCTATGGCATGTGCTTCTAAATGGCAGAAACGCATTGAATTAGCTAAGAGAATGTGTCCTGATTATGCTAATAAGCCTGACGAATTTAAGGCTATTAATAAACAGATTCTAATACATGCAATGGGGTTTAACGGAGCCCTGCAAGGAAGGAAGCAGTTTATATATAACCATCCTAAGAAGATAGAACTTACTGATTTAATATTGAAGCACCGTCAAGACAAGAAATGTATTACGTTTAGTAAGACAATTAAAGTCGCGGAGAAGATTGGATACGGTAAAGTGTTATCTAGTAAGGAAACTAAGAAGAAAGGGCGTATGACCTTGGAGGAATTCAAGGAAGCTAAAGTGGGAGTACTTAATACCTCTAAAATGTTGGACGAAGGTGCTGACATTCCGGGATTGTCTGTAGCTGTTATTCTTGGATTTGATTCTAGTCCTACTACTAAGACACAAAGAATTGGCAGAGTTATTAGGAAGGCGGAGAACAAAGTGGCAGAAGTATTTACCTTTGTAATTAAAGGAACTGTTGAAGAAGAATGGTTTCGTAAAAGTACTAGTGGTAAAGATTTCATAACCATAGACAGCTCTAATCTGCTAGATGTCTTAGAAGGAAGAGAATTTACTCCTAAGAAGAACAAAGAAACTAAAATGATATTTAGATTCTGATGTATACCGTGAACTATTATGACGTAATAGACCAAGAAGTTGTGTTACCTTTGCCAGATACTACTGCGAATGTAGACATATTTGGTCTGTTACACCTATTAGAGAGACATTCTAAGGCTAGCATTTGCATTGTCTCTGCTTCTATAGGGAATAAGATGTTAGATGTACCAAGCCTTATGAGAAGCCTCAAATTTAGGTAGATTCAGTTGGTAGTATAAATAGATTTGATTATCTTTGTAACTCATATCGAGAATTTGAAATGACAGTTGAACGTATAGTTGAACTATTTACTCTCACTTCTGTATTTGATGCTGTTGTTACTAATGGCGTAAATAGGAAGGGAGAATTTACCTTTAATGGTAAAGTATATGATTCTAAGGCTATGGCTAAAAGACAGGAAGAACTCATTGAGGATTTCTTATCTCCATTTGAAGTAGCTGAGGATGCTTATGTAATTGAGGACACTGAGAAATCAGAATAACACTATTGCAGCATAATAGATTAGTAAGTTACTAACTTATTAATCATTAGCTTGGATAAATTAAAGACGTCTTTGGACAACCAATTGTTAATGATGGAGCAGTATAGACTTACTGCTGAGGAGTTGTTAATGATTGAGTTATTATTTATAGCGCAACCAGAAGAAGGTCATGGAGAATTCCTTACTAAATATCTTGGATTGCCTATTACTAAAACTGGATTGAGGACTATCTTACTAAGTCTTCAAACTAAGGGAATTATTACTAAGAAGTATAAAGTCCCTGAAGCGGGTCAGAAGTTTGACCCCGAAACTGTGATCTTTAATGAGAATTTCATGAGAAATTACAGAAAGTACTCAGGAGAACTGGGTCAAGAATTATGGGATGCTTATCCTCCAATAGGTATTATTAACGGCAAAGAATATGATATGCGGAATTTCGCCAAACGATTCTTTACTGAAGATGAAATGTTCTTCCGATATGGTAAGAATATCGGATGGAGTAAAGATAAGCATAAAGAAGTACTAGAGTTAATCGACTGGGCTAAGAAGAATAAATGTAATCTGCTTAATAAGAATATAGCTGATTTCATTATATCCAAATCTTGGGAATCCATTAAAGCATTTAAGGAAGGTCACTTTGATGAAATGGTATTTGATACTATAACAGAATTATGACACATACTAGTAGCTTGTTAAATCTAATCGAAAGAGGTAGAAGAGGTGACAATCAAGGATTATCACTAGGTCTGCCCAAACTAGAACAGATTATTGACGGATTAACTCAAGAAACATATTACTTAGTAGCAGCAGGAACTGGTAATGGTAAAACCAGTTTAGTACTTCACTCTTTTATTTATAAAGCACTTCTTGATACAAGTCAAGATAGAGATTTACAGTTTATTATATTCTCACTGGAAATGAGTGCAGAACAGCTATTAGCTAAACTGCTTTCTATTCACATTTATGAGACTTATGGTAAACAGATATCTTTTAAAGAATTGCTTTCTAGAGGTAAGGGAGTAACATTATCTGACGAGGATTATGATTTAGTTCAAGAATGTATTCCATGGCTGGAATCAATAGAAGACAGACTCATAATACATGATGGAACTTTAAATTCAGAGAAGTATAAAGAAATGGTTATAGCAGACTTGAAGAAGTTTGGAACCTTTGTCGATGAAGACACTTATGTACTTAATAATCCTAATCAGATCATAGCTATAATTACTGACCATTTGGGCTTAGTAAGACCGTTGCCAGGTCGTAGTAAGAAGGAAGAAATTGATACTATTTCTGCATATGGGGTATCATTTAGAAATAAATGTAAAGTATCCCCAATTAATATTATGCAGTTTAATAGAAATTCTAATAATTCTGAAAGACTAAAGCAAGGGTTACAGGAGCCAGATTTGTCCGATTTGAAGGAAAGTGGTTCTCCTAGTGAAGATGCTAATGTTGTATTAGTATTGTATAATCCATTTAGGAACAAATTGTCTTCTTATAGAGGATATGACATAAAGGAACTAAAGGATGGATTCAGGTCATTACTGGTTCTTAAGAATAGATTTGGTTCGTCTGACATAGCTATTGGTACAGGATTTTATGGTAGATGTGGTATCTTTAAAGAGTTACCTATTCCATCTGAAATCAATGACTATGAGAGGTATAAACATCCAGATTGGACTATCATCGACTTTCCAGAAGATGAAGTTAAAGCTAAACGAGATGATTTACGCGTAACCATAACATTATAACTTAATGAGCCAAATTATAGGACTTGGAGGATTTTCAGGTAGTGGTAAGTCTAGTTCGCTGCAATATTTAAATCCTAAAGAAACGTTTATTATTAGTTGTACTCCAAAACAATTATCTATTCCAGGATTTAGAAAGAATTATAAGAAGTTAACTCAGGATAAGGACAAGAATTACGTTGGTAACTGGTATTTTAGTAATGAATTTGCTAAGGTAATGAATATTATGAACGTAGTTAATGTTAAACTGCCGGAGATTAAAGTCTTAGCTATTGATGATAGTAATTATCTTCTCTCTCAAGAAGTAATGTCTAGAAGTGCTGAGAAAGGATATGATAAGCATATTGACTTTGCAAAGCATTATTATGACTTAATTCTTAAGGCAATGACTCTTCGAGACGATTTAATCGTAATCTTCATATCACATATTGTGAATGAAGGTAACGATTATGATCCTAAATATAAACTCTTCACCACCGGTAAGATGTTGGACAGAAGTGTTAATATTGATGGACTGTTTAATTATTTGCTCTATGCGGAGAAGATAGTTAATGATGAGGAAGTTACGTATAAATTCAGAACTAAATCCTTAGGTCCTGATACTTGTAGAAGTACTGCTGGATGTTTCTCTGACTTATATATCGAACCTAATATGAAGATGGTTATTGATACAATTAATAAGTTTGAATTAGGAGAATGATAGTTAAAATGCTATTAACCCTAGACTTTGATCCTGCTACTGGAGAATATAAATCTCTGAAGCAGGAGATAGTCAAGGAGGAACCTACCAAGAAGGTTACGGTAGAGGTTGAAGATACAGCGGAACCTCAAGTAACATTAGATTCCAATAAGTATATACTTAATAAGGCAGCTGCTGCTATGATAGGTGCTGCCTGGGGAGATAGAATTAGTATTAATTACCAGAAGATTGAAGGAGTAACATTCCCAATTATTGGTACTGATGAAGCTTTTGGTACCAAAGGTGGTAATAAGCTTACTAAAGGTCTATCTGTAAGCTGTAGAGGTAAATCCAATGAGTTATTAAGACAGTACGGAGATACATTTACAGTAACTAAAATGAAGGGCTATGATGATTTGTTTGTATTAGTTGGTAATGCTGACAGACCTATAGAACCTGAAGTAGATAACATAGAAGTTAAGGAAGATTTTGACAATGTAGATTTGCCACTAGACACAGAGATTGAAGATGAGTCAGCTAAAGAGATTGACCCATTAACTTTCGAACTTTAATATTCTATTAGAACTATGTCAATGAATTTCAACTTATCCAACACTAACGGTACATCATCAATCAAACCTAGACTGAAACCTTGGGAAATCCATACTGTACTCTTTAAGGGTGTAACTTATAGCGAATTCGCTGGTAAGAAAGACCCAAGTACTACTTGGAAGACCATGAAGATTTCGTTTGAGAATGAGAATGGAGTATATGAAGAAACTATATTCTGTCCTAAAGAAGGTGATGATGTGAGACCAGTAACCTCTAATGGTGGGGTAGAACGTGAGAATCCGTCTAATTTGGAGAAGTTTAAGTTTATGTTAGCTCATGTTGGAGAACAACTATCTCCTAAGAAATATGAGAAGTTTAAATCTATGACCTTTGCGCTTCCCGATGAATTTGAGAAGCTAGCTAAGACCTTTATTGAGATTACCAAGGATGCTGTTAATAAGCAGACTAAACTGAAACTGATTGCTAATAAGAAGGGTGAACCTTGTTTGCCATACTTCGTTAATATTAGTAAAGCAGGTGATGCTTATATCTCTAATAACTGGTTGGGTGATAAGGTCTTCTTCTCTGATTACGAAACTAATCAGATGAATAAACAGAAGAGTAACGGTCCTACAGATATGCCGGGAACAAGTTCTGATGATTTTGGGGTAGCAGGAGACGCTGCATCAGCTAATTCAGACCTTGACTTTGATGTATAAGAAATAATTAGTAACTTTAAGGTTCTAACATTAAGTATCGAATCAATATGGTATTAGAGTATGAACCTAAAATTACTAAGAAGTATTTACTTGAAAGGCAATCTCAGGAGACATATCTTGAGTATTATCTTGGTATCCCAGTAAAGAAGGGACTGTTTAAATCTCCGTTGAGAAATGATAACTCTCCTACGTGTTCCTTTTATAGGAATGCGTCTGGGGATATCATCTTCAATGATTTCAGTGGACAATTTTATGGCAATTTTATCAGTGTAGTAATGTATAAGTATAGCTGCTCTTATTATAAGGCTTTACAAATCATTGCTAATGATTTTGGTTATATCAAACACAAGACGTTGCCTAAAGGTAGTAAGCCAGTAATTAGTAGTACTGAGTTTAAAGACAAGGGACCTGCTGTTATACGGGCTGAAATACAGGAATTCACTGATAAAGAGCTGGAATGGTGGCATAGATATGGAATTACTAAGGATATTCTAAAGAAATTTAGAGTGTACTCATGTAAAACTGTATTCCTGAATGGGAATTATTATGCTACTACTGGTTCTCAGAACCCCATATTCGGCTATTATCGAGGTAAAAACGACAAAGGCATTGAGTTATGGCGTATATACTTTCCATTTAGGGACAAAGGAACTACAAGATTCCTTTCTAATTGGAAGGCCATTATGTTGCAAGGAGCTCATCAGCTCCCAGCAGAAGGTGATTTGTTAGTAATTACTAAAAGTATGAAGGATGTAATGTGCTTATATTCTTTAGGAATTACTGCAATAGCTCCTAATTCTGAGAATCTATTCATAACTGAATCTCAGTTTGAGAAACTCAGCAAGAGATTTAAGAAGATAGTAGTGTTCTATGACAATGACTTAGCTGGAATTCATAATATGAATCGGATAAGGAAGCAATTTGGAGTAGAATGCCTATGGATTCCTAGATCTTATGGAGCTAAGGATATATCCGACTTTCATGCTAAATATGGTAGAGATGCAACACTTAACTTAATTAACGAAGCATGGAAGGTACTGAAGAAGTAAAACCAAAGAAGAAACGCAACGGTGCTTATGCTAAACGTAAGGGTAATAATTATGAACTTAAAATTATTAAGGAATTAATTGAACTCGGTTATAAAGGATTGAAATCGTCTCGTAGTGAATCTAAGAATTTGGATGATGCTAAGATTGATATTGCAGAAACCGAGGACAAATTACCTTGTTATGTTCAATGCAAATGTACTAAGAATACTCCATCTATTGCTGAAATCATCAAAACTTGTGGACGTAAAGACAGACCATTAGTAATAGTCTGGAATAAACAAGTTGATAAAGGTGTGAATATGGGCTCTGATGGAGAATACGTTATGATGAGTAAAGATTTCTTTTACGAACTTATTAAGAAGTCTTAGTAAGAGATGGTTGAAATTTATGAAGACACTTTAACTGAAGTAAGACTTACCTACGGCTTTGATTTGTCTTATGAAGTTCTATATTGCCTTAAAATTTTAAACTAAATAAATGAGTACTTACATTCTACCATGTTATGGTCTTAATAATGGAGACTTGTGGTTAGAGAAAGTGAGAGCTAGAAGCTTCACAGAAGCTGAAGACAAGTTCATAAACTTGTTCGTTGAAGATTATGATATTGATCTACCTGGAGATTATGAAGAGCTAGGGGTAATCATGTCAAGAGACAGAGAGATAATTATTGGTGACATCTATGATATAGAAGAATTCTAGAATCATAACAAGATGCTATTGAATGTTCAGAATAGGATTAGATATAGATGATTGTTTGGCTGGTTTTTGGGGTGCTTATTGTGAGCGTTTCGATACAGCTAACAATCCTCACATGCTTGAAGACCATATAATTACTAGGAATGTACAACAGATCCTTAGTAAGGAGAGAGATTTCTGGTTAAATCTCCCAGTTATTAATAGACCTGACTTTATTCCAGAGCTGTATTGTACTAAGAGAGTCAATAATAAGGCATGGACTAGAGAATGGCTCAGGAGGAATGGATTTCCTGACAGACCAATTTATCAAATGGTATACCAGCATGGTAACAAAGCTGATATGATTAAAGGTAAAGTGGATGTCTTTATTGATGATTCTTTAAGTAATGTAATCAAATGTCAACGTTCTGGGGTGCCAGCACTACTGTATCATACAGACAGAACTGTTGACTTCCCTATGTTCAAGGTATTCTCACTAAATAGAACTGAGATAATCGATGCTTATCTATTTATGAAGCAATATGCTTGAGGAAATTAAAATAACACCACTAATTGAAACCATAGAATATTTAGACATAAGTGATGAAGAATACTTCGGGGATGCTTATTCTGATTACATCAGTAACTCTAGATTGAAGCTAATAAATCTAGAGCAGGGTGGAAGTCCTGCTTTGTATAAAGCTGGTTTAGAAGCAGACTCTAGGTATTCTGACTCACTGTATTTTGGTTCAGCAGTGCATGAATTAATACTGCAACCAGAATCATTTATTCTTGTAGAAACAGTTAATAGACCTACAGCTAAAGCTGGATTCATGGCGGATGAATTATATCCTACATTTATAGCTAATCATGTTGTTACTGCTGATGAAATTATAGCAGCATCAGATAAAATTAGCTATTATAAGGGTAAAATGGATGCTGATAAGATGGAAGCTCTACGTATTAAATGCGAAGACTACTATGCTCAGCGTACAGCCTATGAATGGGGAAGTAAATATGTTGCCGATAAGGTTCCTATTTATCTAGATCCCAAGTCTAGAGACAAGCTACGAGAATGTCTCACATCAGTTGAATGCAATAAGCAAATACAGTCATTACTAAAACCAGAAGGTTTATTTGCAGAACCTGTTATAGCTAATGAAGCAGCCTTATTAATGTCTGTGTTGGTAGAACATGGTGGTAAGAATAAGGTACTAAAGCTTAAAGCTAAACTTGATAATTTCACATACTGTCCTGATAGCGATGAGTTAACACTCAATGACTTAAAGACAAGTGGGCATTATCTTACTAAGTTTGGCGAGAGTTTTGATAAGTATCATTATGCTAGACAAATGGCTATGTATATGTGGATGCTTAAACTGTATATTGAGAACACATATAAGGTCAAACCTTCTTTAAAGGCTAATATGCTGGTAGTATCTACAGTTCCTGATTTCAGGTCTGGAGTATACCCAGTTACTAATGGTCATATGAAAGAAGGATTCTTAGAGTTTACTAAGTTGTTACGTATGGTAGCATACTACGAATTGTATGGATACGATGCTGATGGAATACTATGAACCAACTCTGAATGACTTAAGGGAGTATTATAAGGATTACTTCAGTTTGGGGTGTTTAGCTTGTGATATAGGAACTAAGTTTGCCTTAATCTCACTAATATGCTTCCTTACTAAGCAAGCCAGAAATAAGACTCCTAATGCTACTACTTGGCAAGTAATTCAGAAAGTTCGTAAGGGCAAAGAGTCTCATAACTCTGAAAGGATTCTTAAAGGTCTTGCAGTTATCTGCGATGACTTTATGAGAAATACTACAGAGTTCCTTACATTCGATATGAAGTCTTCTAAGGAAATGGTTGATAAAATCAATGAGATTCTTGATAAAGAATTACCCTGGGAAGAATCAACTCCAGATTTACCATTTTAAAGTGTATGAATAACACTAGATATGTAAACAACAAGGCTATTCTTAATAAGTTATCCGATTTAATAGACAAGTATCCAGACATGAGATTTAATCAACTGTTATGGGCTACTGGAATAATCGCTAATGATGAGAATGGCATAATAGATAAATTCTATGAAGAGAGTGAAGCTACATGGCGTGGAATGTGCAATAATACATTTTGCTTTCCACCTAATGATAATAGTTAAAATAATTTATCGTATTATTTATTAGTCATTACTTGTCCAATTGGAGATAAAGTAGTACCTTTGCAGCATCCTCTCTGAAAGAAGAGGTCAGATTGAGAATACAACATTAAGATTATTTTACATCAGTATTGCTTGGTAATCCAATATTAAAGCAGTACCTTTGTAATACAATAACAAAGAGATTACACTCAATGGAATAATGTTTAAAACTCAATTAATTATGACTAATCAAGTAAATTTTAAGAAAGTAGAAGTTAAAGGTTACACTAAACAAGAAGCAGTTGCACAAGCCCCATTCCAAGTAATTCGTGATGCTACTCAGGCATGGAAAGCTGCTGGTAAGCCCATCACTGACAAAGCATTGAAGGAATTCTGCGCTGAATATCTTACTAAACATACTAAGATGGCTGCTGGTGTTGGATGTTCCATTACGTTTGAGGCAGGTTCTGCTGACACTCGTGAGCGTCCGTACACTATGATTGACATTAAGAATGAGAAGGGTAAGAGAAAGTATAAGACTGGTTATCAAGGTATTAATCCTGCAACTGGTGAAGTACTGTTTATCAATTTCGAGACTAAGACTAAGGCTAAAGAAGTAGCTAAGGAGCTGTACACTAAGAAAGACTACACTGGTGACGTATATTGCAAGTATATTAAGGCAGTAGTTGAAGGTGAGGATGGTGCTTTTGAAGTTAAGTACACTCCGTCTAAGTCAGCTAAGATGGGTACATATATCTGCTTTGGGGTTGAAGGATAAGTTATAACTTCTATTGACCTTAAATATCAAGGGGATTATCTTATGTTTAATAAGGTAGTCCCCTTATTCTTTATAGATACTTAGTAGCAAAGAGATTAGAAATTTTATATTAAGGCCGAGAGGCTATCTAATTTACATCAGTAATATGAGAAACGAAACTCTAGTCAAATTGATCAGTCACTTACATAACGTAATTAAAGATAATGTTAGTATGAATGCTTATGCTGAGAAGACAGGTCTTCCTCAGAATTATTTCTGCAATAAGCGTAAGCAACTGGAGTTTGACTATGAGGCTAACAAGGTATCTAATGAACAGTATTCTACTGTCATGGATTTGTTTAAACAGATTAAAGAACGAGGTTATGTTGGAACTACTAAATCCAAGGCTAAGAAGACCTCTGAAAAGACTAGTACTGGAACCATTCAGTATATAAGAGACACAGAAGGTAGGATTATTGCCTATGAATTTACTGTGCCTTTGCGTGATAAAGCTCCTTTAGCCGGAAGACTTACACGTGATGAAATGAATATGATTTATAGATTGTATTCATATTATGGCTCTTCTATCACGCAAAGAGAAGTTAGCCGTAGCTTCCCAGAATATTCATTGGAAGATTTCAAGAAGATTCTGAGAGTATTTAATATTACTAAGGCTTCAGCTCCGTTTGCACCTCATATCATAGAGGAGAATACTCCTGAACAGCTTCAAGTTATGCAACTAAGAGAGAAGGAGAATGACTTTCTTAGAGGCATAGAAGCTCAAAGGATAAAACAGAATGAATCCTTATTAAAGAAATATGCATTAGAGAATGCAGAATTAAAGTCTAAGATTGAAGATGGTAAACATATTCTAGAAGGTTTAGACATTAATAATTTGTATGATTGGGGCAAAGCACCTATGATAACCAATGGTAAAGACTTAATCATTTGGCTATCTGATATTCATACTGGAGCAGCTGTATCTCCACAATCTATTTATCAAAATCCTTATAATGAGGAAGAGATGAAGAGAAGATTTGATATGATTCTTAAAAGAGTATATACAGAAGCCTATCATATAGGTGGAGGGTTTGAGAATATTGTTATCTGTAATCTTGGAGACTCTCTAGATGGATATAATGGTCAGACTACTAGAGGTGGACATGACCTAGCTCAAAATATGAGCAATAAGGAACAACTGCATACTTATATAAAACTAATGACTAGTTTTATTAAGTCTATACAGGAAGAGATTAAGCATTCCAATTTATATTATTACTGCGTTGGGGAATCCAACCATGACGGTGATTTTGGATATGCTGCTAATATAGCATTGGCTGCTATACTTGAACAGTTCGATATTAAGTGTCAAGTATTTGATAAATTTATCGGAGAGTTCAAACTTGGTGACGTTACTTATGTAATGTGTCATGGTAAAGATAACAAGGATATGTTCAAGAATTTACCGCTAACCTTAGATGTAAAGACTGAGAATTTTATTAATGAGTATCTAGATAATAGGGGGATCTCCGGTAATGTAGTCTTCGTAAAAGGAGATTTACATCAGTCCGCTACTACCTATGGTAGAAGATTTACTTATAAGTCTGTAGGTTCATTGTTTGGAAGTTCTGAGTGGATACACAAGAACTTCGGTAATACTCTTGCATCCTGTGATTATAGTATTGTAGATGGTAAGAACACATTAGATGGACGAATTATCTTACAATAATGTAAATAATGACTTTAACTATTGATGATGTAATAGCTCTTAGAGCTAATTGTGATGACTATGTAAATGCTTTTAAGGCGTTAGAACAAAGTAAACTAGACTTTCAACGAGCGGAAGATAATCTTATGAGTAATTTACCAGCTGTTGGATTCAGAGTAACTGGTCAAACTAATATAAATGATCTTCCTACTATTGTTAAAGATAGTATGGTTTCTAAAGCCTCAAAGCAACTAAATTCTGGTAAGATAACCATTAATGATAGAGATGTAGAGAAACCTGTCCATCCTGTGCAGGGATTAATAGGAACTCCTATTGAAATGGAGAATGGTGAGGTAAAGTATGCTGAGGGTGCATTCTGTGGAGTCACTGTGCGAACAATTGTGATAGACAATCATACATTTAGTGGTGGTGATACCAGAGCTACTTGCACAGAAGCTCTGAAGTATTTGATAAATCAGCTTCTGTTAAAGAATATTGAGCCAATAGAAAAGCAATCTACTAAGTTGTTAGTAAGACTATATACGATTGCTAAGAAGTGTGACATTGGTTATTTTAATTATAATATTATGCCTTTTGATGGCAACAATGCAAATCCATTAAGAGCTGTATATTATGCTGCTAGATTACTAGAATTACCAAAGCCGATATTGTACTGTGTATAATGCAACTGACGATTGATCAACTGTTAAATGGTAAAGCAACCAGAATAGGGAAACGTAATTACTTCCCTACGGCTGCTTATGTAGAACCCTTTCTAGAAAGAATGTATAAGTTTACTAGTAACTTTATAGTGGAAGCAGAACTCCCTAAGCAAGTTACTAGAACAGCAGATGGAGAGGTTAATGCAGATGATATCACTTATAATCGTGTACTTATTCAAGCTGTAATGCCAGAGAATTGCAGAATAGATAATCACGATGAAGTTATTGGTATGGTATATGGATTAGACGTCCGTAAACCAGTAGCTAAGATTTATAGAGGTGCTCTTAATAGAGCATGTACAAACTTATGTGTCTTTGACCCAGAGTTCTTACAAGTTCAGAACTTAGAGTCTGAGAAGCCCATCAATTATAAAGCTGTTGAACACCTTTTATCACAAACCAGTGATATTAAACTAATGTTGGACACCTTACATAATACTACATGGGAAGGAACTCCAAGTAATATAGACTCTAATCTAGGTAGATGGGTTAGAAACGCTATATCTATGACCTATAATGGTGGGTATGGAGACGTAAAGATAGGAACAGACCTTGTTGTTAAGGCTTATGGTTCTATGTTTGAAGACCCTGATTCTAGCTATTATATAGGAGAGGGTAATGAGGTGGATATGTTTACTGTGTATAATGCATTTACTCAGTTAATTAGTAATGACAAGGGCAAAGATTTGATGAATAGAGCAGAGAAGACTCTATTACTAAGAAACATATTAAACTTCTAAATTGAATGTTAGTAATTAAAAGAAACAAGAGAGTAGAACCTTTCGACATTAATAAGATTGACGCGGCTATTACTAAGGCGTTCAATGCTGTTAACGAACCAATTGATTCCGATATTTTGGATGATATTAAAGATGAATTGTATATTAACAACATAGTATCAGTAGAAGAGCTTCAAGATCAAATTGAAAAGGCTTTGATGGCTTGTGATTACTATGATGTCGCTAAAGCATTCATTTTGTATCGACATAAACAAGCTGAACTTAGAGCATTAGCTGGGAAGAAGCAGTTTATTAAGGATTATGCCAAAGCATCTAATGCTGCTACAGGTAGTAAATATGATGCTAATGCCAATGTTACTGAGAAGAATATAGTAACTTTAAATGGAGAGTTGTTTAAGGGTGATGTAATTAAAGTTAATAGAGCAATCCTTACAGATAAAATTAGGCAGTTATATGGTGAAGATTTAGCTAAGGAGTATATTAGACAACTGGAATCTCATGAACTTTACAAGCATGATGAAACATCAATTATGCCCTACTGCGTGGCTATCACTATGTATCCGTTCCTACTTGAAGGGCTACAGCCAATTGGAGGTTTGTCTGCCAAGCCTAAGAATCTGGACTCCTTCTGCGGTATGTTTGTTAATCTGGTATTTGCTATCAGCTCGCAATTCGCTGGAGCAGTAGCTACTGGTGAGTTCCTAATGTATTTCGATTACTTCGCTCGTAAAGAATGGGGTGATGATTATTGGAAACGTCCAGAAGAGATGGTTGATAAACATAGAAATATTGATAAGACTATTGAACAGAAGTTCCAACAGATTGTATATTCAATCAATCAACCAGCAGCTGCTCGTAACTTCCAATCAGTATTCTGGAATATCAGTTATTTTGATAAGAATTACTTTGAAGGTTTATTTGGTGAGTTTGTATTCCCCGATGGAACTAAGCCGATATGGGATTCTTTGAACTGGTTACAGAAGAAGTTTATGACTTGGTTTAATAATGAACGCACTAAGTGCATCTTAACATTCCCTGTCGAAACTGTAGCACTTCTTACTGATGGAGAGGATGTAGTAGATAAAGAATGGGCAGACTTTACAGCAGAGATGTATAGTAAGGGACACTCATTCTTTACTTATATGTCTGATTCAGCAGACAGTCTGTCAAGTTGTTGTAGACTTCGCAACGAAGTAACTGATAATCAATTTAGTTATTCTCTTGGAGCTGGTGGCATTGCTACTGGTAGTAAATCTGTAATGACTTTAAATATTAATAGATTAGTTCAAGATGCAGTTAATAACGGATACGATATGATTGAGTATTTACGTGAAAACGTTCAGAAAGTTCATAAATATCAAACTGCATATAATGAATTACTCAAAGACTATTTAAATGATGGTTTACTAACTGTCTATTCTGCTGGATTCATTCATATGAAGAAACAGTATTTAACTGTAGGTGTTAATGGAGTTATCGAAGCTGCTGAGTTCTTAGGAATTCCAGTTAATGACAATCCTACTTACAGAGAATTTATGCAATCTATCCTTAAGACTATTAGCGATGAGAATCGTAAAGCTAAGACTAAGGAGTTGATGTTCAATACTGAATTTGTGCCTGCTGAAAATTTAGGTGTTAAACATGCTAACTGGGATAGAAAGGCAGGTTACTTTGTACCAAGAGATTGCTACAATAGTTACTTCTATGCAGTTGAAGATACGTCTCTTACTATACTAGATAAGTTTAAACTGCATGGAAGGGCTTATGTTGCCTCACTCGATGGGGGTAGCGCCCTTCATATGAATTTAGATGAACATCTTAGTAAGGAACAGTATCGTAACCTATTAAAGGTTGCAGCTGTCAATGGTACTAACTATTTCACATTTAATATTCCAAATACTATTTGTAATGATTGTGGACATATTGATAAAAGATATCTCAAAGAATGTCCTAAGTGTGGTAGTAAGAACATTGATTATGCTACTAGAGTTATCGGTTATTTAAAACGTGTTAGCAACTTCAGTCAAGCAAGACAAGAAGAAGCTAGCAGAAGATTCTACGCACATGCTTAAATATGTAGGATATGATATAGTATTCAGGGAAATTCCTGATGAAACCACTCTTGCCATTAATATATCCAATTGTCCATGTCATTGTAAGGGCTGTCATAGCTCTTACTTGGCAGAGGACATTGGAGAACCTCTAACAATTACTAGGATAGAGAAACTCATTAATGAGAATAAAGGTATTACTGCTATCTGTTTTATGGGTGGCGATAATGACCCTAAACTCATTAATCACTATGCTGGTTTAGTAAGGGCATTAACTACTACTAAGATAGTAGATTCCTTTACTATTCATAAAGAGGTAAAGTTTCCTAAGGTAACAATTCCGGCTGAAACTGAGATGCAATGGCAGGAGACAGTACCACTTAACATAAAGATTGGGTGGTATAGTGGTAGAGCTACATTAGCAGAGGAAATTGATCTGAAGAACTTTAATTACGTTAAGCTCGGCCCTTACATTGAAGAATGTGGACCGCTTAATAATCCAAACACTAACCAAAGGCTCTATAAGGTTATAGTTGAGGATGGAGAGTATAAGTTAACAAACATAACTTATAAATTTTGGGATAAATAGTTATGAACAAGATAGCTTGGTCAGATGAGCAGTTGTATGCTATTGATAAGATGATTAAATTCTTAGATAGTCCGGAAAGAATATTAGTTCTTACTGGATATGCTGGAGTAGGTAAAACAGCAGTTATGAATGAGTTCGTACAGTATTTAGATAGTACCAAAGGAACAGAATTCTTTAAGTTATGTGCTCCTACTCACAAGGCTAAAGCAGTCCTAGAGATGGCTACAGGCTATACAGCTACTACATTACATAAACTATTAGCATTATCTCCCAAGCTAGATATATTTAACTTAGACTACAAGGATTTGAAGTTCTATTCTGAAGGTATGGGTAACATTCCTAATAAGGGATTAATTATCATAGATGAAGCCTCTATGGTTAGTGATGAACTTTACGATCTACTTGTAGACTATTGTGAATTTTATCAGTGTAAGATTCTGTTTATAGGGGACATTGCCCAAATAGCTCCCGTGAATAATGGAGGTCTTAGTAAGGTGTTCGAACATGAGAATGTAATACGTCTTACTAAGATATTCAGACAAGATGAAGACACTGCCCTAGCACCCATATTATTAACATTAAGAGAGAATCCTATAGCTAGATTTGAAACACGAATCGGAGAGAAGGGTTCTCTCTTTTGCTATAATAATGCTAAAGAGTTTATGCTAGATGCCTTACCAGAAATTAAGTATGGTATGACACATAATAATGTAAACCACACTAAACTTATAGCGTATACTAATAAGCGCGTAAAAGGTTTTAATGATTGTGTCAGAAGATTATTATTTACAGACAATGAGCCATATCATAAATCAGAGTTTCTAACTGGGTGTGAGAACTTTGAATACGATGGCGACATGTTCTTTAATTCTTCTGACTATATTATTGTTAACATACGCAGAACCTCTAGAAACATTCCTCATTTTATGAGACTTTCAGGGTTCGAGCTGAGCCTATATGATAGCGTTGATAAGAGATTAATGAACGTATTCATAATAGACCCAGATAATATAAATCCTGACTACTTACATACACTTGCTCAGAAGATAGAATCTGTAAGGCTTGATGCAATACAAGCTAAAAAGTGGAGTAATAGGACTAAATCTAAGTATTTATGGGGTATATATTTCGATATGGTAAAATCGTTTGCTACTCCAGTTCCTCTGTTATTTGATAATAGAGTTATTAAGCCACAGACGTTCGACTATGGTTATGCCATAACTGCACACAGAAGTCAAGGGAGTTCCTATAACAATGTGTTCGTAGACATGGGTAATCTAAAGTTGGATAGAGACATTAACGAGCTTAGACAGCTTCAATATGTATCTTTATCAAGAACCAAAACTAATGCTTATATATTAAATTAATTACTATGCACTACACAGATTTTATTAAATTAGCAAGATTAAAGGGATTTGAAAATCCAGGGCAGTTATATATGACTGCTTATCATTTAGGACTCAATACTGCCACTGAAGCAGAGTTAGAACCATTTCTAAATACATGTTCCGAAGAAGAAAGTATATGGAATGGCATCTATGAATACAGAATTAACGGTAAAGTTATTCTTATTCTAGATGATGGCGATGCTAATAGGGTAGTTAACAACTATAGAGACTCACTTAAACAAACAATGGAGGGTCAGTCTAATCAACCATCTGTAGTGACATGTAAAGAGATGGCTGATGCTTACTATGACAGTATATTTGATGTGTTTGATACTGTTCAGGAAGTAGAACTAGAAATAGATGGAATTATATTTCCTAAATATTATATAGTTGAATGCTAACGTTTAAATATGTTTACGATAGCCAGTCTTCCACTAAGTTGAGAGATCAATTAACAGAAATGGCTGGGTATTGCTTCAATTTAGAAACCTTCGATATAAACCATTACAAGGAGCGTAAGAAGGCATTTAAGATTAAAGGAAGTTGTAGTGCCAGAGAGAATCCATTCCTAGCAGTCTATGATAATGATTTATTGGTGAAAGCATTTTATACCGAAGCTGATGAATGTAAATTTGAAGTCATTATCAAATGGTTCAAAGAGTACTCTTTAGAACATGCTAAGAAAGGATATATGGTTATCACTAAGATTGAGGGAATTAATAATGCTAGACAAAAGGTAGGGTTTACAGAATCAGGTGTGACTCCCGCCTTTACAGAAGGTCTACCATTAGTCCTTGATAATACTGATAGGTGGTATACTACTTCTAATATAATGTCTATAGATTGGAATAAAAAGATATTTAAAACTAAGAATTCAATTTATTCGTTTACACTCAATGAAAGTACAAGTAATAAATAAATCTCAATGGGAGCTTCCCAAGTATGAAACCTTATTCTCTGCTGGCATGGATGTCAGAGGAGATTTCAGCAGAATTAAGTTAGTAGATGGTAAACCAGAGAAGTTCTTCTTTGATGCTGATGTTGTTGGTATTGGTCTAATGGAAGACCCTAACAGCAAAGGCGTAGTAGATAAGGAGGGCAACTACACCGGTGAGAAGTTACCAACCATTCAAGTAGCTAAGACTATTGAAATTAAACCTGGAGGTAGATGTTTGATTCCTACTGGTCTATTTGTAGCTATTCCGCAAGGATATGAGCTACAATGTAGAATGAGAAGTGGATTAGCACTAAAGATGGGACTCACTCTTACTAATGGAATCGGCACTATTGATGCTGATTATAGAGGTGAGATAGGTATCATCCTAACTAATACATCTAATGTTCCTGTTCGTATTAATGATGGTGAGAGACTAATGCAATTAGTTCTTGCTAAACATGAAGTAGCTGAATGGGAAGAAGTTGCTAGGTTAGATGAAACAGAGCGTAAAGGTGGATTTGGACATACTGGAACTAATTAATTATTGCTTAAATGGATAACTATATACCTTCTGAGATTGAGGGATTGATTGCGGCTACTTCTAAACTGAAGGATGCTCTTGTATCTGTACAGAATGACTTAGCAAGTCAGGTAATAGGTAAATGCTTTAAGATAAAGGGTATTACAAATGCAAGAATAGTCGCAGTTAATCCAGAGACTAAGAAGATTGTATTTGAGACAGTAGAGTCTAAGTATGACCATAGAAATCATTTATGGTGCATTATAAAGTACGAGGAGACTAATCTGTCTACAGTATGGGAGTCTAAAGATTTATTTATACCCTCTAGCAATCTCGAATACAATAATAACCTAGCTGCAGCTCTTAGACATGCTGGAACTCGCTGGGATATGAAATGTGTTAAAGATTTAAGAGGAGAATTTATGGAATCACGTCAATTAGATAATTACATATGGGGTTAGAAGATAAATTAAGACAACATATAAATATAGTTGTTGAAGATGCTTGTTATGAAATAATAGATGAACCTACTTCTATGCCGGAATCCATATATGTGATATATACGGATAGAAGTGGCCCTACTAAGTGGACTTCTAGTAGGGCCGAGGCTATGGACTATGTATCTAAGCATAAAGGTTCTAAATATAAGTCTGTTAAATCTATATGATAAACGCAGAAGAAGTAATAACTAGAAGTAAGCACATTACAGAATTAGGTGTAGAAATCCAAAAAGCCTATGCGATGCAATTTGAATATCGTGCAAAGGCAGAGGAAGCAGAGGAGATAGCTAAGAAGTTAACTACAGAGCGTGCTGAATTAGTAAACTCACTCATTAAAGATTGTAATGAATCTGTAACTATTGACGATCTTGATTAATTGCATAAGAGTGTAAATTAATATGGACATATTAGTAACTAAAGACAACAAGGGTAAAACTAGAGTAGTTGAGATTAGTTACGAATGGGATGATGCTCAACATGGGTTTGTTATTAGAAGAAAGACATATCAATATGGTGGTAAAGTAACTGTACAGCCAGAGATATGGATTTATAAAGGTAAGGTTAAAAGAACCGTATCTGAACAGGCTCGATTAGAGTATAACTCTCATTTAAAGAAATACACAGATAAAGGGTATAAACTGCTACCATCTTCAATTAAAATTAATAATGCTGTAGCAGTTGAAGCATTTGTTGAGGAACACTTAGGTAATGGTGTTACTGATTCAAATGGATTTAAGAAGCATATGTTAGCTAAACAAGCTGACAAAGTTGCAACCAGTGTGTTCGATAAGATTAAATACTGGTATGGTAGCAGAAAGATAGATGGAGTTAGATGCTCTTTCTATTGGAAGGATGGGGAAGTAAGAACTGCCTCTAGAGGAGGTGGTGATTACGATGCTTCAACTTCCTTTATGCGTCATAATCCAAAACTTATTCAATTCTTTGAAGAGCATCCTGATATTGTATTAGACGGTGAACTATATAAACATGGTAAATCTCTACAGCAGATCAGTGGTGCGGCAAGATTGGAGAAAGATACAGCTGGAATGGATTGGCTTGAATATTATATTTATGATGTAATGGATAGTACCAAAACATTTGAGGAACGACTAGATATTCTTCATGACATTACTGATGAATTGAATTTAGGTTTCAATCCAGAAAGAGAATGGGATGATGGAGAATTGAAGTTCCAAATAGTTCCTCAAGAAACAGTTGTTGGTTGGGCTAATATACAGAAACTACATGACAAGTATGTAGGTGAAGGCTTTGAGGGAATAGTTATTCGTGATCCTTCTAAGGTATATAACTTTGGAGGAAGAACTAATGCTATGATTAAAGTCAAAATGTATAAGGACGCAGAATTTGAAATTGTTGGTTATAGTGAAGGATTACGTCCCGAAGACATGGTATTTGTATGTAAAACTAAAGAGGGTAAAGAGTTTGAAGCCAAACCTATGGGCCCTCGTGAGTTAAAATGGGAATATCTTGACAGAATGGATGAAATTATTGGTAAGATGGCTACTGTGAAGTACTTCTATCTTAGCGATGAAGGTTGTCCTCTACAACCAGTTCTAAAATGTATTAGGGATTATGAATAAATATGACATCCCTAGTAAGGTTAGAATAGCCAATCATTGGTATAAAGTCACTTTATGTGATTTTATAGATGATGGTGATACCTTTGGTTTTCATTGTAATTTAACATTAGAAATAAAGGTAGCAGAATGCATGAAGACTGATGATGGAAAGGTAATTAATCTGACTGAAGAACAGATTAAGAACTCTTTCTGGCATGAAGTGTTTCATGCATTCAATTATTACTATAACAACAAACAAGATGAATCGTTGGCACAAGTATTTGCTAACTTTATGCGTGAATTTGAACTTACACGAGAATGAATTATATAGTAGCATATAGAAGGGAAGGTAAGCCCAAAATCCAGTTCTTTAAATACAGGGACGATATAGCTTATGATGAAGATACTTTAATCAGAGATGTAGATGATGTCATTAGAGTTGTGAGAACTCATTATCGTCCAGATAATGATGTGTTCTCAATTCGAGAAACATTACTAACTATCAATGATATGAGTGATAAAAAGATACTGGACATACTGGCTACTTTATTTGTAACGTTAGATGATAAATAAAACATCTGTATTATTAAGCTCTAATATAGCTGATTTAATGGTGTTCCTTGCTGGCAACTCCCTTACTGATGCTGAAAAGGATGATTTGTACCAATCTATATTTGATTATTATCTTGCTTTATTAAAACACTATGATTCGGCTACAATTCAAACTATGAGCGATAACTTCGATAAAATAGTATGGTAAAGACTACATTCCTACATGCAATTCACTCTCTTACTAATATTGTAGAGCAAATGAGAAAGCTTTACAATATGGGCATTGATATAATGGAAAGTCCACTAGTAACCAATGCTGAGGATTTAGCAATGTTACTTCTGTCTGAGTATTATAACGAAGAAGGTATGGACTGGATTCAATGGTGGGTGTATGAGAAATCAGAAAATCCACATATAGTTGCTACAGACGAGCAAGGTAATGAGATTCTAAAGAACATAGATGAACTCTATGATTATTTAGAAGCTAATTGTAAAACCAAATAAATTTTTAAGATTATGGAGAAACAAGTATTTGACTTTGGAGAAGCATTATCTATGATGCGTATAGGCGAGACAGTTACTAATCCTTCTGGTAGAAGGTATACTATGCTTAAGGGTAGTATAGTATGTTATCCAAAGCCTAACTCTAATCAGTATTATAAGGTAACTAAATGGTTCCCTGATGCTGTAGAGCGTACTGATTGGACACTTGTATAGATTATCTATTTACAGACGGAAACTATCCGTAATACATGCGTATAAATCAATCTTCTAAGTTTAATGTTAATTATGCAGCTAAGATAATTCAAGTAAAAGATTTCACACCACACCCTAATCCTAAATGTGAAAGGATGAAATGTGTTCATGTAGATGGTTATATGATATCCGTATCTAAGGATACTCAACCAGGGCAATATATATATTTCCCTGTAGGATGTCAGATTGCTAATAAATATTTGGCAGCTAATAATCTATTTAGACACAATGAATTCAATGCTAACAAAGAAGCTTCTCCAGGTTTCTTTGAGGATAATGGTAGGGTAAAGCCTATTAAGTTGCAGGGAGTTCCTTCAGAGGGATTTATAATGCCTATAGATTCGTTATATAAATGGCTGGATTTTATAGGAGAATCTCATGAAGTAGTTACCAACTTAAAAGAAGGAACAGAATTTGATAGTTTGGATAAACATATACTTTGTAAGAAGTATGTAGTGAATCCTCCTAAAACTTCTGGAAATTCTTCTAGGCAAGCCAAGCAGCCTAGAGGCATTAGTAAATTAGTAGAGAATCAGTTTAGATTTCATTATGATACTGTTCTTATTAAGAAATGTCCTTGGGTTATTAAACCTAATGATATTATTAGTATTACTTCCAAAGTACATGGAACATCAGGTATTTCTGCCGATGTACTATGTAAAAGACCATTAAGATGGAAAGACAAGGTGGCTAGCTGGTTCACAGATGTTCCAGACACTAAGTATGACTACTTATGGTCTTCTAGAAAGGTAGTTAAAAATCAGTATTACAATAAAGAAGCAAGTGCAGGATATTATGGTTGTGATATTTGGGGTGAAGCTCATTCTAAATTGTCTCCGTATCTTACTAAAGGACTTACTCTTTATTATGAAATCATAGGATGGCTGCCTACAGGTCAGGCTATTCAAGCAATGAATGGTAAAGCTTATGACTATGGTTATGAGAGGCCTATATGGGATCCTACTACTCAGACTACACCGTATGAATATGGTAAGAATTTCGGTATCCAAATTTACCGTATTACTTATACAAATCCAGATGGTGTGGTATTTGAATTCTCTGCTAGACAAGTACAACAGTGGTGTAAAGATAAAGGACTTACTCCGGTAGAACAGTTATATTACGGATATGCTAAGGATTTATATCCAGAGCTTGATGAGACTGAGCATTGGAATGAGAATTTTATCCAAAAGCTAGCTAATGATAAAAGGTTCTACATGGAAGAACTTTCACCTACATGTCACAATGATGTACCACATGAAGGTATAGTGATTCGCATTGAGAATGGTTTATCTGAAGCTTACAAACTTAAATGCTTTAGATTCTTAGGAGAGGAGTCTAAGTCATTAGATAAAGGAGAAATTGATATAGAAGCAGACCAGTAATGAATAGGTATTTAATTGAGTGCATAAACGACTGCAAGAATGAATTTGTGGTCGCTTATGCACCTTCTATGTATGATGATAACATGTCTAAAGCTGCTGATGATTATGCTTATGAATTAGCTATTAGCATAGTTGACGATGAATTTATAGTAACAGCAGAAGGATATGATTACGAGTATATGACAGACGAAGATGTCCTTAAAGTACTAAATAGCATAGATTGGGATGAATATTATAACTATAATATCACTCCATTTGAAGGTACTGATGAGGAGTTTAACAAATATCCACTTATATATGACGGAAGAAGTATCTAGTAAGCTAAGTTTATTAACCCGTAAGCTAGCAGAAGTAGGACAGCTTAAAGGCGAAATAGCTGATAAACTGTTTGAGGAAGCTGATGCAGGAATTATTACTAAAGAACAGGCGTTAGAAATTCTAGACACATATAACTTATTGCCTACTGATGGCTATGTAAGTCTTCCTCCCTATCTGGATAGCTATGAATACTTTGAACGATATTCTAAGGTTAATTATATGGACTATACTGTCCCTGAGAACTTTGAGGAAGGCCAAAATCTATGCTGCCCACTCTTTCCAGGCATAACATATGAGGAAGCCATTGATCAATTGTATGGATTCGTTAAGAAGAACAGAATAATAGGATGCGTCTATGACTGGTAAGAAGGGTTAATACAGTCATTTGATAAAATGGAAGAATAATATATTAAAATGGAAGATTTTAAATTTTATGAAGTAGGTGGTAAGATACGTGATGAGCTATTAGGTCTTACTAATAAGGATGTTGATTATGTAGCTGTGCCTACAGAGGCAGTTTATAGTAAAATTCACCCATGTGAAGCTCAGCTTAGTCCAGCTCAACTAATGTTCAAAGCATTAAAGAGCTACTTAGAAGAGCAGAAGTTTGAAATCTTCTTAGTAACTCCAGAGTGCTATACCATACGTGCTAAGTTCCCAGAAGGGTATAAGTATCAAGGTGTAGCAGACTTTGTGATGGCAAGGAAGGAAGTAGGATATGTCCCAGGCACTAGGATTCCTATTGTAGAACCAGGTAATCTATATGATGATTTATCACGCAGAGATTTCACTATTAATGCTATGGCTAAAGATCCTGATACTGGAGAAATAATTGATTACTTTGGTGGTTTGGAAGACATTAAGGAGAAACTTCTTAGGACTCCATTACCTCCTATTGTAACTTTCGATGATGACCCTTTAAGGATTCTCAGAGGTATAAGGTTCTCTATTACCAAGAGACTACGGGTATCTGAAGATATGTGGCAGGCTATGAAGGCTTATGACTATTTCGACAAAATGCCAGTAGTATCTGAGGAGAGAATAAGGGAAGAGCTGACAAAGTGCTTTAAGTGTAACTCATCTTTAACTCTAGGGTGGTTATCTGAACTTACTGATTTAAGAGATTACATTTTTAAGAACACTAATTTATGGCTTAAGCCAACTAACGAGAAATGAGTAGTTATTTATCATTTTATTTAGTGCCTAAAGCACATCCAGAGGAGAGGTTACTACTTCAATCATTCAGTAGGTCTAATGAGGTGTATCAAAGATTCTTTGATAATCTTAGTGTAGCATATGCTGGTAATGAAGAGAAGTATACTAAACTCACTGTTAGTGATGTTGAATCAGTAATTCGAGACCTTGATGATGACATTGCTAAAGCAGAAGCTAGACGAGTGGAGTACGAGAAATTCTGTCATGGTAATTCGGAACTTATAGAGGAGATGATATCCACTAAGGAGTATATACGGGATTTACAAAGTACTAGAGATTACATATCGTTTATACGAGACATTTTAGCCGACTTAGATTATAGTGGATTTAGTGATGTCTTATGTAATGTTGATTAATGGAAACATTTGAATTCTTAGTAACATCAACAGTGCAGGCAACTCTTTATGAGCATATAAAGATTCAAGCTCTTAATTACGAAGATGCCGTCACCAGAATAGAGGACAGAGATTATTACGAAGAGGACGGAGAAATAGTAGATTCTAAAACAGAGATAGACGATTATCTAGAGGTAGATGATATTTCTAATTGGGAAGATATTGTAAAGTCAAACCCTAAATCAGAAGAATCTTTGTGGACAAGCGAGTATTAATAATCTGTAGAGGCATACAAGGCTCTGGTAATTTAACTATTCTTAACGTGTTTTACTAGGTTACAATATCGTAGTTGATAATATGAACCTTAATCCTAAGACTTGTGCTGAGTTAGAGAAGATGGTTAAGGACTTTAACGAGAATTATACCTACGATTGGAAGTATGAAGTCGAATATAAAGATTTCTGGACTCCCGTAGATGAATGTATTCGCCGTGATGCTAAAAGAGAACATCCTATAGGTGAGAAGGTTATTAGGCAGACCTGGAGACGCTATAAAGACTTCATAATTCATGAGGAAATTATGGCTGCTAAGGCTAAAGCATTAGTTCAAGACACTAACCTACCAGCAGCAATTATAGTAGATATGGATGCAACTGTATGTTTAAATACCAGTGGTCGTCCGTTCTATGGAGAAGGTGCAGCTGAAGGTATGCTTACTGATGAGCCTATTACTCCTATTCTTGAACTTATTAGAAACTTCTGTGATAATTATCCTGCCAAGTTAATAATACTAACTGGTAGGGAAGATACTCCAGAAGTTCGTAAAGCTACAGAACAGTGGTTGGAGAATAACTTCCTACATCCAGATATGATTCTTATGCGTCCCGCCAATAGCTTCGTAGCTGGTCCTATATGTAAGAAGAAGCTCTATGAAGACAATATCAAAGGTAAATACTATATTCCATTTGTACTTGAAGACAATTGCAAATGTGTGGAAATGTGGCGTAATGAAGGTCTGATTTGTTTACAACCTAATGAGGGTAAATTCTAATGAGACTATTACAAAGACTAAGGAATTTGTTCCTGCCTGAAGGTGAGGTTTCAGACGGATTTCATACCTTTGATGAGTTATATCACTACAGAATGCTGTACAATGCAGCATTCTTTAACAGCTTGGAAGGTAAATATGATGTCCATAAATCTTACAGACATGCAGATGGTGAACTATGCTTTGGAGGAGGATGGTTTATTGTTATGGCTAACCTTCCTACTGGTCAAGTGAGCAATCATTATAGGGCCGAAGAATGGAATCTGTTCAATGTTCCTGAAAGATGGAAAGCTGATGAATGGGATGGTCATACTCCAGTTGAGGCTGCAAACAGATTATACAGATTCTCTTTATATTATGACAAATGGCATTACTAGTAGGTCAATTGATTGAAATTCTCCAAAGGTATGATCGAGACAGGGAAGTTATGATACATACTCTCAAGGGAGAGACTGTAGATGTTAACGGATACTTCGTACAGAGAGACCTAGATGATAACGGATTCTATTTAACAAATTTAGATGTAATTCCAAGTGACTGATATGAAACAAGAAATATGACTGATTTTGACAATAATAGCATACTAAATCTATTTATATGGGGAGTTCCTTGGCTAATACTAGGAGCTGTACTTGGGTTCATAACTTTATTTATAGTTCCAGCTGCTCCTTTATGGGCATTTAGTATTGGATTGCTCCTTGTAACTACAGATAGACTAATTGAAGTAAATAAGTATAATAATGAGCGAAGAAGAATTTCACAAGAAGCGTAAACCATTTTATTTGGAGTCTGACACATTACTAGTTAAGTTTCCAACTAGTAAGCATATGGATTGCTCGCATGCTAAATGGTTTAGCGAGATTGGTTATCCGTTTGTACACACAGTTAGAGGTTATTATATAGAGGATGAATATATAATGCTGTACTGGAATGATTTTGAAATTCCTAATGTAAATGCCAGTGTATTCTCTTATTTATTTGACTTCTTTCCAACTATTAAGTGGATAGGTCTAGGATGTAACAAAGGAGCATTAGGAGAAGTATGGACACCTAAACTTAAAATAACAAGAGGATGATAGTAGATAATTTTGATCAGATATATTAGAGTTTAATGACCCTAATGAATTCTACTTCTTACAAATTATCCAGCGTAAGAAGGACGGTTGTGTAACTGACACAGGTAATAATGGCTATAGAACCATTAAAACTTACTATATATTTAGTAAAGAGCAGCTAGAACGTAAAAGAGCTAAAATTACTGAACTGTGTCAGAGTAATCATGCAAGAGCATATATAACTTTGAATAAACGTAATGCTGAGCAAGTTGCTTGTACTGCAATTCAAGAATATGCCAAACTAATTCAGGAAGGTAATTGTTATCAAGGATATAGGATTTGGGATTCTTCATGTGGACATACTAGAGCTAGAGGTTATAAACCTCTTTGGATTGTTGATGTTGACAGTAAGAATGAAAATTATCTTAACAATATTATTAACATAGTTAATAATTGTAGAGGTTCTCAAGACGTAAAAGTAAAGCATATTATTCCTACAGTCCACGGATACCATCTTATAACAATAGGATTTGATACTAATCAGTTTGCTCAACAGCTTGCTATTAGGAACTTAGATTCTATTGATATTCAAAAGGATAATCCCACATTATTATACTTTGATACCGGAAATTAAGACTCGGTAACGAGATCTGTTAATAGATTACTTATTATTAATTTATAATCATTAATTAATGAGTAATTTACCTTTAGGGGCAGACGTGGATCCATTTGCTCCATATAATGTAGAAGAGAAAGTCTTTAAGATTGATATTAACGCTAAAGGATTAGCATGGTATGAATATTATGGACATCTAGATGTGGATGAAGCTGTAGAAGCTATTAAGAGTAGAATACAAGCCGCACTTAGTAGTTTAGGAGATGTTGATATTAGTAATATTGACATAGAGGTTTCATGATATATCTAGTAAGTAATCAGAAATCACTATTTGAAACTGATGCTTATAAAGAACTGTCTCTGTCTGATGCTATAGACATGATTATGCCTCATAGTTGGATTGAGTACGATTCGGAGACCGCGGGATTAGATCCATATACAAAACCGCTATTGTGTACTCAATATGGTTTAGGGGAGGATCAGATAGTCATTGATAATGTAACCATTCCAATTGAAAAGCTTAGATGTGTGCTTGAAGATCCTACTAAAACATTTCTAGGTTGGAATATTGCGTTTGATTTAAGGTTTCTATATCATCATAGAATAGTTCCTTATAATGTATGGGATGGAATGATTGCTGAGAAGATACTCTATCTAGGGTATCCTCCTCAGTTTCATAGTCTTGCTTTAAAAGCTGCCGCTGACTTCTATCTTGGTATAGATATTGATAAAACAGTTCGAGGACAAATTATCACACAAGGTTTAACAATACCAGTAGTACAATATGCTGCTGGTGATGTTATGTATCTTACTAAGATTAAAGAGAAGCAAGATGCAGAGCTAGAGAAGAAAGAATTAACTAAGGCTGCTGAATTTGAAATGAAGTTTACTCCAGTAATTGCTTATATGGAATATTGTGGAGCTAAACTTGATCCAATCAAATGGAAGCGAAAGATGTCGAGGGATAAAGAAGAAGTTAATAAAGCAGAAGCTGCTCTTAATAAGTGGGTAGAGGATTATTATGAAGAACATAAATCTTCTACTGAGGGATATATTAGAGTATCTACCGAAGAAGTTCCCATTATGGAAGAGTTTAAACTATTTGATTCCCTTAACAATAATATGAGTAATGTAAAGAGAGTTCAGAATCCTCAAACTGGACTTATTCATTATGAGTATGATAAAGCATTTCCATATGTAACACGTAATCTACAGGGAGATTTGTTCTCTGGATTTGATACTTGTGCTAAATGTAATGTAAACTGGTCTAGTAGCCAACAAGTAGTGCCTTTATTTGAACATCTAGGTCTTAACTGTACTACTATAGACCCAAAGACCAAAGTTAAGAAGAAATCTGCTGATATAAAGCTTATTAAGCCACAAGCCAATAAGTGTACTATAGTTCCATTATATGTAGAGTATAAGAAGGCTAAAATACTTGTTGATACTTTTGGGCAGAAGTTTATAGATAAGATTAATCCAGTTAGCGGACGCATTCATCCAGATTATTTTCAATTAGGAGCTGATACTGGTAGATTGTCTGCAACCAACCCGTCCTTAATGAATCTTCCACATGATCCGTTTACTAGAAGTTGTTTTATAGCAGATTCTGGATATAAATGGATCAGTTGTGATTATAAAGGACAGGAATCCTTCTTAATGGCGTCTATTGCTAATGATGTGGCTATGTTGGACGAATTAGTAAATGGAAGTGGAGATTTACATAGTTTAACTGCTAGAATAGTATTCACTGATATTCCTGATGATACTCCATTATCTGAAGTTAAGGCTAAATATAAACCTCTTAGAGATGCTGCTAAAGGGTATGAGTTCTGTTTCAACTATGGAGGAGATTGGAACACTTTAATGAAGAACTATGGTCTTACTAAGAGAAGGGCTCAAGAAGTATATGATAATTATATGTCTGGTTTCTCTGGATTAAAGAGATATCAGGAATTTAGAAGAGAAGATGTTCTAGATAAGGGATATATCCTTCTTAATCCTATTACTAAACATAAAGCATTCATATATGATTGGGATAATCTTTGTAAGATAGACAACGAATTAGGCTCTCCAGAAGCTAAATATATGTTAGGATCTAACGGTGATAATTATTACAAAACAAGCTCTCAGCATTTGAGGAGAAGGTTGTCTGATTCAATGAAACAGTCAATAAATTATCCTATTCAACATGCTGGTTCTATGTGTTTCAAATTATCTGCCATTAAATTCTTTAATTGGCTAAGGAAGAATGATTTGTTATTCACAGTTAGATATTGTGTACCTGTTCATGATGAGCACAATGTCGAAGCACCTGAGAACATTGCTGAAGAGGTAGGCAAGATACTTGTGAAGTGTATGGAAAGCGGAGGTGAACCGTTCTGTACTAGAGCACATTTAGGTGCGGATATATCTATTGAAGACTATTGGGTACATTAATTATGACAGAAATTGAAAGAAAGTATTTAGTAAAGAATAATAGCTATAAAATGCAAGCTCAAAGAGCAGGATTGATAATTCAAGGATATCTTGGAGATAATCCTCTATCTGAGACTAGAATAGCTATTAGGGAGAATAAAGGCTGGCTATTTATAAAAGCTAAGGGAACTCTTAGTAGGTTTGAATGGCGGCAGGAAATTCCAAAGTATGAAGCATTAGAATTGTTAAAACTTTGCCCGAACGTTATACGTAAAGTACGTTATATAGTTTACCATAAAGGTAACAAATGGGAAATTGATGAGTTCTTAGGAGAGAATGAAGGATTAACAATTGCTGAGTGTGAATTAACTCAGGCAACTTTGAATCCAGAATTGCCTGATTTTGTAGGAGAAGAGGTTACAGAAGATACTAAGTATTATAACTGTAATCTTGCGTCTAACCCTTATTTAAACTGGGACGATGACTCTGAATGATTTAGAAAATACAATGGTTGTTAAGCTAAGGAATGGTGGGCTGTATGTAGTACTTACTGACGTTAGGATCTTTTATGATAAGATTGTTGATAAAGTTACCACCATATTTGCAGCTGATAATGGTTATATGAATATTTCTAGTTATGCTCCAGATATGACTGTGAAAGGTAGTACCAACTCAGAATGGGACATAATGGAAGTATATAAAAGGGTTTATACCGATGTTGAGGAGAAGAGGAAGGAATTTCCCCACACTGCTCCTTGTGGACTTCGGTATCTTAAAGACCCCAAATACCTACAGTCTATATGGTCTAGAAATGCTCCAGAACCTATAGATGATATAGTACAAGATGAAACAATTAAAGAATTAGATGAATTTGGTTCTAAAGAAGTAACATTTTATTAGTGCGTCTAATCAAACCGAAAGTAGAAATTATTAACCAGGAACCAGGTGTTGAAGGTCTCTTCAAACACATGGAACTGTGTGCAAGGACTTGTTACAAGTCTGAAGATAAGATTACTGAAGATAGTGCCAGAAAGTTTATTGATAATGTTATTGTAGCTAGAGGTCATACTGCTATGTTAGAGCATGGCACTGTATATCTTAAGATTCCCTATGGAATTATGTATGATACAGGGTATTTCTCTAATGAAGCTATAGCTACTAAATATATTGATAATCCATATTCTATAGTGCAAAACAGTCAAATTTATGATTATTGGTGTGTGACTAGTAACTATAGAGTACTACTTCAGAATGGTTGGCTTGATGATTTGCAGTATCTATGTGAACCTACAGAATATCACGTTAGACGTATCACTGTAAGGTTTATATGTGATATGGGAGTTGCCAGAGAGTTCTGTAGACATAGAGTATTTAGTTTTGCTCAAGAGAGTACTAGGTATTGTAATTACTCTAAGGCTAAGTTTGGTAAGGAGCTGAATTGTATAATACCGTGCTGGTATAAGAATATGTTCGAGGGTAATTCATATAATATAGAATTATGTCATACTTATGATTTAACTATATCTGAAGGATTGTCTCGAACTGAAGCTGCATGGATACAAGCTATGTGTGAGGCAGAAAGTACATATTTCGGATTGTTGACAGAGGGTGAGCCTGCTCAACAAGCTAGAAATGTACTACCTTTAGCATTAAAGACAGAATTAATAATGACTGGTACTGATGAACAGTGGGCAGGATTCTTCAATTTAAGATGTGCACGTAATGCTCATCCTCAAGCTAGGGAGTTAGCAATTGAGCTGAGGGATAGAATGATATTAGCAGGTTATATTAATACTTATGATCCAGGGAGTATACAAGTTTAGAACTGATATCAGAAGAACTAAACGTGAACAGCACAGAGCTGATCAAAGAATCTTCGATATGCAGATTAATAGGATATGTAGATTAATATTATTTGTTAAATATTTATTCACATTTAGAATGCAAGAAGCTAAAGCAGCCTTAGACCTTGATAAGGAACTATCTCCAGAAGAAGAGATTGAATTAAGAAACATGATTAGTAAATATCTAAGCAGAACTCCATATGTACGTGAAGCTCCTAAAATTGGAAGGAATGAAATGTGTCCATGTGGCAGTGGTAAGAAGTATAAATATTGTTGTGGTAAATGAAGCAGTTTGAATTTGACCCAGAACATACTTTCTTTACGTCTGATACCCATTTTGGTCATGCTAACATTATTAACTTATGTAAGCGTCCATTTAAGGATGTAAACCATATGAATGACATGTTGGTAGAGAACTGGAATAATGTGGTTACAGACGATGATACAGTCTTCCATTTGGGAGATTTTGCTTTGGGTGGCAGTGATGTATGGAATAAGGTTTTATCCCGACTTAATGGTAAAATATACCTAATACTCGGGAATCACGACCACAAGAACATACGTCAAGGTTACATGGATAAGTTTGAGGCAGTAGTTCCACAAATGCAAATAAGGATAGAGAATCGTAGTATTTACTTGAATCACTATCCTTTCTTGTGTTATGGTGGAACATACCGCAAACCAGTGGATGCTGTATGGCAATTATTTGGGCATGTGCATTCAGGTCCAAATAGTACAGGAATTGATGTTGATAGATTAAAATATCTATTCCCAACTCAATATGATGTGGGAGTTGATAATAACAATTATATTCCTGTGTCATATATACAAGTAAAACATATAATTGAGAAACAAGTAAATGAAGGCAATTAGAGTTTGGTATGCTGTTGACAGAGACGGAGAAGGATACTTCTATACAGGAGCACCTTACAGAGATGTTGACAGTGAAATGTGGAACTGTGATGGAGAAGCATATTCCGCTACAAGTGAATTGTTTAATGGTGTAGAAACTCCAAACATTACTTGGTATGATACACCGATAGAGTTTGAAATGAAGTATGAAATTGCGGAGAAATCTTAGTGGTATATTTATCTTCGATAAATTAGAAGGAGAGGAGAAACCCATCCCTACTTGTATTGAAGATTGTACTCCAGAGACTAGACTTAAATGGCTAGAAGGATTGGAGAAAGAGGCACTTATAAGATGTGTAGAACATCTATGCGATACTCTTAATGAAATAGGTGAAACATTTAACATTTATAAAGAATAAGTATTATGGCAAGAATTATTAGTAGTAGAAAGAAGTATGTTCCTGTTAAGGATTTAGTAGTGTATCCTAGTAAGACAGAAACAATTGAAGTAATTCCCGATGATGGATTTAATGGAGCACATCGCTACCGTGCTCGCATGTGCGCTGGTTTTGTTAATGGAAAGACTAAGTATGTGGATGCTACTGATACTATTCAGTTTGTCCATAAACATGAAGATGGCACAATAACTCCAGGCTGGCAATCAGAACAGCTTGCACTCATCTTACTCGACAGAGTAAAGAAGCTAAACGAGAAGTTCCCTTGTGAACAGAATGCTAAGCAAGTAGAAGCACTTGAAGCTTATCTTGATGCATGTAAAGAACGCATTGACGATAGGCTTGATCGTAATGTGATGGGAGACTTGAAAGAATGAAGGTAATTATAAATAATGCCGAAATGGTTCCTACTCCTAAGAAAGGAACTATAATCAGATTTGGAGACTGCGGATTATTTGTTATAGGTATTTACGTTGGTCGCTCTGATGATAATGGGTATATGGTAGTTGTCTTACAGCATAACGCAACGCCACCTGGAACTTTAAAGACTTATAAGGAATTATCTAGATGGTCTCGCTTAGAAGAGTCAATAACTCTTAGTAATGACTAAAACCTATGCCAGCTAAAGTAATTCACGGACACAGTATAGAGATAGAACTTGGTCCTTCATGTCCAAATCCAGGCATTAGAAGAGAACTAGAAGCTCAAGGTAAGCCTTATATGTGTACATCAGATATAGCTACTTGGATTGGCGTTGATAACAAGTGGTATTATGTATATAGACCAGGCGTATCCACGTCAATAATTCCACTTTTAGAGCTTACTAAAGATGAAGATGAAATGTTTGACTATTTAAAAGATATATCTGAATTTGGACATGAGAATCCCCATAACTAGTCCAATAGGTAAATGGTGGGTAGCAGCTGTACCGGACGGAAGTTTATATGTTACAGATGGCGATGAGCCTATAGCAACAGAGGGTGGCAGCTGGTGTGGAAATGATAACAAGTTTCTTTGGACCTCGGCTATAGATGATGTATTTAAGGATTGTTTTATTCCAACCACTACATATGAGGAAGGTCCATTACAGTTTGAGATTGATGAACAGTTAAACACAACTTGGTACAAAAAATGAAACGAGTATGGTATTGTATAGACGACATCGGAGATAAATGGCTTTATAAAGGGTCAGTAGCTCCAGTTAAGTATGAAGATATATGGAATAACTCTGATGAGGAACCAGAGGATTATGAGTGGATACCAGAAACGGAGATTGAGGATGTCTACGGTATAGACTTTATGGAATCACTTCCTAACATTGACGATGGAGAGATGGTTGAAATACGAATTAAATGTACAGCCGAGAAATGCGAATAGGAGCAACATCTGATTTACATGGAATACTTCCAGAAATAGAACCCTGTGAGTTATTCTTCATATGTGGAGATATAATGCCACTGTCTGTTCAGTTAAATATGCCTGCTTCTCTAGAATGGTTAAAGACTGAGTTTATTCCGTGGGCTAACAATCTTCCGTGTAAACATGTTATATTTATAGCAGGTAATCATGACTTCTGGTTTGAAAGAAATGGAGGTATGGAACCTGAAATATATGAAACATTTAATAAACCTACGGATGGTAAGCTAGTATATCTCCATCATAAAATGTGGGATTACGAAGTAAAGCCTGGAGTCTTTGTTAAACTTAGAATCTTTGGAACTCCGTACTGTAAGATATTCGGTAATTGGGCATTTATGCGAGAATCGGAGACACTACAGGATAGGTATTCCGATATTCCCATAGATTGCAATATTCTACTTTCTCATGACGCCCCTAAGATGTTAGGTTTAGGAGAGATACATACTGGAGCATGGGCAGGTAAAGATGCAGGCAATCCTTGGCTAGCAGACGAAATAATGCGTAAGCAACCAGATTATTGCTTTTGTGGACACATTCACAGTGGTAATCATGAATTACAGGAAATTACAGGTATTCATTTAGCCAATGTAAGCTTAGTGGGAGAAGATTATAATATTCATTATGAACCCTTATACTTAAATATCTAAAATGAAGTATACAGTTAACACTCCTGAAGTAATATATAGAGGACCCAGTTTGTGTACACTTTTAGCAATTGTATTTATAACTCTTAAGCTATTAGGAGTTTCTGCTGTAGCTACTTGGTCTTGGTGGTGGGTGCTGGCTCCATTATGGATACCAGTTGCCCTTGTATTCGGAATTTTAATAATTGCTCTAATAATTATAGTAATTGGGGCTGCTATAGCAGCATATAGTAAGTAGAATGGACAAGATCTTATTAATTGTAGACCCACAGGTAGATTTTATCAGTGGGTCCTTAGCTGTAGAAGGAGCTAAAGAGAAGATGGATGCTCTTGCTAGTGCATTACAGAACGGTGAAATTGACTGTGATTATGTGATGATTACTAAGGACTTTCACCCATCTAATCATTGCTCCTTTAAAGAGAACGGAGGTCAATGGCCTCCACACTGTGTTAAAGGCACTGCTGGTAGTTGTGTGTATGCTCCACTGTGGAGTGTAATAAACAACTATGCTTATCGTAAGGATACAGACATCTTTATTAAAGGAGATAGTCCTGACAAAGAAGAATATAGTATCTTTGATAATCCAGAGAGTCTTTCTGTTATATCAGACATATTACTTGATTTTGAATCTGACCCAGATAACGAAATTCGAGTAGTCGGTATAGCTGGTGATTATTGTGTGTATGAAACCGTCTGTAGTTTAATAGCTATGGGATATGCAGACAACATAATAGTAGATACTAAGTATATAGCCTCTATAGACGGAGGAGATAAACTAGTTGAACTAATTAAAGAACACAACTTAAAATGGGATTAATTTATGCTATTTCGGTACTGGTGTTTGTATGTGTAATTGCTAGTGTTTATTCTAATGAAGTTACTAGGCCTTATCTTACTACTAAAGTAGTAGTGTTTATGGGCATAGTGGGCTTGATTCCTTATGTCAACGCTATTCTAGTAATAAGCTCTATAGTGCAGAGAATAACTAACCATAAAGAGTATAGTACCTGGTCTAAGGAATATAGAGATAGTAGAATAATAGAATCATTACAAACTATCGATTCAGTAGTGTGTAGAATTATAGAAATGTTTAAACGAGATGATAATTAAATCTATATTAGATACAGATTTATATAAGTTTACAACTTCGTATGCTTATATGAAATTATTTCCTCAAGCTAGAGGAACTTTTGAATTTATTGATCGTGATAATACTGAGTATCCAGAAGACTTCATAGAGAGACTATACTTGGAGCTTGGTTCCCTAGGAATGCTACATCTTACTAAGGATGAACAAGAATATATGAATAATAGTTGTAGATTCATTCCTCCAGTCTATTGGGAATGGCTATCTTCATTTAAATTCAATTCTGGCAAAATACAAGCATCCTTAGATGAAAACGGCCACTTACACATTAAAGTAACTGACTATCTTTATAAGGTTACTTTATATGAAGTACCTATTCTTGCAATAGTATCAGAATTACGCAGCAGAATATTTGATAACAACTGTGATTTGGCTGACGTTATTAAGAGGCTATCACCTAAAATTAAGCTTTCTAATGTTGCCGGGATTAAATTCTCTGAATTTGGTACTAGAAGACGATTTAGTTATAATGTGCAAGACATAGTAGTATCTGCAATTAAGGAAGGGTCTATTTATTGTACTGGTACTTCTAATTGCCATTTAGCAATGAAGTATGATATGCCTATGATGGGAACTCACCCACATGAATGGTTCATGTTCCACGGTGCTATGTGCAGAATGACATTTAGTCCATTAGCACCGGAAGTATATGTGAATGCTGTGGAGAAATCAATGTATGTACCTAGCTACAGTAAAGGTATTCCGACCTATGATGTGTTAATGGAATTAAAATCACAAATGCCTAATAATGAGTTAGTAATTATTACTACTCCAGAGACCTATAGTGAGATTCCTTTATGGCATAACGGATCTACAATACTTAAAGACTATAAATTCATTATGGTAATTAACGGAGAAGAACCTCCGTATGGCTTACCAGATAACGTATCACTAGTATATGTTCCAACTATCAGAATGTGTTCCACTTGCATTAGAAATAGAGTTAAGGATGGGGTTGGGATAAAACCCTTTGTTAGAGACGATGTGTATGAAATAATTAAGCAACATAAACTATATGTATAATATTTATATATCTTATCCATACAATATGCTTACAGTTCTTAGTAAAGTCACAGATGTGTTTAAAGACTATAACGTTAGCATTAAGTATAACAAATTTCATGATGATTATCATCCAGAATATTTGGATACATCTGATATTGTGATATTTATACTTCCAGATGTAAGTTTTAGTACTCCTTTGCATAGACTTACTAATGGAATCTTAAGCGAATTAATTAAAGTCATAAATAGCAATAAACCCTACTTTATAGCTTATGGTCCAAAGGGCAGTAGTGATATGTGTATATATCCTGGGTCTTTGAATTTAACTAGTGAGGTTATAACTGTTGGTGGCATAGCTAACGCAAGAAATAGCATATTTAAACTAATGAAATCCAATTTGATTAGTTCTAATGTCTCAGAAGAATGTGTTACAGATAAAGAATTTATTAACTTTAATGATACTTATTGATGAAGAATTATCCGATTAAAATTGAAACAGGTGAACATGCTGGAGAAACAGTTTGGGTTCATCGTAGTATTGCTGTTGTAGGGTTTGTATTCTGCAAGATTAACAATGAATGGTGTGTTCTTGCTAACCAAAGAGGCGAGGGAGCACCGGACTTTCAAGGATATTGGAACTGTCCTTGTGGTTATTTGGACTTCGATGAAACATTAGCAGAGGCCTGCTCTAGGGAAATTTATGAGGAAACTGGAGCTAAGGTTGAACCTAGTGCTCTTTACATGTGTAGTATTAATGATGACCCGAAAGATTCCAATAGACAGAATGTTACCATGAGATTCATGGCTGTAGTAGACGAGAGTCATATTGGTATTTCTACTAATGCTATTAAGGGACAGCTAGGTGGAGAGGAGAATGAAGTAAAAGCTATCATGTGGGTTAAAATGTCTGACCTTGACAACTATCAGTGGGCGTTTAATCACAAACATCTTATTGAAGGCGTCTTTCATACTTATGTAGATTATGAAGAAGTAGAAGACTTAGACAATTTATTTGCGGAATGATATACTTTATTAGTGGACACCGAGACATAACTCAAGAAGAGTTTGATGCTAACTATGTACCAGCTATAGAAGATGCTATAGATAATGGACAAACCACTTGGGAAGATTGTGAATTCATAGTTGGTGATTGTAAGGGTTGCGACCAAATGGCAGCTGAATATATAGCAAAGTATATTGAAGAGAATATGGATGATTGGGACTGTGTTCCTTGTACACTTACCATTCATCACATGTTCTCTGAGCCTAGATTTAGAGTTGGAACTAAGGCTGACGATGGCAACTATTATATAGACGTTAGAGAACGCTTCAATGAAGGTGTAGAAGACGAATCTGATCTGGTAACACTAGAGGATTGTCCTCAAGTACATTATGTCGGAGGCTACGAATGTGATACTGATAGAGACTCAGCAATGACAACCTTCTCTGATGTGGATATAGCATTCTTAAGAGGTAAGTCTAAATGGAAATCTGGCACAGCTGAGAACATTCTCCGTAGACACAATATGAGTTCTAATTAGAACTTATAAACTAGAAGTTGAACTTATTGAGAATATAAGACATGAATCTTAGATTTAAAGAGGGGCAGATGGTTAAGATGACAGGAATTAATAAGTATTTGTTCTTGGACGTAGATGGAGTACTTAATAGTGTTTCATGGTATCGGGAGGAATGGAATAAAAACCATGTATATCCTCAAGAGACTTTGATCCAAAATGTGTTGAACTTGTAAACAGAATAGTTGAAGAGACTGGTTGTAAGGTAGTTGTAAGTTCTTCCTGGAGAACTGAATCCAACTTACAATCAATCTTCGACAAAGCTGGTTTAAAATTTAAGATACATAGTATTACTCCGTTCGGAAGCCATAGAGGTTGTGAGATACAGGAATGGCTTGATTCTCAAACAGAACCTTATGTCTACGCTATAGTAGACGACAATAGAGGTATGTTATCTCATCAGAGGAAGTACTTTATAAAAACTAATACAGTTATAGGCATTACTGATGAGGATGCTAGGCATATAATTAATATTTTAAATAGGAATGATATGTGGAATGATAAATTGAATGCAATGATTGCTGATTCTATGAAGAAGCATGACACTACACGTACTAATGTGTATAGAGCTATTAAGACTGCATTTACTAATTATGCAGCAGCTAAGAATGCTAAACCTTTGGATGAAGCTGCTGAAATCTCCATTATTAAGAAGATGAGGGATGAAAGATGGGCTAATGCAGAAACCTACCAAACAGCAGGACGTATGGACTTATCGGCAGCCGAGGCTGACGAGGCTGAGATACTAGAGGAGTTGCTCCCTAAAGAGCCTACTAAAGAAGAATTGAATGCTGCATTACTTAAACTTGCATTAGATAAAGGATGGTATGACGATAATGAAGAACATGATATTCATCCAGTACAAATCCCTAAGAATCAGATGGGAATAGCTGTCAAAGAATTGAAAGCTAAATATCCAGCTGCTGATGGGAAGAAGATTGCAGACTTAGTTAAAGCTAATTTATGTAATTGATGACATTAAAAGAAATTGTAACTTTGCCTTATCCAGCCAGATTCACACATGCTATAGCTGGAGTACTTTATTATCAGATAGAAACTGAGAACCAGAGAATTGTGTTCCCGGTGGATATGAATGATAAAGAGGATGTAGGAACTGCTACATTTGTGGCAGAATATCCTAAACCTATTACTTTAATGAGATATATTCGTAAAGCTATAGATAGTGGAGAGCTAGTAACTGTCACTATGTGCGATGCCGAGGTATAACGTAAGTATTGATAGAGAGCTTAGATGTCGTTTATATTTTGACATGGAAGTAGAAGCTGACAGTAAAGATGAAGCTTGGGAGAAAGCTATGGACACAGTAGATTACGGAGATTTAGACGTAAGAGATTGTGAATATAGTGATGATTGTATAACCCTCTTCGAAGAATGATAATCGGAATAGCTGGACGTAAACAATGTGGTAAAGACACCATTTGTAATATTATTAGGTATTTAGATTACTTAAAGTATGACCAGATCTTTAAAGGTTTAGAGCCCTCCGCTGCACATTTTAACAATATGCTTAGTGACTATGGAGACGATCTAATTAAATTCTCTGAATGGGAGAAGCATGCCTTTGCCGATGCATTAAAAGCATGTAGTTCTCTTATATTAGGTGTTGACATGTGTTGCTTTGAAACTGAAGACTTTAAGGAATCTCCTACTACCTTAAACCTTGGAATGACCAATAGAGAGTTCTTACAAAAGCTAGGAACTGAAATTGGTAGAAACATTCATCCAGATTTATGGGTTTTGCATCTAATGCAAATCTATGAGTCTAACCCTGATTCTAAGTGGATTATTACTGACGTAAGGTTTCCTAACGAAGCTGATGCTATAATCTCTCATGGAGGAATAGTAATTAAAGTAGAAAGAGATACTGGTTTAGATGACCAGCATATTTCTGAACATGCTCTAGATGATTACGAGCATTTTAGTTATGTAATAAAGAATAATGGTACCATCGATGCATTGATTGATAAAGTCAAAGCATGCCTTGGTGACTATATTTAATAATAATGGCCTATGCAGGTGGAGTTAAACTCTACTTGTATAGGCCATTTTTTTATTACTGTGCTGTATCTTCCTCTATTGCATCCGCTGCAAGTTTGGACATATTATTAAGTTCTGTAGTCATTCCTTTAAATGTTCTACCAAGTCCAGTAGTTCCTGTGAGATAAGATGATAAAGATTTATCACCAAATGCAAACTCATAGGTATTATTAAAGAATGTACTTAAGTATCCTATAGATACAGGTTCTGAATTTGTAATAAGTCCTTGCAACACACTCCAGGGAGCTATATCTCCGTATGAACTGTTGTAACCTCTTTCAAATAGGCTAAATACAGTATCTCTCATGGCTTGAGACATGTTAGGATTTAAAGGATCTCTATCTTCCTCTCTAGTCTCTCCCCATAGTTCAATAAGGTATTTACCTATAGTTCCAAGTATCATCCATAAGAACATATCATGAGCTAATCTCTTTAAATTTGCTTTCTTTACACCGGTCTCTTCATTCCAGATACTATCTCTAAATTCTGAGAATCCACCTTCATGTAAAGCCCTAAAGCAGTCTTTAATAGTATAATAAATTCCTTCTAGATATCTGTCCTCATTAATAGTAGCAGGAACTCCAGTGTTCTCAGTAGTGACTATTACTATAGAATTACCGTTCTCATCCACTTCATCTTTATACCATAATAAATCACCATTGTCATTCTTAGCTTGAACTCTTCCAGCTAAATTATAATTCTTGGGTTTAAGTAAATAGGCATTTCTAGTTGCAGATAAATAGGTTTTAAACTGTCCAAATAATGCTCCCATAAATGTCTTCTCAGCTAATGCTCTACTTTCCTGGTCATAGTGTCCATAAATAAGATCCGACAAGGTTTTGGCGGCCAATATTTCATCTTTAGTATAGGCAAATGGTAAATCATCTCCCTCTTTTAGATTTAATCCATTGTCTCTATTATAGGCTTCCATTATAGATAAATAAAGTCCTCTTTGCTTATTGTATTCAGGATTACTCTTATTGCCAGAAGCATATACTGCTAGACGCTTATCTTTCTTCCAATTGTATTTAATACCCTCATCAGTCATTTCTAATGCATCCCATGTACCATCATGTAAGCATTGAGCTACAAATATGGTCATACGATGGAAATAATCCGGAGCAGTAGTTAATTGATAAGCATGTCTAGACATATTAGCTAATCCAGATTTGTTACTAATAAGCCGTTTATTTAGAACTTGCATATCTATATTAGCTAGTCTAATCATATTGTTAATAGCCTCAATCTTAGTAGTCCTACTAAGCATATCTGGCCCTTCTTTGGTTACTAAAGCCATAGCTTGAGCCAAATCCTTTCTGGTAAACTTCTCATCAGTATAGTACATTTTACTAAAGGCTAGAGATGATTGCTTCCACATACCATTAATCATATCACGAACACCTCCAGTAACGTTAAATGCAAGTAGTCCAAAAGATGCTAGTCTTTTAATAGGGTTAAGATATTTAAAAGCTCGGCGGCCTTCTTCACTAATAATAGATTGGTTAAATACGGCTACCTTTAAATAGTTGTCTAAAGTCTCATTAAGGACTGATAAATCTGTATCCGTAGACTTAGCATATCCTAATAATGACATCTTTATTCCCTTAATTGCAGGTAATATAATATCCAATTGTTCCTTTCTAGCTGATGCAAACTTATAAGTAGTTACTAGGGTCTCTATGTTACGTTCCCAGAAATCTGGTTTATATTCAGCTAATAAGGCATCTCTAGATTCCTCACTGGCTTCTGATAAATTAAATCTATTGTACATTTCGTACCTAGTAATTACTTTCTGTTTGTCACTATACTCCCTATCACTATAAGCATCATTTTGGGATCTATTCCAATAATCCTTAAATCTTCCAGTTACGTCCTTTACTTCTTGGTTAATCCACTTACTAATTCCCATTTGTAGAATCTGATTATCGGCTTCCATAAGAGGAACCCAGAACCACTTCTCGGTCTTCTTAAGTTGCTTTACCGTCTCACTATCTTCAGACAAGCTTCTGATATTAGGGAATCTTTCTTGGTTTATAAGCCACAATGCTTGCTTTAAGAATCGTCTTTCCTCTGAAGTAAGTGGAGTACTACTATCATAAGGATCTACAAATAACATCTTATTATTAAGACTTCCGTCAGAATTCCTTCTAAAGAAATTATTATATAGCTTAACCTGATCTCCTATGACAATGTTTCTGGCATTACTATAGCCTTTATCTTTCCATAAAGGTTTTACATATCCAGTAAGGAATTTCTCATGATAAGGAGTCATTTCTCTAGTAACGTTATTAAATGCACCTCTCACAGCAAGAGTAATTTGGCGTAAGTTATCCTCTGGAAATAAATCCGGATTAGTTATCATACCTCCAGATAAAGGAGTTCCTTTCTGTGTATATCTAGAAATCTCTTTAGGTTGAAGGAAGTCTAATCCTTTATAATAAGCTATAGCCTGTAATATTGACTTGTATAGTCTTTCTATTCCTGTGTTAGAAGATTCATTAGCTATAGATTCTAGAGAACCTCCAACTATCTTACCAAGACGTTCTCCATTCTCCATCCTTCTAGCTAGGGCTATTAGCCTATTGGCTATCTCATTCTTATTTACGGTATTAATGTTGAATAATTCCTTAGATAAAGCCTCTATATCTCTAGACAAACTATTAGTAAGTTTACCATTAGGTCTGTTCATCAAAGCTAGGAACTCATTCTTAATAACATCCAATTCATCCATAAAGGACAATTTGTTAATATTATTATTAACTTTAGCTGCTTTGGCTAACAGATTAAATGTTTCCTTTATCTGTCTTGAAGTAGCAGTGGTAGCTTTAGAGTCTTCTGTATTAATTACCTTAATGTCTCCTATTTTAAATACATCAGTTAATGCATTAGGAATCTCATTAATGGCAGCCATTATCTTCATTAACTCAATATTGCCATTAGTTGCCAATAATATCATTTTGTTATTAAGAGCATATGCATCCTTTTCATGTTCTCCTAACATTGTAGTTCCTAAAGATAGCTTAAGTTCAGTATGTAAATCATGATGGCTTAATGCAATAAAATCAATTTGTTTGGTAATAGTATTACTAATAGCTACAATTCCTAATTGTTTTAGTGCTTCTATATTTACTAATTCCCATCCTGGATCGTTAACATATTTCTGGAATGTAGTTACTACAAAGGCATTAGTAGTATATCCAGTAGTAGGACTCACATCCTCCAACGGAATTTTACCATCAATGGCTCTTTTAAGATCATAGATAAATTTGTTAGTCTTAAGTCTATGATTCTTAACCATCTTATTTAGGTATTTCTCTACTTCTACTCTAAGTTCCGCATTCTTCTCTTTAGGTGAATCTTCTTTGATATAGATAGGCTTTCCTTTACTGTAGAAATCTTTAAAATACCATCTGCCCTCAGAGGGATTCGGAGAATCATAAACATGATTTGCAATAAAAGCATCTACATCAATTTGCTCTCTAATTGATTTAATCTTAGGATTAGGTATAAACTTACTAAGAGTATCTAGTACATTATCTCTAATAGATTCCCCTATAGTTTCATCGGTAAGTCTTACTGGAATTGCATAACTCACATTATTATAAAATTCACCTACTCCCCAAGCTAGTCTATTAATGGTGCCTCCAGAATCTTTAGTTCTGTCTTGCACTCCTTCGAAGCTAACTCCAGTTAATTCCCCATCCTCTAGCCCTTCCAGATGCATAGGTACTATATTCAGTTCCATATTAGCAGCAGGAATACCTTTGGAAGCTAACATTTGCCTATAGAAAGCTAACTGATAATCATATTTAGTCTGCTTAGCAGCATCCCACCTATCAGACAACTTTGCAGAACTTTTGAAGACATATAAATGCGGCTGATCATCCTCACCTATTACTACTAAATCTATAGAACCTATTATATTAACTCCATCCAATGTTTTAGAATCTATAGTAAATTGAGGCAGTAGTTCAGCATCCTGTCCATGTGCCTTATAGATTTCATCTTTAAAGGATGCCATATTCTTGTATATACTCCTAACAGCTTGTTCACTAAATACTCCAGCATACTTATCTATAAGCTCTTCTAATGACATATGACCAGCAAAGTAATCACCTAAAACAGCATGTAATTCAGCCCCAGTATCTGCTATTCTCTCCCACATTTCCATAGTATTATTAACCTGCTCTTCAGCTTCAGCATGAGTCATACCCTTGGATACCAATTCATTTATAGTATTATTTCTCCAATTCTTAATACTGAACGGCTGTCCTAAGAAAGTTTCTTTAGAATCTTTGGTAATAGTAGCAGTTTCTAAGAAATCTGTAACTGACATGTTAGAACCTTCTGCTTTGTACATAATATCACCAGATACAGGGTCTACTCCGTTGCTGTTGAGTTTAGCAGTAGCTTTAATAGATCTTAACTTAGCTACCATTTCAGACGGCTTAGTGTCTTGACTAAACACAATATCTGATATAAGTCCCATTTCAATTTGGTTCTTATGTCCTATTAAGAAGTCAAACAATTCAGCATAATCGTTAAATTGCTGTATTTGACCATTTATATTTAAACTGTATGTACAAGCCATTAACAATCCTCCTTTAAATTACCACTTTTAATCATTCTTTCTATTAGATTAGTAATTACACGAGATTCAGATGCCATATCCATATCAAAACCTTCTCTAAAGTCCTTATTAACTAAAGCACTACCAAATTCTGACATTATATCATCTATGCTCATGTTAAGTAATTTACCTAATTTCTCATCTTTAATGTCTTCCGAAGTTTGGAATGTGTTTTGAGTTTTGGCTTTAAATAGTTCTCCCAGGGCATCCAAGTCAGTTTCCTTACCTTCAAACCACGTGTCTGCAATCTTACTAAAGTAATTACCAAACTCTGTAACAAATATTTCTTCATTTAAGTCTGTAACTGCTCTACTGTCTCCTATATTCCTAAATGCTTGTACTTTATCATCATAATTAGAAAGTTGCTCTACTTGGTTTACTAATCCGTAATATAAATCTGAATTAGTCCTCTTAATGGAACCCATAATAAGATGTGCAAATTCATGTAATGAATCAGCAGTTGTTGCTCTGTCTACATTTAAATATATTTCTCCATTATAAATAAACGCATTAGTTCTACCTACATTGGGTATTACACCCTTAAAAGAATCTGCTAATTCTCTGGCTGTAACTACATTAATTTTAATACCATAATTCTTTCCAAGATGATTAGCTATTTCTACCATTTCACTTTTAAATGACCTTGGCACCTTCTTATGAACTGGAACGTTGGTGCTCATTTGAAGCTTCTGTAAGTTATATTTATCCCCAGCTGCTGCAACTACTTCATACACTGATTCACTAGCATTTTCGATTATATTTAACGCCTTAGTAATAAGCTCAGTTTCATAATTTAATTTGTCCGGGGTAAGCATACTAGGAACCTTATTATTATATAAGGCATTATGGGTCTCTGGATCTCTAAGTTGGTTCTTAAGTAAGAAGAACGTTGCTACTTTCTCCGGAGTATCTAATATAGATTGAATGTTAATTCCTTGTTCATTCAGTGATGTTAGTATTTTATTGTATTGTGGCTTCTTCATCATTTCAGACACGAAGTTATTAAATGTTATGGACTTAACAAGCTTCTTGTCATTGTATAGATTTATTTTATCATCTAATGCAATATCTAATACACTAAATCTATCTCCTATTTCCAACTTAGAACTAGAAGATATGTTAACTTTGTCTCCAGATTTCTTCTTAATACTAGTTGCTACTGATTCAAAATTAATAGGTCTGTTTAGCTGTAGTGCAATCAGGTTTTTAGCATGTTTTAAATTGTCTACACCAGAGGTATGTATATTATCAGCAGTAGTTATTAATTTATCACTAATATAGTACTTATTATTATATCTGATTATATTATACCCATTATAGTTCTCTATATAATCTACGATATCTCCAGTGTATTCTGTATTAACAATAGATTTATCAAATACAGGTTTCTTGACAGTGTTTCTTAATAACAATCCACTATCACTAATATATGCTATGTCTATAAACTTACCATTATGTATATTGTTATTAATGTCTTGAATAGCAGACACTATATTATCTTCAGTCGCCTCACCATAACCGTGATTCTCCATAAAGGACTCTATATCTTGTCTAGATATTTTGAGATACTTTCCAGATATTTTAGCTCTATCTATTAAGGCCTGAGCAGATGGGTTATCATAACTGATGGACTCTTGCTCTGGAGCACCTATTAAGTCATTAAATATTTTATTAAAGGTTCCAATTAATCCTGTCTTATATAAAGCGTCACTTAATGAAGCACTAGAATAGAAATAATGAGTAAATGCAGAGACAACATTAGACTTACTGGCGACAAATTTACCATCTGAATAGCCTATTTTACTTAACGTAATCATAGCTCTTCTAGATGTAGTGGGGTCAGTGGCTAGTATTTTAGCTGCTGTAGCTATATTAGAGTATAATCCATCTACAACTTCTTTGGGAGCTTTATCCATTAAAGATGATACATATAATTGTTTTAAATGTGTCTCTATATGATCTGGAGTAGGTTTAATCACTGCTAATGAATTACCTTGATAATTAAATATTCCGTAATTACTATTCCAATTTACACTGAATTTAGCATCAGTAAGTAAGATGTTATAGGCGTTTAAATCAACTCCTTCTTTCTGTAAAGCATCTACAAGATATCTTATATTAGGTGTGTCGAACTCATTTCTAATAGTATTTAGATTGTAATTACCAGAAGGTAATGTAAATCCTTGTCTATTACTATTAATATTAAAGTTAGATAGAGGAAATCCTCCAGAGTTAACGGCAGCAATAAACTCATCATATGCTTCTTTATTACCCATTAGAGCACCTACTGCATCCTCTAAAGACATTTCACTAGCATCGGGAACCTCCAGCTTGATTACGCTGGAAGCCCCTTTGTTAGAATTTATTATAATTTCAACTGAACAACTCATGTTAACACTTGATTCTCATTTGTATAGTATTACGTCTCATTAGACTTTTGATCTTACCTACTAAGGTATTAAGTGATTCGGAAGAGTTAATTATTAATTCCTTCATTCTGTTACTCTGGTTAGGAGTATTTATTACGAAGTAATTGTCACGTAACCTTAACGAATCCTCATCTTCCATATTTGGCACTTCGTCTACCATATAGTAGTCATCTCCGCTTCTCATATATAGAAATAATCTACCTGTATCATCGTCTTTAATTCTAATGTATTTATCCCTAGCTCTACCTTTAGAACTTTCACTTACTATAGGCGCCATCCTAATAAGGGCATCCTCCAATGAGAATGAGTCCATATTAACATCAAGCCAGTAGTCAGCGTTACCTACATAATTATGAAAGTCAGTTAACATATCACTAACATCAACTCCATCTATTGTATTAAATAGAGAAGTTAATCTGTCAGCACCGTACTGATTCTTATTAACTACTAGATTATACAAGAAGAACCAATCTGTTAAAGATACTCCTTGAAGTTCTATCTTCTTAAGAGCAGCAAAGTCTCTTTGGTATCTACTAAATACTGGATCTGTTTCAGTACTTAACATATTAATTGGCAACTTCATATAAGTTACATTAGACCTAGTAAATGGATCTAATCTCCTGTTTCTATTTAATCCCTGTATGAAACTATTAATAAGTAAGGATCTTACTCTTTTATTACCTACAACTCCGTTCTTTAACGCAGGAATTACCTCTCTTTCCATCCACATTTTAAAGTTAGCAATTCCCTCATTAGTAGACAAATTAAATACTTCTCCACCAGGACCAGCTGAGTGTATAGTCATGTCGGATCCTATGTATTCCTGCCCTTCTTCCAATCTAAATACTACGTTTCTACGTGTAAGCCAATTATTAATTAAAACATTATCAGTATGAGATGCTAATGCGGCTAATTGCTCCTTTTTAACAGCTCTACCGTAAACTGGATTCTCTTTAATAAGAGCTTCTCTGTAGGAGTTTACTAGATTAAACTTAGTGCTTATATTTATGTCAGAAGTATCAGTAAGATTATAAATATCAAATAGTGCTTTGAAATGAGGAATTTTAGTGATCATGTCAAATATGTTCCAAGTTCCCTTAATAATATTATAGTAATCGATTGTAGTCTGTCTATAGCCATTATTGACTGGATCTAAGAACTTTCTAATACTAAAACCTCCATTTACTATATTCTGAGACACTGCATCTTTAACTATATTTCTGACCGCAGTTTCTTCTAGATACGGCTTCTCTTTCAATACATTAACGATTAGTTCATCAACATTAAACCCATTACTGCTAGTTAGATACTTACGCTCCCTATTAGTAATAGCCGATTCATAGGTATTCAACATTGCCATTTTACCTGCAATATCAGTTGGCATACCTTGATTTAACCCGTAGAATCTACCAAGAAGCTCAGTCTCTCTTGCATCAAAATTAATATTCTTAAATTCAGTGAATTTGTCCGGATCTATCCTTCTCTTCATCTTCAACAAGTATTCATATTCCTCTAGGAATCTAAATTCTCTAAAGTTCTTAGCAGGGAATATGTCTTCGATGCTACCATTATTAGCAAATCTATCTTTAATTTCTTGAATCCACTCACCTCTCTTGGCAAACATTCCAGGATTGTCAACAGACACTCTAGCATATAATCCCTTCAGTCCGTCATTATTTAAATAGTTTCTAATATTAGGACCTTCTTCTAATGACCTAATTACTGAGTTAACAGATGCTGTTTCGTGATATTCATCAAATACGTTAACCTTCATCAAGTCATTAACCGTTTGCACTGTAGGTGTAGTCATTAGATTCTTTGCTATATCATTAAAACTGAATCCTAACATAATCATATGTAGATACATACCAGCTAGATTAGGACCAGCATTAATTTTAGATAGAATCAACTCCTTGGCATTATCGGTTGCAGCAGATAGTAAAGCTGAAATAACCAATGATTGGTCAGGCTGTACTCCTAATTGCTCTTGAATAACTCTAGAAACATCTTCCTGAGTTAATTGTTGCTCAGTAGCAGTCCTAATTAGGTTCTCCCAATAATTCTTCTCTGGAGCTAAATCAGTAAAGTTAATGTTGGCCATTATGTTTCTGAGGGTATCTACAGTAATTATTTTGCCATCCTCTGACACCTTGCTCTGAATACCTTTATAAACATTAGAGAAGAACATGTTGTTCATCCACTTAGAATCTCCACTTCTAATGCCTTCATTAAAATAATAACAGTTAGCAAAGAATACTTTCTCACCAACAGCTGCAATACCAATTACCTGTTTACCGTCCATATTCTGCATCTGCATTACCCATTTAGCAGAAGGAGACATAAGAGTAATTTTGTTAGCTTCCTTACCAGAAGTAGAATTCTCAGCAGCAGCTTGAGGATCTCCCATTTCAATTGGAGAATATGCTTGAGTCATATTCTTTAGGTCTTGGATAATATTACTAATACTAGCCGACACAGAGTTTCTAAATGCAGGCAAAGTATTAATAGCTCTTATCTTCTGACGACCATTCTTTACCCTTCTACCATTCTCATCACGTTCCTCAGTCATATACATAGAATGATTATTTATTCTGCTTAGAATAAAATCAGCATTCTTAGTGTCCGACCCGGTATAACTTACTAAGTTAGTATCATCAATTGCAGTAAGTAACTCAGTTATGATTGGTAGAGATTCTGGGTTATAGAAATTCTCCTCATTAAGTATTTCCACGTAACTAGTAATATCTACAGCTCCGGGAGCATAACTATATGCATATAGTTTACCATTAGGAGTAGGTAGTCTTTCAGACATTCTAAGAGCTTCTATAGAATTGAAATTGAAGTATGGAGACCATCCTATATAATTACCATTAGTATCAAAATCATAACCCATTACATAAGCCTTATCAATATCCGTTTAACCTCATACCTTTCAATATGAGACTGACTATATCATCACTCTATCTCTAGAGTGTCTCGCGCTTCGGAATCAGCTTTCTGCTGTGCTATAAATTCTTCTTTAGTAAAGTTATCTCTAATTTTATAGAGCAATGATGGAACCTGTTGTATATATGGACGTATAATTTGTATGAACGCTGCACAATCAGATTCAGTGGAACTAGCAATAGAATAAGTTCCCTTTCCTTCTTTAAAAGGTCTAAATTGCACATCCCAAACTTCTTTGAAATAATCAATTACTACTTGAGCTGTATCTAAATCAACACACGTAGCTATTTTGATTGTATGTTGTATTGAGCTACGCTGTTTTGAAGTGTTTACGTTTATACAACCATCATCCATATACCATATAGCCAACCCGATAGGGGTAAGCCAATTCAGTAATCTTCTAGTAATATGTTTCTTAGGAGTATAGACTGTTCTCCTTAAGGCTTTTATAGTTGGGTTAAGTGACATCTGAGAGTATAAAACTTTGTTTCCTTTATTATATCCACATGTTGATATATACTCCTTAACACCATTGTTCTTAAACCCAAACTTGTTTAATAAGTCTATCTTCCATTCTAGAAACTCTCTTTGAGCTTCAGAATGACTTAGCTTGAATACATAATTACTAGATATTGTTCCATCTCCTAAAAGAAGGCCTATAAGGAGGCTCTTTTGTTCTTTACTAAGTTTCTTTGTTATTCTTCTAGCCATTTACCTAATATTAATAATTAAACATTAGATAAAAGTTCCTACTCCCTCACGGGATAGTCGATGAACTTTCATCCTTATAAACACAAAGATATTAAAACTTTTGTCAATTAACTAGTCTTATTATCCAAATATTTATCTAGGATGCTCAGCTGCGGATTGTCCAATCTTAACCTTTTTTACTTTACCAACAATAGTTAATTGCCGCCACTAGATGTATTACTACTCTAGTTTAGTAGGTTAAGCTCTAAGGAGTTCCCCGTCAATTCACGAGATTTATTATAGTGACTACAATATTAATATGTCACCTAACTAAACAGTTAAAATTAGGTCAATAGTCACTTCCCTGTAACCAAGTTTGCCAGTGAGATACATGCACTACATTCTTATCAGAATCATTAAATGCTACTGCTTTCATTTTCATAAATGACTGCATTGTCTGTGCCGGAATACGAGCTACAGTAAATTCAAGTGATTTCTGGAATGATACAAACTTCTTCTTAGCAGCAGTAATCTTTTTAGATTTCTCTAAAGCCTCTAGTTCATAAGCTATTTTAGATACGCTAAAATCATCTTTAACTAATGCTTTAGTATATATGTCATATAATCCTTTCAATAACCTGTCACTTCTGTCCTTACCCTGTTCTATAACTCCTTGTAATGTTGCTTTGTCTTTAATATATTGACTAATTTTAATGGAATCAAAATCGTCAGTTTTATAAATATCCATTACATTATCAGGAGTACTAACAACTAAAACTTCTTCAACAGAATTACCATCAATCGCATTATAGGATGTTACTAACTCATGATAATTACCTTCAGCATCGTAATATCCACTTTCATATAATTTATTACCATCTTTGTCTATTCTAAAGATACTATCTCCCACTCTCATGAAGTCATCGTCAGTAAGAGTTTTATTAACTGATAGCTTATCTATGATAGCAGTAGATGTATTAAATGCAATATATACGTGTTTACCACTTCCTCTAGTAAATGCTATATCAAATAATTTAGTTTTAGGAGTATGGTATTTATCATACTTATTAACAAAGAATTGGTATCCTTGTGTAAGTACATCATTAATACTATCATTAGGACCTAAATTAAATTGATTAACATATAACTTACTAATTACTAATTCAGCAGGATTATTAACTAGATTTTGAATTGGGATAGCTATATTACCATTAGGCAGTTCCATTAAGTATTTACCTTCCGGAACGTATTTCTTGCTAAATGCTACTGGATCTTGATTATATTCCAATAACATATCTTCAGTAGCAGGCATATACCCTTTATCTAGTAACATGAATGTATTCTGAACATCAGCCTGTAATTTAGCTCCTATTTCTTTAGGAAGCTTCTTATACTTCTTACGTTCAGTAAATGATGCTTGTATTGCTGGCATATCGAATATACTATGTCTCTTACCAGTTGCATCATCCCAGTATATTTCGGCAGGTTTCAAGTCTGTAGGTCTAGTAATGTCAGTATAGAATGTAGAGAAATTCTTCTTGACGAAATTATAAGAATCATAATCGTTTACATATACTAACATATACTCTCCTTCGAGTTTCCATCCATTATCTTCCAAGAACTGAGGTACAGTTAATGCTATATCCCTATTTAGTCTCTCTAACTTAGATAATGCCTTATTAAGATTGTCTTGAGCCTTAGATAATTCAACCCCTTCACCATCTCCCCTATTGGCTTGATCTACTAGTCTAGTATACTTGCCAACTTCTAATTCAGCAAACTTCTTATTTCTAGTAGCGTCACTATTAATCTTGGCAACTACACTAGCCACTTCTTGGATAGGTATTTTAATTCTATCTCCAGGTAATAGTCTATCAATAGAATTAGCTGGTTCAGATTCAATTTTAGCCTGCTCTCTTTGTAAGTATTCATCTACTGATATTCCTTCATCAGCTGCAATTCGATATAAATCGTCATATCTATAATTCTGCCCTCCAATTCTATGTACCTGTATGATATTATATCCAGGAGCCATAACAGCACCCATACCTGGGAACTTTCTTTTAATAGCAGTCTTATTGATGTTGGACGTAAATGTAGATAAAGTCTTAGCAAATATAGAAGGATCACTATAAGGAATCTTATAAGCGTCAGCTCCATGTGAAGTTCTACGTTTCCTATCTAAAGCAAACTCCTCCTTAGCTTTCTGAATGATAGTTTTGGCAGTTCCTAATTCATCGCTGTTCTTATTTAATTCCTTAATAATAGCTTTACCAAATATTTCATACAAGTCTGATTTAACATCAGGATTATCAGTAGGTTTTATTCCAGTAAGAACATATACAGCCTCTTTAATATTACCTATAGAAGCTAATGCAACTTTACCTAAGCTTTTATATGCATTCTTAGCCATATCATGAGTAAATCCCATAGATTCAAGAGCTGAAATTACCTGAGAGAACTCGGTCATTGTTGACTGATGTTCTGGGTCGGTAACTACGTGGTCAGCATCCATCTGCATACCTAAACCATCAGTGTTAAAGTGCATTGTCATTAATGGAGAATCATCATACCAAGAGCTATCTGGATTTATATTTTGAGCTCCCACTTTAATTGCAGACTTATTAACTAAGTAAGCAATCATTTTATATTTGAGTGGCTGATTGGTATTACGTTGAGTAGGTATGTCTCCATTGGCTTTATACTGTCCTATATTATTAACGTAAGTAGCAGTTACGGCTAGTGAAGCATCGCTATATGCAAGTTCTCCATCTCTAAGTGATTCACTATAAACTCCTCCTAAAGCAGCATGTAATTCAAACAAAGAATTAATTGGAACGTTAGTATCAATTAATACATTAGCGGCACCTACTGCTTGTATTGGATTTCCATTTATATCTACTAACTGCTTACTAATATTATACAGTCCATTTCCTACTTTGTCTAGTCCTAGTATCTCATAATGATTGTTACCGTCTCTGTAAAATATTCTATCACCTCCAGTGACATCTCTTAGAGTCATTGGCTGACCAAATAAATTTACAGTAAGGTCTACATTAGCAGGAACATCCCAATCAGCTGTTGATTCACTCCATTTAAAATCAGACATCTTCTTGAATAAATTATATAATTTAATGTCTGATGTTAATGATTGACGAAGCCTTTCATTGTAAGCAGAGAAGGTAGCAAACTTTAATAAAGCTGCTGTACCATATCTTCCATTATAATCATGTCCAATAGGTTTCTTATCTTCTCCTACAGATGAATCTTGTAATGATAAGTTCTCCAAATAAGACATAATAGGATTACACCATGCAGAACCGTCATGTGCATCCACTTCTGCAATTTCACCTTTAAAGTTATATACAGGAGCTCCGACATCACTCATTACAGCTATTCTATACCAGGGTGGCACTCCAGTCAAACTATTCTGATGTAGATACTGTAATGTAGCTGGTACAATCACATTACGTTTTAACTCAGCAAGTTCTCTAGAAGAGTGTTCCATTTCTATTCCGTTAAATGAGTCAGGATCTAAACTACCATATTTAGCTTTATTTGGATGTGCAATGCTACTACCAGTAGTTACTAGTCTAAGGTTCTCTGATGTTAAGAAATCAGCTACAAAGTACCTTTCAATTAGAGGATTTAGAGTAATTTCTACATCATCTCTTAACCAATTACTATCTAAATCAGATAGTCTAGTAATATTAGTATTACCCTGTTTAGCTAATATAAGTTCTTGAGTATTCTCATTTACCCATAGTCTTTTATCAGCTCCTAATAACTTATCCGCAGCCTTTCTAAGAACTGTATTACTACGTCCGTTGGCATATACTAAAGGGAATGACATATTATTGTCAATCATGTCCTTAACAAACTTCTTACGTTCTCTAAACATAGCTTTGTTAAACACATCCTCTTTAGCATACATTTCTGTAGCAAGGAAGTTTAAAAGTTTATTAGGAATCAGGCCTTTCTTAGTTTTGCCATTGAGTTCAAATGACCCTCCTTTATTAGTGTGAACGTTATCAATATTAGGGACTCCAGCAGCATAAGACATATTAGTGTACTCACCTGATGTAGTAACTGCTAATAAATTAGTAAAGTCTTGGTAGTCAAGTACATCTACTAATGAAACTGGTTCTTTAATATCAAGAGAGTCTAAAGCATCTACTATGCTACTAGCATCCATAAAATCACCAGCTGCTTGTGCTGCATCTAATGCTTGTAACAGTCTGTTTCTTTCTGAATCTAGAGATTCATTATGTTTAGCTATTTTAGCATTCTCAGCATCTACTTTACTCTGTTTAGATAGTATTCTGTTTGCAGCCTCAGGATTGATAGCCTGCAATCTTTGTAAGTATGTCTCTAAAGATTGTCTGTATACTTCTTTATAGTCACCCAATACATTATTGAATACTTCCTTATAGTAAGTTCCTACAGTTCCTTTGATAGCACTAATAATGTCTTTAGTAGGTGAAGTAAGTAAATTAATAAGTAATGGCTTACCATTCTCATCAAGTACATCTATCTTATCTACACCAAGCTTCCACATTACAAATGTTCCCTTATCGGAATATACAGTAGGTTGTACATTGATAGTTACAGGTGCATTGCCATTCTTTGGTCTTAATAAGTTTCCATAGAAGTCATATACTAACGAAGAATATCCTATTTCTGCAACCGAGAACTTAGTAGCACTCTTCTTTATTCCATTTCTACTAACTACATCAGTTTTTATGGAAGTTCCCATTAGCATATTAGGATTTCGTCCAAATAGTGTATTCTTTAAAGCAGAACTAGGATTATCAAGTATATGCTTTTTAACATAACTTCTGGTTAGTCCGGCTAAGTTAGCAATCCTGCTATTAGGTATATTATTACCTTCGGCATTCTTAATAACTGACTTGTATATTTCTCCAGTTACTACCTGTTCAGCTGCTACAATATCATTAAGTATATTAATTAAATTAGGTCTAATAGCCTTTAATGAGTTTGAGGCTTTATCGTAGTAGAACCTTTCATTATTGTCTCCTAACTTCTCATTGTAATAGTTCAGAGTTTCTATATACGAACGTAATGATAAATTCTCAGGATTATTATTTTCATATCCATCATATACTGTATTAACAAATGCAGAACTGCTTGCAACAGCTACTAATTTATCAAGATAATCAAGATTATTAGCTTCATTTACATTTCTGAATGCAGCTAGTAAATCTACATTGCCTCTTAAGAATCCTGTATTAGCAAAGTCATCTATAAATTCTATTAAAGATACATATAATCTTTCTCCATCAGTAAGTACCTGTGGATTGTTCTCCTCATATATAGCTTTTAATTTAGTAAATGAAGGTTCTTCTAATATAGTATTTAGTCTTCCAAATTTAACAATATCAGAGTTTGATAATTCAAGCTTTCTTTGTCCTTTACTACTAACTGCATTGCTGTTATAAATTACAGTAACCTTCTCTCCTTTATATGGTAAAGTAAAAGAGACGTCGCCAGTAGTAGCATTACTAACAGATATTCCCCACCTATTTAATAGGCCAGTTCTATCTGCCATAAGTTCGTTAGCAATATCAATATCATTCTCTCTCTGTATTTTACGTCTATTTACATTAGATTGCTTAATTTCAGAACTATCCAAATCTCTAGTATCACTATTAAGAGCATATTCTACATATCTGGCATTGTTAGTTCTGTCTACAACTCCAGATATAGAATCTAACAAATCGTAAGTAGTGATAGCTTTAGAAGTAAGATAATCTCTATTTGCAATATTATATAGAGAGTTGAATTTATCTTTGTTATAGAACTTATCATAGATAGATTTAAATACGTTAAGATCGTTTACTTGGAATACCTTAGACCTAGTATCACTATTTAATATTTCCTTAAGAATTTCTCCTAAGTAATAATTAGGGGCGGAATGTAAATTTAAAACTAAATCCTGTAGTCTCTCCCCAAAGAACATAAAGTTGTATTCGTCTTTAATCTTGCTAAAAGAGTGAACGAATTGTTTTAAATTTAAATACTTGTCACCTATTTGCTCTCCAGTAACGTGATTAATTACAGGAGTTTGTTCAATAAGTAATCTAGACACATTACCTATTTCAGATAATGCATCTACATTCTCATTAGTTCTCCATGTTTTAACCATATTAGAACCAGATCTAAATTGGTATTTATTAGTGCTCACAGGTAGTTCTATTCCTACATATCCCTTATTCCTAATTTCCATATTCTTTCCGAATAAGCTTTTAAGAATAGTATCGAAGTTACCGTTAGATAGAACAGCCCATGCATTGAATCCATCCACTAACATCTGATTCTTATAGAATCCTTCTATGTTTCTCTTCTTAGACACGAATGCACTGTCTAACGCAGATTTAGATATGTTTTCAAATATATTAGAAGCAGCATCCAGAACCTTCTGCATATTCTCTACATTAGGAATTCCATCTAGGTAAATAGTATCTAGTATAGAGGCATCAGTTTCTATACCTTCTTCAGAATTAGCTAATTTAATATAGTCGACTAATTTCTTAAATAAGGTATTCTTGTATTTAGCAATATAAACATTTAAATCATCATTGCTCTTAATAAGTCTACCGTCGGCAAAGTTAACTAATGATGCCTCTATAATATTATACCTAAACTGATTCAGCATATACTCCTTAACTACAGAAGCAGAACCGTAAATATCACTAATGGATGGAGTTGCAACTCTTCTCTCCAATGGTTCTTCAATTACTTGAATGTCCTCAGGTTCGTCTTTAATGACAAGACTCTTGTCAACTTCCTCTACTGTAGAGGTTTCCGGATTAATACTGAATTTGGAACTTAATGGTACAGCATATTCAGCTAATAATTGTTCCTTCTGTGCATCTGTTAATCTTCTGGATGTCTTAATAAAATCTTCTAGAACCTCAGAAAGCGAGACATATTCTGCCTCGCTCTCCAGGTTAAATAGTCCAGTATTCTTCAAACTGTTGTAGAAGTCGTCTATGAAATTAGCAGTAGATATTACTGGCTCTTTCCTAAACTTTAATACTGTACTTCTTAGGGCAACCTCAGCATCAAGTCTGTGTTGCCCTATGTCAAAGTTAGTACATGCCATTTCTTATTAGATATTAAATTTACATCCTTGACTATCAATAATGTTCTTATTGGAAGCTAAAGAAGATATGTACTCTTGCACATCAATTAAATCATCATTGTCTAACTGCTCATCAGTCAATAATCCTTCAAAATGGCTGTCAACTAGTTTGGCTTTATCTAATATAGCCTGAGCCTGTTCTGGAGTTACTGATGATAGAGACATTAATGTGTTAATTAAGTCAGCAATTTCAGATTCCCTAAGATTATCAAAATCGTTAAGTGTATCTGCGAATATCTTTAACTTCTGTTCTCTAGTTGGATCAAATGGAATTTCATACATAGTTGTATCTGCAATTTCTACTTTACCATCGAGAATAGAACCTTTTATTGTTTGTCCTCCCTGCAAAGTTACTGTAAATTCCTCTAGATTACTACCATTATATTCAACATTCTGAATTGCAGAATTATCAACAGAACCATCTACTTTCTTAGGTAGTACAGACGGACTCTTCTTATTTATTTCGTCTAGCAGGGTAGAATAACTATTTATAGTTAATAGTCCAGTGTCAAGAACTGTAGTATAAATACTTAATACAGTGTCATTATTCATCTTTAATTGTCTATTATTAACTGCATCAGAAAGCTTGACAGCTACTGAACTACTATACTCTTTAATGATGTCGTTAATAGCAGCATCCCCTTCAGTCTCATATCTAGATTTAGCTCTGTCAGCTAAATCTTGTAAGGATTCATATCCACTTACATTAGACAGAGCTCCCATAGTTGACAAATTCATTCTGGAGTTAAATTCGTCTCTCTTAGCATGTAATATATCATCCTTAAATTCTACTTCTTTTAAACCAGTAGGGTCTATAGTAATTTCGAAATTAGGACTTTCTATAGCTACATCTATATGGAACTGATCTAAGTTATTTCTAGTGGGATAGAAATCTGAGGGTTGACTGTCATGAGAAGTCTGAAATCTTGGAGTATAGAATATTCCATCTATAAATGGAGCATATGTTGTAGTAGGAGCACCTTCCTTAATAGTTGGAGTGCCATGTAATATAACATTGAACATATTATTAAGTACAGAAAAAGCACTGGTCCTACCTGCATCTCTGACAGCTTCACCTATGCGAACATTAGTTGCTTCTAGTCTAGTTTCTATAGGTTTACCATCCGGTCCTTTTGCAGTAAATGAATAAGCATCACCTGCTTTATAACCTTTAGTGTACATCTTATAGATAGAGGATAGCAAACTAACAACTTTAAAAGATCCTCCCATATTTCCTAAAGCTGAGGCTGCATGTTTAACAGTTCTTACTCCATCACTGAATTCTATCTCTCCGTTATCAGATATAAGTTGCTCTAGGATATTATCCATATTTCTTCCTTCTGTTCTAATTGTGAAATTAGTATCCTTAGGAAGTGAAATGTATTTACCTAAAACATCAAATATTTCATTTAATATAGTATATTGAGCCTTAGCAACTGCTGGATCTATATATACTCCATAAGTAAGTTTTCTAGATACTTTATTGCCTGCGTTGAATTCTTTCCATTCATTCTCACTAAGATTTATAGGTCTAACTACCATACCTGGAGCATTAGCCTTAATAGCATCAGCATAAGTAAGTCTAAACATAAATCCATTATAAGTAGAAGGATTCCAAGGAACTCTTTTAGCCCCATTAACCACAGATTGGTCTAGTAGTCCATTAAACTTATCAACTTCAGTCTGTCCTCTTACTTCACTTAGATTATTAGTAGACATGTATGTCTTATAAGCATCTAAGAAGTTGTTAAGCCCAGCTCGATAATTCCATAATGCTACTAACATTCTAGCTGCTGTAGTATTACTTCCATATGTACCTATATAGTCCTTAACCTGCTGTATATCAAGTTTACTCTTGCCATCATCGTCAGTACTAGTTAAATCACTGAATGATAATGTAAAGTAGTCATTTATAAATGAACCATTAGGGGTAGCTACTATAGCTCTAATGATTGGCGGTACTCTATCTGCAACTTCTGCATTTGCCTCTTCATTAGAAAGACCCCTTGATTTAGCTTCATCAAATGCTCTTGCTCTCTTCTTCTGCATTTTGATATACATATCTGCTAGATTTGATTCAGTAACTTTCTCCCCGTCTATTTTGAGATGCTTGTTAGTAGTTGCAAATACTATACCTTTACCTCTAACTGATTTATCGATCATAGCTACACCACCCTGTCCAGTATATCCATACATAGGACTTATTAGAGCATTAGGAAAGGCTTCTTGTAGCTCATTAAGATTCCAAGTTTGACCTGGCACCTCTTTTAGTCTAGTTGCTCTAGAGAATGTAATGTCAGATTCATTGATTTTGAAGTATTTAGAAGATGTTGGATTAGAATTAGACCATTCTTGCATATTCTTATACCACTTCCTATACTTAGATATAGCAGCATCTAACTTATTACCATGAGCTTTATCCCATTTCTGCCAAGTGTCTGGATTAGTAAGTTTACCCATAGTAAACTGAATATCCTTACCTCCATCTATACTGACTCTGTAAACAATATTAAATGCAGTAGACTCTACTTTAGTCTTATCATAACCTTGTTTGTCTCTAGCTATATCTGTTCCAGTGGTACTAGTATCGTCTTTACGAACTTCAAGATAGAAACTTCCATTATTCCATACATCTAATCCTAACTTAGCTAAATATGCATTACCACTATCAGACAGTCTCTGTAAGAAATCTTCATCAAACTTCTCACCAAATGTTAGGTAGTTTCTAATATCCACCAATAATGATTTAGGAGTAATCAATTGATTAGCAGTATAATGAATTCCATTTTTAGTAAAGACGTTTAAATCATCTATAATATCATCCTTAACTACTCTATCAAATGTTCCGTCCTCATTCTCTAACATACCATATCTCATATACCATCCATAAGCCCTAATTCCAGACATAACACCCTCTATTTCTGAATCTAATACAGTAGTCTTCTTTCCATCCAAGTTACCTAATAATTCATTCTCTATAGGATTATCTCCTTTAGGTTTGGAAGGACTTTTAGGTGTATAAGGAGCAGCTTTAGCAGCTGGTTCAGGAGATTGAGGTGTCTCTTCAGAAGTTATTGGAGAAGGAGTATACCCTTCCAATTCTGAATCCAAAGCAGCCATTCTGATTTCTTTGAAGGTGTTAATAATACGTTCTTGACTAGGAGTTACGGAAGTTCTATCTTCCTTGATAAGATTCTTCTCTTTTACGTATGCAGATAATCCATTATTAATAATGTAAGTTCCTTCTTTAGAACGAGACATCATAGTATAGAAGGATTTAGCAAAATTAATAAGGTCTGCCCAGTCAGTAGAATCATATTTAGCAAAGTCTACATCAATAATGAAGTGAGCAGCTTCTGAGCCTTGTACAGATTTAGGAGTGTATACCTTGATTCTACTATCATTCATTCTCTGAATTAACTGATATGTAGGAGAGTTTTCATTATCATATACATAACCTATTTCACCATCAGCTTCCAATAATGCCTTAATATCTTCCTCTGAAATTTCATTTACTATCTTCTCTCCATTTAGTGGATTGTCATCGTCTTGATAATGTTTCAGAATTAAATTATTAGTAATTTCATTGAATATTCTATCTCTAACTTCTGCATCATTATCAGCGGTCACATTGTCCTTATTAAAGTTGATCCTACTAAGAATTGCATTAACCTGCTTATTATTATCGTCTTTCTGAACATTAGTAATACGTAAGCTAATATCCAGTTTAGGAGTTCTAACCGTTAATGCTTCAGTTGGTTTAACATTATATATACTAGTTTCTACATTCTCATATCCATTCTGATTTAAATCCCCTAATAGTATTATTGTAACACCATTCTTGGATGCCCAATCAGATAAGAATTGCATATAAACACTATTAACCCAAGTAGCTTCATCAATAAACAGCAATCTAGGAGTAGCGTTATCACTATATTCTATATCAGACTTAGCAACTGCTACAGTATATCCTTGCTTAAGTTCATTAAATTCTACTAAGTCATATAATTTAGACTCAGTATTAGAGCTATTAATGTCCTTACTAAGTTCACCATAAGTCTCATCACCTAATACATGTCTCATTAAACCTTCTACAGTAAAAGATTTTCCATCACTTCCTAGAGAACTTACCAAGTTATTAACTTGTTGCTCGGACGGTCCAACCTTCCACACAGTAGAATTAGGGTTAATTTTAGTAACGATTCCCTGTACCAACTTAGCAATTACCGCTGTTTTACCAGCACCTCCGATACCATTAACCATTACAGTATTAAAGTACTTTAGTAATTCACTACCAGGCTGACCTTTAGGAACATTAATATTATCTATAGCAGCATTCATTACTTCTGGATTAACTGCCATAGCTGTAGACATATAAGCAGCATATTCTTGGGCAAATAAGGGAGCATAAGTAGCTTCTGAATCAGCAAGAGTCTCTCTTAAGTAGTAATCAAAATCAGACTTCTTAAATGCTAATGTGGCATGTAACCACATATAAATATCAAAGTCTTCTATATATTCCGTTTCCGGGCTAAACCTAGTGTTATTTTGATTTACTAAACTAGACATATTGAATTTAGCCCCCAAATTAGAGAACATAGCTTTGAGTACTGTATTTACTGATTCTCCACTTTCAGATACTATTTTATGGAAAGTATCATAAAGCTTATTCTGTAAGTTAGCTAATTCAACTGATATTGCTGGATTATCATAAGCTGCTTCGTCAATATTGTCCAAGGTTGGGGTAGATATTTCATCTAAACCTGCAAATAACTTGGTTCCGTTATATTCTAAGTCTTTTAGGAATCCATATTTACCATTACCTCTTAATACATCATATAGCAATTTAGATATCTTTTGACCAGTTCTAGCATGTTTACTAAACTGATTTACCCCATTCATTATAGATAAATCAGTTAAGAACAGCAACTGATTAATAATTTTATCCAATTCTATATTCATCATGGCTGCCACATCGTCCCTAATAACTCCATATTTCTCTTCTTTAGGGAAGTATGTCTCTAAGAAATGATTCATAAGAGCATTATGCCCAAATGGCCTATCAATATCCAAATCAGCAGTAGAACTAGAATAGATTACTGATTTAAGCATATTAATTGCTGTAATAGCATCTTCTATTTCCTTCTCTTTGTTGCCATCTAGAACATAATCAGATATAGTGGGAGCTGCCTCAAATCTTCGTTGCTCATTCTCTACAAAGTCTATAATATTAGAGGTGCTTCCGAACACAGTTCTAGTAAAATCCTGAAGATAATCATACACTGGACTGGTTTTAAGTTTAAGCACATCACTACGTAGTTGCAATACTGTTGCATTGTACGGGTTGGCTAGTACTTCACTATTTATTTCTTTAGCAGCATCTTGATATATCTTCTCCATGTTATTAATACGCTCTTCAGTGTACTTCATAACATTATCTGCATCTTCAGACTCATAATATTCTCCTATGGCATCAAAATAATCCAAAGTTTCATTAATAAGTTGTTTCTTGTATTCTTCAGAATTAATAACATCATGGATTTCCTTGTTTATGTCTTCTAAATTCTCCCCATTAACTTTCTCTAATGTTTCTATTAGTCTATCCATCAATGGATTAGGAAGAAAGTTACCACTATCATCAACGCCTCTACTAATAATCTTATTAACGAACATCTTGCTTAAAACAGTCGTAACTGCTCGTTCGTTAGAGATTTTATCACCAAGAACACTAAGTAGTAAGTCTTTAGTCTCGGCATCCATAAATCCATAGCCTTGTGCCATTTGAATTACTCCTTGAACTCTTCCTAACACTTCTTGGTTATACAGTTCAGTTTGTTGTAATCTAGCTTCAGCCTCTTCATCAGATTCGTTGTCCTTTCTGTCAAATACTTGTCTAGTAAACTTCTTATTAAGAACCCAGTCAATGTTACGGTCTACTCCAAATCTAGATTGGAGTTCTTGCTCAGTAACATCCTCCAGATTAAGTCTATCTATAGTAGCCTTTAAATCAATCATAGTTGAGAATACTTCCTTTCTAAATTTGTAATATTCATCAACTGAGATACTACCTTCTTGAAGCTTGTTAGAGAACTCTTTATTAACCTTCTTATATATATCATAAGCAGCATCTAGAGCTTCCATCTTATCTTGCTTCAGATATGCTTCGTATTTAGGTTTCAGAGATTCTATTTGTTCTTCTGATAAATCCTGGAAGTTCTGTTTAGTATCAAATTCAGCAAAATCCTTAAATGTAGCTGCATAATATTGATGGTTAGCTAAATTATCTATAGCAAACAACATTTGATCTGTATAATACTCAGAGAATGAACCGTCCAAGAATTTCTGCTTTTGAAGTTGTAAATCAGAATATTCTTGCTGTAGTCTTTGTAAATCAGCTTGATAAACTGACCCTTTCTTGTCTGTGTCATTTGTCTTATGCTCCAGATCTGCTATTTCGTTGCGTTTCTCAACTATTTTAGAAGTAAGGGTATTAAAATCTTGAAGCATTTTACCATTATAGCCATTAAGAATAGCCTTACCGAATTTCTGACCATCGGATACCTCAATGCTAGCTAAAGCCTTCATTCTAACATCACTCATTACCATTTTGTCTAATAGCTGTTCGTCAGATAGTCCCATACCTTCTTGGTTAATAACAGCATCTAGATGTTGAAAATAGCTCTTAGTGAGATTATATACTGCTTCATTTTGATTATCTGCTCCACTAGTAGGAGATGTCCATACAGTGCCTTCCTTAGTATCCTCAGTCTTAGTAGCAGATAGATTCTTATTACCTAATTTACCCTTCTTCTTAAGATTATTAAGCTCTTCTATTAGTTCATTAGTACGCCCATTTCTGATTAGATATATAAGCTCTTGATTAGTTTGTTCATTAGTAGCTCTATGATTATTCACCACATCTACACCATGAAATATAGCACCACCAATAGCTCCCCCGAAGAAACTCATTCCATATCTTTCAAAGGCATTCTCTCCAGCATTTAACTTATTCTTGCTCTCAGTAAAGCCCATCTCTTGTGCCCAGTTAAATGTAGCTTTAGCTAAGTCAACTACAGCTTCTTCGGACATTTCCTCTAGACCTTCAGTAAGCATCTTCTGAGCAAACCCAGTAGTATGATTTCTAACATCAGACCAATAGTCGGAAGACTTCTTTTTAGCTGTATCAAAGAATTTAGCTAGCTTCTTAGGTTGTGGTATATTAGATTTAGCTAGTGTCTCAAATCCCTTATTAACTTCCTCTGCAACCTCTTTAATTGCTTGTCTGTAAGCAGGTACAGAAGTTTTAAGCTCTGGAAAGAATATTTCGCCAAGACCAGTTCTATCAACTGCATACATACCAGCAACAGCACCCCATGCAATAGCAGCTGCTTCAGCTCTAGTAGCTCCTTGTTCAATGGCATCCTCAAAAGACTCTAGACCCTGCATCATTGCCATATAACCAAGTGCAGTATTTGCTGCCATTCTATTATTTCTCTTAAGAATGGTTTCAAACGCTTTAGCAGCCTTTAGCTGATTCATTTCTATGACACTGCCAGCTACGTTCTTATACTTCTCTGGATTCTTAAGTAATATTTCGGCAGCTTCCTCTCCTGCTTTGGCTAAAGCAGCTCTTTGTTTGGCTTCTGTTCCAAGTAATTTATGAATACCTTGGAATATAGTTCTCTGCTGTGCCCACTGCAAAGCTACATCCGTCACTAAATCAAAGAAGTTCTCAGTTGAAATTAAGTTCTGCTGAGAATATTCAGATTTAGAACCTTTAAATGTTCTACCTATACCCTGTAATAAGTTGGCAGTAGGAGTGTCTTGATTTAATCCTATAGTGGATTTATAGATTGTAGGAAGAATATCCATTAATTGAGCACCAATCATGGCACCTCCATATACAGTATTAACGTAGGGAACAAATAAAGGAGCTATTGCAGCTACTGTCTTCATTACAGTACCAGTAACTGATTTATCAAGTCCGTCAGAATCGAAGAAATCATATTTATTAGCAGCCGAACCATCCACAGTAAATGAATCAAATGCTGATTTAAATTTACGTCCGTATGCTTCTCTTCCTCCTAGGGTCTCGTAGTAGTAAGTACCTTCATCGTTATATTTTAAGTCTCCCTTATTATGCTTAACAACTCTTCCAGTAAATGGATCTGTATGTTCTCCATCTTCATCCCACTGTGCAAGAACTAAAGGTTCACCTAATGACGCTAAGAAACCTACTGGATTACCAAATAGTATATTATCATTAGGTGTATATTCCTTATACTTCCCAGTTTTATAGTCGTATACCTTTTGAGTTTGAGCTAGTTCAGAGGCAGTCCATTCTCTATTGTCAGTCCTTCCTATTTGAGATACACCAGTCTTTAATCTATCTGGATTGAGTACTTTAGTTACATTAAAATTAATGTCCCTAACTTTACCATCCTCTGGTCTTAACTGAGAATAAGGATCCCAATCAGCATCATCCATAATACTTTCCTCAAACTCATCATTAGCAAACTTTTGATAAGTTTGAGCGGTAGCATCATACACTTTATTAAAGGATACTTCATCAAACTTACCTTCATCATCCTTAAATTTATCTTGGACATATTTACTATTCTTATAGGTATTTCTATCTAATAATCCAGTATTGTCGGCAGTTAATCCTACATCTCTAAAATTTCCAGGAGTAAACGAAGGATTATCTATCTGCGCTATGAACCAATCATTAGGTTTCTTTACGTTATTCATATTTAGTCTAATTTAGATGTACTAGCTCCAGTAAATGTTGATAACTTCTTAGCTTGAGCAGCTTTACCTTTTATAATTCTCATATCTCCCCAATCCGCAGGAATTGTTGGATCTTCACCTGCTACATTAAGAGCTAAACCAGCACTTTCAAGTATAGGCATGTAAGCTACAGTTCTAAACAGTTCACTTTCTGGAGTAATACCTAACTTACCTTTAAACAAATTCTTAATATTATCAGGGTCTACTTCAGGCATACTTCTGATATTAGTCATATACCCTTCCCCTGCTTTATCTACATCAATTACTCCACTCTTTCCACCAATCCAGCTATCACTACCTCCAGCTATTACATTAGTCATTAGAAATGGTCGGAACTTAGAAGGATTCCATATAAGTTCCCCATCTTTATTTTGATACATATAATCTCCTAAATTGTGAGTATTCAATATCTGTGATAGCTCAACGGCAGTTATATTATTGCCTCGCTCCTTGATTTCTTTCTGAGCCTCTATAAATTCCGGCATTAATTCAAAATCTGGGACAATCTTACCATTAGCATCATATGTGTATGGTAGTATAGCCCTAGCTAATTGTGTGCCATCATATAGTACCTGCCCAAGATTGGAAGAATCTACTCTCTGATTTCCTAGAGAAATAGAAGTAGTATCAACTATACCTCCAATTCCTGAATTTAATAAAGATTGTAATGACCCTTGCGGAACTACGTCACCTTTCTGGTCTAATGGCATCCCATAAATAACTGCATCAGTATGCATTTGATATCCTTGACCCGGATTTACTATGTAAGTGGATTCTACTCCATTCTCTCCAGCATAATAAGACATTATGGGTTTCATACTCAAAGTCTTCTTATTACCATTACTATCGGTATTAGCTCCAGTGGTAGCAGCTTTATCAAAATCAATTCCAATTTCGCTAGTGTTGTCAATTCCAGATGCAACCATATCAGCCACTAATTTATAAGCACCTTTATTAGGGTCTAATCCGGCTAATGCAGCTTTACCTCTTAATAATGCCTTAGCATTAGTAGGCATTACAGAGATTAAATAATTTAAAGCAGTTACAGCTTTCCTAGATTGGTCTGTATTCTTCTCTGTGATTTTATAAACACCATCCTCCCCAGCAGCTAATAATTCATCAATACCGTCTTTTATATCCTGGCCTTTCTTGGTTCTAAAGAATTCTTTTGAAGTATTATCCTTTCCAATTTTACTAATAAGTTCCCAAATAGTCTTATTAATACTCTCCATACTAACACCATTAGCTATAGTAGTAGATATGTTATTAGCAAATGGGACATTATTAGCTCTCAATTCAGCTAAATCTGCATTAGTAAGTACTCTATCACCTCTTTCTAAAGTAGATTTTAATTCCGGACCATCTTCTCCCATCACATAGTATCTACCATCTGTACTTACTGCCATTTCACCATAGGAACCATTCTTCTTAGATTCTTCTATAGCCATCTTCCACTGCTCCTTACCCTCTCTAAGTCTAGCCATTAATTGTAGTGTACGTCTATAAGCAGTTGCAGTAGAATTTGGATCTAACGGATTATTCCTATTAGCAAACAAATTACTTACTTCGGAAGCCACAGCATCTACGTCACTAATGAGGCCTTCTTTGTATAGAGCTTGTAATAGGCTCTTATCTATACCTTCTGCCTTATCTTTAGTACTCTCTACATTATTAGAGCCTTCTGTATATGGAGCACTAGGCATTGGTTGTGGAACATTAGTGTAGCCAACGAAGGCGGGAATACCCCCGCCTTGTAGCTTCTTAACTTTATTAATTATTTCCATGACATTCCTTTCTTAATCAGCTCAGCAGTTAAAGAAGACATATGCTTAATTAAATCTGCTTGTTGCTTTTTAGATTCGTTAATATTCTTATGGAGTTGTTTATTATCTTCTAGCATTCTCTTATTAAAGTCTCTTGCTCTTTGCATTATTATTCTGTCAGCTGAATTCATTTTAGCTCCAGATTTATTACAAGGTATTTTAGCTTGAACTGGATTTACTTGCTCAAACAACCAAGGCATCTGAGTTAGTTTCTTTCTTTGAACTAACATTTCCTGGTTCTGAGCATCGACTAATTGATAATAATCATTCATAGCAGCTTTCATTCCCTCTTGATCATTGTTCTTTTGAGCTTCAAGGTACCTATCTTGTAATGCTTGTAATTGAGGTCTATATTTAGTAGCACTAGCTAGTCTAGCCTGCTCTAAATCGAACTGCTTGCCAGCTGCCCTATTCTGTCTAAATCTTCCTTCAATGCCTGCTAAGTAAGGAGAAATTACTCTTTCATAGTTATTAGTAATTCTAGCAGAATCAATTTGTTTCTTAGCCGCATCAATTTGTAACATTGAAGCTCTGTTTCTATTGGCAACATCAGTTCTTCTAGCCTTAGCAGCGTCAGATTCTTGTTGTGCTAATGTTCTAGTTCTATTAAACATATCTGCATCCGCCATATCTCCTTGGAATCTCATCTGGGCAGCTCTGTTACCAGCTTCTAACTCTCCAGCTAACTGTAAAGAACCATCGGAAGTTCTAGGTCTAGCAGTTAACGAGGTGAGATTAGAAGCCTGCTTATCAGCTGATACTTTAGCAAGATAGTTACCAGTAATAGGTACTACATTCTCATAGGTATCTACTAATAGTGGCTTTAATCCTTCTTTATATTTGTCTGCGGCTCTACGATTAGCTCTTAATCCTCCAACCATTCTACCTAAAGCAATAATATCTTCTGGTAGTGTTCTTAAACCAGACAGTACATTAGTAACTGCTTTACCCTTAGTATTTAATTTATAACTACCTGAATTATTTGTAGTTTTAATATCTTGAGGGGTGGCTTCTACGTCAGGAACTGTTTCGTCTAATAACCCCGTAGTTGCAATTGGAGTATTAGGAATATTAAATCCTTTACCATCAGTAATACCAGCCATCTTTAGTTTAGGCATAAAATTTACCATACCTTGATTTAAATTCTTAATAACATCTATATCATTAGGAACTAGGGATTTCAATACATCCATTCCCTTCTTAGTAGTAGCTGCCGTACCTAAATGTCTTAAGAACGTTTGATCTCCCTTAAGTCCATCTGCTGTCCACTGTGTCCCTTTATCCGAGCTGCCACCTCTACCAGTAATACGTCCTCTTCTTACTAAATCAGACATAGTGTCTTGATTAACAGAAGTAAGATTATTAAATGTAGTTTGATAAGCAGCTGCATTAGGATCATATGTAAGAGATGTGTCACCAGGTTTAGAGGTACCAAATCCTAATTTAGCATAATCTCCCTGCATATTATTATACTTACTAGCATTAGCAGGAGTTATATTACCTAAAGTGTTTTTAAGTCCTAAGCTATTAAGTATGTCATTATTCCAACTTAAATCATCTGCTGACCTAACGTTACGACGTTGTATTGGAGCAGCAGGAGATTGAAATTTAGGAATTAACAATCCACCATCTGCCTTCTTGGTAACTCTATCATCCTTAGATTTCTTTTTAGTCTTAGGCTTAGTCTGCTTCTTAGGAAGTTCCCTCTTAATGTGAGCAGTGCTACGTTTAGGAGGGTTAACAAGCTCCCACAAGTATCTAGCATTCTTGTCTGTAATAGAACTAAAATTAGGAGTAATAGTAATTTCAGTTGGAGTCGGAGCAGTATATATATTCCTTCTAGGAGTTACATCCTCATATCCGAAGTCTTTCCTATTCTTAACTGCTTCATCCCATACTTTATTGTACTCACGTTCAGTTACTGGTTGGAATATGTTTCTGTAAGACTTCTCCTTACTAATTCTAGCAGCTCCAGTTAATGGCTGTTTAGGGAATGGTTGATTAACAGCCCATGCAACTAACGCCTCATTTTTAGCCTTCTGAACTTCTCTAGCTTCAGCTTGCTGAGTGAGCCTTTCACTTCTAATAATTTCATTACGTCTGTTTCTGTCCCCAGTAGCTTTAGTTTGTGCTAACTTGTTTGGATCAGTCACATCAGTGGTGTGTCTACCAGTAGTTGCATTATATCCAAATGAACCTCTAACACCTGGGGTTACTTGATTAGGAGCGGGTAGTGCTAATAGCTCAGAAGATTTAGCTACACTTTGGTTCTTACCTCTAGCCCTTTTATAAGCTTGGGGATGTATAATTCTGTTATAAGCATCTCTGACACCAGGAAGATGAAAGTCGGGGAACTGTGCAGTACCTAACCATCTTTCTCCAGGCCCAAACTTATGCTGTAAAGGCAAATCTCCAGAATATGTAGTTACTGGTTTGCTAAAATCATATACCATATTAGCTTTATCAGTATCTGGTATCTTCGCAACCCCCTTTCCTTTACCTGTCCATGTTTTAGCTTCTGGTAAAACTATACCAGTTCCTTCTAGTATCTTATTTTGTTCTTCTAATGTTTTCGCCTTTCTAATTGCTTTCATTTTATCAGCAGAGACACGTCTGTAACCTTGATTGGTTTTAACCCACTCATCACCAGTGACAGCAGCTTCTACATGAGATTTTGCTTTAGATGCTCTGTGTGTAGCAGCAGTCCCGCCTAATACTAGTTGCAATGAACTTAGTATATTTCTCCAATCTCCTACAGTCAAAGACTCTCCATTCTTAGCTTTATTCCAGCTATCAAGATATTCCCTGCCATTAGACAATCCTTGATAAGTTGCTAATGCTGTTGTCATTAATGGGGCAAATCTGCCGACATTCTTAATCATTCTAGGAACCTTAGCTGCTTTAGCAAATGGGATAAGAGATATTGCATCTAAAACATAACTTCCTGCATTATTCCATAGTGCTTGCCCAAAGCTCTGTCCCTCCATCATATCAGCAGCTTGATTAGCAGCTGTAGATGCAGCCCCTATACCAGCTGACGCAACTGAGCCCACTCCAGTAAAACTAGCTAGTAGACTAGCTACATCACCTGCTAATGCCCCCATTCTAGTTATATCTGCTTTAGACCATTGAGTATGAGGTTTAGAGTCATTAGTAGCCTGTTCTTCAGATTTACCAGATTCTTTAGCCTTAGTTTCTTCTATTGATTTAAAATACCTCTGATCAGCTTGACGATTTCTCTCATACATTTCTTCATTAGCACGCTTGTTTAAGGCATTCCAATCAATTACATTACCTTGCTGTGCTTTTAAAATCCCACCTTCTGCTTTATATTTGGGAGAATTAGCTATATTATATAGATATTCAACACGATCCTTACCAGTCTGAGTAGTAAGAGCTTCTACCCATCTAAGTTGTCTAGTTTTAGGGTTATAAACTCTAATAAGCCCTGTGCTCGGATTGTAACTATCAGGAATTACATATTCTCCCGAACCTAACTGTTCTAGCCTGTATGAATCATTACCCTCCTTCTGGGCACGTAAGTCAGCAGCTCTTATGTAATAATCCAAGTCATTAGCCAGTCTTTGAGCTGCTGTAGTTCCTGGGACTGTTTTACCAATATTTACAGAGTCATAATATCCAGAACCATCTTCTCTATGAAGAGGAACAGTTTGTGTACTTTTATCAGGATTTAAATCATAGGCACTAAAACTTAAAGACCATGGATTATCATATCTGGATTTGTATACACCTTCGAAATTATATGGAGTTACTTCAGGTAGAGTAGAAATTGTGTTATAGTTTCCTATATTGAAAGCTCCTAACTGTCTTATACGTTCCTCTTCAGCAGCTTTAGCATCAGCATGTAATTTCTCTTCTTGAGCAGTATTCCTAGCATCCACTTCTTTCTGAGAAGCCTCATCTAGTGCTCTTTGTTTATTATCAATATAAGCTTGAATTGCCTCATCAGTATATCCTTTCTGTCTAGCCTCAGCTTCCCATTGCTTTCTCAAATCGCCTCTTACATCGACTGTAGCAGTTTGTTCTTCTTGTGGCTTTAACCACCTATCTAGACCTCCACCGCCCAGTTCTGCAAATGCATTATAATCATTGTTGTCTAAAGTTCCATTATTAATAGCTTCTACAAAGCGTTTAGATCTGTTGAGAATTTCATCAGCACCAATAGTACCTTCTAGATCATAACCACTCAACATTTCTGGAGTTATACCACCAGCTATGTCTGCCATTAACTTCAATCTATCTTCCTCGCTTCTACGATTAAAGAAATTATCATTATCTATGTCATTGCCTCCGTACCATCTCCTAGATACTTCTCCAGTGAAATACTTATTAAAATCAAACTTCTCTTTCTTAGGAGCTGCTACTGTAGGCTTCTTATATGTATTCATGCTTTTAATATAGTCTAGAACATAGTCCCCAGCCCTATTATTAGCATTATTATCGGTATTCTTCTCTCCTCCCAGGAAATTCTTATCAAATTGTCCTGTACTACTTAATGACTTATCAGAAACGTTGAATGTACCGTCTCCATTTAATGTAACAGTTCCGTTCTTGATTCCGTCAATAAGTCTAGAAGTGGCTGTTCTGAACGCATCAGCCTTCTTTCCAGAAAGGTTGTTATTTGTAATGTAAGTATCTACATTTCTATATAATCCAGATATTAGATCTGACTTGTTATACTTACCTACGTCTTTCCATTCAAATAATTCTGGTTCTTCTGGAGATTTACCGCCACTGTTATACTTTCTAATTACTTGTGACATACTTATATAAACTAAGAAAGGAACATATACTTAATCATATATGCTCCTTTCTAACTTTGTAAATGATTATCTAACTCTTCTAAGTTTAGAACCATTTCTAGCGAATGTTGGTTCCTCTTGAGGAGCTTCTCCAGGCCCCATTCCGCCTTGCATTGCTTGAACTAGTGCTTGACATACAGCCATTGCAGCTTCACAATTCTGTGTCTGTACAGCTTGAGCTGCTACTTGAAGAATCTGTTGCATTGGGTCTTGAGCTCCACCTTCTGGTGCTCCACCTTCTACCGGTGCTCCTTCTGCTGGTGCAGCTGCTGGTGCATCTTGAGGTGCAGGAGCTGGGCCACCTTGTTGCATAAATTTAATTGATTTACTTTGAATTCTCATGTTAAATTACTGTTTAACGTTAAACCTTAACTGTCCTACAAAGGTAGTTATAGTTAATGGAACTAACAAGTTAATCTTTCTTTTCCACATATTCAGGTTCACGTTGGTCTTGTTGCTTTAAATATTCAAACATCTTCTTACCAAGTGCCTTATAATCTTTATCTGACTTACTTTTACTAGCTCTTTTAGCCATCCGAATCAGAGTCTTAGTGTTCTTTCTACTGAAGATTCTCTCTCCTCCTTCTAGTTCCATTTGAGTAGAACCATCAGGAGCGATTACTTTCATAGTAGGTACTTCATCATCATCTTCTATATCAAGTTCGTCCCCCTCACTTATTCCAGAGCCTTGATTAACTTCTAGTACTAATAGTACATTATCCTCTTCAGCTATAGTGTCATCGTTTGGGTTGCCCTGATATATTGAGATCACTTCTAAATCCTCATCTATAAAGATAATGTCAAGAGGAATATCAGTATCTTTCATCCAAAATCCTACAGTCTGAGGTTCATCGTAAACAAACAGCATACCCTCATCTTCAGCTAAGGACTTTCTGCCTTGTAATCCCTTAATTTTATCTTCTTCTGATTCGGCTACTTTAACATTATATGTTCTATCACCTATCTCTATTCTCATTTGTTACCAATGTTTAGTGAGTCTAAATCCAAACTTGCAAAGTATAGTGCTCTATTTCCGTAGTCTATAATAGACAAAGTCCTCTCAAAGAAATCAGAACCTATAATGCCTATAATATTATATCCTTCTATTTGAAGCTGTCTTCTTACTGATGATAAATCAGATTCCATAAATATTACATCTCCTATAGATAGTTCGCCTATAACTACATCTACTGTCATTTCCTCAGTAGAACCACCTATTCCATGATATTGTACATCCACTGTATGACTAAATACAAACAGTTCTTGGTGTGTTCTATAATAATCTGAATCTATAAGTGATGTGTTAGCACCAGTATCTATTATAAAATAAGCAGTTTGATTACCTACTTGGCTCTTAACTACAGGTATGTTACAAGCTTCTGTATATTTATTCTCAAAATATAGTAAAGATTCTGTATTAGTAGGTCTATTATTACACCCCACAGCTAAGAAGAGCATGATAATTAATAAAGCAATTCTTCTCATTGAATTTCTTTTAATATTCCGGTATTGTCGATAGTATTATTAAGTATCTCATGTACTAACAACTTACCTGCCTCAATAGCGGACTCATCATCGCCCTTCTTCATTAGCTCTTCAAGCTTATTAGTTACATCTAGGTTGAATATAATCTCATTACGTTCAATCTCTGCATGTTGTACTAACTCACCACCATCTTCCTTACTAACTACTGGTATGCCTTTATTAGTTACATCTTTAAATTCTGGATTTACATCTTCTAAATGATGCTTATTCTTATGTAATGCTCCCTCCGGAATTACATTAACCTTACCCCCAGATTTAAATTCTGGAACAGAGGCTTTGGTTTTATTAAGGATAGAGTTAGCCCATTGTAATTCTTTATCCAAAATCTTTATTCCGTTTCTACCTATAGCCATACTTCTATATCCGCCATTTAAAGCTATCTGATTTCTAAGTCCTATGCCACTGTAGTTAGATGCTGTAAAGGCGTCTTGTGCTTCTTCATTAATATCGGCAACTAAATTCTGCTGTCTCTTAGCTTCAGATATTTGAGCATTGGCTTTCTTTCTGGCTCTATTACTAAATAATCCATACTTCTTACCACTCTTAGTAAGAGCATCGTCTACCTTAGCTAAAGACCCTCCGTAAGCAGAACCTTGCTGTTCCCAAGTCTCATTATCTTTATTAATAGTATTAGCTCTTTTACCAAAGGCACTATTTATAATGCCTAATCCGGTCAAATTACCTAATGTAGAACTAAATATAGAATCTTGAGTTGTCATTCCATCAGTACCACCAGTAATGGCATTAATTCCATCTGATACTAAACCTCCAACTTTCATTGCTCCTCCTATCACAGGATTAATTTGCATAGCCATGTTAGCAGCATCATCATATGCATTATCCATACCTCTAGTAATAGATCCTTTAGGACCTTGATAAGCATTATTCTCAGGCATAAATGATCTTACTACGTCAGCTACTTGACTAGCAACATTTACGGTACTGCCTATATTGGACTTACTAAAGATACCATTTCTAGATCTTCCTCCAGAAGGATTTAACGTATTAATAGGAGGCATAGGTGGTAATGGACTGAAACTAGAACCTCCATTCTGTATAGGAGCAAGCAAACCTGCCTGCCCCTTCAGAATTCTTCTTTTATAAGTGTTATGCATAGCTTATTGTAAATAATGTCTTTAATGCAGTAATTATAGCCAGCTCTTCACCAGTATATCTAACTCTAATCTTAATGTACTTATCTCTTAACCTAGTTTCTTTCCTACCATTCCACCAATCAGATACATCTATATCATCTATATTATATCCCAATGTTCTTAAATCACTAGGCATAAAATTCTCAACTGGTGTACTTTCAGAAATATCAAAACCTTTAAGGTCATTAGGTATTGGAGAATTACCTACAGATATAGGAACCTTATTAATTACTTCTCCATTTACATTAGATTTATTCCAAGTTGGCTCATTCTTCTGCACAAAGGTAATAGAATTAATCTGTACATCCCAAACATCTTCCTGATAATTCATATTACCTCTTAGACGTCCAGCTGTAGTGTCTTTAATATCTACTGCTTTAGCATGAGTCCATACTCTAAATTCATTTAACTTCTCATTGTATACTATTTCAGTTCCAGATAAGTTAACATAATCCTTATTAGGAGTAGTCTTTAATCTATAGTAATCCTCTACTTCATTAAAAGTATCTACTCTAGTATAATACAGAGGGAACATAGTAGATTTATCCATAGCTCCTGTTGCTATTCCATTTCTAGATATAGGTCTTTGGGAACCTCTTAAATTTAAGAAATTTCTATTATATAAGATGTCAGAGCCATTATACTGATAAAAGTCTTTAGTAGCTTCTTGCCTTATATACATATTCTTCTTATCGTCATGGAAGTCGTAAACCTCACCTACAATTTCATAATGGAATGAATCTGGTTTAGCTTTATTACTAATGATATGTAAATTGTTAAATATCTTATGGACTGATGGATTATCAACCACTACAAATTCATATTCAAACGGATGTTGCTTACCGTACCAGAAACAGGGTTTAATTGGATCTTTTATATCTATGATTCCTGCCTGACCATGTTTCCAGAAGTCCGTAGTAAGATTCAAGCCGTCATTCACTCCGTTCTCTAGAATTTCTTTAGTAGTAATAGCAATACTAGATTGATATAATCCTAAATTATATGATAGATAATCTTTCCATCCAGTTAAATATTCATTAATATCTGTGGGAACTGTTCCAGACTTGTATCTAGCGGTAATATCACATTGAATATTTAGTTGAACTACAGGATATTTCCAATCTGGTTCAGAAAGCATTACTAAGTGATTACCTCCTCTAATGTCGAAATGCTTGTAAAATCCAAAATTGTCTCTAACGATACTAAAAGTCTTCTCATAAGTAACTCCAGTTTTATCATCGTTAGGAACAGCTCTATTTACTAAATCTAATTCCGTAGATTTCAACCCGCCATAAGTACCCCATTCATCAATAACAACGTTAGATAGAATAACTCCATCTTGTGATGTAGAACCTTTCTGAGAAGAACCTAATTTACTTATCCATTTAGAAGTATCTCTATCAAAGCTGAAATATACGTTATCAATATTCTCTGAGTAAGACGGAACCCAAGAATAGAATGTAATCCATTTACCTAAAACCTCATTATAACATATATTCCAAACTTTCTCTTCAAATCCGTATAGATTATCATAGAATGTGAACATTACGTCTTGCTTGAATCTATTATAATGACTCTTAACATTCCTAACCCCTATTATTGGAGTCAGCTCACGCTCAGTTAGACTAATGTTCTCATTCAGAAATTCCTGTATCTTAAAATCTGAAATAACTTCAAACTGTTTGCCGTTAGTTCTCCATATCTTTCTTCCTACTGTATCCACTCCATAGACGTAATAGGGAGTCTTGATGACACTTTCTGGCCATTGAGTACCGAATGTATCTGACAACATCATTGGATTCTCTGGCAGCACGTTAGAAGTGTTTATGAAGACATTTCCACCCGAACCTTCTCCAGCAACTGCACGTTCATTGACTGGAATAAGAGCTACTCCATGTTCAAATATGCAAAGTAGATTACCGAACCATTCAACCATCTTCATTAATCCTCCATAAATTCTAGGATAATCCCTATAATGAGTAAACTGGAATACTCTAAGTCCATTCTTGAAAGCATCATTAATAGCTAAATCAGAGTACAATATCCTAGTATCAAATCTATTCTTTATATAAGGCACTTCAGGTAATGTGTATGAGACTTTCTCTCCAACTGTACTTGCAAATCCTTCATTTACTACAGACGATTCTGGAATTTTATAATTACCGTCTGTACTCATTTCTTGTAAGGGGTAGAATCCTCTTTTAAGTCCAGTAAGTCCTTCCTCACTAGGATAACTATAATCAAGAGATCTTATAGATAGATTTCTAGAGGTGTAGTATTTAACGGTAATCCAACTTCCAAGTCTAATTGCATTAACGTCTCCTCTATTTATCTTCTCATTCTTCTCCTTATTCTCATTATCATAGTTATCTTTCCAAGTATTATCGTCTACTATCTCATCATTTATAGGGGCTGATGGGTCTTGGAAGTTTCTATTAAGTCTATGAGTATAGTTGCATATATAACAATCTCCTCTATAATAAGTCTTAACATAGCCAGAAACAGCTCCTACTGTAGTTAATTCATACTTACTGATTACATCCTCTATACTGACTCTATCTCCTATAGCATAATAAGGAGATGTATCATCATATCTAGTAGTGAAATATTGTTTATATGCTGACGTACCATATCCCGGAGTATATATGTTTATTATATTACCTATGGTAGTATTTCCTATGATTCCGAGATATGGAGAATAAATACCTCTTACTAAATTAGAAGCATCTTTAGTCTTATTGTCTGATTTAATATACCTAAATCTGAAAGCTTCTTCAGCCTCTCCTGCTCTACCTCTAAATGAAGTATCTTCAATAGCAATTAATGGCACATTGTCACCAACTCCCACTATTTTAGCATTTACTAAGTTATCATCTGAGTTAGCTTTATATCCTGGTACGAAGTAGTTTCTCTCATTATATACATCAATATCAAGATACTTAGATGTAGGCTGCACTCTAGAGTTCTTAGTAAGATATTGTGTTCCAGTGAATAATGAATTAAAATATCCCTGATTGGTGGAGTATTCTGGACATATTGCTGCTCTAGCTCCTAACTCCGACGAGTTTGAATCAATGCTCATTAATCTTTCAGAATAATTCTGATTTAGGATTCTATCATCATCCAAGAACCTTTCAATTTTATATTCTTGAGCAGTTGGTATTGCTGGTACTTCAGAATTTATATCTCTAGGTAATACATATGCTTGTGCTAAAATTGTAGGAATTCTCTTCTGTCTTACTATAAAGAATCCTTTAACTTTATCTTTCAAGTATTCTGCAACCTCTGTAGGAATGAATACTCCAATTCCACATACTGTAAAGTCTCCTGAATCTGGAGTATAATCTATTTTAATAACACCCTTAGCATTCTCATAATTCTGTGAATCTTCTATCTCGTAAGTTTCTTCATCAACTGCTATATATGTTCGTTTACCCTCACTATCAAACAAGTCGGTAAGCCCATCGAGAGTATATCCATCAACTCCAAATAAATTATCTCTGGTTGGAATTTTATTCTTACCTCTGATATTGTATGCTGGAGATAGAGTTCCGTCAGTCATTACCCATACTATGGCAAGTCTATAAAACTCCTCATTCCAATATCCAACATAATTATAGATGTTCTTAGTATTATAATACTCTCCAGGGGTATTCGAAACACTTATGTCTGTGTAGGTATTATCTACATATCCTATAAGATCCTCAGATTTCTTTACATCAATGTATGGGAGAATTCTTAAGCTTATATCAGTTAAATCCTGATACATTTGATCTGGCTTATTAAAGTTACCCAAGAACAGCATGTTCTGACATACTGCCTGGGCTTTAACTTTATCAGCAATCAAATATTGCATATTTATATCTGATATAGGAATCTCAACTGCATTTTCATCTCCAGTAATGATTATATTACATATACCATTTCTTACTGGATATTTCTTCTCTATTTTAAATGCAGTTACAACTCTATTCTGGCTAACATCTGATGTGCTTCTAGTATAGTAAACTTTTAGATAATCATAACTTCCATCAATGTCTGACACTAAGAAGTTGATAGATTTATGACTATTTTGATCAATAAATCCTCCATTGATAGAGAACGGATCACCATCATTTCCTATAAAACATGATATAATACCTGATTCTGCTACGAAATCAGTTTCGTTATCATCAGCATCTGCATATTTAAAGTATAATACATAGTTTCCTACACTTAAATTTCCATGATGTAAAACTCCATTGAATGTTAATGAGGGAATTGTATTAACTCTTTTATAAAGAGATGTATCTAAATCGAATTGATTCTCGTCATACAGATTAGTGTCGTTATTTCCAATTCTATCTACTATTTCATAAGTATTGTTTTGAAGTACAGAGAATCTGGTGTTTATTAATCTTGGTATGTTTCTATTGTCATTAATAATAAGGTTAACCGAGCCATCGTAGGAAGACTGAGTAACGATATCTACAGGATTATTTAAACTAAATCCTAATAACTCTGTATCTAAGTCTATTATACTTCCAGCCTCAACGACCTCATCGCTATTAAAGCCTACATCGCCTGGATGTCTACCCTCATTATCCATATCCTCAGACAGTCTAAAGTTACGCAATGGATTGTATTCATATACAATCTTACCTTCAGGCTTTATCTGACTTAGGTAATAAGATATGCTTAGGGTTTGGAAGTTTAAATTGCTAATTGTAAAACTGCCCTCGGATAATTGTACCATTACTCGTATACGCTTAATTTACCCCAATTGGTTCCTACTGCTTTACTATCTTTAAATTCTATATCTGTTACTGGCAAGCCGTCGAAATACCAGGTAGCGGCTCCACTTCTGACTATCTCGAACTGTTTAGTTACTTTAGTAGCTTGTTTAACCATGAGAGTACCGTCTTGTACTTTTAGGTTTCTAACTACATTTGCCCCAGAGGATATAGTTGCCAATTTAACATCTTTGTTCTCTTCTGCATAGTATATAGCACCTGATATGAATGGTTTATCATTATAGTCAAGAGGTACAACTGTATTATCATACAATACTGCAACAGTTCCGAATGTACTACCATCTGCTACTCCAACAGCCGCATTATACACGGCCTCCATTCCTGGAGCCTCTACTGTAACTTCAACTGGGATGTTAAAATCTTCATTGTCTACATGATTAAATGTTGCTAGCTTAACTATTTCTGTAACATCCTCCTCCTTAACTTGCTCCTCTCCGCTAATGATAGCATCCACTTGTTCTAGCACCTTATTAACTTGTTCCTTAATAGAGTCGCTAGTATATATAAAGGAACCATCCTCTGAAATTAAAACCTCGTCACTATATGTAGAAGAACAAGTAAGATTACCTTCTACTGAAGCATCATACTCAGCGTTGTATGCATAATGTTTCTTATTTAAAGAGAAGAATGTATGAGCTACTGCTGTCCCCTTTTGAATAAGTACATTTTTAAATGTTCTGTACACTATTTCAGTCATTTCCAAGGTAGGATATGAGGAATTACCATAACAGAAGTCTTCTACCCATACATAATCGTTACCATCGTACCATAGCAATATTTGGTTAGAGCACCCTCCTAAGAATTTATCACTTTTACTCTTTATATGTTCATAGGTGTTAGAGCTATCATCAAATACGTTAGAATGATTGTATGCTCCTGGATTTCCGACAATTACACATATAGGTCTTTCAGCAATAACCTTTTGAATAACCTCTTTTACTTTATCTCTAAAATCTCTAACATGTAAATCGTCCTTCTCCTTTATCTGCCATACACCAGTATCTCCCATTCCTCCATAGTAATTGGGTCTACTCTTGGCATTTGTAGAATCTCTCCAGAAGTAGTCTATTATTTCTCTCTCAGTACGACCTCTGTCCCTAGTTCTAAATCCAATTTCTTTAGTATTGATAAGTCTTCCATCTAAATCCTTTACCGGATTAAATCCAAATACGTCTGGAATAGTATCTTTAGTAATAAACGGTACATATGGGTTTGTTAGAGTTATAGATGTACTAACTGTATTAGTGTATAGTCTAGATAAAGTGATCACAGTTAACCTTAGTCTATTAGTAGTATCATCCCAAGCGAATTTAAATTGTTGTCCTATAAGGTTGTTACTAGTATCGAAGAATTTACTATCGTCAACATCATCCTTAGACTCATTCCAGGTAGAAGTTTTATCTATTTGGAATTTATATTCTTTATATCCATTAATATTGCCTGGTTTGGCAGTACCTATTAGAGTAATTTCAGGAAGTGTCATTTTAGGCTTAGTTTCTTCGTTATCTCTAGATACTTCTATTTCTGTTTCAATACTAGCTTCATTTACTTTAAATGGATACTTTTCAGCTCCTTCAAGTTCATGCACTGGATTTACTGAATATACAAATTCAGTTTTAGAGTTCTTATAAGTGTTATATTCTTTAGCTTCATTAGTCATATAAGACTCGTCGCTAATAATAGGAGCACTAGGAAGTCTACTTAGTAATTTAAGTGCATCCTCTATATTAAATACTAACTTGTTAAGAGTATCTACATCTAAATTAGCAAAGTCGTCTACGAATGATTCATCGGTTCTAAAATACTGGGCATTATATAGAGTAGTTGTAAACATCCATCTATATCCTACTGTAGTGTAGTAGTCTTTATTGTCGGTATTTAATTTATAAGCTATTCTAACTAGATACAGTCTTCTTGGTTGTAGAACTTCAAAATTAAAAGTTTCGGTAAATGAACCATTGTAACTTCTTCTTGGAGCTGTATATGTCATTACCTTTGAAGCAGTGAATATATCATAAAATTCAAATATTACAGATTCTATAGCTGTACCATGTCTAGGATAAGCTTCAAGCCCCCAAGTAAGTGTCATAGAATCTGGATTACAATAATATCTCCAAACTTTCATACTTATATCACCACTACCTAGCTTTGCTAAGTTAATAGACCCATTAATTTCTAATCCAGGTAACTTAGTATACTCCATACACGGAATAGCACTATACACTAAAGTATCATTCTCTACGTCCTCCTTTATTGACAAATTGAGTTGTCCTCTAACCTTTCTGTCATATAAACCAGTATTTAAGTCGTATATAGGCCATGATTTGTCAGAAGCAGGATTTGTATGAAATGGCAATGTATAAGTAGCTTTGCTAGAATCCCTGGAAGTACTAAACTGAGTCCCTAGAATAACATTGCTGGGAGAATATTCAGAAGAGTTACCGTAATAGGAATTATAAGATGTATTTACATCAGCAATGTTTGTAACTATGCTACTGTCAGGAGAACCATAAATTCCGTCTGGACAATTGTATTTATACTCCACTTCAAAGATAACAGCCGCATTTTTAGCCGGAACAGTTACCTCTATATCATCATAACTTACATCTACATCTGTGGTATTTCTGTATCCGAATGTAGAAACTCCTATAGAGTCTATAACATTTAAACTAGCTACTAAGTATAAATTCCCAAATACTTTATTATTATAGGTATTTACTGCATGCTTCTTTCTAAATTCGTCTACATCTGTACTTTCAGAATTACTCATAGTCTGAATAAAGTATCCAGAATTAAACTTCAATATTGGAGATGCTGATGCATCAAATGTTATAACTTTATTATTAGCATCAAATCGTTTTAATTGGCTAGTAATGTCTCTAAGATTATTATTAGAGTCTAATACTGCTACAGACAGAGTTAGTAGTTTATTCTTCGGAGATGTTGCCTTACTTCCGGACGCATTTAAGAAATTTGATATAAATAGCTTTAGGCTATTAACATTTGCAGAGTCTAGAAGTATAGTAAACTTATCTCCAGAGCGTAAAATAGTATCTTTGGGGAATATTTCAACCTTTACTATAGTTTGATCTAAAATTCCGTTTAAATATTTAAAGTTACTTGGAGATATAATTACTTTAGCTCTTTCTAATTCTTGACTACTAATGTTTCGTTCAGGGGAAGGGAATGAACCTATCTGTCCTTTATTAGTAAGAGGGTTATAAGATGCAACATATATAATCCCTCCATACTCTTTAATTCCAACAGGAACATAACCAGCAGGTAAGTAAGCAGTCTCTACTCTACCATTGCCCATATCATTTTGAAGTACAAACTCATTGCCATTATATGTTATTATAGTAGCATTGAGAGCATTAGTAAGCACATTACTAGGAGTAGTCAATGGATTTAAATCCATTATTATTCCTTCCCCAAATGTATTAATTGCTTCTTTCTTCATATTATAAATATTCGTAGTTATTATTGCTTACTAAGATATCTTCAAACTTAGCAGCCCTATCTCTTGTAAATGCAATCTCTGGAGATTCACATCTAAGTTTATCCTTCTTATAAAAGTATCCTAAATCTATAGGCATTTTAAATTTAAGAAAGTATTTATTGCCGGAGAACGTTAACTTACATTCGTCTAGAATTTTATATACGAACTTATTCTCGAATATGTAATATTTCTTCTTGCGCCCTCTTTTATTCTTTGATGCCATAAAGTCTTCATATTCTTCATCTGTAATAGCTATATAATAATATCCATCCCACTGAATATTCTTTCTCTTATACATCATTCTTACTTTAGTTCGCATCTTCTTTCTGTAATATCTAAAATGCTTTATAGAATTACGTGTTAGTTCTCCTATATAGAACCAATATTTATATTTATGACTATTAAGTAAAGTATCACCTCCAGATACATTAATAATATATATTTGTCTCCATCCATACTTAAGAATCCTTCTAATATCAGCATTACTAAGATATGGAAACTCTTTCTTAACGGCTTCTATATAGTCTGTATACTTCTTAATAATACTGCTTTCCGGCATTTGTATTCTCAGTTATGATGTCTTTATTAATATTGTCCAAGTATACTAATTTCTCTTTAAATATGCCATGATTCTGATAGTTAAATATCATAGAATATGCTGAGAAATTAGAATTTAAGAAATCTATATCCTTCCATTTACCATGCCTTCTAGCATTCTTGAAATCATCTCCACTAAATTTCTTCATAGCTATAAATGACTTCTTACCTCCAGTTGGCAGTTCAAATCTAGCACTATTATTAATAACATCATCTATTACTAATTTAACTGCATACTTAAATACTTTCTTAGCAATTACTTCTTTATGTCTATTTCCTATTAATTCCTCGCACTTCTTAGTTTCTAAATCAAGTTTACTAGTATCAAAGTTAGCAAACATATCATGAATATTGAAGGCGTACCCTAAAGCATAATTCATTATCACTTCATTGGTTTATATGATTTATTAAATATCTTTCTATTCCAACTAGTTTTAGCATCTAATATAATATTCATTTCATTCTGATTAATGTAGATAGAAACTCTAGCTGCATCACACAATTTGAGCCATCTTTGTTCTAATAATTGTGCCTCTTGCAACATGTTCTGATTGTGATTCTTCCAACCTTCTTTAAACCTCTTAGTAACTGCACAGTAGCAAGCTATAGCTTCTTTCTCTTTCTCATTAATCTCTGGAAGACCTTCCTCATCTAATATTATGCCTTTATATAAGATATTGACTTGACCATAGTTCTTGTCAAAGTATAAAGTATCTCCTACTCTTTCATATTTGGCATATTTACCACTTGTATAGAGTGGATCACTATACATCTTTCTAGTCTCTATGTAATTCTCAATAAACTGTGAAGCATAATCTCCGTTAACTGTGTCATTAGTAACGTAGTTCCATTCTTCAAAATTATATGTAACTGCTTCTATTATATCACAATTACATGGTAGTTCTACAGTATTATCAGGACATTGAATGCTAGTAGTATATCTATATAGTCTAGTCCTTCTGTTGCCTATTTTATTCCATGCAATTAGACCAATTTCTTCAAATTCCTCTGGTTTTAGTTCCAGATCATATAATAGATTAGCAGTATAATATGCTGCATTAAAATTCTCTAACATACGTGTAAGTTAATATCTCTTTTAAGAGACATGCATTTATATATTATATCCTAATTATCTTGCTATTTGATCATTAGGAACTATCGGGGCCTGTAAGCTTCTATAATATCTTATCTTCTTCTCAGTTAGTCTCTTCTTAATTTCTGCATCAATAAAGGTCATATTATTAATGTCTACTGGTGAACAACATCCATAGTAATCAAGTTGTCTAGGGTCCTTAGGTATAGCCACTACTGTTAATTGCTTGATAAGCGGGGCATTAAATATAAACCCATCATACATATTATTCTCATTAGGAGTAGTATCTATCCATACATAAGGCTTACGTTTACCTCTCCTTCTGTATTTATGATAAGTCATTAATGTAGGATTAGTATAATATATAAATGGATATGTCATATCAGTAGTACCTATATATTCTATACCATCGTCTCCAAACTCTGTTAATAATTGAGGCAATTCAAAATGAGCTATTTCCTGGTCACATACACTAGCATTGCATCTACATCTATCAATACTTTTACAGTCTACTTGAATACATGGAATTGTCATTAATAAGTCCTTTTTAGGAACTAGGCCTTTAATAAAATACTCCTTAATAATTTGGAGTCTTTCGTCTATGATATCATCTTCTAACTGCTCTAATGACATAGATGGATTAGAACTATAGCCTCTAAGTCCACTCATAATATCATTATATATAGCCGATGCTAATTTCTCGTAATATCCCATAGGTATAAAATAGAAATAGGCAGCAGCATTGGTGTGCTACTGCCTATTTTAATTTAGATTGTTTAGTCTGTAATAGCTTCTACAGTACCGATGTTACCTAAAGCTGCTTCAAAATCAGCTGCCAAGTCTTCTTTAACGTAGAATACGTGAGTAGTCATAGACTTAGTAACTTCTCCTACAGCATCACCACCCATAATACCTCTTTCCTTGCAGTAGTAGATAGTATATTGGTTGTACTTAGCTCCAGCTACTGGAAGCTCCTCTTCATTAAGAGCAGCAAAGCGTCTAGCTTCCAAAGTCGGCAGTCTAAGGTCTTTAAGAATCATCCAGTAAGTACCGAATCCTTCTTTAGATTTAACAATGGTATTAACTCCATCGTAGTCTGGATCATCAGCAGGAAGTGCTGTTGCAATAGTTACAAACTCTCCACCTACAAGAGCTGTGTTGAGAGTTGGATCAAATTTCTGAATTTCGGCTTTAGTAAATAGCTGATATTCATCCATTCCTTCAATAACTAAATTGTTACCATTAGCACTAGCTTTAATCCAGTGGTCTCCATAAATGGTCTGAATCTTCTCAATTACTCTAGCTGCCTCTTTAGCAATATCAGCTGCCGTAGCAGAAGCATCCTTAACAGCAAATTCGTACATAAGAGGTTTACCCTTAAATACAAAGTCATTAGAGTAGTAAGAATTCTGACTCCCTGACAATCTAATGTAGAGAGCTACTCTATAGTTACCTACACCCTGGTTATCCATAGTAAATGTTACTTTACCAAGTACTGGATCTGATGCAGCTCTTTTGTAAATATGTACTACATTAGGTTTGAGGAATTTGTTTACTCTTTTAAATTCAAAGCTGCCTACAACACCACTACCTGTATCCTCTGGTTGTGCAGACCATTTAGCTTTACCGCTAGAATCTAAATTAGAATTAACAATCAGTGTGTTAGTCCATTTAAACATAATTTATTACTTTTTATTAGGTTGTGACTGTGCTTGAGCTGGATTAGCAATAGTCGTATCAACTGGAATATGAGTTTGAAGTCTTGGGTCACTAGAGTTCTCCATGACTAATTTAACCAGCACATTTATAATCTCTTGGCACACATAATCTGGGAATTCCATCATTTGAGATGTATCTTCTGTTAAGTCTAATTGCTCCTGTGTAAGTCTGATATTCTGAGGAGTTTTCAGATAATCAATGTACACATTAACTAGTTCAAATAGTGATGTGTCTTTACCGTATCTAATCTCCATTCTGACTTGAGAAGTGTTACCAAATCTAATTTGTCCAGACCTTTCTACAGCGTCTACAGCATTATTACCGATTTTAATAGTTTTGGGTAGTCCTCCTGTAACAGTAGTAGTTCCGTCTGAGGTGGTTGCTGATGTAATATCAGTGCCACTGTTAGTGGAAGCTTGGTAAGGATTAGTGGGATTAGCTACATTTGTATTTACATTATGAATGTAGAAATACGGTCTCTTGTACATAGGTCTCATGTAGAAGTTGTTAATAATCTGAGACCATAGGTCAGATGTTAGTCTTCTGGCAGAGAATTGTACAAAAGAATCAGGATTATAGCATTTAAACTGCTTCTTAACTTTATAATTACATACGCAGTTAAGAATATGTAAGTAATCTGAAGGAAGTATTACCTCATAAGTGGCTCCATAAAGTGCATTAGAAGCAGTAACACCATTGCCAGTAATATCATCGCCAGTATATGCATCAGCAGCCAGCTTTACTGGTAAAATTGCTGTAGCTTTCAATACACGTACATCATCTGTAGTTTGCTGATTAATATCATAGATATTATAGCGAGTGTTAATGTATTGATAGACAGCTTTGTTAAATAGGTAATTAAAATCTTCTAAAAGTAAACTGGGAGCCTCTACCTTATTAAGTTCTATCAGAACTCCTTCATAGACCTGTCTAGCTGTCATTCTTAGTAGTTTACGTTATTTATTTCTTTGCTCCTTTGTCATCATAAAACTCAGGATAAACATCTCTCTTAATGAGTTCAAGTACTTTAGCATTAGTAGGATTCTTCATCCAAGAAATTACTGCGTCGTCAGTTGCTCCAAGTACAATTTGATTCTCACTGTATAGATAAACTTTATTCTTCACATAAATGACACGTTTGTCCTTAGCATCAATGAATAGCAGTCTAAGTGCAATATCATCACCACGATAAAGATTAATAATCTTCTCTGGTTCTTTAGATGCAATATTCATCAAGAAGTCTTCTACATCGGCATCTGGAGCATTACGCATGTTACGTCCAAGCAACTTAGCCATTTTAAGTCTACCATCAGCACCTTGTGGGTCTCTAATAATGTATTCTTCCGCGTCATGAATAAGTCTTCTCTTATTAACACGTTTATTAGTTTCGTAGCCTGGTCTCTCTACATAGAGTTCTGCACTACCATACCTTTTAGAGTCTCCATCAATTACTAAGTTTCCGTTCTTATCACGTTGGTCACGTGACATAGCAATCATCGGACAGTGTTGAATAGAATACCACTCAGCGGCTTGCCAAGGATCATTTAGGTTAAATGTCTTTCCGTCTTCTATAATAAATACTCTATTCTCTGCAATAAGCGGCTTCCCTTTATCAGCTTCAGATTGAAAGATTATATCACCCTTACTATCTACAGGTCTCACACAGTCTGGATATCTGCCAGTTTGAGGGTCTCTTACTGGATTTAAGAAATACTTCTGTCCTACTTTACCGAATACACTTCTTAAGACAATTACGTTGTCTAATACATCAGCCATATTAATTCTATCATTTTAATTATATTATTAATATCTTGTTAAAATAGTGTGAGGAAGGTCTTATGCCTTCCCCACATTATCTATTATAAACTTATTACACTTCTTTCATAATGAAATTTTGAAGTTTAAAGTGCTCTCTTATACCTCTTTCATTATAAATGAGCGGTAAGGCGAGAATACACCTACACCAGAGTAACCCCAGTTGATAAGTTTAGAAGCAGCTACAGGACTTGAAACAACTCCAGAGCTTAGTCCGTCAAGACCACCAACACCCGGATACTTGTTAGAAATAAAGTCTCCACCCTTCAACGTAAACATTTGAATAGCAGGTTCACCACTTACTTTATCAGCAGTCAAGTCAAGCATCAACATGAAGCCCTTATCGCTACCCCACTCACGAGAGAATGTTCTATCAACCTTGAATGAAATTGTATTACCACCGATTTCATAAGATTGGAATGTAGCACCAACGTCAACATAACCGTTAGCTTTCTTAGACCACAGATAAGTTCCGCAAGTTTTGAATCTAGCAAGCCACTCTGACAGACAAGTTTGTACATCTCCCCATGCCTTCTCGTTACAGATAAGTACATACTTGTTACCGGTTGGGTTCTCACTCTTCTCATTCATCATAGCAATAGCTGTAGTGAATGCTTCAACTGTGAGTTTATTATATGCATATTTAGATGCAAATCTTTCAACTTGTGGGATGATACCATCACCAATATAGATAGGACGACCAGTATCTGGATCGAACAGTGTCGGTTTACCATTCTTATCAACATTAGTCTTATTGAACAGCAGACCATTATTTCTTACATACAAGAAGTTCTTCAGCAAGTTGGATTGAGTTTTATCCATTCTATACATGGTTTCAGACATACTTCCCTTATCCTTACCTTCTCCAATCTTAATAAGAACATCTTCTTGAGCAGCATATAGAGCAGTATAACTATCATCACATCTGTGAGTAGTAATGTATCCTCTATGACGTTCAATATTAGATTGATATTTTACATATCCTTCTTCATGTGCTTCAGGCATAGCATTGGATTGGAATCTTGTAGTATCACCAATTTGACAACCGCTAAGATCAAGAACACTTGAATAATCATTATCAATCAATCTAACAGTTACTTCCCAGTAATTATCAGCTTTACGAACTGGTCTCTGAGTAACAAAGCATTGCTGCATTGTTTTGTCAATCTTGAAGATATCGTACTTCTGGTAATAGTTCTCTTTGAAAGCCATTACAATCTCAGTTCCGTTCTCTCCAGTTTCAGTTGGTACATCTGCGAACTCAACTCTCTTAATGTAATTGGTTTCTACTTCCCATTCAAAGTACATGCTATCAATGCTTCTGTACTTATTATTTGATTTAGAATCCATGTAGAAGATATTTCTCAAAGATTCAGTTAAGTAGGAGGCAGTTAACTCTGGGTAGAGTCTTGATACTACACCAAGTCTAGTTGGTTTAGTGCCTAGGAACTTATAGAAATCCTCATAAGTTCTAGTGTCGCCCATAGTGGCGCGATTGGTTACGAAATTTGCTACTATCATAGTTATTTAATTAGATTTAATCTAAATCGTTAATATTCATTCCTTTAGTAGGTGCCGTCCTAGGTTCTGGACGCTTAACTACAGTCTTAGTAGGATTAGAGGTTCTACCAGCCTTAGCATCTTCATACCCTTTCTTATAATTGGTACGAGATTGCTCAGTTATCTGATGTTTATAATATTCTGAAATCTGACGTAATGCTTCAGGTCCTTTAAGGGCAAACCATGCCATTTGTACTAGCATTTGTGGGTCCTGTATAGCCCTAGCAAGATATCTGACTCCAGCAGCATCTGAATCTAAGATAAAGGAAGCAATTTCATTCATATCGTCCTCTGATAGGGTAAGTTCAGACTCCCCGAAATCTATAGTCTCATTATCACGAATAGCCTCTAAAATAGAGTTCTCATAAGCTTCATCAGCTTGTCTTTGTTTCTCTTCGTAGTCTTGCTGAGTCTGCTGAATAAGAGCATCCTCTCTTTCTTTATAGACATTACGAAGGCCCGCCATCTTCTTAGTAAACAGAGCTTCATTCTGTTTCTCTAAATCCAACTGGGCTTGAGCTTCTTCGTCTGTGAGGTCTGGGACGTTTGCTTTCAAATCTGCTAAGAATAATTGTTCATCTGACAAATCATCTACTTGATACTGCGGCTGTTCTTCCAATCCATCGAGATAGTCTTGGATAGCTTGTTGTCTGTGAGCCTCTAAATAATCTTGTACACTTAGATTATTCTGTCTGAGTTCGTTAATCAGATTTATCTCTTCAGGTTCTAGACCGTATTCATCTTCGGCTGGACTGTAATTGAGTAAATCTAATTGTTCCTCCTTAGTAAGACTAGTGAAAGGTATTTCTTCAATCTCCCCCTCGTCATTACGTACCTTAATAGCTTCTGGATTAATTCCTTTGGCTTTTAGTACACTAGTAAGTAAGTCGTCTTCTTCGTCTGGATTATTATCAGGATTGTTATCGGAGTTATTGTCCAGATAGTCACCTTCTGGCACATCTCCTTCCATCCATCGTTTGACATCATCGTCTGGGTCTCCAGTATGTACTTGACCTTCTTCACCTAAGATGTCTTCGTCGTCAAATCCTAATTCCGCTAATTCCATTTCCATATTAATTCCCTTTAAAGTTATTTGCAAATTTAAGCATAAATTTTGAACCTTAAAACTGATTGGTAATTTATCTTAATTACTAACTTATTGCATACTTTTATTTGTAATATATATTACATAGCATCTACTTTCATAATAAATATTAACGAATAATACTTTGGTTCCCATTTTAATGGAACTCCCTCTCCTACTTCCTCAAGTGCGGCTGAGGATAAATCTATGGTATGTGTATGATTCCCAGCTGGCGAAGTTGCTGCATCTGTAGAATATCTCTGAACTGTTCTATCATTAGCATTATCACTATCACCTGACACTGGTGCTCTATATGTATGTGAATGTTCTCCGTTTTCTGAGGTTGTTACTGAAGATTGTGAGAACTTATGCGTATGTGGAGGCAGGTTCTCTACCTTTAGCTCAATCTCTTCCTTACCTCCAGTTTCTCCAGCAGATGTGCCAGCCTTAATAAAGCTTCCTACTAAATTAGGAGTACCTCCAGTTCCATCACAGATGTGCCAGCCAGTTGGTATAGGAGCCTGCCCATTATACATTACTATCATTCCCGGGAATACTATATCTGGAATACAGATTATGTTTACTTTAGAGTTGTTTAAGTATATATCCTTAACCTTAGAACTGTCATATAGTAATGGATATTTCTCCTTAGTAAAATCATATCCAGATAATGTATTATGAAATGTACAATACTCTATAGGACCTCTGAATGTAATTTCTGATAGGTTGTCTATCATGCAATTATTAACTACTGTAGATCCAGAATTCTTATCAAATATTACATTAGATAATGATCCTATGACTTTAACATTACTCATAGTACCATCGAAAGTAAATGAATTGTTTACAGTACCTAACTGTACATTATTATAAGTTCCGCTAAGAACTATATTATTACCTTCATTTACGCTTATAGAATCAATACCATTATTACCATATCTAGCTGGATTAGTTAAATTTAATTTAACATTCTTAAATGAATCTGTAGAACTTAAATCAGTAGTTCCTCCGAAAGTATAATATAGATTATCATTTATTAAGAATGTCAGATGTTTAAAATCATAATTACAGCTATTTCCGTTCTCATCTGTAAGTTTGGTAATTCTTCCCTTAGCTTCTACTGGAGTCCTTGTTATAGCTCCGTTCTCATCCATAGTAGGAACTAATATTCTATCTTGATAGTTAATATCGTACTCTATAATCCATTCGGGCTTATCTCTGAAATAACCAGTCCTAGTAATGCTGTCAGGTCCTGCGGCTGTAACTATTATCGGTCTTGTATTATATGCCTCAGTTGATTCCTTAGAATCGTCAGAATCTTCATCCTCTACTTCACCCTCATTTTCAATTGTATCATCTTCGGTAGTTAACTCCCATTCGTTCTGGAAATCCATAATACAGTATTTCTGTAAAAGTCCTAAACCCTTATCTTCTATTAACTGTAATAATTCCTTATGAGTAGTTTCTATATATCCAGGAATTCCCTTCCTAACTACTATATTATCAACCTCTAGGGTAGACTCACCTCTTTCTAAGTAAAGTCTAAATCCAAGTTTCTCAGTAGCTCCAGGAGACATAAACATGTTAGAAGTAACTTCCCTCTTAAAATTAGCAGGATAGTTAACTTTCATTTCTTGGGGTGTTACTTCTACTATATCAGTATTTCCGGCATTTAAAACTATATTATTAGGACTGTAAATTATAGATCTTTGTTCATCCTGGTAAAGATACATATTACCTACAATTAGGCTATTCTCTTTACCTGACCCTTGTATGACTATAGCTCCTTCAGAAGATTGATCTACCTTACTAACTACAAATTGTTCAGTATATGGATTAGGAATACTAGTAGTAAATTCTATTAGCTCTCCATTCCTTATATAATATAACAATCCAGTCTCTTCTACATACAATATACTATTAGGAATACCTGAAGCTTGTGCCTCTTTTAAGGTCTTATATATGAATCCTATATTTGCTAAGGCTGTATACTTCTCGTCTCCAGTAGTCTCTTGAGATCCCTTAAAAGAAACATAAGTAGTTCCTAATTCCCCAGCAATATTTATTACATTACCGTCAATAAGAATATACACTGAGCCATCTTCTTTTACATAGTAAATTCCATCAGCTCCTTTTACATCATTTACAGTATCTACTATATTAAATATATCAGAGTTGACGTTTATCTTTCCATCTTTTATAAGATCAATGAACACTTTACCCCATTGGATTTTAACTTGACCTCTAGTTTTAATAATAAAATCGGAATCTGTACTTCCTACATGATCGTAAGTCCTTCCAAACAAAGTTTCCATATTTACTCTATTGTTATCTCTATATTAGAATCATCTTTTAATATATTCATTAATTCCACAAACGTAGCAGTGCTTTCAGTAACCTTTCCAACAACTTTATTTCTTCCAACTAATAAGCATCCAGATGTATCGTCAGCAGTATTACCTACATGAATAAGAACCCCTTCATAACCAAGAACATTTACTAATCTAGGGAGTTTACCTCCGTAAGGCTTAGCCCAAGATCTATTCTTAAATGTTTCGCTTACCACATTCATAACTATCTTGTATGTTCCAGTAGGAATCGCAGTCTTGCCATACACTTTAATATCTTTTATTTTACTAATAGGCATTTCAGATGTTAATCCTCTATCAGTATCTTCTAAAGTATCACAGAAGTACTCTCCATTTACATATAATTTACCTATTGTATAAGTACTTCCTTTGAATATGCGCTTTAATTGTAATTTAATCATGGCTCGAATTAGATTTATTTATTTTGTTTAAATTGTTTAAATAGATTAAGTAATTGAGTTATATCCTCATCATTAAACTTAACTGGCTTACCAAATATATTAGTAACGTATCCATCTGGGTATTTATCTTTCATTTCTGCTTTAGCTGCATTACCTAACAGATCTACATTAATATTGCCGTTTACATCAGTAAATATCTCTAAATATTTACCATATTTATCTTCCATATTCTTAACTACATACGTAATTACCGCCTGACTAGCTACACTGTTTAAATGAAATAAATTAGAAGCTAAATCTTTAGCATACTTGTTAAATGCCTGAAATAAAATTTCTTTGTCACTCATTACTTATTCTTATTTAACATTACTTCGTCTAATCTCTTCTTAATTTCAGGATCTTGTTCAACTAGTTCTAATAATGTGTTTACTTTATCTTCTTTAGCTTTAAGCTGAGCATGTATATGCTCTTTACTCTTTCTAATAGTAGCTAATAAGTTATCAGCAGCTATTTTACCATCTGGAGATGCAACATATTCTTGACTAAATTTATTACCCAGAAATGCCATGAACCCTGCTTCGTAAGTACTTTTAGCCATTTGGTATTCTTGCATAGTTGCTAGAACTTTCTGTTCGTCTAAAGACAGAGACCCAACCTCTCTGTTTATTTCATCTAAGATAGGCTGGGTCTTCTGTTGTGCTTGCTGTGCTTGTTGCATAGCTTGTAATTGTTGCATGTATTGGTTCTGTAAATCGGCATAATTGCTACCGAATGGTTGTCCAAACATAAATCACTAGTTTGATGGTGCAGGAGTTGGTGTTATTCTAACATCGAATACTGAATATGCACAATGTCCCTTAACTGGAAGAGAAGTTGGCAGTTCATCCAAAATCTGCTGATTAATAATACTAACTCCATTAGGTATAATAACATCTATTACTTTAGTTACTGTTGGAACTAATGTAGTAATAGTTTCACTAGTAGCTGAAGTTTCCATAATAGTAGAAGTAGATTCAGTAGCTACTCTAACGTTTCCTTTACAATCAGTGTACTGTAAATTGTGAATGACATCAAATTTGGTAACTTGTACGTATTCTGTTCCAGTAGTTGAAACATTAACGACCTTTGCCCATCTTTGAGTAACTGTTAATGTAGACACAGGAGCTACTGATGCATTAGCTCCTCCTGGTAACGATACATTAAATTCCATTACTTGAGCACTTTCTCCTGTTGGTGTAATTTTAACTTTCATACGATAATTAAATAAGGGTTAAATAAATAAAGGGAGACCACGAATTAACGTAGCCTCCCTTGTAGGTTATCTTAAGTTATTGGGCTGTACAAGAAGGACATCTGTCAGTAACTGTATTAATAGCATTGAAGTTACTAGCAGCAGTTCCGGCATATATACCAGTACCATAACTTGTGAACGGGCTACAGTATAGTGGTGCAATGCTTGGAACTGGAGCACACAAGTCACTATAAGCATATTTCAGCTGTCCGTCAATCTTGTGGTCTAGTTGTCTCTGCAATCCTGCATCTACAGCCATAATAGCCTTTTCAGTCTTGCAGCAGCAATTGTCTGCATATCTCTCAGCATTAACTTTATTAAGCTCAAACATTAAAGGAAGAGCAGCAGCTGTAGCAGCTTCTTTCTTCTCTAACTCAGAAATTCTAGAACCTAGTCTAGCGAACAGGTCAGCTTTCTCCTGTACATCTTGTTCTCTCCTTTTATAGAGTTCATCGCAAAGTCTTTGATTCTGTGCGTTATCGCGAGTAATCAAATCAACATACATTCCACTCTTCTCTTGTAAATCTTCTACTCTACCCTTCCAAATTTGATTTGTTAGGACTTGACTTTCGTTACCTATTCTTTCATTAGTAGCAAGTACCCTGCTATTAATGTAAGTATATAGGTCTACATCATCTTGTAGCGACTGCACTCTATTTGCCCATGATAGGTTATCAGCTTGCTGACCTTAAGCCATAGCTAAAGTCTTAGCATTTTCAGCTGCCTGCATTGCGCAACAGTTGTTGTTACCTCCGAAGAGATTACCTAACAGTCCGCCACCATTACTACATCCACAACCTCCGTTATTACTTGCGAATGCACCAAGTGCTGTTCAGATAATACCAAGTGTGAGTGCAGCATTAGTACGACCTTTCTTACCGAACTTATCTTCGGCTTCGGCCATTGTTAAAAATTCTGCCATAATTAAATACAATTAACGATAATAAATACTACATCTGTTGAGCATCCCTACGATGCTTACTATACTTTCTAATTCGATAATGCAAAGGTACGTTAAATATCTGATATATCCTAATTATTTAACACTCGTTAACATAAAATTTATTGCATACCTGTAAATGATAATAGCGAACCCCTAAAGTAAGGAATTCGCTATTACTCTTATCTAACTTATATTAATCTTTATATAGCAATAGTTTGTTCTCCAGTTTGTAATGCAAAGGATTTAACTAACTTATATCTGCTATTTTCGAACACATATATAGTACATGTATCTCCAGCATAAGCTGTTCCTCTATTTATAGTTAATCCAGAAGAAGTCTTCCAAGTAAAAGTACCCGGAACTAGAAATTCCAAATACACTGTAGAACCTACAACTGGTATTATTCCAGGTGGGAATAAATATGCTCTATCATAAGTTATACTTGTAATAGTTAGCTTATTGCTAGATTGCACTTTACCAGCTTGGGTAACATTAGTAAATGCTTGAGCACCACTCTCTGCTTGGGTTAAAGTAATCTTAGCATTTCTCTTAGCAACTGTTAAGTTTTCTGCTACAGTTATATACGTAGTATTGGTTGTAGTTCTCGCAGCATTAACCCAACTTGCATCTGACGAGAATTCGTAATCTAGAGATTCTGTAGTTTCACTACCGTCGCTTTCAAGTACAGTCTTATAAGAATTCACTGTAAGAGTCTCATTAGTTTCTGCCGCAGTCACACTTAAATTCGTTGGAGATACGTTAAACGTATATGTAGGAGTATAACCGCTTTGATTTATATAAATATAACATTTCAATCCAGACTCAGCTTGAGTTAGTGTAATAGTACCAGATCTAGATGAGCTACCTGTATTATGATCTACGGTATAAGCACTACCTTCAACGTGAAGCCAGCTTGCATTAGATGAGAAGCTTACATTAGCAAATTGTTCTCCATTCTTCCTAGATCTATATGCATAATTTCCAGACCAACCAACAGTGCTTGCAGGAACATCAAATGTAATACTTGTTTTACCAGTATATTCCTCATCAGATTTCCTAATTTCAAACGTGTATTCATCTTCAGCAGGCTTAGCATCTTGACTAACGTTAACGGTAAGCGTCTTACCAGAACCGTCCTGAGTTAACACTATTTCTCCACTTCTTGCAGATCCACTATTATCAGATACATTAATAATAACTTTACTACTAGTAGTAGAAGTAACTATCCAGCTAGGTTCGCTAGACACACTCCAAGATTGACTACTACCATTCTTAGTAGATACTAATGGTATATTAGCAGCAGTTCCATTAGTAGTGAAATCCCACGGGAAGTTTGCATTAATATCTGAGGTACTACCATCAAACCAAGTAAATACATAAGTATCTACAGGTGGAGTATATCCGGTTTGAGTTATTTCTGCGTAGTCTCGTTTACCAGATTCATCTTGATCAAAATATACTCTAGCAGTTCTACCAACAGTACTAGTAGTAGATTGTATAGTAAACGTAGAAGTACTCTTGTTGAATGAAACCCATGAAGGCAACGTACTGCTATCTACGCTATAATCTACATCATATGTATTATAACCAACCGTCTTATATGAAGTAATAGTTACACTACCTGAACCACCACTGGAACCTACATTAACCTTATATGGATTAACAGAGAAGGTATAAGTAGTAGTTGGAGTAGCTTCAGCTTGAGTAACTCTAGCATAATCTCTCTTGCCGGATTCATCCTGCTCGAAATAGATATCAGCAGTTCTAGAAGAAGTACTACTATTTGATGCTACTGTAAACGTCATATCTGATGAGTTCCAAGTGACCCAGCTAGGTACTGTAGAAGAATCAATACTCCATCCTACGCTTTCAGTTGTTCCTAATCTAGACTTAGTTGAAGATATACTAATAGAAGAAGTAGTTCCACCAGATTCTCCAACATTTTTATCCCAATCAGAAACTGAGAAAGAATATGTCCAAGCTGGAAGATAAATATCCTCCTCTCTTACTAATTGATTAGACGCATAGCTAGAATCGTTTGTTATATACAATCCAAATCCAAGAATTTCAGTTTTAGTAGCACATTCATTACTAGAGCTTCCTACAGAGAAGTTTGAATAAATCCATCGTTTAGATGCTACTTTATTTGCCATAATTATTTATTTGTTAATTTATCGATTACGGCTTCTAAAGCTGCAATTTTATCTTCAAGATATTTTATTTTAACTGCGTATATTTCACTATAGTTAACTGTCTTAAAGCCATTCTCATCAGTATTGACCATTGATGGATATACAGTTTCAAGTTCTTGAGCTATGACTCCATAGCCATGATGTTCTCTGTCTGTTCTATCAAATTCTACTAATCGTATTTTATCAGCTTTAGATACATCTATGGATTCTATATTATCCTTTACTCTCATATCTGAAGTATCATAGAATCCAGCAGATGCATAAACAGCACCACTTTGTGTATATACTCCTGAATTAGAATAGGTAACAGGATTAGTAGCTTGAGATGTAGCTCCAATTAAATATAATTTACTCGAACTGTTAGTTGAGCCAGCAGTATTCTTAGTATCTGTGTAACTAGTAATATACCCACTATCATTAGTTAGGTCACTAACTTTACTAGGAATAGCTACGCTTACAGCAGCAGATCCATTATACGATTTAGATTGATAACCAGTAAAGGTTAATGTATTAGCTACTTTGTCTGCTGTACCTGCTGTAGAGGGTTTACCTATTGATACCGTTTGAGCAGAACCTCCACTAGAAGTTACAGTAAAGCTACCAGTTCCACTTGAGAAGGAATAAGTAGTATTAGTATCAAAGCTAGGAATACCTAAGGCAGTTATATCAGACTTAGTTACTGCTGTAACTCCGCTAATATGACTAGTGCTATCCGTACTAAACTTATACAAACCAGTAGATTTACTAGCCCCAGAACCAGCTGGATGCGAGTAGTTATTATATGTAGCTCCCTTAGTAAGAGTTAACACAGTTCCACTAAATGAAGCAGTAGTTACAGCATTTCCTGATCCTCCTACTGTTACAGTTATTTTAGGGTGAGTAGAGATTTTAGCACCGTTGATAGTATAATTATCAATAGTAGTTTTATTAGAACTAATAAGATTAGGCAAAGTAGTATCAAGTTTTGTTTTATCTGCCGTAGACATTAATCCATTAGCAGTAGTAGAGGCTACACTACTGGGTATAGTTATAGAAGTAGTTGTAATACCTGTAATATGTCCATGTCCATCATTACTAGCTGAAGTTATTACATTAACTTTTCCGCCAAATCCTGGAGTCAATGCTGTTCCTGTGGTTGCAGCAGTAGTAAGAGTTCCATGAACAATACTAGGAGTTTCACTACTAGTTGCAGTAACGTGACCAGTAGTAGAGCTAGTTACTGATTTTACAACTTTGGGAAGAGCCACGCTTCCTCCACTTGCAGGAAGTGTATAAGTAGCTGTTGCATCTGCGGCATTTGTTCTAGTTACTGAGCTATGATTTACAGTAAGTACATCATTATTTGTTGTATCAGTAGCAACAGTTTCTAGATCAGTTCCTCCAGAGATAGTTAATGTATCTACTGCGGCTTCTGCAGTTGCTGTTCCCGAATCACCTTTAACAATACCAAATAATTTCCTATTATTTGCTGTTGTTAAAGTATTTACTTGTGCAGAGGTCATAACACCAGCAGTAGTTGAAGTTGCTGCTGGAAGGGTGATATTATTAGTTGCACTGGCGCCAGTAGAGATAGTAGTCTTACTGGCAGCTATTCTTACAGTAGATGCAGCAGGAGTTACTGCTCCAAGAGCAAAGTTAGCAGTACTAATTCTATCTAATTCTATCTTGTCAGTAGCACTCATAGAACCTGCACTAGTAGAGGATGCTACTGGTAAATTCACAGTTGTGGAAATATCAGCTGCATTACCATTATCTTTGCTGATAGTTGCTGTTACTTTAGCTGCATCTGATGAGAATGATATATTACTAACATTATTAATATTCAACCCATCGAGCTTAACTTTATCTGCTGCACTCATAAGTCCTGCTATGGATTGAGTAGCAGAGTTAACAGACAGAGGTTTACTAATAGCTTTCCACGCTCTTGTGCTAGCATTCCATCTCTTGCCAGTAAGAGTTATAGTCAGAGTAGCAGCATTGCTCTGAGTGATACTCCAGCCATTATAGAAGTCAGTAATACCATCCATCTTAACATTATCTGCATAATATGTTCCTTTGAACCATACTTGCTTAGCATCTTTAATAAATACTAGATGCTTGTCTGCACTCACTGTACCATCAGCTAGTTTCTCATTAAACTTAGCTAAAGTCTTGAAATGCAATAGAAACCTAGGGTCTTCTGCCGCCATAGTTATAAATGTTTAAGTTATTAATTATAGACACCATGGAAGTACTAGTGTCTTATTTTACCCAATTTGCTTTAATAGTGTAACCGTCGGGTTGCAAATATATGTGTTCGTAACTTGCCGTACCATCGCTGTGCCATTCTGTATACAGATGTAATCTATATCCATCATCGCTATAACAAGAGCCATTAGGCTTAAACTTACCATCTGACCCTCTGTATAGCCAGACAGTATGATAAACTTCTTCAGCTACAATTATAAATGCATATACACAATCAACTGGGTCTGTATCTTTTAAAATAGTTCTCAAATCTACAGGTGTAAGATAATATACATTAATCATAAACCTATTAGAATCATGAGGTCCTAAAGTAATCCCCCCCCGATACGGAACCTATATCGAAGCCATAGGCTTCATTACAAGCTTGGACTGTAGGGGTTCTATTTGAACTTAAATTAGTAATATATCCCATATTTTAGTATCCAATTGCCATCCAGAATCCTGGAGATTTGTCAAATGATGCTTCAAAACCATTTCTAGTTACATTCCACACGTAGTTATAACCATTAGCCCCGTCTCCGCTTCTTTTGCCTGATACAACTACAGCAATGCACTTATTTGGAAACACTTTAGGGAAATAGAATGCTTGTCTACTAGTAGTATTTATTCCTCCATATCCTCCCTGTATTATAAGTCCTCCAGGTAATTGTACCCAGCATTGACTTGTTCCATGGCTCTCTGAGATATCAGAAGTAGTTAAGAATCCAGATAAATCATCTTGTGTTACATAATCGCCACCGAAGGCGTCATTACATTCCTGTATGGTAGGAACTCTATTAGTGTCTTTACCAGTTATTTGTCCCATAATTACTTAGTAATTACAGGAGGAAGGGGCAATACACCCCCCCCTATTTATAATATCATTAATATAAACTCTCTAAATAAGCCCTAACTCCAGCATAAACTCTTTCCATACCTTGCATGTTAGGATGTAGATAATCTGCGCCTGCATATGTAGATAATCCATAGTCACTTAAACTGTTATTACAAGTATAATACTGTAGGTTTGGAAAGCTTAAGTCAAAATGCTCCGGGCCTATATAGTAAACTCCATATCTTCTACATAAATTTGCCATGGCCTCTTGATATTCATATTGGTGCTTACCACCACTATTAGCATAGTCTAAAACATTACCTCTATACAATTGGAATACTACTATTTTGGCATTTCTGCATTGCGATTTTAAATTAGCAAGCATAGTTTTAAACGCTCCCATGTAAGTAGTAACAGCCCCATCAGCTGTACCCATCTCTACATTACCCGACACGTCATTAGTTCCAGCCATTACGACTATGATTTCAGGAGCTCCATATTGATATGTATCCACTGTCGAATCAACATGCTTTATACTGGAACATCTAGCTACACTACACATAGCATTATCTCCAGTACCACTGATTCTAGAGCCAGACCATGCATCGTTTCTGATAAGTCTCATTCTGCACTCATTAATAAGTAATCCCCACCATGTAGCATCAATACTATTAACAAACTTGTGAGATGCACTGTAGTAAGCTGCATTACCATCAGTAATAGTTCCTGCAAATGTGCTAATTGAGTCTCCTTGAATAGATATAGTTTTATCTTCTAAGGCTGATAGTTTACCACCTCTTTCGATAAGAGCAATTCCTAAAGGCTGGTTAGTGGTTCCTCCAGGAGTTGTAGCATGATTATGTGCTGTATATTGGTACCATCCATTTAATGCGTATTTAGTTCCGAATGGCGTTCCCCCATAAGCAAAAGCACAGGTATCGCCTTCTGCATATACTCCGATGCCCTGCCCTGCTTCTAAAGTAATGTCCTCTGGAAGTCTCACTGTCTGGACTCCTAATTGCCTAATGTACAGTTTCCAAGATTTAAGAACTTTAGCATTAGCTTTACCGTAGTTATTAATTAGGTTAATAGTCAAATAGCCTACTGTTAAAACCTTCAATCTTAGTTTGTAGATGGTTTTACCTACTAACTTTTCCTGTCCCCTGGGATAATAAGCATTATTAACACTGCTTCGAGTATTTGCTGATTCATCTAGCTTGCCCCATTCAAAGTCTGAGCCATCACCTCTACGATACAATCCTACATTTAAATATCCTAAAGAACGTCTATTCTCCCAATCTTCTTTAGGTATCGCTTTTGTTGTTAAGTTGGTTCTCCCAATCCATCCAGAAGGATATGCAGTCTGGTAGGTTAAATCATTATTGTAAGTGTATCTAGCACAATCAGCTGTATACCAAGCACCAATGAATTGCCCCTCTTCTATTACTACATCTTCATCTAAATCCCAATATTTATAACCAGTGGATGTACATACGACATTCACTAAATCTTTAACTAATGAAGCTTCTAAAGTAGGAGTAGCATCAAAGATATGTTCATTGAAGATGGAGATTCTACATCTACCTGGAGTGGCAAGCATCATTTTAATTCTATTGATAGGCTTGCCTATGTAAGGCTTGTTATAACACATAATGTATGCTGCAAGAGTAGCTGTGTCTTTGATAGTTTCTGCTACTTTAGTATACATTACGTTAGCTTGTCTATATAAAGGACAGATAGGAATATCCCCACCATCGGCAGTACTACTGCCTCCAGCAACAGCTCTGATTTCGTCTTCTGCTGCTTTAGCTCTCTCCGTCTCTGCTTTAATGATAGCTAAATTCTCGGATTCAGCTAACATAGCTCTAGTTTCTTCTGCATTAATATTATCCTGAAGAACCTCATCAGCAGCCTTATAAGCCGTATCTATAGATGCTATACTATCAGAATTAAGTTTAATGCTTGCTTTTAAGTCTGCGTCATCGTAATTAGATAATCCTGCTAGTTTATTCTTTTCAGCAGTGGTGTAATCATTAGTTGATAATTGTTTACCAGATACTTTGTCTACTTTAGTATCAACTAATCCTTTGAGTACTTTACCTTGTTCAGCAGATAGAGCAGCAGTCGCTCCCCCAGTAGTAAGATCATCAACAATATTTACTGCTGACGAACCAAATGGATCCCAGTCAGTACCAGTCCACGCATAATTAACATCTGTCTTAGTAACATTCCATACATCTCCTTCCAAATTACCTTCAGTAGGTAAGTCATTATATGTAGGAACTGAACCTTTATAGTTAAGAGGCTTACTTACTTTCCTTAACAAGTTTAATAAATCATCGGTAAAGTCATTAGTAGAAAGTCCTTTACCTTCTACCTTATCAACTTTATTACTCAGCTGAGTCTCTATGTCAGATATCAATTGCTGAATTTCCGCATCAGATTTAGATGAGCAATACCAATAGGTTCCTCTGGTGTAAATAAATTTGGCATCTGGAATCCAACAGATAGAAGTATCCATTATGTTTCCAGCTTGAAGCTCTCTATCAAAAGCTTCTTTATTCTTAAAGTGAATTAATTTCTTATTAATTGCCATATCACTAGATTATATAAAGGAGGAGTATTCAGCTCCTCCTTTATTATTTTACTCTACATCAAACCACTCAAATGAAGCATCTGTATACTCTTTAGCTGCTGCTAAAGTATCAGTATCTCCTTGTTTAAGTAGGTCTTCAATCTTATTTAATGTATCATATTCGGTAGATACTCCGCCTTTCAGAGCATCAACTGCCGTTTGAATTTGATCCACTACTGGAGTTTCTCCAACTCTTTCATTCAAATCATTAAGAGCTTCAGCTACAGTAACCTCATCATCATGAATCAGTTTAAAGATTCCAGTGGGAGGAACTGTACTACCATTACCTGGATCTCCAACCTTTGTGTTTAGTTCATCAAATGCTTCATTAGTAGCAACATCTTCTGCGTATGCTACGGTCTTAGAACCACCAGGATAATCAACCTTAACTTTACCATCAATTGAATTAAGAGTTAACTTATTCTTAGTAGTACCAATCTCTGTAACTACATCAGAATCATATTGTCTTTGGGCAACAAGAACTCCACCTTCAGGACTCTCTACACCTTCTTGACCCGGTCTTAATGCTGAAATAGAACCATCTGCTGGTAAACTAATTACTTTCTTAGCTGCATCCCAGTCTACTTTTTGAGCTAAAGCTTTAGCTGTATTAGTATTCATTTCAGGAATTAGTGTATTAGCTATATAAGTTAGGTCAGATTGCAGCTTAGTAATTTTATCAGCATTAGCTTTACCTTTACTACCTTCATAAGCAGTTCCTTCTACTTCGCCTAGAGCAATAGAAGCAGAAATTTCTACCATCGTCTGACCATCCCATCTATAGATTACATTAGTTCTACCTTCTGAGTCCGGAAGTCTGTGATTGTAGATAGTATCACTATGAGGCTCTTGACCTTCATCCCAACCATCTACTGTCTTAGTGTAAATCTTCTTCTCTGCTTCAGTATAATATTTATCTCCCACTTCTGCTTCAATATTATCTAGAGCTGCTCTATTGGCTACAAAAGACTCCAAACCTACTACTCTAGCAAGTTCTCCATTTAATTGAGATACTGGTACTTTACCATTCTCATCAAGAGTAGCTAGTCCATTAGGTTGGCCTTTACTAGCCATGAAATCTAAAATGGTTTGCATCTGTTCTGGATTAATACCTACAGTTACACCACCAGCAATAAGCTCATGTGTATCTGTAGCTACATAGAATCCGTTAGCGTGCAATTCTGCACTGTACTTTTCTTTTAAACCTCTAAAGAAGAATTTAGCCATAATTATACGTCTGTCCAACTTAAATCACTCAAATATGCAATCTCATTAGCTTGTTCACCAGATTGTCCACTGGTTTGAACTGTAGGTCTTTTATCTATTGGGGTATTTAAATTTAGTGGCATAGAAGGGGTACCTATATCAACTACATCCCACCTGTTAACCATAATAAGATTGCCAGAACCACCTTTGGTATTCTTACCTATAATCATGTCTCCATTCTCTAGTGTAAGGGCTTTACGCTTAGGTAATTCTGTTGTAGGTACGTTATCTAATACTGGGATTACATATTTATCATTGTATGTAGGTCTCTTATTAAGTCCATTAAAATTAAGTGGAAGTTTAGTAGTACCAAAATCAGCTATATTCCATTTAGAAATCATAGCTAAATTATAAGTATTACCGTCTGTAGTAGTTCCTAATAAAGTATCGTGATTACCCAATACTATAGCCTTTCTATTAGGATTCTCTTCAGTCTTGATATCTATCCACTTAACCATCTTAGACAATCCCAGTTCAATAGTTTCAATCTTCTCTTCTAAAGCTTCCTCAGCGGCTTCTGCTCTATCAGTTTCTTCCTTAACAGCAAACTTTAAGTCATCCTTAGTAGCATATTGATTAGGGTCTAATCCTACAGCAGAATATTTCGCTCCTTGGAAATAGATAGCCTTCTCATCAGTGATGAAGTAAATGGTACCAGGGTCTGGAGTTATAAGTTGATAAACAGCAAATGTAAGTGCTTGGAGACCTACAGCTGTATTAGTATCCTGCCAGTTAAACTGACATTCAATTCCGTTCTTACCCTTAACTACTAAGACCTTTGACTTGGTGTCAGGATTAATAACTAGATCAGCGTATATACCATGAGGAGTAGCTTTAATATCTACTGTTCTGGTAAGAGTGGGATTATTAATCTTAACTGTAGAACTTACTACACTATCTATCACCTCAGTAATAGTAGTATCAGTCTCATGACCCTTTATATTAAAGGATTCTAAGCTTACGAAGAATTCAGAACCATCAGAATTTGTAAGCTTTAACCATTCCTCTCCTACGATTCCAGGAATCCCATTATCTACATCTTCTTGCGTTAGTTTATGTCTAGTGAATCCAACAACTTTAACATCTTTATCTATCTGAACAGATGTTAGTTCTTGTCCATTAGCATCTAAACCAAATATCTTGATTTTATTATTACTTAACTCCTCAGTGCCTAATTCTACTATGCCTACCTCAGTAGCCGTTACAAATTGTTTAACGGCTTCTGAAGTTGGTATAGAGTTTGGAGTATCCAAGGAATCAGACACTTCATATGAGCCAAAATAGGTCCATAAATAGTCTAATTGGCTCATATTCTGTGGTCTTGGTGCTTGTTTCAATGGTTTAGTCATATTCTCCTACTATAAATTGGGCGGATAATCCAGCAGCTCCTATAGTTAATAATATGTCAGAAAGATTATTCTTAGCAGTATCAATTACTAGATTAGCAGATAAAGAACCATCATCAACCATTTGAATTGATTTTGTATTCTTCTTATTTAGTCTAGCATATACACCAGAAGTACCATTATCTACTAGTTTGACTGCATCAGAGTTCTCAGCAATCTTAAGAGTTGCAGAGATTTTGTATGATGTAGCAGCAGTACCAGTCCAATTAGATACTTTCATATCAATAGAAGATGTATCCACTGGATCGTAGATATTCATGGTATCAGTTAAATCAATAACTACCTCATCTCCTGTAGTAAGCTCAATCACAAGAACCGGAACTCCGACTTTACTAGCATAACCATTATTAACATCCTCCTGAGTAGCAGGTCTTGAGTAGGCAGAAGACATAAATCTTTCCTTCTCAATATCAATATATGTTACTTTAGGAGTAACTGTTGGTTTGGTGGCTTCATCGGTATTAGGATCTGCATAAGATTTCTTAGTAGTAACCTTTAATCTTATCTTGTCACTAACAGTCTCATCCCATTCTATAGATTCAATTAGGTCTTTGGTTTCGCCCCATACTTTATCATAGAAATACTTATAGTCATCAGCATCAAGTACTCTCTTAATGCCTTTACCAGTAAGCTCCCATACATCTCCATCAATTACAGTTGCAATTCCTCCTGTGGTTAATAACTTCTGTTTCCAGGTTCCTGTAGCTCCATCAAATTCAAGTAGTGTATATCTGGTACTACCAGAACCTACCTGTGTAGACATGATGTATTTATCACCTCCAGTTGCAGACTCTGGAAGTTCAGATAACACAGTTACAAATCCCTTAATAATAGGTAGATTTTCTAAGTCAGTAATATCAGTCATTGTATGACTGTGATGAATATCAGCCTTCTTATCTAAAGCCATCTGAGTAGCTGTAGAAATAGGCTTGTTCATATCTGACGTGTTATCTACATTACCAAGTCCTATTTGCTCCTTAGTTACATTATGAGGATTATTCCTATCATTAATGTGATTAGTAAGTTCCTCTTTAGTAGCATATCCAGTAGCATCAATCTTAATATTATTAAGAGCTTTTTGAACTGCAATAGAGATTGGTTTCTCAAGGTCTGAAGTGTTATCCACTTTACCCAATCCAACTTGTTCCTTAGTAACATGATGTGGATTATTGAAATCAGAGACATGCGCTGCTAAGTCAGTTTGTAAGGCTTTCTTATCAAGCTCTCTGTCCACTCTATTAAATTCATTTTGCTGTGGTACTGAAATCGGCTTCTCTAAGTCACTTGTATTATCTACCTTACCAAGTCCAACCTGTTCTTTGGTAGTCTGATGAGGATTATTTGTATCCTTAATATGTGCTGTTAAATCAGTAGCTGCACCTAAGAGTTCTTTATCAATTCTAGTAATCTCAGTTTGGACTGCATTACTAATAGGCATTTCAGCGGGAGAATAATTCTCTACTTTGCCTAATCCTATCTGGTCTTTAGTAACCTTATGAGGATTGTTAAAGTCCCTAATGTGATCATCTATAAGTTTATCAGTACTATCAAGAGCATCCTTTAATCCAGGAATATCATCAATTTCAATATTAACAATTCCAGATTGTCCGTTTACAGAGATTACTGCATCAGCATTATTAACTCTAGTCCAATTACCTCCAGAATTAACTACCCAGTCACCTACAGCAAATGAATTGTTAAATCTAGTTCCAGCACTAGATACTATGTAATACCATCCTTCTTTATTAACATCATCGTTGGATAACATAGGATCATTATCAGCAGCGTTCCATGAACCATGATATTTAAGACAACCTTTAATTGTTTCTGGTAGTTGATTCTCAGGAACTATGCCACCCTCTAAATCAGCTTTATTATTAGTAAGATTAATAATATTATTTCTGATTTCTTCTATGGCTTTATTGATTTCACTAAAGTCTCCTTCAGTTTCATTCAATTTATCTTCAAGTCCTGGAATGTCTTGTATGTTAATAATAACATCTCCTATCATTCCATTAACTGAAGTAACTAAATCAGAATTATCAATCTTTATCCACTGACCACCAGCATTTAAAATTAAGTCTCCTGGTTCGTAATCAACTCCATTGAATCTACCAGCAACAGTTACTAGGTAGTAGAATCCGTTAGCTTCAGGTTGTTGAGGTTCGAGAGCTGGTGCATTAGTCTCTGCATCCCAAGTACCTTCATAATGAACTGACTCTCTAATGTTAGTTGGAATCTGATTTTCAGGTATAATACCATTTACTAAATCCGCCTTATTACTTAACAGATTATTTGTTTCCTCTTTAGTATAGGACCCTACCTGTTCAGCAGTAACTCTATGAGGATTATTGTAATCAGTTATATGGTCTTCTAATCCTGTACCTCCCTTGTCTATTGCATCCTTCAATCCGGGAATGTCATCTATTTCTATGATTACTATTCCCTTCTTGCCATTTACTGAAACTACAGAATCTACATTATCAATTTTACCCCAAGTACCTTTAGAGTTAACAACCCAATCTTTAACGTCAAAGACTTCTCCAAATCTCTCACCGGCCTCTGACACTATGTAGTACCAGCCGTCTTGAGTTGGATCTCCATTGTTAAGTTGTGGGTCATTATCTTTAGCACTCCAGATACCCATATATTTCATTCCTCCAATGATGGAGTCTGGAAGCTGATTAGTAGGAATCTTGCCATCTACTAAGTCCGCTTTAGTATCAAGAAGTCCATCAACTTGCTCCTTAGTATATGCACCAGTTTGTTCTGCTGTTACTTTGTGTGGATTATTAAAATCTTTTATATGTGCTTCTAAACCATCACTGACTGAATTTTTAATAGTTTCATTCACCCATGCTGTAGATGGGATTCTATTAGAGCTATCATTTGGTGCTGGAGGATTCTCTACTTGAGGATTACCCTTAAATACTGGAGAATCAATAGGAGCCTTAGTATCTAATTGTGCATCAACATAAGTTTTATCAGCTTTAGTATCTAAGGCAGCCTGTGTTGCTACTGAGATAGGTTTCTCTAAATCTGTAGTATTGTCGACTTTCCCTAAACCTACCTGCTCTTTAGTTACGTTATGTGGGTTGTTAGTATCGTTAATATGAGTAGTTATTGCACCTTCTAGTTCGGTTTCCTTAGTAGTTGCTCTTTCTATTTCAGCTCTAAGTCCGTCTGATAAGCTAGATTCTGCTGCTGTAGCACGTTCAGTTTCCTTAGCTATAGCATCTGCATTCTTCTCTATATTAGTAGTGTTGGTAGTAACTTTCTCATTAGTTGTAGTTAAGTCTCTTCTTAGCTGATTCTCTGCTTCTGTAGCTCTTGCCACCTCTTCAGATATTGCTGCATCATGAGCTGCATCCTTCTCAGTAGATCTTTCTACTTCTGCTTTAAGTGCAGCTTCTAATTCAGAAATATCTGTACTGGTTGAATCTTGGAGATTATCAATTTGCTTCTGCAAATCAGTTTCCACTCCAGTGGCACGCTTAATCTCTGCATCTAAATCGTTTCTAAGTTGAGTTTCAACTTTATCAGCTCTAGTAGTTTCAGCAGTAATTTTATTGTCTAATGCTTGTTCAGCTGCTTTGGCTCTGTCAATTTCAGCCTGTAATGCGTCATTTGTATCAGAACCACTAGATATAATTCTATCAATAACTACATCAAGAGCTTCATCATTATGAGTTAGGTTATCTGTAGTACCCTTTACATAGAGAGTGTTATCCCTCTTCTCAAGTATTTGATACTTATCAACATACAATCTAACGTCTGCTGATAGTTTGTCAGTACCTCCTCCTAATACATCTTCCTTTTCAAGAACTACAACCTTAGTAGGATGGCTGTTATCAACTTCCCATTCCCTAATAAGTGTTCCTACAGGAATTACTAATTCTTGTTTACTTCCATCAAGGAGTTTAAACACCATTATAATAGCTTCCTGGTCTGGGTCGTATTTAGCACTTTCTACAATAGTAGATAATCCTATAGTATGTCTACTAATAATGTTATCATTAACCTTTACAGTTAAGATTCCATTCTCATATTCAGTTTCTAATTTGTAGAATAGTCCGTCATTCTTAGCTTGAATACCATTACCATCGTTAGTAGAGATTTTAACGTCAGCTGATAATACAGTCTTAGTAGTCTGCTTATTAATAGTTAAATCAACTGTGTTAGTATCTTCTACTTCCAAGTTGCAGTTATTAATAGCTTCGTTAATAAGGCTGTCGAGAATTTTAAGTGCATTCATTACTGATGTAGCATCTTTCAAATAATAAGTTTCCTTATCAGGATTATATGCTCCATCACCACTAAGTCCCACACCAACTTGTGTCTGGTCTAGTTCAGTTTGTAAATTAGCATCTGTATTCTCAGATTGTGCTTTAAATTCTCTAACAAAGTCCTCTATTCCTCTAAGAGTTCTAAAAGGTTCAGTTGGAAGAGGATCTCCCATTATATCTACAATCAGTGCATCTAGTACATCTTGCAACACATCAGTATCCTTGAATCCAGCTAAGAAATCAAGTAATTCTGGAAATGTGTCAATAGAATCAGTATCAGGTTCTCTAGTTGCTAAGAATCTATGTAATTCTTTTGAAACAGCTGTAAGTGACTGATAATCAAGAGTCTTTAGATACTCTCTAATGTCATCAAGTTCAGTACCTACTGTAGCTTTAAGTTCTTCTTTAATAGTATCTACCTTACTGTCATCTTCTATAGCCTCTCTTAACTCAGCAATTGCTTCTGCTATTTTAAGTAAACTATTAAGATCTTCCGGAACAACTGTATGGTCAGAACTTCCATAAATTGCATCATCAGCTACTTGTCTGTCATAAATCTCTTTCTCTAACTTCTCTGCTAGCTCCTCTAGACTTTCTACTGAAGTAGAATCAATAAGTTTAGTAAATTCTAACTCATCATTCGTCTGCTTCTTAGTAACCCACCACAGGGATTGCTCTCCTGTGGCTGAGTCAGCTACTAGTTTAAGCAATCCCTTATGAAGAGTTGCAGCTTCTTCTGGGGAGCTGTAAAAGTCCTTTAGGGCAGTTTCATTCTCAAATATGAAGTTGGCTTCCATAGGGAAACTACCCATACGTTTGAAGCTACCAATTAGTTCGGAATACTTTCCCATTATTCTTCGAATTTAAATGTTACTTCTGAGTTTAACATTGCTAACGCTTCTCTATATACATAGAGTTTATATATAACATCTTCTGGAGCTCCTGGAACTTTAAATGGAATATCACTGATAACATCAAATGCTTCAATTCCAAATTCTTGAGCAGGAGTAACAACCCCAATTAAATCGTTGTAATCTTTAGGTATTGCAACAAATAAATGTTTGAGTTCTTTAGGTGATGAGAATTCATACTTGTGTTTGATTTCTGTAACATCGTCTCCAAAGGATTCAAACTTATTGTTAATAGGGTCGTCATTAACTAATTCCTGAAGATATTCAAAGGTTACGTTAGAGGCTACATACCATTTAGGTAACAATCCTACAAACACATGCAAGCTAACTTTAGTAATAGAAGATGCTTCGTACTGAACTCCATTTAATAGTGTTACTACAAATTTAAATTCAGTATCTTCGTAAATTGGTAATGAATTAACTACATGCATTCCGGTTTCAAAATCATCCGAAGTAAAGGTTCCAATTAATTCTCCATTTTGATAAAGTTCAGCATACTGAATAGTAAGAAGTCCACGAATATACATTTCCACTTTTACTGTATCACCCATGATACATGTAGGAGGAGATTTAACATCTACTGCTTGACCATAGAATATTGCATCCATAATTTCTTGGAATGTTACTTCTCTTGATAATTCAGTTTCATCTTCTACAAATCCTACAGTAGTCTGCACTGGACCACTAGTAATCCAAATAGGTTGTAGTTTATCTACTGATTCTCCTATTTCTTCTTTCAGCTTATTCAGCTGACTCATAACTACTAGGTCGTCCTCTTCTGTTCCTTCAACACCTTTCTGAGGTGCAGTAAACGGAACTGTGCCATCACGCTGTACATAATGCTTGCTGTAAATCTCTTTAAGAGTACCATGAGGATCGTATTGATTTACATGCTCTTCTATAGCCCCTTTAGCAGCATCTGCTACTAATTGATTAATAATTGCATCAATTTGATTTCTAGAATATGTTTCAGCTCTAGAATAAGTTTCTGATTTCTTGAAGTAATTATTAAGTCTCTGATTTAGTAAGCTTAAGAATCCATGTGGATCAGCATCGACTAAGTGGTTAAACATCACATCATCTACATATTTCTTAGTAGATAAATGGTTATCAGCTTTAGGTGTAACTCCTAATTGAGGTCTTAAGAAAGCCACACTACCATCACTCTTTATGCAATTGTTGACTAATTTATCAACTTCACTTTTAGTGTACAATTCAGCCTTCTTATATATCTGGTCAACAGTAACATATACCTTAAGTATTTCTTCTACTAAAGGAATTATATTATGCGGGTCTGTTTTAGCTAAATGACTGTTCAATAAATCAGTCACAAATCTCTTAGTAGTTAAATGAAAGTCACTTACTGGATTAACACCAGTTTGAGGTGCAGTAAATGGCGTAGTTCCATCCTGCTTCACCAATCCCTCAAATTTACCTTCTATCTGAGGAAGAATATTATGCGGATCGTCTGTAGCTAAGTGGGTATCCATTGACTGTTTGACAGCTTGCTGTGTTCTATTGTCAGCCGATGCCTTGTCATATACGTCGTCTACGCCTACTGCACGTATATTTATCCTAGCTATATCTTTATCCGACTCTGTTTTAAATTCCCCCAGATGCCCATCTACAGTTAAAAATTGTGATGTGTCTATAACTTCGTTTGTTGGATTGACACACTCACTTCCAGAACTACCTGGTACTAAAATAGTGTTATCTGCCATTTATGATTAAGATAAAATTGTTCTACAAATTCAGACCTACTAAGTTCATTATCTTCTAGCAGTCCTATTAAGCTAATCTGTTCTAGAATTAGCTGATAATCATATCTGTGGCCCCTTTCAATATATCTGAGTAAGTCGGTATACTCACAAATGACTTTCTTCTTAAGAGCATCCACAACCTCTTTCTGGCCACTTTCTAAACTCGGATTTACACAGTCCATTACATCCTCCTATTTGTTCTATGATTCTCTCTGCCTCAGCTAACTGATTAAATTGAACCATATACTTAATTACGTTAATAGCCATCCAGACTAAATCTCTTTTATAAGCTAATTCAGCAATTGTGGTGTCCTTACTCCAACATTTACTAAATCCCCTATTATTAAATATCTGCTGGCACAAAGATAGATAACATTTATTAAGGAAGCAAATAGACACGTAGTTATTGTAAGTTCTAGAGATAGTAGTGTCGTCTATGTTTCTCTCTACTATCTCGTCTACTGTAACAGTGCTAATAGCTTCATTGAAGTACTTATAAATGTATATTCCATCTGAATAGTATACAGTTTTATACATATTAATTGCCGAGCCTACAGGTTTGGCTAACTCTCTATCAAACCATTCCTTAGTTGGCAATACAATATGATATACATTAAACCATCCATCAAATCCAACTGGTAATGTTACTGACTTATTAGCATCATCGTGTAATGTAAATACTGGCAATTGAATTTCAGGATTATCTACTTTGTTATGTTGTAAGACATCAATTGACACTGTATCAGAGTATTTGAATCTGTACTTAATAGTCGAAGTAGAAGACTCGGAAAGATAACCTTTGTCTCCTACTGCCGTTTCGTCCAATATGACTACCTTACAGTTATCGTTAGTACAAACTTTAATATGTAAGTCCATTATATATTCTTTATTTCGTTATTTCGCTGATTCCCATCATATTGTTGGGCTACTTCTATATCTGTACGTTTGGTGTCATTTTCAGAAGTACTCTGTTTATAATCTCTGTCAGCTTGAGCCTTAATAATTCCAATCTCATAATCATACTCAATCTTCTGCTTATCGAGAGCAAGTTTAGCTTCATTAAGAGACTCAATCTTGTTCATCAACTTCTCCTTCTCTTGACTAGCTCTATCAAGTTGCTTCTGTAACTCTTCAAGTTGCTGCTGTAACTGTTGAGTATTCTGTACTTCATCTCTCCTCTTTTGAAATGCTACACTTAGTTTAGATTTTAACTCTGTCATGCTTCTGGCAGTCATACATTCCATAGCAATGTCAGGATCTAGCTGACCAGCCTTAATGAACTCCATCATTACTTGCTGAATCTTATCTATCTCTTCCATTATCTTAGAACTACTAGTAACATGAACATCATAATCAGTAAAAGTGAAATGCTCAGGTAGTGCAGTAAACACCTTCTGTAATTTATCTCCTAGTATTAGAATTCCTGTAAGAGGTTTACGCTTCCATACCTTCTTAGCTATATTTAGAGAATCTATCAATATATCTTCAGATAGAGTATCCATCTGTTGATAGTATCCTTTAGTAATAATGTATGAGTTTCTCATTCCTACTTTAACATTATTAACAGCAGCTCTAGTTTCAATGCCGTCTAACCTTTCTCTAAATACTCCAGTAATTGAAGAGCAAGTATTCTCAATTCTATCAAGAGCAAGTTCAAAAGCTTGAATAGTATCAGCTTTTAATGAATCATCAAAGCCAGCAAATGAAGTATTGTTATTAAATGCTCTACCTTCCTGGCTGGTGTCTATAGGAGCTATACCAGTCTTCTTATAGGCAATGAACTTCTGAAGTCTCTCTGTTAAATCATCACCTAAAGCTGTAGGAAGCATACTAAAGTCGATCCAATCTCCAGCAGTTCCACTGTTAGCTATTATGTTATCCTTGAAGAATGTAATTAAGTCGTATTTATCTTGAAGATGTGAACATGCCAAAACAAGAGAATATGGTTCATTGCTTCTATTAACAAAGAATAACCCATTTACTGATAATCCACATTTAGAAGGATTATCTTTAGTTCTAATAACATCAGGAGATTTGCCTGTTAATATGTATATAGATTGTCCAATTTTAACACCTTCATATCTATTCTCTATGAAATCATCACCTTCCTTATCAACATCAATCCATTCTACTTCAAATACAGGAATTAACTTATAGTTATATGTTTCGTAATAGTCAGTAGGAAATCCGGGTATAACTTCCTTTCCAGCCTCTAATCCGTCAGTAATAGGTGCTCCAGTTGTGGCATTATTCATAGCACGAACATATATATAACTGCTATCATAATAACCTTCGAACATTTCCTCTAGTTCGTTTATACTAGAATCATCCAGTTTACTACCATATTTACTCAATATCTGTTGCTTAGTAAGCCATCTTCTAATTACAACTCTATAACTATCCTTAACGTATACTGAATCTGGATTTCTATCCACAAAGACATTACGGGGATCTAATGCTTCTATCTCTACATTATTACGCTCCTTAGTGGGACGTACTTGATAGAAAGACATTCCTGCTACCAATAGATCTAAAAGTAAATTCTTAAGTTTAGTAAGTAGATTAATATCTCTAGACTGAATTATATATTCAATAACATTTTGTGCAGCTATTTCATAGTCACTAATAAAATTATTATTGATTTCTTCAACTAGTTTGTTTATTTGCTGTTCTACTGCTTTATCAGTTATATCCTGACCGTTAAGAAACCTAAGAATTTGGTTATTTAAATGTCTTTGCAAATATCCATATACTTCTTCAGTTATCTTCAACTCTTTGTCTCTAGTTATCTTAGATATAGTTTCTTTATCCTTGCATGATACTTTAGGGAGTAGTGGTGTACCTAGATATTCATTTAGTAAAGCATCTACATGCTTTCTGATAAGAGGTGTAAATTCAATAGAAGTAGGATTACCTATTCCAAAATTCTCCTCTAGGTATCTGTACTGCTCAGCATCCCTATATCCATTATAGTAATTGTATGCTTTCTGTAATTTATACTTAGGATATACTAATTCGGATACTGCCTTATCAATATGCTCCATTAAGTATTCATCACCTCTATTGTGTACACTCATTACAACTTTCTAATTTATTATATTGTTTATATCCTAAGAAGTATAACGTGTCTCCTAGTCGTCTATCTCTAAGTTCTTGTTTAAGGAATTTAAGGTATGATTTAGAATCACCTTCAAATGATATAATAATAGGCTTATCTACATTGTTCATTCCAAGAGTAAGTTTATATCCTCTATGTGTACCTTCAGTAGTTAATAACTCTTCTAGTTTTAACTTTCCAACATATTCCTTACAGTATACTTCTCTAAATAAATCTTTGATTGCTACTTCTAATCCTTGTAGGGTCATCGTACTGTGTTGGCCATAAGTTAAACTTAGGTACTATAGCTTCTCTTTCAGGAATTACCCCTTTATGCCTAATACCTCTTTCATCTACCCAATACCCAAATGGTCGTAGTTTATTATTAGGGCTGTCAACTTCCCTGGGAACTACTCCCATTAGTTCTTCATCTCCTAACATACACATTCCCCAAGCTGCTATAATATCGAACTTACGTTTATTCTCGTAACTATATTTAATAGCTTCTTCTAGTATTTCTTCAAACCATATATTATGGCAGTAATCTTCAATATGCTGTGCAATTAAATCCAATTGATGCCTAATAACTACTTCAGTGGCAGGTGCTCCAAACTGTTTACTACGTCCTCCTTGTATATCAGACTGTGTAGCTCTAGGACGCCTCATCAAATGTCTATTCTCCTTATGTTTCTCTCTGAAGAATTGCAGGGTCGACATTCTTGTAGATTCCAGTACTGCTTGACAGTCATAGTATTGTAATATCTTTAAGCACGTCATATGAGCTTCTCTAAGGGTTCTAGGTCTATCTCTATAATAGCATACAATTTTAGGCTCGTCAAGACCATAAGCTCTCTTCATAACTACTACACAGAAATCGGACGGGTCTTGAGTCTTATCAGAAGTATCTTCACCACCCATATCAATACCGTCAATACCAGCTACGTATAAATTTCTAGGAACCAACCCATGTTCTCCTCTAATAGGATGCTCAAGTATTTTAACTTTACCATTTGAATTACTAACAAACCTAACACTATCTATAGCTTCTTCAGTATGTTGATTATTAGTAAAGTTGTATTCCAATTGACCTACGTCAATATGTGGTCCCATTTTGTGAAGCTTAATATTAGCTAATTGTTCTGATAATAATACTGTGTTGAACTGATTATCGCCTTCTAGAGCCAATGCATCATCTGGAGTGAAACAGAACTCAGCACATGCTATTAAGTGTTCTTTAGGATTAGCTAATAGAGACTCTCTCTGTTCTAGATAGAATTTCTTAGCTTTCTCAGTATTAGTAACTCCTCTATTATCTACATACCCATCTCTAGCTACGAATGTATATGCAGGAATAAAGAAAGAAGTCAGAGCATAAGAACCATCTTTAGTATGGTTATGCTTATATGGTAGGAAATTGTAACCTCCAGGATTATAAAACATCTTACTAAGTCCATCTAATGCTGGACCCTGATCACCACCAGTTCCCCATACGAATCTAGTTCCGAATTTATTACCCAGAATCTCCACAAGAGCTGTGCTCTGTAAGTAGGTCTTTACTAAGATTGGATTAGAACCAGATTCTTCAAAGAATAGTCTATCTACACGGTCTCCACGAAGCTTACGAGGAACATCTACTACAAATCCTACAATATCTGACATAAATCCAAATTCTTCTCTATCTTTAGTAAGAAGGGAAGCCTTCTTATGCATATCAGAATTATATTTCTGTCTTAAATGTCTCATACCACCTTCAGTATCTGCATTCAAATACTCAAGCTGCTCCCAACATTTACGGAGCACGTCAGTAACGAATTTCTCTGTAAATGCTACATATACAGTATGAGAACCTCTAACAGTAGTATATAGTCTAACTCCAAGTGATGCTGCAATCTCTGAAAATCCGACTCCACGAGCTTTAAGGGCACACACATCCTTACTTAACTTCTCACATAATTCTATGTAATGGAAGTATTCATATTGCTTACTAAAGAATGCTGGAAATGTGGTTTCACGACCAGAACCGGCTTGAGACACGTCAGTATTCTTAAGTCTGTAATAGTTTAAGAAGAAGTAATTATCACCTGTAATCCTATATCCATGTGATTCATATCCTTGATTACACCTTCTAAATTCCTCTACCCAAAAGTCATTATACTTCTTAGATCCCTTAGGATAGGAACAATACTTACCATCTCTTAATTTAATCTCTCTAGCTTCAGTAAACCATGCAGGATCAAAGTCTAACCCTCTCTCCTCGTCTACTGGTCGGTAACCAGTCAGTTCATAAGATAAAGTAGGATCGAAATATGCAATCTCCTCGTTAGCAGTAACATCCCATTCAAACTTAGTTTTAACTGTTGATTCCTTATTAATTGGTTCTACGTAAGGTATAGCCTCTACTAATTCGGGTTCTACTCTATTTATCAATTCTTGAACTGTTTCTGGAACTTCTACTTTCTTCTTAGGTCTTCCACGTCCAGCCATAATTATCTATCGAAATGCCCTATATCACCTTCACCTCTGACTCCAGTTTCCTCTTCCTGTTCTTTCTTATACATGTATTCTAGTGACTTGAGTTCATCCACCACTTTAGAAACCGATTGCATCTCCTTCATCACATCATTAGTCTTCCAAATAGGTCTTCCAGTAATGGGATCTCTTTCACTTAAATCTATAGTATCGAAATAATCAGTAATTTTATCAACTACTCCTTGAGCGGCTTTGATAAGTTTAAGTGCTCTGGATTCATTTTGCATATCTCTATATTTCCTACATGCAGCTCTGAAGACTGGGTCTGCCCATTCATCTTCACTCAAATTAGCATCTTGTAAACAGGCTTGATGTCTGTCTTGTTCTGCATAGTCAGAATAGGGAGACGCCCAGTCTATCATTAGCCATATGTAAGTAAGCTCTCTATAAGCTCTAGATTTATAAATGCCTTTAGGGTCTTCTTTGGTCTTATTCCTCTCATTAGTCCATAGAGCAGCAAATTCCTTAATAAGAAGAACCTCTGGCTCATTTATAATCACTTTATTATTAGCATTATCAAATAGGAATACCTTCATAAATTATTTATACGATTTGCCAGCTAAGGCTTTCTTCTGAAATCCATTAAACTTCATCTCTCTTGTACTATCTGCTGAGCCAGGACCTCCGTTTATATGACGAATGGCGTCACCTTTAGCATTTGATGGAATACTCCATTTATTGCTAACTGTACCGCCCATATTCTTCTTAATACGTTTCTTAGCTTTACCACCACACTTGAATGCAACTAATGTGCCTCCATTTAACTTTTTACCTATTTTATTACTACGCGCAGCTGCTGCTTCAGATTGTGTCCTTCCACTACCCTGGTCTTTCATATCCACTCTAGTTTGTTCAGAAGGTGACAATTTCCTATAATCAGATGGAGTCATCTTCTTATAAGGAGTCTTCTTGTTACTTAGGTTGTAAATTCCCTTCTTAGTATGAATTGTATCATTCTTAGTGATGGTATTACCATCCTCATTCTTCTTAATTCTCTTCCTAGCCTTTCCTCCGCATTTATCTTTGAATACGTCAATTACTTTATTACCTTCAGCCATAGCCTTCTTTCTACACTTAACACAACCTCCAGCCATATATTTCTCAACCTCATATCCTTCTGGACATCTACCTTGAAGTCTCTTAATGTAGTCTATTCTAGCTCCGTCTTTAGCTTCCACTATTTTAGATTTATTACTCTTCCAATCCGTATATAATTTATTAATCTCTTCCATACCAGTATCTAATAAGAACTTCTGCAACTCTTCATCGTTCTTAGCTCCAGAGATAGCATATAAATAAGAAGCAAATTCTTTACCATCCTTGTTTAAAGTACCTCCGTCTTTGTAAAAAAGAGGGCTAAGAACCCTCTCTTTATTATTGACTGACATTGTTATTCTACTTTTAATAAGTCTTTGGTATTAAAGACAGCCTCTTGAAGAACACCTTCAGTGGAGAACCATCTGCATCTAATACCTATAAAGTAATCATCTCTCTTCTCATCTTTGGATGGTCTAAACGTCATAGTTTCCTTTTTAACTACAATCATCTTAGGCTTATAAGGAATATCCTGCCTAAGAGTTACCACCTCTCCTGGTAAATAAAACACTTTCTCTTCCATAATTACAATTTACTAAATCTCTCCTTTAATCCCTCATTAATAACCACTTGAACTTGCTGTTCAGCTACTACTTCAAATCCCTGTCTGAAGAATGGTACAGGTACTCCAGATGAACGTCTGTAATAAATATCGTCACCCGGCTTAACAAACTTACATAAAGGACTTACTTCTATTACATTAGCAACTACTGATAATTGATATTCTGTATCCTTCTCTCCAGTATCTGGATTCTTAAATGCTCCATCATATTCTGGAATAATAAGCCCACCTTTAGTTACTTCAATCTTCTGATATGGATTTTTAGTATAAGGTTTTACTAAGATGTATGAATTAATAGGCATAATTTCCATTGAATTCATCTTCTCTGTAACTTCCTCAGCTTTAGCAAGCTCGTCTTTAATATTCTCATTTAAAGCTTTAGTGTAAGCATCTACTGCCTTATTATGTGCTTCCACAGCAGCTTTCTTCTTTAAATCTTCAAATCCATCTGCACCAGCAAAGCTAATTCCTTTGCCACCAAACATTAAATCCATTGTTCCGTTGTTACTCATAATTAAATCATTACCATTTACCTGCGGGGCATACAGAATCTAAGTCTCTAACTTTAGCACTGAGTCTGCATCCGCATCCACGTTTATAACCATCTTTCTCTTCAGTTGATACATCTCCAGTTTTAGGATTCAGCCATAACTTACTACTACATAAGTATCCTAAAAATGAATCCTTTCTAATAGGACATTCTTTACAAATTCTCATTCGAGCTCTAGCTATATCAGCATTATTTCCTAGTAGCTCATTTAAATGTCCATTGACAATATTAGCTAATCCCATAGATTCTAATGAGTTTAAATATGGTCTTCTACTATTTAATATCTCAGAACTCAGTCTGAAGGATACTCTAAATTACATTAACTCATTAGAACTCTATAGGTTTCCTTTTATCCCTAAGTTCCTCTAATACACACTGCTTTCTGTGATATTTAAGGAGTCTTTCAACATCATCCTTTAAATACTCTACTTCGTGTTCAGTAACATTGCCTGAATGATCATAATGTACTAATATAAGTTTCTTAACTACAAAGTCTGGATTTATTTGCTGAAGCATCCATGCATATAAAGATAATTGTAAAGTATAATGTACTTTATTACAATCCATTAGATTATTGATAGGATACTTCATCATTTGGCTCTTCTTAGTTTTAGTATCGAAGAATGACTTCTCATCCAGTTTCTTGTTGGTCTTATAATCTACGATATAGATATCATTACCATCCTTAATTAATAAATCAATTTGTCCTGCCAATCGTACTACTCCATCGTCAGATTTGTAATAAATTAGGTACTCTGGATAAACACCTCTTTCAATATCTAATTCATAATAATCTGCACTAACTTGAAATTCACCTCCCACTCCATACTGCTTAACTGTACATTTCTTTTTACCTGTATACATATGCTCTAAATCAGAATGAATAGAAGTACCTCTATCGGTTGATGCTTTATTGGTTCTTTGCCATTCATCCAGTATGTCTTGCTGTACAGAATTAAATTCTGTTTCGTCTAAATCATATGTATCTATAAAATACTTCTTATCGAATTTCTTAGTATCCAGTAGATGTTTCTTCTCCATAGAGAACTGCGCAGGACTTAATAGTTTCTGCAATGCTTTATACTGTGACCAGAAATCTGAGTTAAACTCTTGACAATACTGACCAATCAATGTTGTTACTGAAGTATGTCTTCTACCATCATTCTCATTCCAATAGGTGTGGGTTAAGTTGTTGAAGCACACCTGACCATTCCTTTTGTCCACTTCCATAATACTCTTTAAATTTCTCCTTGACTGAGTTATAATCTAGTAAGATAGATATGCGTTGTGCATAAGGAGCTATAACTGAATTATAATATCCCAAGTGATATTGCTTCTTATTCTTATACAGTATAACTATCATTCCTTTAGGGTCCTTTAATCCCATCAGTGGATAGAGGGCTGCTGATTTAGCATCACATTCCTCTAATAAAGTACATAAATTGGGAAAGGTTCTAAAGTAAGATTGAATACTATCCATACGTAAGAACTGATTATCATTTATAAGCTCTATCTCCTCACCGTAGTTCATATACTCCAAATCAGTCCATAATTTAATACGAGCTTTAGTATCATAACCTCTTCTTCTTTCTATCAAGGCAGTTAAATAACGATAAGACAAGCCATGAGTGCTATTTAGCGTATTATGATAATTTAGTAATAGTACATTAGATGCGTCTTCGTCTCCTTTTAGAATCGCATCTACATAATCATTAATGATTGGAGTAATCATCTTAATGTATTCTTCAGCAGCTGCTTTATCATAAGCCTCTACTTTAGTATAATCTTCTAGAATAGCTTTTGTGTGGTTAGATATATACATTTGCAGTAATACGAACGCCAAACCAACTATTATGATAGTTTTAACATTAGTATTAAGCTTATCTATCCACTCATACAACAGTTTAAGCTTGCCCAATAACATTAATCTGCCAATTAGAAGTTGATAGTTAATAATTCATTAAATTCCTTAGTACTTATTAACATTAACCCTACTAATCATTAATTCATCTAATTCATTTGATTATTTGCAAATATAGCCCTAAATTTGTACACAACAAAGTGATTTAAAGTGTAATTTAATTATGGAATTCAACGCAGAGCAATTAAGACTATTGGGTGATTCTCTAAGGGACAAATTTATTAATGCAGACTTAGATAGAATCCCTATGTTTGCTAGTGGTAATAAGCTAGTCAACAAAGATAAGAAAGGTAATAAGATACATATTAAGAAGAAGAATAGAGGTAAATTTACAGCATCAGCTAAGAGAGCTGGACAGAGTGTACAAGAACATGCACGTTCTGTACTTAATAATCCTAATGCTACTCCTTTACAAAAGAAGAGGGCCAACTTCGCACGCAATGCAGCTAAATGGAAGCACTAGTTATGAAATTTAAGTACGATAAGCAAAGGAAACTATTGTTCTTCATAAATCCGTTACTTCCAGTAAAAGGATATCAGTATATGAATATCTGTGGTATTCTATTTACTAGAAATGAATCAGCAATAGATAGAATGACTGATTCAACGGTACGACATGAAGTAACTCACACTAAACAAATTATTGAGATGGGAATCATATTCTATTATTTATGGTATGTGATTGAGTGGTTAATTAGACTGCTAATTATGGCTGATAGTCACAAAGCTTATAAAGCTATATCCTTTGAAGTAGAATCTAGAATGGCTGCTATTGACCCTAATTATAATAGAAAGGTATTTCAATATAGATGGATTAATTACTTATAATTATTAAAGATTGTATTTATGTCTAAGGTAAAAGAGGATACCGCCAAGGTTGACAATACGGCAGTAGTTAAGCCAAAGGTATTTGAAAGACTTAAGATAATACCTAGGAAATACGAACTTGTCGACCTTGGTGGTACTCCGTCTAATGATACTAGAACTCCTGCTGAGAGAAATAAAGATTATCTACATCCTATTAAAGGAGCTAAAGAAAGATTCAAAGCTTCCATGAGTAATGAGACTAATCCCTTAGTAGGTATAGAGCGAACAATACTTCCTTCAGCAGCTGGTGCAGCACTAGTAACCACTCCAATAGCTTTAGCTAAGGGTGCTGGTTATGGATTTGGTATTGATAAGTTAACTGGGGGATGGGGTAATATGGTAGAAAGAACTACTGGTATTCCATCAGAAATTGCTCAGTATACAAATCCAGGTGCTATTATAGGAGGTGCAGCAGGTTACAGATTAGATCAAAAGAATTTATTGTCCAAGTTTATTAAGGGAGATGCTGATTTAGCTTGGAATCCTATTAATAAGAATCATTGGATATTTAATAAAGAAGCCAGAACTGCAAGTAATATAGGTATGGCTGTTACTAATAGATTGGCTCCATTTCTACAAGGTGTGGAGAAACTCCCTCTTAAAGTTGCTGCATATAAGACGGCTAAGAGAACTAAAGGAAATGCTTCAGTTACTTTGTCAGAAATTAAAGGTAACCCATCTGATTATGCTAAGAGATGGAATGAATCTCCAAATGCTCCGGATCAAGTAAGGCTTACTAAACAAGCAGCTTTAATGGATAAGGTAGGAACTCCATTTATATTACAGCAATCTAATCCTATATGGATTGAAGGTAGATCTGTTAGACAGGCTATGAAAGTAGGAGGTAAATTTACATTTAAGAAATCTCCAGCAGTCAAAGATGCAGAGAAACTTAATGGTAAACGAGATATGCGTAAGAAGTTTGTTAAGTCTAGCAGACCTACTTACAAGAGACGTATTCGTAAAGGACAAGTGGGAATGAGATTCGTTAGTTATGTTCCAGTAAGCAATCCTACAATAGATTACACTGACATTACTAATCCTATTAATCCATTCAGTGAGTATTACATACCTACTACATATAATACAGAGCAGGCATTAGTAGTACCAGAAAGAGAAGACAGTAAGTCTGATACAGTAGAAGAAACTCCAGCAGTAGCTAGTAAGCCAGTAGCTAGTAAAGTAGTAGTTGATAATACTGCCAACTCAACTTGGAGTAGTCCTTATAAGGATAAAAGTAAATGGGCAGCTGACCTTACCAATGCTTATAAGAGAGCAGGCATTACTAATGATAATGCAATTAGAATGCTGGTATCACAAGATGCTTTAGAAAGTGCTTGGGGACGTTCTGCACAAGGTAAATTCAATTTCGGTAATCTGACTACTGGAGCTAAATGGAAAGGTGATTATGTAACTGGTAATGATAAGAATGCTAAAGGTGAAGCCATTAAGCAGAAATTTAGGTCTTATAACTCTATGGATGAGTATGCAGCAGATAAGGTACAGTTCTTAAAGAGACTATATGACTTTGACGAGAACGATGATATTAATAAGTTTGTAGCTAAGCTAACTGGTTCTAATAAAGGTAAGAGAAGATATGCAGAAGCTACTAATTATGCCAATACATTGAAGAAGGTATATAATAGCTACAGAAGTGGTGGAATTATTAAGTATCAAGAACCTGCCAATGGTATTCAGAGAAGGGATGCTACATATGTATTTCCTACATATCACAATAGTCCCTATAGAGACGTAAATTATAAACCTACTTCCGAAATAGAAATAGTGTCTCCTAAATGGACTATGCAAGATGGCAGATTAATTAAAACTACTTCCCAAATAAAGAATAGAGTAATTCCTTTAGAAACAGTCAGTCCAGAATTTGATGTATTAACTGGAATAAGAGGAATGGCATCTTTATTAGGCAACAAACCTAAACCTATGATATTCAAGTCTAATACATCTAAATTGGCAAAGGCTGAACGGATGGGAATACCTAAAGGTGAGAGAAATTCGCCAAGCCCTTATAAACAAATTGGAACAGTAGATGAAGTTTCAGAGCATTACATGAAAGCTACTGGAGATATATTTGGTCCATTTATGGATAAACAATCTGAACATGCAGTATTTAACCATGCCACAGACCCTTCTAAAATAGTAAAGGTTTATGCCGTTAATGACAAAGGGTTCGCGGATATTGCCGCAATTAAAGAGTTCCAAGCACATTATATGAAGCGAAATCAAATTCCGTTTGGAGTTAAAAATAGATTCTCTGGGTATCTTAAAGGTAAAGATGGAATATTCCCGGTATATACGCAAGATAAAGTTACTCCATTAAAAGCAATGAATAATACACAATATGAGAAAGAAATATTCCCCAAGTTAGTTGAGCAGCTTAAAGCTAAAGGTTATACCCAAACATCTCCAGACGTATTCTCAAATGGGAAGTTTAAGATTACGGATTTATATCCAGATAATATGGGATATGATAGTCAAGGCAACCTTATATTCTTTGATGCTAAAGCTTATCGTTTTGGAGGGTTGCTAGGCAGGCGGCATAGATTGTAACCATGAACTTTAAAGAGTTTCCAAACTTGATTATCTTTATATCGGTCATTGCACTGTTTACAGATTGGAGTAATATACTTAACATAGATAAGTTTACCTTCTATATCTAATGTTCCACGTTCGGCAAGTACATGTCCGCCAACAGCAGGGTTGTTATTAGTAAATGACTTCTTACAGCAAGGACATTTAGTAATGAATCTTGTAAATATGTTAACTTTGTGACAATAGTCTATCCACGACTCGTAACCATATTTACGCGCTTCATCATCAGAAGTTCCTACTGCTTGGATACAAGTTATTTCTTTAATAAAATCCATAATTATTAAACAGTTAGATTAATAGCTGCAAATATACAGATAATTATTAATATGACAGATGAATAACTATAAATCTAATAAATAAGAATTAATATGAAAGCACTACTATATAAAACAGAGAAGCACGTACCAACAGCAAGTGGGTACACTGCACTAGAGAATATGGAGACAGCAGGTATTATAACTACTTACTATCTCCTAGGTATTCCGGTTTATAAGTCACTTAAGATTGCTGCTCGATGTCCTTGGTTTGAAGGGGAGCAAGCTGCAACTCACTGGGAGAGAATGATGGATATTTAAAACTGTTGGTAGTTTCATCCCAATATACTACTTCTATCCATCCCTTACGGGGACCAGCAGAGATAATCTGATGAACTGTAAACTTGTGTTCCAAATCAGAATTGAGACATACTACATCTCCTTGTTTAAAATCAGCCATAATTTTAGATATTAGAATTAATAACTACAAAGATATAAATAATTATTAATATCAGAATTAGCAGATGACATTTATAACATTCTTAAAGCAAGTGTTCACATCCCACTCGGGTGTATCATCTAAGAGACTCTGCGGAGTGGTTGGGTGGTTCGTCTGCTTGGGAGTACTGATATACTGTGCAGTTAATGTAATCCAAGCTCCATTAATGATAGATACGGTTTTATGGTGTATTATGGGATTACTTGGAATTGACAGTATTACTAGTATATGGAAGAAGATAGATAAGCCTAAGTAAATTTATAAAATAAAAAGCCCAGCCTAGCAATTAAGCTAAGTTGGGCTTTTATTGTTATAATTATTGCTATGTTTATTGAGAATGTTACATACAATTATTTACTGGCATTAGATACAAATGTGCCAGAATCATATGGGTTCCAATTACTAGCGTCTCTACGTATAGTTGTCTGTCCTAAGTTAAATTGCGGAACTTCTACTATATTGTCAAGAACTTTAAATAATTCTTCTAAGGTTAAATCTGGAAGTATTTGATGTAAGTTCTCTAATGTTCTTCTAACGTCAATCATAATAATATATTGTAGCAAACTGTACACCACCCATGCTAATATTAGGTAGTAACATCTTGTATAGTTCTGTAGATTCAAATGTATCTTTATATTCTCTAGGGACTAATAGAGTATCAACATGATGTCCTCTAGACATTCTAGCTAGATAGGAAATCTTATTATCATCGAAGTCTGTAAGTTCTAACATTATAGCATTGTGATGTCTAGGATAGTTCCCACTAAGTATTATCATAGTTATTCTTTAATTTTAACATAGAGTTGACAATGACAAGTTCCTTCTTCCATTTCCCTAAACTCTTTACACATACATACTGTATCTTCATTCCTTACTAAAGAGCAAGGACAATATCTTTTACCATACTTATCTTTATTATGCTTTAATCCTGCTAAAACAGTCTCTTTAATTTCTTTATTATCAGTTACTCTTATCATTTTTATATCGGTTTGTAATTTCAACTAACCCAACGCCTTCATGTGGATTGTGAAGTAAATCCAGAACTGCCTTATTAATTTCATTATCAAGCTCAGAACTAACTATAAATGGTTCTGGTTGAATTTCCTCAATAACTTGTTCAAACATTTGCTCGGTAAGTGTATTATACCAGGGCTCTTCTAATACCATTATAACCTCACTCATAAATACATTGTCATTATCATAGGTAGGTAATAGTACCAACCATCATATACATATGCATCTCTAAATAATGCCTCTTCTACCAATTCTATTTCTTGCATGTAAGTTCTCATTTAATTACATTATCATAATGTGAATTAGCTGCTATATCTTCTAGTATAATAATAGTATCGTATAATTCATCTGGAGAGAATGAAGTTATATCCGATATTACTGATTGCATATATTCTTTAATCTCATCCAAAGTCATTACTTTAAATTCATCTTGACTTAAATGTTGATGTTTTAGATGCTTATTTATAATATCTATTATAATTAATAGATTACTTTTATCACTCAGATATAAGTCTCCCTTCTCGGGGTGGGAAGCAACCGCAAATATATCTGGATGCTTAGTAATCATTAATTCATATTCTTCATCCGTTAAGAGATTCGCAAGTGCAATTGCTTTATTATGTAACAACTGCACTTCTTTTAATGCGAATTCTTTATTAATTCTATCAATTTGTCTCATTTACTTAATAAATGAATATACATTAGCTAGTTGGGCAATATATTCAATATTAGCCTTATTAGTAATTCCTTCTGCTATCTTATCTAAAATGAGTGTTTCAAGAACTACTTTCTTATCAGCTAAATCTTGATAAGGATTACTTATCACAGCACTTTTAAACTCATTTTCTGATGCTATTGTAGTAAATCCAATAGTAGCATCATCTGCTTCTATGAGCGAACTTGTAATTTCTACTTTAGGTTCTTCTTTAACTTTAGATTCTTTAATTTCTTTAGCCATGCTTTAATAAATTTTAATTAGTTACTTAATGTGATTAAAATTCACATATTTATTATTATTTAATTTGATGTTACAAAGTTAGCTATATATTATTAATATACCTAGTAATATTATTATATTTAATATATATTATATATTATATAATATAATTTATAATTACCATAATATTATATTGCCAACTCGAAACTGTAGTAGGTGTAGTGGCAGTCTGTGCCCCTGCGGGGCTAGCCTGCAATTAATAAGATCTATAGATTGTAAGTTATATTCCAATTTAATATAATTATATATTCCAACTTGAAATTTGGTAATCTAAAATCTATATATAATTACTATAATACCATTACATAAGTATATATAATAGGCGCGGCTGCCGAAATCGGCATTCGCTTAGGACTGAGCTAAGTGCAAGATAAAAGATAGTAAGTTATTAGTACATAAATTGCAAATCTTGTATATGTTGCACTCTGTAGTACGGGGTGTCATATTTATACCCCTCCCACTCCCGGGGTGGGTATTACCTGATAGTACTAACTCTATACATAGAACTAGAAATTGATGTATATTGCTTAAACACCATTCGTGTTACCCCTAACACCCCTCACCTATCTTTGGAGGAAAACAAAAGATTATATCATTTGCATTTCGCTTCATTTATTATTTGTTTCACTAAATTATTACAACTATGAACGAAAGTAAAGTAAAGGAGATTAACCGCAAAGCGGCTGCAAATTTGGGTATCAAAGCTCAAACAGTTAACCAACTTCTTAACCGTATGGGTGTCAATCCAGAGGCTTTAAAAGTTGGCGATGTTATCAAAATGCCGGATAACATTTCGTTGGCTGATGGCTCTTTATCTGCAAACATGGTTAACGGTAACCCATTCTTGCAAGTTGTTGTTACGGTTAACGGCGAAGCTCGCAACCTTGCTGTATCTACTTTGAACCGCGTGTTCGTGGATAGAGAAACACGCGCAAGAACAACACCCGTAGACTTGTTAGATGAAGCCGACAAAGCAAAAGCCGTGTTCAAGCACTTTGAGGGCGGAACGGTTGACGATGGTTTGCAACAGCTCAAAGGGAAAGAGTTAGAAATTAAGCGTATCGAAACATTTGAGTCAATAACTCGTGACGGTGCACCCATGAATGTTAACGTAACGGCAATTATCGAAAGATAATGCTTTATGAGTAAGGCACACATACAATATCAGTATTGTGTGTCTTACTTTTTATTACGCTTTGATGTTCTACTTTCATAATAATAGTATGTAGAAATTTATATAAATGAATAATAAATTCACATTAACAACTGTGTATGGTACAGTACGTAGCAATAAACTATATAGTCATAATGGAATAAGATATAATCTTAATCCAGTTATCATTGACAACGCTACTGGATACTTTACCATTCAGAAAGTAGGATATGGCATTTATAAGCTAATAAAGTATATGTTAGTTCCTACAACTGAGATGACAAATAAATAACAAGATATTAACCTCGCTATGTATAGGTAAATAGTATAAAGTTATGAAACGTTTCAACAAACAGAATTGCACATCTTCAGTAAGAGCACAAATCACAGATAAGTGGGGCTAGAACCAGTAGTTCAATTTCCGGAAGAACATTCTCATCTAGAGAAAGGTTAGTAGTTCGAATCTACTCTGGTTCACATATTCTTATTTCATTATTTGCATCATCATAATGGGTACGCCCTGAGACTATGTAGTTGTTGTGATAACAACTCAAAGTATAGTGGCACAGGAAGATGAAATTGTTTGAATTTAAATTAATAATTGTCGTAGGACAAATCTTGTAAGCTAAATCTCCCGTGATGGGAGCGGCATCATGATTAAGCCTTTACGTGGCGATGCTATAAGTAAGCTAACAAGCCGAAACTAATTAATCACATTATTAGCAATTAGAACCCCACAACGTATAGGTAAGTTGTACAAGATTATGAAACAGTATTTCTTCTTAGTAACTGAATTAGTAAATGGTAAATTAACACCACTTAAAATTACTCTTCAGTCTTACAATGCTATTAAATTTGGCAGGACGTATGCAAAGAAACATCCTGATTCTTTGATATCGCTTTACAAGCAACCAATCTCCAACAGTGGTAAGGTTACTTGGATTTGTCATCTGGAACCATGGAGCTCAAAGGAATCGGAATCTATCATGACGGCTGACAATGACATGTTAATCAAAATTAACGGCTGAGGTAGCTATTATTAAATATTTCACTAAAACCTCGTGAGTGTATAGGTAAACTCATTAAATAAAGTATGTCTAAGCAAAAATATAACATCGAACACAAGAATTATGCAATGAAGGTTATGGAATGGTTCTATTCCATTGAGACGGATTTCGACCCAGACAAGGATGAAGTTGGAGAGTCAAACTATAGTATTGTAGTTAACACTGCTCCCTTCAAAAGCATGATTGTAGACCTTACTAGAGTAAATGGTAAGGTTGCAGTTATACTGCAATATCCATCATCTTCAGTTGCACAAGCAATGCACACTAAGCCCACTATCAAAGTTTATTATCCAAAGCACGTAGAGAAGTCATTTCATGATTATGATGAAACTGGCAAATATATGTATGCCGCTAAAGTGGATGATACGTTCTGGTTCTTTGAAGAGCGTATTAGTGGAATGCCTGCTTCTTTCGGTGGAATTAACACATCATTTGGAATGGACATGACAATGCCGTTCTTAGAACAGCAGAACTGGGAAGAGTATGACATGTCTGATTTGGACGAAGAAGAATAAATATCTAAAACCTGGCAGTGAGTAGGTTAACTGCCAATTTATTTTATGAATAGTTTCAATGAGAACTTAGAATGTCTTAAGACTGTATTAAAACGCAAAGATTTATGGCAAGACCTTTGTGATGCATATAAAGAGGCTCTTTGTGAAATAGCTGATAGAACAAGAATGGATTCTTGGATAGCAAGTAAGTTGTTCTTAAAGTATAATTATGGCATAGAAGTGAGATCTTCAAAGCCCTTACAACCTAATCAGAGAGCATTATTTATTAATGACAAGCTTTATGCTGTTATTAATGTAACCCAAGCTAATGCAATCCTCGCAGCTAAAGGATTACTGTGGCTAGGTATGATTGAAGTAGCAGCTAGTAAGGACTACAAACCTGGCATATGGAAGACAGATGTCCTCGACTTACGGTATCAACTCTTTAGAGTAGCTGGACTTAGTGGCTTTACTAAGAAGGCATTAGTAGACTTATCCACGGCGTTTGGCAGTACTATCCGCTTCGAAGTAGTTAATCCTAATAGCCCTAGAAGAATTGTAGTAGTCAAAGAAATACCAATCTCTGAAATCGGTAATCTAAACACTTTTATTACTGATCCCAATGAAGACCTATGGGAAATAAAGAAGGCTAAAGAGGATTATTATATAAATAAACTCATGTCCCTAGAGACTGGTTCACTTATGAAGGATGCTACTGTATGGTTTGATAATAAGTCAATGCCATTAGATACATTCAAAGTCAAGTGTTTAGGTCAAATATTACTAACTGGTCCATATAAGGTTTATATTAAAAGAACTGGAACTCAGGTGGACAAATTAAATACTTGTAACATGTCTGTTACTTCGTATACCGTAACATTTAAATAGAACAAGTTATGATAGATGTAGATAAATACAAAGCTTTATTGCAGCAGAATGAACAAGCTGAGAAATCTTCTGAATTTGGTGCAGCCAGAAAGATATTGGAGGAAATGGTAGAATTAGCTGTTATGAACCTTACAGATGCAAAGGTGCCAGAGAACGCTCATTTTGATAAGGTTGAAATTGGCTGTAATAGAATAACCGACTGTCTCAGCTTAGTAGGAGTTGCAAGGAATGGCAGAAGGCTTATAGTGGAGTTTAGTTTGGATTACACTAAAGCTTACGTAGGTAATAGACGTATCGAGGTCGACTTGTCTCCAGAGGAATCTGAATTAATAGCCTCATTGAGGACTAAGGCAACAAATAAGATGCGTCACATCCTCAGAGAACTTATTGATAACTTTAATGTATTCTCTTATACTTGTAACATGTTTATAGGCACCACTCGTTATGGTACTAAAGGGCAACTGATGCAAGAATTTAAGGAAATACTTACTAAGAACATTCGTGAGGCTATTATAGGCAACATCAGAGACGAGGATGATATACATGCTAGACTGTTTGAGTATGTTCCAAATCTGTATGATGAGGAACTTACATCTGGTGATATTATTGAAGTCTTAGAATCTCACGGATATCCTTCATGTGATGTTCATGTAACCAAATAAAATATGAAATTATACTTTAACTTTAAAGGTAATTACATAGTAGCTAAACATAACGGTGTTATCATTGATATGCGAACTGGTATTCCTACTGATGCTGCAGCTGACGCAGTTCTCAATTCTTATAATAAGGAGACCAGCAGTGAGTGGAGACCTGTCAATATGGCCCAATTCGGCAAAGCTATGTTTGAATTAGTTGACGGTTCTGCTCACTACGCATTCATTGATCACCATAGAGTCAGAATCTGCTATAAGTCTGATGATAAGGCTACATATGTAAAATTTACTGGTGACTTTCCTAGATATTTCTGGAAAGGACTGTTTAAACTGATTGGCGATGTTATCTAGAATACAATTTAATGATGGACAGGTGGTTAATGTAAATCACCAATCCATTTCATTCAAGGATGATGCAGTTCTATTAGGTCTTGGTAGTAATAGAGACCAGTTAAAACACGTAGAGAATGCTTTAATTGATGTTACTCACAAAGTACATCATAAACCTATGATAGCTGTAGAGATAGCCTGTGACAAGATATCTCTAATTACAACTATCTGATCAGCATTCTTTCCATCTAAAGAGAGTCTGATGAGTCGCTGGAAATTGCGACGAAACACTTCACCGAGGGCAGGCGGTGGAGTGTCACTCTTAATCAATACTAATAATTATGAAGGTGGATAATATTATTATAGATATAATACTAGCATTAGGTGTTATATTTATGTTATGTATGGCTTCTGATGATTTTACATTAATCACAGCAACCATTATGATTGTGACAGCCGTAGGTATCTGGTATATGCCAGATAGTAAATCAATTAATAAATTTAACAAGAAATGAGAACATTAGAAGAAATTTTAGCGTCAGAAAGACCTCAAGTGGATGAAACTCCTAAACGCAACTATGAGGAAGTTATAGGAGAAATTAAATCTCATATGGCTAGAGCTCTTGATGAAGTAGAATCATTCAAGGAAGGTATTTCATGGGGAGTAGGAGAAGGTAGCATGAGAGATACTGGACACAAGGTATATACCCTTAGAGAGGATAACGAGCCTGTATTTTGTCTGGAAATGAGTGAACCTCCTTGTATCCAAAGCCCTGAACTTACTAACAAGAATGGTGGCTTTGATATTACTGAAGAAGACGCTGCTGTGTTGATAAAGGCATTTGATAGACTGGATGCAAGTATAGATGTCTATAAGGAACACTTTGGAATGAATGATATTACTGAGAAAGCAGGCATTGATACACTTAAACTCTTAAAGAAATTGGATCCGGATACATTTGACAAAGCTTTGGAGAAGGCAATGGATGAGACCAAGAACTTCCGTGAGGACGTCATTAAGAATAAGATGAAAGAACTCGGTATTGAAGCTCCAGAAGTGGTATCCGAACTAAGAGAAGTATTTGATACTTTATTCAAGGCTAAACATGGACTCTAATCTAATGACTGAATAATATGTTACAAATCTAAGGCAGACATGTTGTGAAACACTCTGCCTCTCTTATTTATTAACTATGCATAAAGTTATAGAAGGTTCTCACATCCTTATATGTGATGTAGACAAGTTTAACAAGGAACTACTTAAGTTCCTTATTACTAATGTGTATGGCATTAGGCTCCATGTGTCCCTAGAACATATTAGAGACAATATTGAAGCAGAGCTTAAATGGCCTTATGATGAGCATATAGACATGAAACAAGTTATTGAGGAATGGGTATATACTTCTAAGTATCCTTCTGTAATAACCACTTCGATGTCTTATGAATCCTGCATTGAACTTATTAAGGATATACAACCAGAGATTATAGTATATAGCTGGATGCGTAAACAATCTAACGTACAATGCCCGTTTTGATGTCACATGCCGAAATATTCAATGCAGTAATGACTGCTCTTGATATGTACAACGAAGGTTGGAAACCTGACTGGGAGGATGGAACTTATAAATACTGCATCACTAGATGTGGTAACAATATAATTCCAATAACATCTCGATTCGATTATCATTTTATTTCTTTTAATAGTGCTAGTGTTAGACGGAAGTTCATGAAGGAGCAACGTGAGTTACTTAAGAAGTTCTTCTGTTAGCATTCTGTGGCTATATTCATCTTTCATTTTATTAATAAGCTTTTAAGTCTGAAATGGGTACGCCAGTGGCACAGGAGGATACTGAAAGCTTTGGGTTGTTTCCCCCACTCCTAGCATGAGAGTTTAATCATGCTACTATGGGCCATACATGGAATTGATTCATAATGACTGGGTAGTAAGACGTGTAGAGTTCGTACCAACTCTTATAAAATGATACACAAATTTTAAGTGGCAACACTGAAGTAAGAATGGCAGCGTAAGCTGTGGCTTATCGATATTATATTGATTAAGTCGGGTTAATGGGGAGACCTAGAAACAGAAGAGGTGTGGGAAGAAGCATATAGGGCAGCCCACTTAACTTGAAAGCCAAAGGTTAGTAAAGCTGAAATCTCCACTGCCTATCTATGGGCTACAAATAGACGTTCTCCAACGTAAATGGAGTGGTGGAAGGACGACTTCGGTCAGCCCATAGTTTGATAGTTTGTTGTATAGTTAAGCGGAAAGGTGCTAGATGAGTCCGCTTGTAAAGAATCTAGCTCTTCTATGAAAACTATCTACATGCTGAACTCAACAGCTGATGTAATAAAATAGAGATATACGTAATCTTATTATTTAGAGTTGTGAAGACCGCGGTTCGAGTCCGCGATGGTCCACTTATTAACTAATTAAATCACTTTGACATGGAAAGAGGTAACATTGATTTTGGTGAACTTCTAAATGGAGTTACCACAGAGAACGTTTATGTTCTTACTAATGATAACCGAAAGGTTATCGAGGCTTTGAGGTTCTTACCCGGAAATAGAGAAATCAAACCTAAGAAGGTTGAGGACTTGGTAAAAGCTTATCAAAACAAGGAGTATATTCCTCCTATTCTAGTATCAACTCCTTTCAGATTTGTAACTGAAGGCAATCACAGACTTGCAGCTGCTTTGGAATGTCTTAAAAGAAACATTCCATTTACATTAAGAGTATACTTCTATGCCGACGAATCTGCATTAGAAACTGCCCGTCTCATTAATAATACTCAGAATAGATGGAAGGCACATGACAAACTTATGTCTTATGTATATGAGAAGAGAGAATCATACGTACTGCTGAAACGATTTATGGATAAATATTCATCTATATTTATTCGTAATGGTGAATATGCAGTACAGGCTGGCTTATGTCTTCTTTCTGGAGGTAGGACAAGAGATTCCTTAAATGCTGCATTCTCCAGTGGCAAGTTATTAATTAACGAAAATCAGCTGGAATTAGGAGAAGCTATGATGGATGAATTGTCATTAATCTCAGAAATATTAGGAACTCGATCTGTATATGCTAGAGACCACAGTACTGGTTGGATGAAAGCACGTACAAGACTTGGCATTCCTTTTACTAAGTTCATAGTAAGACTTAAAAGAAGAGCTGCAACTTGGGAAGAGCCCAAGGACACTACTGAAGCATGGTTTAATATGTATATGAAGATAGCAAGTTTATGAAATTAACAATTAGTAGTCAATCCCAATTTGGGGTGCACATCTGTCAGTATCTATATGATATGGACAGCAATTTCGCTAAAGAGAATCAATCACTTCCCTTACAAGATATTGTAGCGCATGTCTTATATGCTACGAATAGAATTAGAATGGGAAATGAGCCAATCACAACCAAAGCAATTGCTAGGATTACAGACTTTATAAATGAAAGCCTGCCAATCTCGGTAGCTTGTGTATTTGGCGATGAAGAATCTGAGAAGGATTATATTGATATCTCAGAACTGCAATCACTTCAAACACTAAAGGATATTAATTCCAGAGTTAAGCAGTTTTACGCTCCAGGCTTGAAGATTTCTCTGCAAGTAGTTGGCAGAACTTCTTATGTTGAGAAGGTTACTAAATTGGCAACTGTATTGGGAGGTTTTACTATAGGCAACCTTTCTGATGTTCCAATCACTGTATCATTCGCACATTATAGAACAGCTGACTTCTACTATAAGAGCATTCCCTCCAAGAATATCTTGAGAGGAGGTTATATACCTGCTTGGGACGGTAAAGGCTATTTGCACATTGAGTCTCCACATGAGATTAGAAGTGCTATCGTTAATAATGGTCAACTGGAAACAATATCCACAACGGTTACTCTAGAAGACAACGGAACATCCGTAGATTTGCAAATTGCATATTTAATAGGGTAGCTTAATCTTAGATAATTCTAAGCGCAAACTTGGTCTGATGAACTAAGAGTATATTCCGGAGTATACTTTGACTTAAAGGCGTTATAAAGAGTTGAAACCTGTACTATTCGAATAACGGAAAGTTCACCTAGGGTGGAGATGGTTTGAGTCCATCATAGTATTGTGTGAGAGAGAATCTGCACGGTCTACGTTATAATCAGCACGTAGATAGGTCATCAAGTGAACCTCTTTCCTCATTTGATATGGGGCATGTAGTGTGTAAGTAGCGAGTTGTATTAAGCTGGCTCAATGTCTATGTGTCCCATTTTATCAATTAGAATAAAGAACTCTCAGATTAACCTGCTAATTTAATTTTACAAGATGGAAATGAATGAAAGGCCTAAAAAGGCTTGCTCTAAGCCCTCTCAAGGTGGGGGACGAAGGTATACAAATCCTACTAAAGTATTTGTGGACCAATTCGTAAACCTTGTGCACTATCTTGAACCACGTTCTTATGAAGACGTTAGTCAAGATATGTATGAACTATGGAAGGCCAATCCAAAGCTGTGTGTCAAATTTACTGCCTATGTAAGACTTATTACACGTAAATGCAGAGTAGTTACTCCTAATGGAGTTATTTACTTAGACACACAGCGAGGAGCTGGTCTAAAGAATGAAGGTTTATTAAGAATGATGTGGTTGGCAACATATCATAAATCTACATTCCATGCCAATATGCCTTACTTTGCGGCAGCAGGATGCTGGAAGGACTTTATTAATATGTTAGTAATGGATGCTCAATTACATGGATACAAGCATAGACTAGATTGGGATTTCTTTAGAAAGACTATTTATGCTGGTTTAGTAGAAGGGCAAACATGTGACTTAGTAAAGAAGTATCTTCCTAGAGTTCGAGCTAATACTATATGTAAGACAGGCGAGGCGAAAGCCCGTAACATAGTTGCTAAATATCTAGCTGAAGGCCTTTATGGTAAACCGAAAGAGGAAGGAGACTATTCATCTTATCGTAAGTATAGAAAGATGAAGAACAGCGGTACAGTTATGAAATGGCAGCAATTAATAAGCCATAAGAAATTACTCGACATTGACTTTGATACAGTTCCAGGAAAGGCTCTAGCACTGCTAGTAGGCTCTAAATTCCTCAAACAACAAGGTCTTGCAGAGAAGTATCAGAGATGGCTGAAGACTCGTAGAAAGCCCTGTAATGACGGATTTGTGCATAATTTATTTAAGCCATTTGGGCTTGATAAAATTGCAGAGTTCGTACCAGAATTCATGGGTTCTTCTATAGATGTTAGTTTTAATACATTCGTGAAGAATGCTAAGCTAAAGAAAGTATCACCACTATTAGTAATTAGAGACATTAGTAATTCTGCTTATTCTGAGATAGAAGCTACTGAAACTTCTGCTTATAGTGTTGGTAAGGCTTATGCTATGTATCATTCCGAATTAATGCCTGTAGCGTTCTCTGGCATGTATGGTGTATTTGCCAACAATAGATGTGATTTACGTAAGTGGGAAGGTACAACTCCTACTAGTAAGTGGATTTCAGATACTGAGGAAGCCTTAGTAACTAGTCCAACTCTGTCTATGATTGCAGATATGCTTATATCTATTAAATCTGGAGGAATTCGGGAAGGTGAATTTCCAAATGGCTGTTTGGTAATTAGCGGAGCATTGGGACATTTAAGAAACACCAGTGAACAATTCATTGAATTTAAATCTAAACTCTTAAAAGCTGGATTTAGCAAGGAGTTTGTTAAACAGTTTAAATTAATTATTTGGCATTTAGCTTCTAAACAGACTAAGCCTAAAGTTGAATTGATTCGCAATGTTTCTAATTGTTTCTTTGTTAACGGATTAAGTCAGTCCACTGCTGGATTTATAACTGGAGAGAAGAGATTCCAGAATCCTAGTACGCCTAAAGAGTTGTTCGATTACATGATGAATCAAGAACTCTTGAATATGATGGTGTTAGAGAAGGACACACCGAGAAAGAATGCAAGCGTGCAGAGTAAGCCTGCGAAGGCTGAGAAGCCAATTTATAATAAGCGCACTATGTCCGCTCAACAAGGCTAGAAGATTAAATTCCTTATGTAATTAGAAGTGCATTACAAATCAAAGACAGTCTAATTACATATCTAATCTATTAGATGGGATTTATTTGGATGATGCCTGTGAGCGGTAAGGCTAGTGATTTAAGTTAGAAGACTTACATAATTTGTAAGTGGTGTGGGTTCGAATCCCACCTAGCTGACTATTATTACTGTAGTTTTAAATTACTCATAAAGAATTTCCGATAGTTGCATCTGTGTCATTGTCATTACTACTTAAAACAGCAACTATTGGAAATGGTCATAAAGGCTTACAGTCTGTGAAGATAGTAAGTCTATATCCAATTAAATTTCCCCATGTTGTATTTAATACATATTAACTTTTATATGTGAGAAGGATTACTTATCTTTGCACTCACAATTCATCAGTTAATATGGATTGTGTGATTTGGGCACGTAACCGGTAATTGGTAGCCGCGTAGACTGTAAATCTACTCCTTAATTGGACTGGAGGTTCGAGTCCTCCCGGGCCCACCCCACACTGCGATAATTAAATACAACATCTGTTGAGCATTCGCTCAGCAAACCCTTCTATGGTTCGCGAGAATAGTAGAAGTAAACTGCGGGATTCGTATAATGGTTATTATAACAGCCTTCCAAGCTGAAGATGACAGTTCAATTCTGTTATCCCGCTCATTATTAATAATAGATGAGATTATGAAAGAGACATCATTTAAGGCAGGTGTTATTGGTGGAGTATTTACCTTCTTGGCATTATTTGCAACCACAAGTAAAGCATCAATTAATGAGTCTGCTGCTACTAATGGAGATTATAAAATCAACAGAGTGCAGTATGAATTTATTAACGAACTAACCATTTATAAGGTATCAGGTATTAAGTATGTGCTTAGAGATTCCGAGAAAGGTGGTTTATGTGTATTAAA
>OCHL01000027.1_pt1 | contig 179587 bp, 176 predicted proteins | sample 1538421 | NCBI WGS metagenome assembly OCHL01 (sample SAMN04571690, study PRJEB22368) | human gut metagenome | biome: human gut; material: stool | host: Homo sapiens | place: Luxembourg | collected 2012-06-01 | reverse complement strand
AGGGAGAGGGGCTGTCAAGTCCCTTGTCCTGATCCCTTTGGTTGTCTCCCTCTTTCATATTGACAAGTGCATTGATTCGAATAGCGAACCCGAGAAGTGCTGTCCGACAAAAAGAACTATCGGTAGCTTGCTATCGTAGCCGAAGCTGAATGATATAACTGAAGCACATTAGCAAAAGACTTTTTCTACAAGCTGACTCACGGCGCAACCGTTAAGATTGCACCGTGCGTTTTTATTCGCAATGAATTCAAGCCTCAGCTTTTATCTTGTATCAACGCTGATATATCTCCGATGTACTCAGTCGCAGACACAGCGATTATTCCGTTTCCTCGTCATAATCTTCGCCCGCAAAATAAGCGTCATACTTTTTTCTTATCCCGTCAAACTGTGAATCGGCAAGAAGCTCCTTCACGCCTTCGTATGACGATTCATACATTACCGCACCGTTGTCTATCTCTTTACGGTATCCCTTCTCAGCGTGCTTCAATAACTGATATGCTATTACTATATCGGTATTCATTCTGCCTCCCCTTGACATCTCTCTGCCCAGTGCATAGCAGAGGCTGGGATATCTCTGGAATCCTTCACAATATACGATTGATTCAACATTCCACTCGTCTTCTCCGAGCAAATGAAATAACGCAATATTATAGTAATACAGTGATAATTCCACATCCTTCACATTCCACTTGTCAGAGGAATATATATCGCCGAGCTTGTACATCGCATCAATAACTCCGTTTTCAGCGGCAGTCCTGAAATACGCTATTGCCAAAGACGTGTTCTGCTCAATATCACGTCCGTAAAGATAGCAATATCCGAGATTGGAAACCGCATTCATATCCCCCATTGCCGCCGCCAGCCTGTAATACTCAACAGCGAACCTGTAATTACCCTCTACATACAGCTTTGCGCCTCTTCTGTTTATGTAGCTGGCGTCTTTAAGCACCACCGCATTCATATCTGCATTAGTAAGCATAAATGTTTCGTTGCTCATGTTTTTATACCTCCGGTTTATTTTTGTTTACGTTCATATTATAGCATTCCATATGTACTATAAAAAGGACAAACAAAAAAGCACCTGCAAATTGCAAGTGCTTTTCTTTTTGATGGAGGCGCCACCCAGATTTGAACTGGGGATCAAGGTGTTGCAGACCTATGCCTTACCACTTGGCTATAGCGCCAAAAAAATTGGAGCGGATTACGAGGCTCGAACTCGCTACCTCCACCTTGGCAAGGTGGCGCTCTACCAGATGAGCTAAATCCGCTTATATAAGAAACGCTATTGCGTTTCTTATGGTGCCTCCGGTCGGAATCGAACCAACGACACGAGGATTTTCAGTCCTCTGCTCTACCGACTGAGCTACAGAGGCAGAAATCCATTAAAAATGGCGACCTGGATGGGACTCGAACCCACGACCTCCGCCGTGACAGGGCGGCGTTCTAACCAACTGAACTACCAGGCCGTAGGAGTCAAGGCTTTCGCCTTGAAATGTGGTGGAAACTATAGGGCTCGAACCTATGACCCTCTGCTTGTAAGGCAGATGCTCTCCCAGCTGAGCTAAGCTTCCATGTTGCATCCTGAGGTTATCACCTCAAGATTACCTTGTTTCCTTACTCCGTTTGCCGAAGTTTTTTGTGCTCTCTTCAAGCGACTATTATATTATACACGCTTTAGAGTGATTTGTCAAGCGTTTTTTATAATTTTTTTGAAAAAAGTTTCGATATTTTTTCAAACGGCTTTGTTATGCGGTTTTCGGAACGTATAACCCTCGCTTATTCCCACGTTTTCCACACGTCCGGACAATATCCTACCGTTGCCTGCCTTCCGTTTCGCACTATAGGCGTTTTGAACATCGCAGGATTTTCAAGCAGCTTTTCTATTTTATCGTCCTCATACGCAAGATATTGCAGCGTGCTGTCCTTATATGCCTTTGAAGAAGTGTCGATGAGCTTTTCATAGCCGCCGACAGCCACCGACACGCTGTTGAACTCGCCCTTCGACATACCTTTGGATAATAGGTCTATCGACTGAAACTTTATTCTGCGTTCCTTAAAATAACGCTCCGCCTTTTTTGTGTCAAAACACTTAGCTTTACCGAAAATCTGTATATTCATATCACAATACCTTTTTGCCGTCATTATTGCCGATTTTTTCGAGCAGATCGCATATCCTGCCTGCCGATGAAGAAATAAACCTGTGCTGATTTCTTATCATTTCACGGCATTCCCTACCGTTTTCAAGTCTGTCAAGAGCATCTTCTATGCTCCTCCCTTTAAGCGACAGGCTCATGCCGTGACTTTCGAAATATCTGAGATTCCTCGTTTCACAGCCGGGTATAGACGGCATATGTATCATCGGCACACCCGTCACAGCCGCCTCTGTGGAACTAAGACCGCCGGGCTTTGTTACAAACACGTCTGCCGCCGCCATATATCCGCTCATCCGATCTGTATAGCCGATTATCTTGAACGCATCGTTGCTGTCGGTCATATCCGTCAGCACCTTCTGCAATTTTTTATTTGTACCGCAGATTATAACAAACTGCGTGTCGGTTTTTTCCCTGCCGTAAACCGTCAGCCTTTTCACGAGCCTTTTCATATTGCCTGCACCCATACTTCCGCCTGCAACGATCACGCATCGTTTGTCAGGACTTAGCCCCAGCCGCCTTTTAAGCTCAGGCTTATCCGCTTCTTCCGGCTCAAACGCACGGCTTACCGGTATCCCGTAAGGGAACAGCTGTTCACTTTTCGCTCCCTGCTTTATATATTCGTCACGCAGATCCTCAGCAGGTATTACATACTTATCGCACTGCGTTTCCATCGTAAACGGAGTGCAGGTGTAGTCTGTTCCTATAAAAACCGTCGGCGGCAGGTCGTATCCCTTACGCCTAAGATATGTAACCATTTCAGCCGCATAAAAATGCGTCATTGCTATCACGTCATATCGGTTTTCCTTCAGATATTCGCCCAGCTTCCTTGCCGCTTTACGATTGGCAAAATACATAGGAGAGGTTATCGGCAGACGGCTAAGCCAAGTACCGAGATTATACGCCGCACCGAATGCGTAAGGAAAATATTTCGCCGTAAACACATAGAAACTGCCGATGTGAGCCGCCTTCCATGTCGGATCAAGCGTGTACGGGTCAAGCATCACAGCATTATGACCTCTCCTGAGTAGCTCTTCTTTTACCGCACGGGCGGCCGCATTATGACCTCCGCCCGTACCGCACGATAAAATCAGTGCTTCCACAGCCATCTCACATCAAACTTCTCACGTTCTTCGGGAACGCTGAGCATCTTTATCGAGCAGGCGATAGTTATCATAAGCATACCTATCGACACTGCCTTCACAGGCTCTATAAAGAACGATACAAGCGTTGTGCAGCAGTAGGTGATAATAGTGCAGTAGCAGTGAGGGGTTATCTTTATCATCGTCATAAACAGAATAAAGAAGAAGCACAGTGTCAGTACGGTAGTCCAGTTTGGCCACATACCCGCAAGAGAGCCGAATGTGACCGCAATAGCCTTTCCGCCCTTAAACTTTGAGAATATCGGCAGTATATGTCCTATCACGGGCGCAACAAGCACGATAGGTAGCATGACCTCCGAAGGATTTTCCGTGTGCATATAAATAAACACAGGCAGAAAGCCCTTTCCCATATCGCAAAGCAGCGTCAGCGCACCGCATAACACTCCGCCGTAACGGAACGCATTAGCCGTTCCGTAGTTCTTGTCGGGGCTTTTCGATATTATGTCCTTGTGAAACAGCTTCGAAATAATGCTTGCAAACAATATACTTCCGAGCAGATAGCCCGAAACCGCAAAAAACAAGCCTGTAAGCATATGTATCCCTCCGTATCAGTCTATAATGATTAAATCCTTTGTTGTATTTGTAAGGTTACGACAGCCGTCATTCGTGACAACCACCATATCCTCCGTTCTCACTCCGTATTTGCCCGAAATATACGCACCCGGCTCAACTGTCAGTATCATACCCTCCTTGAGCGTATACTGTGACGAAGGCGATGCCGACGGTGCCTCGTGTATCTCAAGACCTACACCGTGACCAAGCCCGTGACCGAAATACTTGCCGAATCCCCATGCGTCAAGAGTGCTTCTTGCAACACTGTCTGCCACCTTTCCGCTTATATCCGCCCTTATCGCCTTCATAGCGTCAAGATTTGCAAAAAGAACTGCGTCATACATCTTCTTCATATCATCCGTCACCTTGCCTATAGCGATGGTTCTTGTCATATCCGAATGGTATCCGTCATAGGTCGCACCGAAGTCAAGCGTCAGAAAATCTCCGTTTTCCAGCTTCTTATCCGTAGGTACAGCGTGAGGCGAAGCAGAATTAACGCCCGATGCCGCAATGGTATCAAACGATTTTCCGTCCGAGCCGTATTCAGCCATATAATATTCAAGCAGTGCCGCAACGTGCTTTTCGGTCTGTCCCGGCTTTATGTCACGCAGCAGTCTTGAAAAAGCTCTTTCGGCTATCCGCTGTGCCTTTACTATCTTTTCGATTTCTTCGGGTGTCTTTATTATTCTCATCTTCCCGATCATCTCCGATAACCCGCACGAACTGTCGAATGTGACAAACGTATAGTTTGCCTTGTATTTTTCAAGTTCGGTCACAGTCATAGCGTCGCTCTCCACGCTGACAGTGGTTATACCGTGCTTTATAAGCAGGTTCATAAGCTGTGTCTTTGCATTTTCGAGCAATATTACCTCGCAATCGCTGACACGTTGCTTTGCTTTGTCAAAGTAGCGGAAATCAATCAGAAGATAGCTTGCTTCCTTTGTGACAAGTATAATTCCCGCCGATGATGTGAATCCGCAGAAATATCTCCTGCTTATATCCGATGTTATCAGAGCGGCGTGTCTTTCATCCGAAAGTTTGTCTGCCAGCTTTGCTATATTACCGCCATTATTAACCATATTTCCCCTCCGCTGCGATTATGACCGCATTTATCCAAATAATAATTTTAACCCTTAATTATTAACCGAAAATCAACTGTATTGCCTGATTGCGTTTATCAGTCCATATTCAGCGCATAGAAAAGCGCCATCATATAGCTCTTTTCGCCAAATCCCGCAATAGTACCCTTGCATACCGGAGAGATTACCGAATGATGCCTGAATTCCTCTCTTGCGTGTACGTTCGACATATGCACCTCTATCACAGGTATCTTTATCGCCGCAATAGCGTCCCTTATCGCATAGCTGTAATGCGTATATGCGCCTGCGTTGAAGATAATGCAGTTATATTTCGCTCTCGCCCCGTGAAGTGCGTCGATCAATGCGCCCTCGTGGTTTGACTGGAAGAAATCTATCTCTGCGCCGTTTTTCTCGGCACATTCCTTCAGCCTTTCGTTTATCGCCGCAAGCGAATGGTCGCCGTAAACAGATGGCTCACGCTCGCCGAGCAGGTTTAAATTCGGTCCGTTCATTACCAGTATCTTCATTTTCTTTTTCCGTCCTTATTTCAAATAGCCGAGATAAGCCTTTTTCATAAGGCTTGCATCCTCAGCCTGTGTTCCGTCAGATTCGCATATAACCGTACAGTTTAGATTTCTCTTTGCCAGAAGCTCGCATAGCGGCTCATACTGCGGACCGTAAATCTCGTCAGCAAACGTCAGGTGCCGTCTTTCTCCGCTGTTTGTATATTCTATCTTTGAGAAATGTATGTGCATCTGTGAAAGCCTGTCGTGTCCGAGTGTATTCTCGATTTTGTCGAGCATCGCAGAATAATCATCTATCGTCTTAATTTCGCCGTGCGTTCTTGCGTTCAGATGTCCGAAGTCAACACACGGGAGCATTTCATCATCAAGAGTACACAGCTCCAGTACCTCATCAAGCGTTCCGAGCTGATTTATCTTGCCCATAGTTTCCGAGCATATAATCGCCTTCAAGCCCTCGCTCTGTCTTAAAGCCACAGCCTTCGCAAGCGTCTGCTTTGCAAGATACAGTGCCTCCGCCCTCGTCATCTTGGCGCACGAGCCGGAGTGTACCACGACCTTTGTCGCACCCAGCTTATCCGCCGCCCTGAGCGATTCAGCGATATAATTCACGCTGTTGTCACGCTTTTCCGCCTCAACGCTTGACAGCGAGATGAAATACGGAGCGTGGAGCGTTACGGTTATATTGTTCCCGCTTGCAAGCGCAGGCAGCTTTTCATAGGTTGCCGCCGCAATTCTGACTCCCCTGCCGCACTCAATCTCATAGCAGTCAAGCCCCATAGATGCAAGATATGACGGAAGCTCGTCGGGAAATTTTCTCTTGCCGAAGCTCAGCGAATTGCCGCCCGGCCCGAATTTAACAGCCATTACTTTTTCTCCTTGGTTTCCAGCTTCGAGTAGTCCCTGTGGAAAAACAAACTCTCCGCTTTTCTTTTCAGCTTGAACGTCCACGCACTTTCCATATGGAAAGGCTCAACAAGCACCGACACCGCACCCTTGATATTCCCTGCGATAACATCAGTGAATATCTGATCGCCCACGACAGCCACCTGTTTTTTCGGCACGCCCATTATCTTTATAGCCTTTGATATGCCGAATGTAAGCGGTTTACAGCCGTTTGCCGTAAACGGAAGCCCCAGCTTCTTCGCAAGCGGTGCTACACGCTTGTTTGTGTTGTTCGACACTATGCGCATCGGCACTCCTATGTTTTTCATATGCTCAAGCCACTCGGGTATGCCGTTTTCGGCGGCAGGATTCCCGTGCATCGAAAGCGTGTTGTCAAGGTCAAGCACCAGCGCCTTTATATTATATTTATCAAGAAAGTCCTCGTCTATATCAAGGACGGAATTTATCCATATCTGCGGTTTAAAAATCATACCGTATCCTTTAATAAAAAATTAAAAGGCGAACAAAGCGTCAGCATGAGGCTAACCTTGTCCGCCTTTTATTACCGTAAGTAATTAATTACTTAAACTTGCGCTTACGAGCAGCCTCGGATTTCTTCTTACGCTTTACCGAAGGTTTTTCGTAGTGTTCTCTTTTACGAACCTCTGCGAGGACGCCGTCTCTGGCACACGATCTCTTGAAACGCTTGAGAGCTGTATCTAAAGATTCATTTTTGCCTAAACGTACTTCTGCCATCTATATCCCTCCCTTTGCCAAATGGCACAGGTTATAACTCATACAAATTTTATAAAGATGTATGCTAGTATTATACAATATCGTACCGACTTTGTCAATACATTTTTGAAAATTTCGTAAAAATTCTTACAGAAATTTATGCTTTCATCTTGTAGAAAAAGTCTGTTTTTATAAAAAACAGCAAATTTATAATCCCTATCCCCCCTGCCCCCTTTCCCCGGAAAGGGGGAAAATACGGGGACTGGCGTCCCTGCGACCTGCCTTGGGGCTATGCCCCAAACCCCATTTTTAAATTTAAAAGAGTTTATTGACAGTCTTGATATTTTACCATTGTACAGTACCGTCTTTAATTCAGAAACTGCTTTACATCAACTTCCTCAGCGTCCTGCCAGAGCCTTTCAAGGTCGTAGAAATCCCTCGTTTCCTTATAGAAAACGTGGAAAACAACATCTATATAGTCAAGCACTATCCAGTTACCGCTTGCCTTGCCGTCTATGGACTTTGGCTCCTCGCCCTTTTCACCAAGCTTAAAATCCACCTCGTCCGCAAGTGCCTTTACCTGCGTAGAGCTTGAACCGCTTACTATTACGAAATAGTTTGCAAGTATCGTGAGGTCACGCACCTTGAGGATTCTTATATCATCTGCCTTCTTAGAATCGAGAGCCTTTATGCCCTCCTTCAGAATCTCTATATCAGTCATTCTTCGGATTTTTCCTTTCTGCTGTGCTTTTTTCAGCCTTCATTATCCTTGTGTAGAAATTATATCCCGCTATCGTACACGGCGGTATAAGTCCGCCCTTACCCAGCGTTTCGCCTATTGAATATTTTAACGCATTGTACATAGCGTTGTCAAGATTCTCAAAGCTCATCTCCCGATATTTTTCAACATCCTTATAGCTTCTGTCCACGCTTGTCAGATCACCTAAGTAAACGATCTTTTCAAGCATCGACATATCCGCCCTGCCTGCCGTGTGATAACGCACCGCATTCAGAATATCACTATCCTTTATACCGAGATTTTTCGATATGTGATATGCCCCTGCCGGAGCATGCCACAGCGCCGGAGTATAAAGTTCCTCGTCGCTCACGTCCATATTGCTCAGTATCGCCTGCGATTTCATTGCGTTAGGAGTTTCCTCCTTCTTTATATCGTGAAGAAGCCCTGCGAGATATGCCTTTTCCTCGTCACCGCCGTGCTTTTTCGCAAGTGCCAGACACATTGAGGCAACATTCATACTGTGGGTAAAACGCTTCTTTGAGAGCGTATTTTTCAGCATTTTCACATAGTCCGCATATTTTTCGGCATAACGCTGTTCGTCCTTATCCTGCTTTTCACACATACAGACCACGTTCCTTTATATAGCCTTCAACCGCTTCTGGTACAAGCCCCGTTATACTTTCACCGTTTTTCAGCTTCTCTCTGATTTCGGTAGAGCTAACCTCTGTGACGTGAAGATTCAGCACCTTTATCCTGCCCATTTCTGCGGCATATTCACACATATCGCTGTATTCGCTGTTTTCTCTTGCGGCGGCAACCACCTTACACTCGCCCAGAAGCGCCTCATAGCGATACCACTTGTCGAAATAGAACAGCATATCTCCGCCGATTATCAGATAGAACACAGCATCGTCGGGGTACTGTCTTTTAAGTTCACGGATAGTATTTATCGTGTAGCTTGTACCGCCCATACGCTTTTCAATATTACTTATCTCAAACTTGCCGCTTGCTATTTCGTCTGCAAAGGCAAGTTCGCACATCTTAGCCCTGTCCTCAAAAGCGATAAGCCCCTTGTTGCTCTTGTGAGGCGAAACACAAGTGGGTATTATCAGCATTTTCTGAAGTTTAAGGTCGGCGAAAGCCTCTTTCACCATATTTATATGCCCGTTGTGAATGGGGTTGAATGCACCGCCGAATACGCCTATCTTAATCATCTAATTCTATCTTCCTTTTCTTAGCGTCCTTGTTCTGCCTGTAAAGAACTATCTTAGTGCCTATTACCTGCACAACAATGCTGTTTGTCCTTTCGCCTATCTCACCTGCAAGCTCCTTTGCACTGTATCCGCAGTTTTCAAGAACTCTTATCTTTATAAGCTCCCTTGCCTCCAGTGCGTCCGAAAGCTGCTTTATAAGTTCGTCCGAAATTGCGTTCTTTCCTATCTGAAAGATAGTGTCGTAGTTACTTGCAATGCTCTTGAGCCTTGCTCTTTGTCTGCTTGTTATCTCCATTTACTTTTCTCCGTTTCTTTTATCTCATAAAGAAATACCATATCGCAAATACAGTGCCAAACTGCAGAATAATTATGACCGGTATCCCTATCATGAATCTCTTATGCTTTGTCTTATGATGAAATATCCTCATCGAAATATACATAGCGACCGAGCCGCCGAGTGCGGATACGATAAAGAGCGTCCTTTCCCTTATCCGCCATTTGTTTTTCCTTGCTTTGCTCTTATCCACAAGCGGCAGTATAAACCCGATTATGTTTATTATTATCAGGTATGCCGCTGTCAGAATATAGGGTAAATCTTTTATATCCATTACTTCTTGCTAAGTTCAGCCGCCAGCTTTTCAAGCGCTTTCGCCCTGTGGCTTATCCTGTTCTTTTCTTCATCCGTAAGGCAAGCCATGCTTGTATCATCGTCTATCATGAATATCGGGTCATAGCCGAAGCCGTTTTCACCTATGGGCTCCTCCCCGATAAAGCCCTCGCACTCGCCCGTAACACATATCTCATAATCGTCATCACGGATAAAGTATAAGGCACACACGAATTTTGCGTTTCTCAGCGGCTTGTCAACGCCTTTCAGTTCACCGAGTACCTTGTTTATCCTGTCCTCGTTCGTTGCATTCTCGCCTGCGTATCTTGCCGAATAGATGCCCGGCGCACCGCCTAAGAATTCTATCGAAAGTCCGCTGTCGTCCGCAAGCACAGGTGTATGCGTCATATCATATATAGTCTTCGCCTTTATATGAGCGTTCTCGCTGAAGGTTGTTCCGTCCTCCGCTATATCGATATTGATTCCCGCTTCCCTCATCGAAACAGGCTCATATCCCAGAGGTGTCAGCATTTTTTTGAATTCTTTTATCTTGCCCTCGTTGTTTGAGGCAATAATCAGTTTCATATATTGTCCTTTCCGTATACAGGCTGTCATTCAAACAGCGCTTCAACATAATCCCGTGGTACAAACGGCTGCAGATCGTCTATCTTCTCTCCCACACCGACCAGCTTCACAGGTATACCAAGTTCCTCTTTTATAGGTATTATTATACCACCTTTTGCCGTTCCGTCAAGCTTTGTAAGAACGATACCCGTTATATCAGCCGTTTCCTTGAACAGCCTTGCCTGATTTACCGCATTCTGTCCCGTTGTAGCGTCAAGCACGAGCAGAGTTTCAACACGGCTGTCGGGCGCATTGTTGTTTACTATTCTCGCTATCTTCTTAAGCTCGTCCATAAGGTTCTTCTTGTTGTGAAGTCTGCCCGCCGTATCGCATATAATAACGTCCGCATCTCTTGCAATGCCTGCCTTTACAGCGTCAAACACAACAGCCGCAGGGTCGCTTCCCTCCGAGTGCTTTATAATATCAACACCGGCACGCTGCGTCCACACCTCAAGCTGTTCGATAGCAGCCGCACGGAACGTATCCGCCGCCGCAACGACAACCTTCTTGCCGCTGCTTTTAAGGTTATATGCAAGCTTTCCTATAGTGGTCGTCTTGCCTGCGCCGTTTACGCCTATAACAAGTATTACTGTCGGCTTTGTATCAAGGATAAGTTCGTTTTCACCCTCAAGTATCCCGGCGATTATCTTCTTTAACAGCCCCTTCACTTCCGCAGGGTCGGTAGTACCTGTAGCCTTTACCTCTTTTCTTAAAGCCTCGCAGATATTTGCGCTCGTCACAGCGCCTATGTCCGATAAGATAAGCGTTTCTTCAAGTTCCTCGAAAAAATCTTCGTCAATTTTCGTGAACGAGTTAATAACTCCCGTTATCTTGCTTGCAAGAGCATCTTTTGTATTCTTTAAGCCGTTTTTCAGTTTTTCAAATAATCCCATTGAAAAATTTTCTCCTACTTTATATATTCAACCAGCTTTTCCAAAGCCTCATCGGCATTTACCGTACAGTCGGGGATAAGCGGTTCTTCACTTTTGTTTATATCCACACGGTAGAATTTCTTGTACGATACACTCAGCACAAGTTTCGATTCCGGAAGCTGAAAGCCCAGCTTGTCGCCGTATGCCGTAGGCATATTTCCGGGTATTTCACCTATCACCTTTCCTATGCCGTTATCCTGTATCACCGTTGCAAAGTCCATTGCCGAACTGAACGTATAGTTTGATGTCAGCACATACACCTTGCCGTCAAAAGCGTTATCTACAGGCTTATTCGGTATTATTTCATCACGGTACGAGATCAGATTTCCGCCGTTTCTTATATCCATTCCGCCGACCAGCTTATAGTCGCTTATATTTATATATCTCAGAAATTCGTTTATGACCTCTGTTGTTCCGCCTCCGTTGCTTCTTAAATCAACGGCGATATTTCCGATATTGTTATCTCTTACCGCACTGAAAAATTCCGACAACCTATCGGTGTATTCCTGTGACATTTCACAACGGTTGAGTGTGAAAATGCCGAGCGAATTCTCCTTGTCGATCTTATATGAGCATAACTCAAGCTGTTTTCTTTCAGGCGGTTCGTCCGTCATATCAAAATGCTTTGTTTCTTTATTACCGCTGAAAACAACATCTATCCCGTCGGATACATCCGCACCGAGAAGCGTAAGCCAACTGCCGTACTCCAGAGCCACGCCTAACATATAGTCCGCATAGAAGCTGACCTGCGGCTCGCACGGGAACACCTTTTTGAAATGCTCCTTCATACTGTCCGCCGATATGCCGTCAATTGATACAAGCGTGCCGTCATTATAAGCCTTGCTTATTTCGTTACCACCGCTGACATACTGTGTACCCGATACGGTAACTATCGTGTGTGCATCATCAAGCGTGCATACAAGCTCCGCAGATTTCTCCCACAGTTCCTTTACCGTCACGCTGTCCTTATCCATCAGTTCTCTGCGCAGCTTTATGTATACGTCGCCGAATCTTTTCTCCGCACCGTCGTCAATAAGAAACACAGGATGTTTTGCCCTCACCGTGTCATATACATATTTTAAGTCCTTTTGTGCCTGCTCTGAGCTAAGCCCGGTATCAAGCGGCAGTGTCGGCTCAAAATCAGTCTGTGCGTCATAACCGCAGATTTTAAGCACTATACCGCCTACCGCAAGAATAACGGCAAGCAATAAAGCTGTTACTCTCAATTTGTTCATTTTCTACCCCGATATTTCATATACGATATACGATTTCCTTATGCGATTTCCTTTATGCGTTTTCAACCTCGTTTAAAAATTCCTCGCTGAATTCCTGCCTTAACAGTCCCGATACGCCCTTTTCCTGCATATAAACGCCATACAGCACATCACACAGTTCAATCGTACCTCTCCTGTGCGTTATTACCATAAGCTGAGTGTTATGCGAGAAACGCTTAAGATATGTAGCGTACTTCTGTACGTTTGCCTCGTCAAGTGCCGCATCGACCTCATCAAGCATACAGAACGGTGTCGGTCTGTGAAGCAGTATCGCAAGATAAATCGTCAGCGCTACCATCGACTTTTCACCGCCCGAAAGAAGCGACAGGCTCTTTATTACCTTTCCCGGAGGTGCGGCATATATCTCGACATCGGAGTTCAGCACATCGTCCGGGTCTGACAGCTGAAGCCTTGCTTCGCCGCCGCCGAATATCTCGCTGAACAGCATTCCGAAGTGATTGTTTATATCGTCAAAGCTCTCCGTGAACCTCTGCTTTATATCCTTTATAAGATCTGCAATAAGGCTTTCAAGTTCCGTCTTTGAGGTTTCAACGTCCTTTAGCTGTTTTGCAAGAACGCCGTAACGCTCCGATACCTCCTCCAGTTCTTCTATAGAGCTGTAGTTTACGCTTCCCAGCGCCGCAATGCTTCTCTTTATCTCGGCAAGCTCCGCCTTAAGCGTGAATATGCCTGCGTCATCTACAGGCTTCGCACGTTCCTTTGCCTCACTGCGTGTCATCTCGTACTTGTCCCACAGTCCCGAGATTATCTTCTCGGTCTGACCTTCCGCCGAGCCTTTACGCTCTTCCTGTCTGGCAAGATCCGCACTGAACTTTTCCTTTGCCTCGGTAAGCTCCCTTATCGACTTGTTTATCTCGCTGATACGCTTTTCAGCCGCATTTGTGAGCGATACGTTATCTGCGATTGCCTTTTCGTTGTCGCCTGCCGTCTTTGCTATTTCTTCGGTCTGAGCCGTTTTCAGAATAATGATTTCATTCTTCTGTTCAATGCCGTTTTTAAGTTCCTCAATTTTTCTTAGCTGTTCGCTTCCGCCGTCGCTCAGTGCAAGGATAGATGCGTCTATACCCTCTATCCTTGTGCGGATGTTGGATATATCGCCGTTTACCGTCAGAACGTCCATATTGTTCCTTTGTATCCTGTCGGCTATCTCTTTTCTCTTATCCTCCGCCTTGTCAAGTCCGCTCCTCTGCTCGCTCAGAGCCTCCTCGTTCTTTTCGATTTCGGCAAGCACGCTTTCAAGCTGTGACTTTGTATCGCTCAGCAGCTTCCTGCCGTCATTCTCGGCTCTTTCCTGTGCGTCAAGCTGTTCCTCGGCACTGTCACGCTGTGCGGTAAGCTGTGACAGCAGCTGCTTTATACCGTCACGCTGTGCCTCAAGCCTTGCTATCTTAGGCTCGCACTGCGATACGGTTTCGGAAAAGCCCTCCATTTCCTCCGCCATCTTTGCGACTTCCGCCTGCAAGGGCTTTAGCTGTTCGCTTTCGGCTTTTATCTTCACACCGAGTTCTTCAATCTGTTCGGATAATAAAGCAAGTTCCTGCTTTCTTGCGATTATGCCTGCGTCATTTCTGACACTGCCTCCCGTGAATGAACCGCCTGCGTTGATGACCTGACCGTCAAGCGTCACTATTTTGAAGCGGTATCCGTACTTCTTTGCAATAAACGATGCCGTATCAATATCCTCAACGACCGCCGTCTTTCCGAGTATGGATTTTACTATCCCGTCATACAGCCCGTCATATTCCACAAGGTCGCACGCCATACCCTCAAAGCCGTTCTCATTACTCAGCCCTCCGACTTCGAGCATCTTTCCCTTTACGCTTGTAAGAGGTAAGAATGTCGCACGTCCGAGGTTGTTTTCCTTAAGATAACGCATACTGCGCTTTGCCGCTTCCTCGTTATCGGTAACGATGTTCTGCATTATACCGCCCAGTGCTATCTCGATAGCCACCGTATAACGCTTGTCCACGCTGATTATATCGGCTACCGTACCTCTTATACCGCTGAGCCGTCCTTGCCTGTCCGCCATTATTACCGACTTTACGCTTGACTGGAAGCCCGCCATATTCTTGTCTATCTCGTCAAGCACCTGATGACGTGACGCTTTAGTTTCGTACTCCTTGCGTAGCGTTTCAAGCGTCTGACCTGCCGTTTTCAGCTTGTCATTCTTATTGGCAAACAGCTTTTTATATCCTGTCAGCTTGTTCTCGGCTTCGGCCTTTTCTTCCTTTGCCTGTTCAAGCTCTTCATCGGTATCGCTGAGCTTTATTCTCTGCGTCTTTGCTTCAGCCGCCGCATTCTCAGCCGTTCTTGTAAGTTCCTCCTTACGCTTTGAAAGCTGTTCGGAGGTTGCCTCTATCTGCTGTACCGAAAGCTGCAGCTGCGTTCTTTTAAGATACAGCCGACCCTGCTTTTCGTCAAGCTCCTTGTACTCCCCCGAGAGCGTTTCGCCCTCAGCGTCGATTCCCGTCAGTTCCTCCGTCAGCCGTTCGCAGTCCGCCTTCAGCCGACCTATAAGAGCCTGCTTTTCCTCTATCTCGTTTTCAAGGTTCTTTTTATCTTCCTCAAGCCTTGCCTTGCCGCTCTTGCCGTCCTCTATCTGCTTTTCGGTTTCCGCAATAGCTTCTTCTGCGTGTGAAATATCGTTACGCAGTACGGCAATCTCAGCCTTTATATCGCTTATGCGGTCCCTTGCCTCGTCACTTCCGGCTTTCAGCTTTTCAAGCTTGGCACGGAGCGTCATTCTGCGGTTGTTGTTGTCCTCTTCCTCAGCCTCCAGCTTTGCAATATCCCTGTCGAGATTTTCGCACTCCGCCTTGCTGAGAAGTAATTTGTCCTCCGCTTCCGAAATCGTCTTTTCAAGTGCGGACAATTCGTACATACTTACCGTTATATCAAGGTCTTCTTCCCTCGAAAGCAGTTCCTTCGCCTTTTTTGCCTTTGCCGCCTGCTTTTCAAGCACAGGGAGTCTTGTTTCAAGTTCCGACGCTATATCACGGATACGGAGCAGATTGTCCTCCGTGCGCTTCAGCTTGTTCTCTGCGTCCTTTTTCTGCGCTAAGAATTTCGATACGCCCGCCGCTTCTTCAAAAACCTCACGGCGCTTGCTTCCGCCCGATTCTACTATCTCCGACACCTTACCCTGACCGATAACGCTATATCCGTCACGGCCAAGACCCGTACCCATAAACAGTTCGTTTATATTCTTGAGCAGTGTCTTTGCTCCGTTTATCTTATATTCCGACTCGCCGCTCCTGTACAGCTTACGGGATATTACAACCTCGTCACTGTCTACCCTGAGCGCCCTGTCACAGTTATCTATAGTCAGCGTTACACTCGCAAAGCCCATCGGCTTTCTGCGTACAGTTCCGTGAAAGATAACGTCCTCCATTTTATCTCCACGCAGACTTTTAGCGCCCTGCTCTCCCATTACCCAGCGCAGTGCGTCACTTATATTACTTTTACCGTTGCCGTTACTTCCGACAACAGCGGTCATTCTCTTGTCAAAATGCAGTATGGTCTTATCGGGAAACGATTTGAACCCGTATATTTCCATAGATTTAAAAAACATCAACCGATCCTCTCCGCACGGAAATCCGTGCCTTTCTCTTCCTTTATCTTAAAGGAAATTCCACGCTGTGAAAGCGCATTGCGGTTAGCTCCGCCCTGCCCTATTATCTTGCTTATATTACGCTTGTCCGTGTAAAAGACGTATTTTCCCCCGTCCTCGCACACAGCGTTCATCTTTTCCAGATACAATATGCTCTCGGCTATCTCACGCAGTGCCGGATGATATACTCCACCGACCATTTCCTGCTCAACATCACGGCTTGCGTGAAGCCCCATACGGATAACTGCGACCCCTGCCTTGTTAAACATATCAAGCAGTTTTGCACAGAGCCTTGTTGTCTGTTCAAAGGTAAAGCTGTCATACACTCCGCTCTCGTGCAATCTGCCAAGTTCGGTATTTTTCAGTATAACAGTAGGATATATCCTCACCGTGTCGCAGTGGAGTGCGATAAACTCCTTTGCGGTATCAATACAGTATTGCTCCGTGTCCTTATACAGCCCCGTCATCATCTGAAGTCCGAGTTCAAATCCGCTCTGCTTTATAAGCCGTGAGGCACGTCTTGCGTCCTGTGCCGTATGGCCTCTGCGGTTAGCTGTCAGCACCTCGTCATTCATACTCTGTGCGCCAAGTTCTATCGCCGTCATGCCGTAGCTTTTAAGAATGCCGAGTATTTCCTCGTCAATGCAGTCCGGTCTTGTCGAACAGCGTATACCGTCATACTGCTCAGGATATGCGTCTGTATAACGCTTGGCTACCGTGAGCAGTCTTATCATATAATCCCTGTCTATTGCGGTAAAGCTGCCGCCGAAAAACGCTATCTGCGCTTTCGTACCGCTGTCTTTAAGATTTTCAAGCTGTCCTTCAAGTATGCTTTCAAGCTCCTTTTCAGTGACAGGCTCGCTGTGTCCGCTTATCGTTTTCTGATTGCAGAAGCTGCATATATGCGTACAGCCGTAATGCGGTATAAATACCGAAATGTTAGTTTGTTTCATATCCCATAAGGCTTATAGCCTCTTTTGCGGCGCTCTGCTCCGCTTCCTTCTTGCTCTTACCCTTACCCGTGCCTATTATCTGACCGTTCAGAAGCACATTCGCCGTAAACTGCTTGTTATGCGCCTGTCCGCTTTCGTCACTTATCTCATAGGTAACACGTTCCTCCGGGTTCTGCTGGATTATCTCCTGCAATACCGTCTTGTAATCTCCGAGCAGGAATTTACCCGTGCTCAGCTTGTCAAGCGGCGGTATAAACGGCAGTATGAAATTCCTTGCCGCTTCAAATCCGCCGTCAAGATATATTGCCGCAATAAGCGCCTCAAATGCGTCCGCCAGTATCGAGTGGCGATCTCTGCCGCCCGTATGTTCTTCTCCTTTTCCCAGAAAAATATACTTGCCTAAATCTATTTTTCTTGCAAAGGGATAAAGCGCATTTTCACACACTACGCTTGCTCTTATCTTGGTAAGCTGTCCTTCGGGCAGATTAGTAAGATTTTCAAAAAGATGCTCGGACACAACAATGCTCAGCACGCTGTCGCCTAAAAATTCAAGGCGCTCGTTACTGCGCAGATGTTTTCCGTTTGTGTATGACGAATGAGTAAGAGCCTCTTTTAAAAGCTCGGGATTTTTGAACGTATAGCCTATTATCTGTTCAAGCTCTGTCATTTCTTTTCCTTTCAATAATTCTCACGGGAGGGAAGCCCCTCCCGCAAGCCAAAAATCAACCTTCTGTATTTTCCGACAGCACCTTTTCCATCTCTGCGATAACGTTTCTCTCAACGAAATCCTTGGCCTGTCTTACGGCATTCTTGAATGCAAGAGCGTCACTGCTGCCGTGCGCCTTAAGCACGGGCTTTGCCGTACCTAAAAGCGGAGAACCGCCCGTTTCCCTGTAGTCCATCTGCTTGCTTATTTCCTTGATGCCCTTCATAGTAAACATTGCGCCTATCTTTGTGCCGAGGTTGCGGAAGAATATCTTCTTGAGCGAAGCCTTCATAAACTTGCCCATACCCTCTACTGTTTTAAGGTAGATGTTACCCGTAAAGCCGTCCGTTACAACAACGTCGACCTCGCCTAAAGCCGCATTTCTCGCCTCGACATTGCCCGTGAAATTCAGCGTGCTGTTTTTGAGCAGAGCGTAAGTTTCCTGTTCAAGCTCCCTGCCCTTTTCTTCTTCTGCACCGACATTCAACAGTCCGACCTTGGGGTTGTCAACACCCATTATCTTGTTCATATATACACTGCCCATAACCGCAAACTGCCTTAACATATCCGGACGGCAATCAACGTTTGCACCTCCGTCAAGCAGTATATACATATTATTAAGACCGGGCATTACAGGTGTCAGTGACGGACGCTTTACGCCCTTGATACGCTTTACTATAAGAGTACCGCCCATAACAAGAGCCGCCGTACTGCCTGCGCTTATCATAGCGTCCGCTCTGCCGTCAGCTACCATCTGCATAGCCACGCCCATTGAGCAGTTCTTCTTTTCCTTTAATATCATCTTGGGGTTATCCTCTATCTCGATAACTCCGTCAGCCTGCTCAAATGTGATATGATCCTTTGAAAGCCCCAGTCTTTCAAAGCACTCGTCGAGCTTCTTTGTGTCGCCCGTCAGCACAATGTCAACTCCGTACTCCTTTACAGCGTCAACCGCACCCTTTACTACCTCGTCCGGCGCATTATCTCCGCCGAAAGCGTCTATAGCTATTTTCATAATCCGTTTTCCTTTCGTTAAGGTAAAATCTGTTTCGTTTACTCTTTGATAACACCCTGCTCGCAGAGTGCTTTCTTCAGATCCTCAAGTCCTCTGTCCGCAATCGTCCTGTATCTCAGCTTCTTGTCCTTTATCCTTTCGGGGAGCGGCGGAAGTATTCCCATATTCGCCCCCATCGGCTGAAAGTCCTTGTTCTCTGTGCTTATATGCCTTGCCAGTGCCGCTGTCATGCAGGTTTCTGGCAGTTCGAGCGGCTTTTCGCCGTCAAGCGCCCTTGCAAGATTTATTCCGGCTATAATGCCCGATGCCGCACTTTCGACATATCCCTCAACACCCGTCATCTGACCTGCGAAATATATGTTGTCGCTGTCGATAAGTCTGAAATTCTTATCAAGCAGTCCGGGAGAATTAAGGAATGTGTTCCTGTGCATAACGCCGTATCTTACAAATTCCGCATTCTGAAGCCCAGTTATCATCGAGAATACTCTTTTCTGCTCTCCGAATTTAAGATTCGTCTGGAATCCCACAAGGTTGTAAAGCGTACCCTCATTGTTTTCTTTTCTCAGCTGTACCACCGCATAAGGCCGTCTGTCTGTTCTGGGGTCGATAAGACCCACAGGCTTCATACAGCCGTAGCGGACGCTTTCTATTCCACGCTTTGCAAGCACCTCTACAGGCATACAGCCCTCGTACACTTTAAGATTCTCAAAGCTTTTGAGCTGTACGCTCTCTGCGTTTACAAGCTCATTATAAAAGGTCTCATATTCTTCCTTTGTCATCGGGCAGTTGATATAATCCGCCTCGCCCTTGTCATAACGTGTAGCGAAAAACGCAAGGCTCATATCAATGCTTTCTGCGGTAACTATAGGTGCCGCCGCATCGTAGAAGCTGAGCGGACTTCCACAGCGCTCCTGTATCTTTTCGGCGAATATATCGCTTGTCAGCGGACCTGTCGCAATTACGGTATCGCTTTTGGGAAACTCCGTTATCTCGCCGTTTACGATTTCAATATACGGGTGATTAGTTATCATTTCGGTCACAGCGTCGGAAAACTCCGTGCGGTTTACCGCAAGAGCACCGCCTGCACCGACCTTTGTTTTCTCTGCGGCTTTCATCGTCACAGAGTTCATATAACGCATTTCTTCCTTAAGCATACCGCAGGCACTGGCAGTATCCGCACTTTTCAGCGAATTACTGCACACAAGCTCCGCAAAGCCCTTGTACTTATGGGCAGGCGAATACTTTTCCGGCTTCATCTCGCACAGCCTTACATGAAAGCCTCTGTTTGCAAGCGCCCACGCCGCCTCAACTCCGGCAAGACCTGCGCCTATTACGGTAACAGTCTTTTTATCCAAGTTTATCCTATCCTTATCAGTTTTCGTTCTTCTTATCCTCATCGGCAGGACGCACATATCCGCAGCCGTCCTTTGCGCAGTATACCTGACCCTGCTTGCCGACCTTCTTGAAAAGCGTAGAACCGCACTTGGGACATTTATCCTCAAGCGGCGTATCCCACGTCATAAAGTTGCAGTCCTTGTAGTTCTCGCATCCGAAGAAGGGCTTGCCCTTCTTTGATTTCTTCGCAAGCATCTTGCCGCCGCAGTGCGGGCAAAGTCCGCCTGTTTCGTTTACTATTCTCTTTGTATTCTTGCACTCCGGGAATCCCGAACAGCCGAGGAACTTTCCGTAAGGACCTATCTTTATGACCATAGGCTTACCGCACTTGTCACAGACTATATCGGTAGGCTCATCGGGTATCTTCACCCTCTTGCCCTCCATATCCTTTTCAGCCTTTGTCAGCATCTTGTCAAAGCCTGTGTAGAACTTTCCGAGTACATCCACCCAGTCAGCCTTGCCTGCTTCTATCTTATCAAGGTCGCTTTCCATCTGTGCGGTAAACTTTGCGTCAACTATACGCTCAAAGTGACCTTTCATAAGGTCGGTAATAACTATACCGAGCGAGGTCGGCTTTAACTGCTTTGCCTCACGTTCAACATAGTGCCTGTCAAGTATTGTAGCGATTGTCGGCGCATAGGTAGACGGTCTGCCTATGCCGTTTTCTTCAAGCGCTTTGATAAGGCTCGCCTCTGTATATCTCGGTGGCGGCTGAGTAAAGTGCTGGTTACCCGTAAGTTCTTTTACTTTCAGCTTTTCGCCTACTTCAAGAGCCGGCAGTGCGCCGCCCTCCTCTTCGTCATTATCCTTGCTTTCTTCATACAGCTTTGTAAAGCCGTCAAATTTCACGGTATATCCGTTTGCCTTGAACAGACACTCTCCGCAGGTAATATCTACCGCCTTTGTATCAAGGAGCTGATTTTCCATCTGGCTCGCCATAAAACGCTCCCATATCAGCTTATACAGCTTGTACTGGTCGCCCGAAAGCGCAGACTTTACCTTTTCGGGAGTAAGCGTGATTATTGTCGGACGGATAGCCTCGTGTGCGTCCTGAGCATTGTTCTTCGACTTGAATACTCTGGGCTTTGAGGGCAGATATTCCTTGCCGTATGTCGATTCTATCATCTGTGCCGCAGCCGCTTTTGCCTCATCGGAAATACGCAGGCTGTCTGTTCGCATATAGGTTATAATACCTACTGCGCCCATCTCGGGTATCTCAACGCCCTCGTACAGTTCCTGTGCCGCTTTCATTGTACGTCGTGCGTTGAAAGACAGCTTTCTTGACGCTTCCTGCTGTAAGGTAGATGTGGTGAACGGCGGTGCAGGTGTTTTCTTTCTTGTGCTGTTCTTGATATTGGTGATGATAAACTCGCCGTTTTCAAGCATAGCAAGCACCTTGTCGGTTTCTTCTTTATTGAGTGCCTTGAACTTCTCGCCCTTTACCTCTGTCAGCTTTGCAGGGAATGCACGTCTGCTCGAAGCGGACAACAGCTTTGCGTCTATGCTCCAGTATTCCTGTGCCTCAAAGCTTTCTATCTCCTGCTCTCTGTCAACGATAAGCCTTACCGCAACCGACTGTACACGGCCTGCCGAAAGGCCTCGTCTGACCTTCTTCCATAAGAACGGGCTTAATTTATAGCCTACTATTCGGTCAAGTATACGTCTTGCCTGCTGTGCGTTGATAAGGTCCATATCAAGCGTTCTCGGATGGCTCATGCCCGCCTCAATACCGCTCTTTGTTATCTCGCTGAACGTTACACGCACAGGTGCGTCCGGACTTATCCCAAGGACGTGTGCCAGGTGCCAAGAAATAGCCTCTCCCTCTCTATCAGGGTCGGTCGCAAGATATACTATGTCAGATGCCTTTGCATCTTTCTTAAGTTCTTTTATAAGAGCCGCCTTATCTTTTTTGTTCTCATACTTAGGCTCAAAGTTGTTGTCAACGTCAACTCCAAGCTTCGACTTCGGCAGGTCACGGATATGACCTACAGATGCTACTACGGAATAATCCTTTCCGAGATATTTCTCAATTGTTTTCGCCTTCGCAGGCGACTCAACTATTACCAGATGGGACAAATTTTTCGTCTTCCTTTCCGTGCCGGCAATGTGCCGGTTCAAATTCGCCTTTCAAACTGTTTGCGTATTGCTACTGTTTGTGTACGGCGGGCGGCTCTCGCCGCACCCTTCCGGCAGTGTGCCGGTTCAAATTTGCCTTTCAAACCGCTTGTGCGTTTTCGCACCTCGTCTGACGGCGGGCGGCTCTCGCCGCACCCTTCCGGCAGTGTGCCGGTTCAAATTCGCCTTTCAAACCGCTTGTGCATATCTACACCTCGTCTGACGGCGGGCGGCTTTAGCCGCACCCTTTTAACGTTTTATCTTAGCTTTTTGCTTACATAATGTTTGCTTACATAATGAAGGTGTGCTATCATCTTCCGTTGCACTATCTTTCTCGGCTACCTTGCCAAAGGGAGCTGGATTGCGACAAGCAAAGCCGTTATCCATACCTCTATGTTCAGCGATTATTTCAACGTTAAAATCATTCCCGTTTGACTGTCGCAAGACTGAGGGATCGTTGCTGCAAACCTTATTGTCGCTTCTGCGTTATACAAGCAATTCTCAACAATTAAATTACAGCTTGCAATCTCAACGCTGAATTATAAACCGCAATTATTAACCGTATTTAACGTCAAGCTTACTCTCTGACCTTTGACATTTCCCACGCAATAACCGATGCCGCAACCGATGCGTTAAGGCTCTCCGCACTGCTTATCGGTATAAACAGCGACTTGTCGCACAGCTTTTTCACGGTATCGCTGACCCCGTTGCCCTCGTTGCCGATAACAACAGCGGTCTTTTGTGGCAGCTTTTCCTCTCCCAGCTTTACTGACCTGTCCGAAAGCTCCGCCGAATACACGGTAAATCCGCCATTTTGCAAAAGCGTTATCGCTTCTTCGGTGTCACAGCAGTATATCGGCAGTCTGAACAGCGAGCCCATCGCACTTCTTACCGTTTTGGGAGCAAACACATCCGCACAATCTCCTGCAAGTATCACCCCGTCAATCGAAAATGCGTCACACGAACGTATTATCGTGCCAATATTACCCATATCTTGTAAATTTTCCAATATTATAAACTGTCTGCTACTATCTATTGTACTTAAATTCAGAATTTTGTCAAGATGTCTTACCGTAATAAATATTCCCTGCGGCGATTTTGTGTCGGAAATGCTGTCCGCCACCTCCTCGCTTATTTGTACCATCTTACAGCTTTCCCTCAGCAGACTTATACATTCGGGATATTTCTCGGCGGCGGCGGCAGTATAATATGCGTTTTCGCCTAACGCACATCCGCTTTTGACCGCTTCAACCGCCAGCTTCGCCCCCTCGCACACGAAATACCCCGTCTGCCTGCGATACTTCCTCTGCTCCGTCAGCTTGCGGTATTCCTTTATATATGTGTTTTGTTTAGATGTAATTTCCATATTTCTCCTTAACACTCAGTTTCTTGACTTTTGCGTGTCCTTATGCTAAAATTTCATTATCCGTAACGGACAAGAAAGGATTTTTTTCATGATATTTTCCGAGCTAAGCCTTATTGAAAAGGAAACAGGACTTAAATACGATCCCGAAACCGCCACGCTCAGCGGTGTAAAGAACGGCGTACCCGTTGTCGTTTTTGACAACGATAAAAAGCACAGATTTGATATAGTATGCGGTGCAGTCATCACCGAGCGCCAGTTCGGCAGAATATACATTATGGCTGAACGCTTTCCCAAGAAAACTATGCTCGGCATCGAAAATGTCGACGGCTGCGTAAACATTTACTGCAAGGGATATAATCTTATGCAGGAAAATCTGCCGTTGCTCATTGAATTTTTGGAAAAACTCACAGCCTATTTAAAAAGCGAAATGCGTAAAACCACTTCCATACAGGTGGCAAAAGTGCTTGAGCTTGAGGATTACACAATTCTCACAAAGCATATACGCTCAGACGGAACTGTCCGCCCTCCGTATAATATAAGGGGTACTGTCAAAGGTATCTTAGGCGGTCTGCTCGGACTTCTGATCGGCTGTGCCATATTCGTTGTGTTTATTATGATGTCCGATCTTGTCGGCTGGCTGGGCGGTATAATCATGTCCGCCGCGGTTATTTCGCTCTACACCGTTTTCTCAAAGAAGCTAAAGACGGTCGACTGCATTATGACAGCCATTCTCACCTTTGCGGGCTGGGCATTATCAAACGGCTTTGCATACCTGTTCCAGATATTCTTAAAGGAACAGGAGGCAGGAAACACGGTAAACATAAACGGCATTCTTGCCGATCTTGCGAACTACTCAATGAAGTACACCGAGATTGCAGGCAACCTTATGAACCGCCTTATAATAACATTCATTTTCGTGGTCGCAGGCGCAATAGGCAGTTATATTTTCTATTACAAGCATCACACAAAGGATATGTACTGATAACGGTTATTATGTGCCTAAGCACAGCCGCATTCCTTCCCCGCTATATAAAAAATCACACGCCCATTTATTATGGGCGTGTTGTTTTCTCTTAAAGAGCAGCCTTAGCCTTCTCAACAAGTGCAGTAAAACCTGCAGGATCGTTGATAGCGATTTCTGACAGCATCTTTCTGTTAAGACCGATATTAGCCTTCTTTAAGCCGTTGATGAATGTAGAATAGTTTGTACCGTTCATCTTGCAAGCGGCATTGATTCTTGCGATCCAGAGCTTTCTGAAATCTCTCTTCTTTAAACGTCTGCTGATGTAAGCGTACTGACCTGACTTCCAGACAGCTTCCTTAGCAGTCTTGAAAAGTCTGCTCTTGCCGCCCCAGTAGCCCTTTGCCAGCTTTAATGTTTTATTTCTTCTCTTACGAGTTGCTAATGCACCTTTAATACGAGCCATCGTTAAATTCCTCCTATAGTGAATATTGCGCCGAAACGGTCGCAGTTAGTTTTTATTTGTAAGGTATGAGCTTCTTAACTTCTGCAACGTTCGTCTTGTCGCAGTATCCTGCAGCACGGTTGATACGCTTTCTCTTTGTAGCCTTCTGTGTCAGTCTGTGACGACGGTTCGTCTTCTGGTACTTGACCTTACCGTTCTTGGAGATGTTAAAACGCTTTTTAGCACCGCTGTGGGTTTTGATCTTGATCTTCTTTGCCATGAGTGGAATCCTCCTTATTTAGTTTCCGCCGTTTTATCGGCGTCCTTCTTTGCTTTCTTACCGCCTGCCGCAGCCTTGGGAGCTACAACTGCCATATAGTTCTTGCCCTCCAGCTTTGCAGGCTTTTCACAAGCACCGTACTCCGAAACAGCCTCAAGAACTCTCTGCATAAGCTCCTCACCAAGATTTGCGTGTGAAAGCTCTCTTGCTCGTCTGTAACGAACCTTGATACGAACCTTGTCGCCGTTTTTAAGGAACTTTATAGCCTGATTAGCCTTTGTGTTAAAGTCGTTGGTGTCGATGTTCAGCGACATCTGTATCTCTTTAAGCTCAGCTTGTTTCTGGTTCTTTTTAGATTCCTTTTCCTTCTTTGACTGCTCAAAACGGAACTTGCCATAATTCATTATACGACATACCGGAGGAGTAGCTGAAGGAGCGATAAGCACGAGGTCTAAGTCAGCCTCAATCGCCATATCAAGAGCCTGCGCCGAAGACATAATGCCGAGCTGCTCATTGTCAGCTCCGATCACACGGACCTCTTTTTCATTTATCTCTTCGTTGATGAGTTGTTCTTTTGTGCTGATTGTAAAGCACCGCCTTTCTGAAAACAAATCGTTTTATGCAAAACAAAAAGCGTGATAAACTGCAATGCAGATTCTCTCACGCTGTACAAATATTACAGACAGATTTATAACGCCGTACAGCGCCATAAATCGTCGGAAATTTCTGTAATTACCTCATTGAACAACCTTTCGGCGTAAATGGGTGAGAGTGCTTCTCTGCTTTTGTTTCACAATTTAATTTACCTGATGATTATACTACATTTATCCGCCGTTGTCAATAGGGAAAGTGAAAAATTTTCTGAATTTTGCTTTTTCTTTATACGCTGTTGATTTTTACTTAAAATTATGCTACAATAATTACAGCAAATAAGGAGGTGCATTTTATGCCGAATATCAAACCTGTTTCCGATTTACGCAATTACAATGCGGTTCTGAACGATATTTCCGAAGGTGAACCCGTATTTCTCACCAAAAACGGCAGAGGTCGTTATGTAATACTGGACATTGACGATTATGAAAAGCAACGTGCCACATTGAAATTGCTATCCGAACTTAACAAAGCTGAAAAATCAGCTGAAACAAAAGGTTGGCTGTCGGAGGCTGAAGCCGACAAAGCCTTCGGAGATATAATATGAAATTACTGCTTTCTCCGCTTGCCGCAGACGACCTGCATAGTATTCACAGTTATATTTCCGAAGAACTCGACAATCCAAGCGCCGCAGGCAGACTCATAAAAGATATAGTCAAAGCTTACAAGCAGTTAAAAGATACGCCTTTAATCGGCTCTTTGCTTGATGCAAAGATCAATATAAAAACAGACTTCAGATATCTTGTCTGCCGTGGTTATATGATATTCTATAAAGTTGACGGTAATGCGGTCTACATATACCGCATTATAAACGGCAGACGTGATTATTGCCGTATACTGTTCAGATAGCTCAGACAGTTCAGACAGCTACACCCAATGCCCCTGATTTATCGGGGGCATTTCAGCTTGTAGAAAAAAGTTTGTTTTTATAAAAATAGAGCAAATTCTCTATCCCTATAAGAACGCTTTGTGGGCTTTGCGTCACTGTCTCGTCAGCCATCAGTGTCGATGCACAGATGCAACATCACCGTAACCGCCTCAGTACATAAAACAAAAAACAACCGAAGGACACCATCAACAGTGCCTTCGGTCGTTTTCCTATACACAGCTTACGCTCTTATTGCCGTCCGCCGTTTTTTATCTCACGCAAGCCTTATCACGCCCCACTTGCCGTTCTCCTTAGCCCACGCCTTACCGTCATATACCGAAGTAATATCTTCAAACCGACACTTCAGCACTTCTTTTCCGTTGATGTCAATAAGCCCCCATTTACCGCCTTTGCACACAGGAAGATAGCCGTTCAGATAGTACATTCCCTGATTGCTGTCGGGCTTGTCGTAAACACCTTTCGAATAACATTTTCCGTCATCATCAAAGATATATATTTTGTTACCTTTATAGAATACCAGCCTGTTATCAGCCGGAGGTGTAATTACCAGACCACAGTTATGTTTTGTGAAATCCGATAAACAGCCGTCATATTCGCACGGAACTAAAAATGTGTTTCCCCGATATAATCCAACCTTAACTTTTTCCTCTATATGTTTTTGGTCATTTATATACGCAGAATATATGACTGTAGCATTTTTAACCTCATAGTCATTATCACGTATTCCGCCGTAGTCATAGCGAAAAACAACGCCGGTACTCAAATCATACACAAGTTCAGGAAAAATGCCCCAGTCATGCATATACATATCATGAACTTCCATTAGTTTTCCGTTATCATCAAGACTGTAGCATTTATCATCGTTTGCGTTTCTGAACGCTATCAGACCATATGGGTTTGTTATATAATCAAAACCTTGATTAACAATTTTTTTGCCCGAAGAATCAACTGCATATTTTTTCCCGTTTGTCGTCACAACAAATATACCATTAATTCTGCCGCCGGGTTCATACATATAGCTGCTGTACGGATCATCAGGTGTCGGAGTTACTTTTGCTATCTTATATGTATAGCCATACGGAATTGATATTTCATCCTCACCTTTTATAGAGTCGGGATTTACTTGGCAATCCATCAGTATCTCCACCTCATCATACACATAACTCGGCTTTATCACCCAGGAATACTCCGAAGTCTGCGACTGTGCCGGCTTCTGCTCTGTCGGCTTCTTTGACGACTGGCTTGTCGGTGCGGCCGTGACCGTCACCTTGCTGTCCGACAGAAAATCGTTATGTATAAAAGTACCGTCCTTCAGCTTTGCGTATCCCGTATCGGTCACAGCTACCACCGTAACCTTGTCGTTGACGTTATACAGCTTTACCGTTTTTGCTCCGAGAACGGCTTTTTCCCTGCTGTAACAGCCCACAGTAACATACTTTGTACCGTCAGCCTTTGTTTCTTTCCATTCCGATTTTACAGCGTTATCCTTCTTTGTTGTAACGGCTGTTGTTTCCGCTTTATTTGTGCTTGTAACGGCAGGCTTGCTTTCAGAAGATGTCTGCTCCTGCGTTTCCTTGCTTTCACTGCTGTTTGTTGTATCGGAAGTTACCGGAGCGGGAAGCGATGCGGATACATCGTCCGCCTTCTCACCCGAGCCATTATACGAAACGCTTCCCTCCGACGAACAACCGCTCACAGCGATTGCCGACAGAATCACCGCCGACATTACAGCCATTCTCACTCTCTTACCATTCATTGATTTTCTCCTTTTCTCTATATTTGCATTTGCGAAAGCCGTAACTGCCGTTTCCGGCATCACAGCTTGCCCACAAACAAAATCCTTATATCAATAATAACACTTCTGTTTTCCCCGATTCAACAGCCGGGCAAAATCAGCGCTCATAACGACAAAAAAGGCACAGCCCACCCTCGTGGGTCATGCCCTGATTGTAATATTTTTCCGGTAAGACCTGCAATTCAGATTAAATCGTGCAAACCGACAAAAACCGAACCGCCAACAGCTTACTTAAGCTTACTTATCCGTAGCCGCCTTTATAGCCGTATACTCGCTGAACTCAGTCATACTTCCCGTCTTTCTGAATGATTTTATTCTGAAAGAATAAGCCGTTCCCTTTGCAAGCCCCTTCACAGTAAACGTAAGCGTGGTGTTATTCTTTGTAGTAGCAATTGCCGTCCACTTACCACCCTTGTACTGCTCGATAACGTAGCCCGTAGCCTTGTCATTCTTGCTCCAGTCGAGCTTCACCGCCGACTGTGAAACCGCACTGCCCTTGAACGTAGCCACATTCGGTATCCTCGTCTTGCCTGCTATTCTCACATAATCGCTGTAAACGTTTGAAGCACCGGCAGTCTTATACGCCCTTATTCTGAACGAATAGGTGGTATCATTCTTAAGTCCCTTAACAGTAAACTTAAGCGTGGTATTATTCTTCGTGGTAGCAATTACCGTCCACTTACCGCCCTTGTACTGCTCGATAGCGTAGCCTGTTGCCTTGTCATTCTTAGCCCACTCAAGAGTTATCCACGAGCCTGTTACCGATGTGACCTTGAAATCGGACACACCGTCAAGAAGCGTAGCCGCCTTTATAGCCGTATACTCACTGAAATCGGTTGTACTTCCCGTCTTTCTGAATGATTTTATTCTGAAAGAATAAGCCGTACCCTCTGCAAGCCCCTTCACAGTAAACGTAAGCGTGGTGTTATTCTTTGTGGTGGCAATTGTCGTCCACTTACCGCCCTTATACTGCTCGATAACATAGCCTGTAGCCTTGTCATTCTTGCTCCAGTCAAGCTTTACCGCACTTGCAGAAACCGCACTGCCTTTGAACGAGGCAACATTCGCTATCCTTGTCTTGCCTGCGATTCTCACATAGTCGCTGTATATCTCCGATTCGCCCGAAATAGCATAAGCTTTGATTCTGAAGGTATATGTCGTGTCCGCCGCAAGTCTGTTTACAGTATATGTAACCGCTGCGTTATTGCTCGTCTTTGCAACCTGCGTCCACTTACCGCCCTTGTACTGCTCAATGATATATCCCTTTGCACTTGCGTTCTTATCCCACGCAAGAGTAAGCGAGTTTGTACCCTGCGTCTTTACCTTCACTCCGGTTAATTCTGTCGGCTTTAATGCAGGCGTATAATTATCTTTGTAGCTGTAACCGCACTTTGTACAGGTATGAAGAGTGTAGCCTTCATTATCGTATGTCGGACTCACAACTTCTTCCAAAAATTCATGTGCGCATTCTATATCAAAGTATACATAATCGCTGCTATTGTGTACCCAATCTCTCCAGTCAGAAGTATACTGATGGAACATATTGCTGTTGTATGAATCTAATACAGCTCTATATTGCCCTTTTCCGAATGTTGCTTGAAAACCGCTGTTAACATATGTCTGCCTGCAAACAGTCTTGTATTCATCGCCTGATAAAACCTCAACAGTTAAATTATAATGCGTTGTTTTATCGGTAGGATCCCATGTAAACGATACGTTATCAGATTCTTTAAAACCATTTGATGAAATATTTAAACATGGTTTACTCGGTAAATTTTCATTATAGCATATATCGCATTTTTCGTATATTGCTAAATTACCGCCGGTAAACTCCTTATATCCGCATCTCTGACACAAATGCGCATACTTATGCGGATGCACCGCCTCAAAATATGTACTTCCGTAATTGTGTCCTAAAGCCGATGTCGAACGGCTCTCTGTCGCTCCGCAGGAGCATTTGCGTTCTTCCGTTCCTCCGCTCGTGCAGGTCGCCGAAGTCTTTGTATACCACGAACCGTATGAGTGAGAGCCGGTTGTAGTAAATGATTGTTCAGGGCTCCAGTATTCCTTACCTTCTATTACAGCATAAAACTTATAATAATATTTCGTGCCGTGTCTTAATGTAATTTTGACCTCACTGTTCATATCGTATGATATGTACATATAGTCATAACCCGTCCATGTGCTTGCAGTATTATGGAACTCCGACCAGCCGTTATCATATGTGCCGTCTTCTCTTCTAATACGTATTCCCGCTTTTGTCAGTTTGTAATTTGACGGTTTATATACATCAGTTACAACAAAAGCATTTGTATCGCTAACCGTATTTGATTTTTTTGAAGATATTCCGAGTAGTTTTACATTATCGGTTGAGGGTGTTGAACCACTGTTTGCATTTGCCAAATACACTTTACTCATAGATTTTACATGATTGTAAAAATCGGTATATGTTGTATATGTAAAACGAGGCTTATCGCCGGAATTACCAAAATAGTCTAAATAATAAAAGCCATTACTGTCACTCGAAACGTACACTATTGAATGCTGATATGTTCCCCCTTCCATTCTTATATGTTCACCTGCTTGTGCATTTTTGGTAATAAAATCTCTTATTGCGGTCACACTATTTTTGTTTATATAAATTTTCGAGCCTTCTTTGCCGTATATTACTGTTGTAACATATCTTGCATACCACAAACAGCCAACTGCCTTGGTGAAACTGACCTTATTTCCGTAAACAGTTTCTTCCGGAAAAGATCCTTGACACGTCGGATATTTTGCATTAGTGTATTTATCTAATATTGCGTTATTGCCATAAACTGCATACTTCGAATCAAATATCATAAATCTAATAATATCACTTACTGATTTTCCCGATTGATTACATTTAGATACATTTGCCTGATTTGAAATAGCATTTATTGCGCTATTAATTCTTGAATCGCTTTTGTTGTTAATGAAAGTTCGTTTCCAATCTGACGCACTCGCCGTCAAACTCGTACTCTCCCTCACCGCCGGCAAATTATCCCCCAGCGGTGTTGCAACGGCTGTCAGCATCATAACCGCCGACAGTACTGCCGCACCCAGTCTTTTTACACTTTTAATCATAATTTTCCTCCTTAAGCGACTGTATACAGTTGTAAAATAACCGCAATCTTCTTATTTGATAATACCTTATATTTTTCCCTCTTTCAACCTGTCAGGCAAAATCAACTTTCATAACGACAAAAAAAGCACACAAATTCCGATTACTATACATTGTAACAGATAATATAAAAAAGGCACAGTCTGCCCTCGCAAACTATGCCTTCATTACCGTAATTGATTTTTCGCAGAGATTTTGTGCATCGCTCACAGGAGCGCTTTCCAAAAGCCCTCCTATACATAAATTGTAATTCATCGCCTTGCACATATTTTTCTCCGCAAATATTCATTATAAATGTTTTTATTGATTCTATTTGAGTATAACACTGTGAACATTATCTGTCAAGCATTGACCATTAATTATCTGATTATTCGTTTATATCTTAAAAAAAATCACCGCCGGAGCCTCCCCCGACGGCGAAAAAATATAGTTTAAAACTTACTCAACCGTTTTAACCTTAACGCTTGCATACTCGCTGAACTCGGTCGTACTTCCCGTCTTTCTGAACGATTTTATTCTGAAAGAATAAGTAGTACCCTTTGCAAGCCCCTTCACAGTAAACGTAAGCGTGGTGTTGTTCTTTGTGGTAGCAATTGCCGTCCACTTTCCGCCCTTGTACTGCTCGATAACGTAGCCCGTAGCCTTGTCATTCTTGCTCCAGTCGAGCTTCACCGCCGACTGTGAAACCGCACTGCCCTTGAACGTAGCCACATTCGGTATCCTCGTCTTGCCTGCTATTCTCACATAATCGCTGTAAACGTTTGAAGCACCGGCAGTCTTATACGCCCTTATTCTGAACGAATAGGTGGTATCATTCTTAAGTCCCTTAACAGTAAACTTAAGCGTGGTATTATTCTTCGTGGTAGCAATTACCGTCCACTTACCGCCCTTGTACTGCTCGATAGCGTAGCCTGTTGCCTTGTCATTCTTAGCCCACTCAAGAGTTATCCACGAGCCTGTTACCGATGTGACCTTGAAATCGGACACACCGTCAAGAAGCGTAGCCGCCTTTATAGCCGTATACTCACTGAAATCGGTCGTACTTCCCGTCTTTCTGAATGATTTTATTCTGAAAGAATAAGTAGTACCCTCTGCAAGCCCCTTCACAGTAAACGTAAGCGTGGTGTTGTTCTTTGTGGTAGCAATTGCAGTCCACTTTCCGCCCCTGTACTGCTCGATAACATAGCCTGTAGCCTTGTCATTCTTGCTCCAGTCAAGCTTTACCGCACTTGCAGAAACCGCACTGCCTTTGAACGAGGCAACATTCGCTATCCTTGTCTTGCCTGCGATTCTCACATAGTCGCTGTATATCTCCGATTCGCCCGAAATAGCATAAGCTTTGATTCTGAAGGTATATGTCGTGTCCGCCGCAAGTCTGTTTACAGTATATGTAACCGCTGTGTTACTGCTCGTCTTTGCAACCTGCGTCCACTTACCGCCCTTGTACTGCTCAATAATATATCCCTTTGCACTTGCGTTCTTATCCCACGCAAGAGTCAGCGAGGCAGTTCCCTGCGTCTTTACCTTCACTCCGGTTAATTCTGTCGGCTTTAACGCAGGCGTATAATTATCCTTATAGCTGTAACCGCACTTTGTGCAGGTATGAAGAGTGTAGCCTTGAGCCGTTTCTGTGGGTTTAACTACCGTGCTTGTAAAACTGTGAATGTGCTTTGCAGAGCTTGTTCCCGGTTCTTCGGTCATATCATAAACAAAGTATTTATCGGGAACAGCATCAGTATTTCTGTCTACCTTAAGTGCTTTGACCTCATCCGGTGTCAGCGTCACCATATCAAGATACTTTTTATCCAACTGACCTTTTTCGACAAACTCTTTTATTTTGTCATAATATGCGTATCCGTTTTCAAACGAGCCATAGCTTGCCGTCCATATATTATCATTGGAAGAATAATTGAATAAAACATTATTCTTTTTAATTTCAACAGAAGTGACCGTGCTATATGACACATATTTTCCTGTATCATAGTCGTATTTGTACTCGGTCTTGTATTTTACAAGAGGCAGATCCGTCTTTATGAAAATACTGCTTGTAGGATGATTCTCGAATTTTTCTCCCGGAACAAAATTCTCATATGCATCAACATATCTGCCGTCTACCCATACATCTGAAGCATATCCGAGATCTCCGCCCCAGTATATTTCACCGCCGGCATTTCCGGCATTTTGGGTGCTGAAATAGTCTCCGTCGCCGTCCTTATAAAGATAGCTGTATCCGATGCCCGAGCCTCCGAATATGCCGGTGATTGTTATCAGTCGCACCCATGAGCCTTCCCCTACAGTATCATAAATACTCTTCCATGTAAGTGCATCCTCACGGGGTACATCGTCCTCCATCTTTATCGAGGCATAATATTTCAGCAGTTCCCTTAAGTTGTCCGTTGTCAGCTTGGCAGAGCTGTTTGTGAATGTAAAATACTGCTTTATCTTATCGTTGCTTATACCCTGTCCCTCGCCGGTTCCTGCGCCTCCGTAAGAACGTGTTTCTCCGTTATACGTTACGTCTACAAGATAATGATAGTCTTTGTTCCACGACACCTCAGCCGTGCTGTCAAGCCTTTTTGCTACCGTTGACATTACACTCGGAAAGCCAAGTGAATCATAGCGGTAAGGATAGGCTGTCGATGCAAAAAGCGGTTTACTGTTTTTGCGCTTATACGGAGATTGAATATAGAAAAGCTGATCCTTGTGCGGAGAAGTGGACATTCCCCAGTAATCACCGACTTTGTACAATTCGCCCCGTATATATGATCCGCTGTAAAGGCATATCGAAGAAAAACCGCTCTCTACCGCATCCATATTATCGAAAAAATCCGATTTCGTCGCATATGTGTCAATAAGATAATCGACATCGTCTTTTAATGTCGGAAGTCTTAGCTTAACACCGGTATCTTCCCATGTCGAAGAATAGTAGGTACTTACGTTACTCTGAAGTTCGACCTCTCCGCCATCAGTGTATGACCCTCTGAAGATATATCCCCCGTCAACTCGGCCTGTCTGAATGTTCTCATACTTTATATCTTCATACAAATACAGGCAGTCATTCCAAGAATCACGGTTCGGACTGATATTTCCGTTATCGCCGTAGATTGACGATTTATCAATAAATCTGAACGAGCAGGGATCGGGATTATCCGTCTTTACAAAGAAATATTCGTTGAACGGCTCAAGGAGCGGAGTGACCGTATAACTGTAATCGGTGACGCTCTTTTGGGCAGATGCGCTATTCACTTTTTCTGCGCCGGCAACAACAGCGACCCCTCCGCTTGTTAACGGAAGATTATCGCAAAGCGGAGAGCAAACGGCTGTAGCAAGCATTATAGCCGCCGTAATACCCGAAGCGGTTTTTCTGATTCTCATACTATCTCCTCCTGAAATTTTGCAATATATAAACAGGCACAGCCCCTCGCAAAAGAGCTGTGCCAAAATATCAATTATTTCTTATTCGCCGGTTGATATTTGTCTGAACATCTCTCACGAACACTGTAAATTAAGCTGTAATAATTTATCTTAAGTATATCATTGATAAAGTCGATTGTCAAGCCATCGGCTCACTGTTTATGCATCATTATGCCCCCTTATCGCCATCACTGCTTACCGCTTTCCCCTATATATTCTCTTTTCCATCTACATATTATGCAACAACAAAAGACACGGCAGCTTACGCAGGCCGTGCCTTTATTTCTTAACCGATTGGTTTTGCCGTCTTTCGACCTCACTTCCCGCCGAACACAAAAACCGCCAATATGATAATTGCAAGCGAACCGATACATATTATCCAGTTTCTGTTATATGTCCGGTTCATCTTCTTTTCGTGTTCCATACGCTCCAGACGCTTTTTCAGCTTGTAATCGGGTTCACGTTTCATACTTTACTCCTTTCGTTTCACGCTTATGAGCCAAGTTCCTTTTCCTCTTGATTGCCATCTCGATCCACGCCTCGTTTTCCTGCTCTATAACGGTTTTCCCGCCTTGCTTTGCCGCCTCTCTTACGACTATCTGCAAATCGAAATGGTACTAATTTTCGCTTATTTTGCTCTGACAATTTCCGTAGTATTAAAACGCATCCGCTGAGCAGATTACTCCTTCCGCCTTTAAATTCCACAGCTTCTGCAAAATATACCTGTCAATCGGGGCGTGAAGCCGTTCCTCTTTTATGTCATTCGGCAAAGCCCCAAGCAGCCATAAATATTTTAGCACCATATTGAGCCATTTCTGCGCATTTCCGTATGTAATGATGCTTTTATTGCTGTTCACTTTATTATAGCAGTCTTTTATTTTTCAGACTGTCGATAAACCTCTTGATTATATAAAAATGGGGTCGCAGGGGCGTAGCCCCCGACAGGGTCTAGGGGCGGTAGCCCCAGTAATATAGCCCCTTTCCCAGGGAAAGGGGTTTTCGGCAAGGATGCCGAAATAAGGACACACCAAGCTTTGCACGAAGCAAAGCCATCAGAGTGTCCTAAAGGGGATAGGGATTGAGAACAAGCACTTTTTTTGAAAAAACATACTTTTTCTACAAACTGTAATTTTTATGGCAATCTTTATTTTGCCGCAAGTCTTTCCGCACCATTTGTAAAAACTTTCCTTGTACCGAGCAATTGACTTTTACACTGTTAATTTCTTCGTTGCCGATTTCGACACTTTAATATAATCAGTATATTGTTTTCTATCAAATCTATTGCTTATCAAAGTGTTATTCTCTGTATCATATTTGTATTATCGTGTATCTAATCATCGAATAATCACTATGATTATCAAGACAGACTTTTTCTGTAAAATATGCAAACACAAAAAGTCTCTTAATGCCTTGCTCTGCTTGTCGAACTGTTCGTTACTCCTAAGCTTCCTCAAATTTCCATATAATTACATTCAGACTTCAACATTTTTTGCTTACAGTTTATTACTTTTATTATAATATTTAGATAAAATCAGCGTTATAATTCATCGAAATTCATCACTTGTCGCTCAAGGTGTGATTTCTCACATTTTCCTGATTATATCTATGATCTGCGTCATCGGATCCTCGTTGTTTGATCCTATGATTACATCAGCTGATGATTTTACCTCATCGTGCGCATTACTTACAGCAACTCCCAGATCGGCACTGCGTACCATTTCAGCGTCATTCGGATAGTCTCCTGCCGCCACCGTGAACCTGTCCTCGCTTCCCGTCACCCTCAGAAGCTGCTTATATCCATAAGACTTGCTCACGCCCTCGGGCAGAAGCTCGTAGAAGAACGGCGCAGACAGTACCCTGTTCGTCCCCTCGGCACAATGCTCATCTATGAACCTCGCAAGCTCAGGCATCTTGTCCTCAGGGTAGGCGAACAGCACCTTAAGCCAGCCCTCATGCGGAATATCATCAAGCCTGCATACATCTCCGTGTACGTTCTCCAGTGCCATATGAGCCCTCTCAACATCGTTCAGTGCCGGCACATATACCGTGTGCTTGTGAAGCACCTCTATGCCTACATCGGGGAACCTGTCCATAACCAGTTTTATGTAATCTCTGGCTTTCTGCGTAACCTCGCTCTGCCACAGGAATTCGTCCTTGTCAAAGTCATACACAGCCGACCCGTTGAAGATGACCGCAGGTATCCTCAGCTTCAGCTTTTCCGCAACCGGCCGTGCCATTGAATAGCCTCTGCCGGTAGCTATCGTGAACATTCCGCCCTTGTCGCAGAATTCGTTTATCGATTCCATATCCCTTGGAGAAATCTCTTTCTTATCGTCAAGGAGCGTGCCGTCAAGATCGCTCATTATTATCACATTTTTGAAGTCCATAGTTTCTTTCCTTTGTTCAAGCCGTTTATATCTCTGTCTTCTGCGTTTCAAGGTTTGCGAGCAGCTTTTTAAAGTAGTCGGGCAGCTCGCTGTCAAATTCCATATACCGCCCGTCAGGGTGGATAAATCCTATCTTTTTTGCGTGCAGGCACTGACCGCATAGCCACTTCGGACTGCCGTTTCCGTACACCTCGTCACCCGTCACCGGATGTCCGATATATGCCATGTGCACCCTTATCTGATGCGTCCTTCCCGTTTCAAGACGCAGCCTTACAAGCGTATTGTTCCTGTAAGTCTGCTCGACAAAATAGTGGGTTACCGCCTCTCTTGAATTCTCGGTCGAAACGCACATCTTCTTGCGGTCGGTCTTGTGTCTGCCTATCGGCGCATCGACCGTCCCGTCCTCTTTTATAACGCCCTGAACGACCGCCATATATTCCCTTGTAAAGCTGTGTACCTTTATCTGTTCGGCAAGTATATTGTGTGCGGTATCGTTCTTTGCTACGATAAGAAGTCCGCTCGTATCCCTGTCTATCCTGTGGACGATACCGGGTCTTATAACCCCGTTTATCCCCGACAGGCTGTCGCCGCAGTGGTACATAAGCGCATTTACAAGCGTTCCGCTGTAGTGACCCGGCGCAGGATGCACCACCATTCCTTTAGGCTTGTTCACTACCAGCAGGTCGCTGTCCTCGTAGACTATATCGAGCGGTATGTTTTCGGGCAGAATATCCGCAGGCTGAGCCTCCGGCACATCAAGCGTCACTGTATCTCCCGTTTTGAGTTTCTGATTTTTGGCGGCAATTTTCCCGTTTACAAGACAGCAGCCCTGCTCAATAAGAGCGGCGGCTGCTGATCTGGTTATTCCCGTATCCTGCAATGCAAGAAACTTGTCTGTTCTTTCGCCGCCTGTTTTACAGGTAAATTCGTAATGCAACGTTACCCTCCATAGCGGTGTTATTTATCTTCGTTTGTTGATTTCTCTATTTCCCCGGCTGCTGTACTTTTCTTTGCCGAGCGTTTGTTCTTCTGCTCTTTTATCTCGTCTGCAACAACAAAAAGCAGTAATCCAAGCGCTCCGAGAACGGCGCATATATCCGCAACATTGAACACGGCGAAGTTGATTATCCTTACATCGATAAAATCAACTACCTCGCCTCTTATCACTCTGTCGATAAGGTTACCGATACCGCCTGCCACTATAAGCGACATGGACCATATATACTTCGGCTTCTTCACTCTTTTTGAAAGCATCAGATACAGCATAACAACGATAACCACAGCCGTAAACAGTATGAGAAACAGCTGTTTTCCCTCAAGGATACTGAAAGCGGCTCCGGGATTTCTCTCGTAGGTGATATTCAGTACATTTGTATCTCCGAATGATATTATCGGTATCGACTGGTGAAGCTGCATATTACTGTCAATCAGTATCTTTGTCAGCTGGTCAAGCCCGATAAGTCCTGCGGCTGCCGCAAGAGCGATATATAGCATTAATTCGATTCCTTTCGTTGTCCGGTATTTTTCTGACGTTATTTCAGTTATTATAATTACTTGTTCTTTCCGAACTCAAGCTCGGATGTGGGAGCGTTCTTTTCTTCCTTCTCGTTTTTAAGGCTGAAAAGCACAGATTCACCCGTTACCTTTTCTTCCGCCTTCTTTTCGGGAGCGGGAGCAGGCTTTGCTTCGGGAGCGGGCTTTACCGGAGCAGGTGCAGGCTTTGCTTCGGACGCAGGCTTTGCCGGAGCAGGTGCAGGTGCAGGCTTCTTTGCAAATGCGCTGTCCTCAGGCTTTCTCGCCTCAACTTCCTTAACGGTATTTATCACGAACTCATTCTCACAAGCCTTGGGCATAGCCTTAATATTCTCGATATGTGCGCTGTATGCGGCAAGAATCTTGTTTGTATAGTCCTGCACTTCTTTTCTTGTTCTCTGGAGAACTATCTGTTCTCTCTCGGTCTGCTGCATCATAATTGTGTGAATCTCGGCAGCCTTTGCGTTGGCATCGTCAACGGTCTGCTTTGCTTTTGCATTTGCTTCGGCAAGATTCTTCTCACCGAGCTCCTTCTTCTTTGCAGCAAGAGCGTCCGCATCCTTGATAGTCTTTTCAGCCTTTTCCTGAGCGTCTTTTCTTATCTTTTCGGCATCTTCCTTAGCCTCGTTCACTACAGCTATACCCTGCTTTTTCGCAATGAGCAGAGCATCTCTCAGAGCGTCTTCATCCTTACGGTACTCTCTTATTTTTTCTGCAAGAACCTCCAGCTTCTTTTCAAGCTCCTCGTTTTCATTCTGCAGCTTCTTATATTCGATAGATACGTCCTTTAAGAAAGTATCTACCTCGGCGGCATCGTAACCGCCACGCTTAACCGTATCAAATTCTTTGGATACTATATCTTTAGCATTCACGGGAAAGTCCTCCTAAATGTACTCTAAATATATTTTTTAACCGTAATATGTATATTACCTTTTCTGCCTGTTTCACCGATACACTGCAATATGAACTTGCCTTTTCCTCTGACGGAAAACACATCGCCCTCGCTTAGCTGCTTTGACACATCGGTACATACCGTGCCGTTCAACGTCACAAGCTGTGGCGTAATATATTTTTCCACAGCACCTGTTCTTGACGTACAGGCGACGCATCTGACAATATTGTCAAGGCGCATTGACGCTACCGAAAACCGCAGCTCCTCATATTTTCTTGCGGGCAAAGTAAAACCTGCGGTAATGCCAATATCCACCTGCACTCCGACCCTGCCTATTTTCGTTATACTGTCAGAAATAAGCGGCGCTACCTTTTCGTAGACAAACACTGCCGCCTTCCCGTCGGTAACAAAAATATCCCCGACAGTGTCACGCTCAATACCGAGTGCCATAAGCGAACCCAGCACATCTCTGTGTGTCACACTGTCCTCTTTTCTGAAGGTGAACGTCACCGCTTTTATCGGGAACTGTTCAGCCGTGTTTTCATCGGACACAACGGCATAGGTTGCATCGGAAATCGCACTGCCATCAAAATAATATGACGGGAAAAGTCCAAGACAGCATCTGAGCGGATCTGCATTTCCTGCGCCTGCACAAAGCAATGCCGTAAGCCCTTTCGGGATACCGACAGCTCTTATCTGTGCAAGCTCGCTTTCGGACAGAAAACGGGTAAAATACGGGCGGGATCTGTCAAGGCAGTCCCTCGCCGCATTTTGTATATCTTTGACAAGTTCACGGTCTGCCATATCAGTCCAGATCGTCGAAAATATCCTCGCCCGAAATGTTGCTGATTTCGTCTATGAATTCGCCTGAAATATCAACGTTGTAAGGTGCGAGAACGTATGTTGTATCTGCGATCCTCTTTATCTCGCCGCCCGTTATGTAGCTTACACCGCCTAAGAAGTCGATGATACGGGTAGCTATATCCTTATTTGTGTTGTTGAGCATAAGGATAACCGTTGTCTTGTTCTTGTAAAGCTCTGCTATCTCGGCTGTATCGGACAGCTTCTTGGGTCTGTTTACAACAAGGTGCAGAGTTGTGCTTGCATTATAGGTGTATATCTTATTTGCGTTTGATGCCTGTGACGAGCTGCGTGAAGGAGCCTCCTGCACAGGTTCTTCCTTTGCGGATTCAAGCTCGTTTGAGTAGCTCTCATCGTCATCCGATCCGCCCCATCTTCTGATTGAATTTTTAAGTCCTTCTAATGCGCTCATTGTTTGTTCCTCCGTTTTTATATTTTCGAATAATTTCTGTAGCCGAAAAGACCGCTGCCTATCCTGACTAACGTTGAGCCGTACTTTACGGCTGTTGCATAATCGCCCGACATACCCATTGACAGCGTATCCATGCCGGACAGGAAAGAATATTTCTGCTTTGAATTTTCAAAAAGCTCCTGCATTGACGCAAAATACTTTTCGTCGCAATTCACAGGCGGAATGGTCATAAGCCCTCTTATCCTGACGTTTTCAAGCCCGGATACAGCTTTTGCCGTTTCAATAAGCTCAGACGGTGCAATACCGCCCTTTGACTCCTCGCCGCCTATATTGATCTCAAGGAGTATGTCCTTTACAAGTCCGTGACTTCCTGCTCTGCGGTCTATCTCAGCCGCAAGATCGACACTGTCGACCGAATGTATCATACTCACCTTATCAATTATATACTTTACTTTGTTTTTTTGCAAGCCCCCGATGAAGTGAATTTCGGATTTTTCCGAATAATTTTCGTATTTTCCGAGAAATTCCTGTACTCTGTTTTCACCCAGCAGGTCTATGCCAAGACTTTCGGCATAATTTATCTTTTCGCAGGGTACTGTTTTTGTGACCGCCATAATGCGAACCGTATCACATCGTCCTGCTTTATCCATAGCTTCGGCTACATTCTGTTTTATAGCCGTATAATTTAGCTTTATATCCTCAAGCGTTGTTTCTTCGGCGGATTTAGAGATTCTTTCCGTCATAAAGATCCTTCCCTTCAACTATAACATCATCGTAAAGCGACAGATAGCCCGGTTGTCCCGAAGTATCACGGACAATGACATAATCCTCGCTTGAATATATGCGGTCTACCTGTACGAAGTAAGCCTGAGAGCCTTTTTTCACATAGACTCCGATGTTGTTTTCCTTGTCAAAATGGATAGCGGACGAAGCTATGCGTATGCCGTTATAGCTGTCTACAAGCAGCTTGAACCTGCCGACTCTTGACGAGGCGATAACCGAATTCAGATCATCTGCAGAGAATATCGCAACATAATCGTTTTCGTACTTTTCGACATTTTCGACCTTTGCGGTTATCTCCGTCTGGTCTGCGCCGAGTATCAGCCGTACATTTGTATTTTCCGTAAGTACAGCCGCCTGACCTTCTGTAAAGGTCGCCGCCAGCTTCCACTTATAATCGTCTATCATCTTGCCGATTATGTCGCCGGAAGCTGTTGTAAGCTCAGGTGTCTTTACCGTTTCGGAAATCTCCGCAGGCGTTATACTGTCGATGTTATCGTATGTTATCTTGCTCTCGTACCCGTCGATGCTGCTTACGAAATAGCCTGTTTCATCAGCCGTGACCTGAACGGGCGAAGCCGAAATCCTGCCCTCAAGCGTCTTTATCTTTGAGTTGAGCGCCGAAATCACCGATGAATAGTCATTCACCTTGCCCTTGACCATGTCACGCTTGCTCTGCAGGTTGAGCATTTCGTATTTAAGCTGTGAAACGGCGGTATAATCGCCGTTGTTTATAGCTGTTATCAGCTTGCTGTGCTTTTCGGTTATCAGCTTGTCAAAAGCCTCTATCTGAGAATTATCCGTACCGACAAGGCTCTGTGCGTCTGTCAGGGTGTCTATCCTCGTTTTCAGCTTATTTATATCCGCAGTAAGCGATATATCAGACGCCGAGCCGTAAGCATTGGCTATAACGCTGTTCTTGCCGACCTTTGAGCCGTCCTCATGCTCATACTGTATCGTGCCGTTTATCTTACGGCTGACGGTATGCTCGTTTCGTGCGAACACCCCGTAAAACTCGATAGTATCCTGAGAATCGTACTTCAGCGCCACCTCTGTTTTATAGGAGTGGTCGTTTCCCGCAAAAAACTGACCTGCGATGGTCAGGAGCAGGAATACGGCAAGAACCACCGTTACAAGCTTTGTTGTTAACGTCCTGTCCATATACCCTTATTCTTTTACGTCTTCGCTGTCCGTCCTGTCGAATGCGTCAAGGATGGATACAGCTCTGAGAGGTGTTATTGTCGAGATAGCATGCTTGTATATCAGGTTCTGCTTTCCGTCTGTATCAAGGATGACAGTGTAATTGTCAAAGCCCCTTACAAGTCCCTTGAACTGAAAGCCGTTTGTAATGTAGATAGTTACAGGTATCTTCTCTTTTCTCGCCTGATTTAAAAATACGTCCTGTAAATTAAGTTCCTTTGCCATTTTGATTACGTCCTTTCTTTTCTCCGCTTTTTTGCGGAACATAAAATAAAATAAAATCATAACTGTTTTTGTGATAAATCACAGCTACAGATAGCTTAACTTATATTGTAACACATATTGATTGAAAATTCCATAGCTTTATGGCAGTTTGGGGAGATTTTTTCGACAGGCGGGAATATCACTTGCTTTTGTTTCTTACACTGCCGATATAATCTATTGCCTCGTCAACAATCTGCGAAAAGTTCTTTCCTCCGTCAGCCTTAATATAATGGATTCTTTCGTCACGGCGGAACCATGTAAGCTGACGCTTTGCGTATTTTCTGGTTTCCTGCTTCAGCCGCTCTACGCAAGGTGTAAGCTCGCTTTCGCCTTTAAGATACGGCATAAGCTCCTTATAGCCTATCGCCTGCGCCGCCGTAGGATAATCGTCAATATCAATAAACTGCCTTGCCTCCTCGACAAGTCCTTCGGCAAGCATTATGTCAACACGTCTGTTTATGCGGTCGTACAGCGTTTCCCTGTCATAGTCAAGCTGTATCATACACGGCTCATACGGCGAAGGGGCAAGCCTTGAAAGGCGCTGTTGCTCGCTCATTGTCTTTCCCGTAGTCTTGTAGACCTCAAGCGCTCTTATTATCCTGTTGAGATTGTTCTCGTGAAGCTTTTCCGCCGTTTCGGGATCAGTTTCACGGAGCATTCCGAGCAGAAAGCCCTTGCCCTTTTCCTGCGCCAGCTTACGCAGTTCGTCACGGTATGCGTAGTCGCACTCGGTTTCCTCAAAGCTGAGATTGTCGATAAGAGAGCTTATATAAAGTCCTGTGCCGCCGGTTATTATCGGAAGCTTTCCTCGTGCCGCTATATCTGCGATAATACCGTGTGCCGCCTTAACATAGTCGGCTACCGAAAAGCTGTCGTGAGGGTCGAGAAAATCCATAAGGTAATGCGGTATGCCCTGCTTTTCCTCCTCTGTGGGCTTTGCGGTGGCTATGTTCATACCTCTGTATATCTGCATAGAATCGGCTGAGATTATCTCGCCCGAAAGCCTTTTTGCAAGTTCGACCGAGAGAGCGGTTTTACCCGATGCTGTAGGTCCGCATACCACTACGATAAACTGTTTATCCATAACTCAACTCCTGTTGAAGAAGCGTTCTATCCTGTATTTTGAAAGCGAGGTCATAACCGGCCTGCCGTGCGGACAAAAACGTATTGTCCTGTCATTCATCACTCTGTCGGCAAGCGCCTGCAATTCGAGAATATCCGTATCATCGTGCGCCTTTATCGCCGACTTGCAAGCCATCGTATGAAGCATATCGTCAAAGAGAGCGCCTTTCTGGTCGGTGGCAGTATTCATAAGCCGTTGTGCGACATCGGATACTATTTCCTGCGGCGAGCATTTCACTACGGACGGCATTGCGGTTATCTGCACTGTGCTGTCATCGCAGAAAACAAGTTCTATACCGCTTTGCTCCACATATTCGTAATACTCGTGCAGTGCCTCGTATTCTTCGGGCGACAGCTTAAGCTCGGTTTTGTCGATAAGAAGCTGTGAGGTGGTTACAAACTCCTCTTTCAGCTTTTCAAACCTTATACGTTCGTGGGCGGCGTGCTTGTCGATTATTATAAGCTCCTCGCCCGCCTCGCACAGTATATAAGTCTTTAAAAATTCTCCGATAACACGAACACTTGTTTTTTCGGGCTTCGGTTCGTCTATCCTTTCAACCGTTACCGGCTTTGCGTTTATAAATCTGAAGCCTTCGTCAGTTTGCGGTACTGTTACGGGAATATCGTCCGTATCATCGTCAACGGTGACAACAACACTGCTGCTTACCGCCTTATATGACGGGATGTGCGGCTCTTTTGGCAAAGGTATTTCGTCAATAGCTTCACCTGTGTTTTCTTCGGGCTTTGCGCTGTAGTCCGAGCGTGTGCTGTGCAGTGAAACGGGCTTTATTGTGCTGTCGCCGTATATTTTTTCGGCTTTTACCGTTTCGGACGGTTCTTCGGGCTTTATATCAACGACCGGACGTTTCTCAGACAAAAGCGGAAGCGTTACGGGGATATGTGCGAGCGTCTGCTGTTCACGCTTTATTATTTCGGGGTTGTGCCTGAAATAATCGTCTGCGTTATCGTATTTCTTCGGTTTTTCAAGCTCTATCTGCCGTTTATCGTCTGCGGCGTTCACCAGTGCGTTCTTTACCGCAAAATACACCGCATCGAACACAGGCTTTTCATAAGCGAAGCGTATCTCGGTCTTTGCCGGGTGTACGTTTACATCGACAGTTTCGGGAGAAAGCGATATGTTCAGTATGCAGGCAGGGAATTTTCCGACCATCATACTGTTACGGTATGCCTCCTCAAGCGCCGCCATACAGGTGGTGCTTTTTATATATCTTGTGTTCACGAAAAACGTCTGCATACTTCTGCTGTTACGGCAGAAAAGCGGAGATGAAACATAACCGCTTACATCTATGCCGTTAAGCGAAAAATCAACGGGAATAAGGCTGTCGGCAAACTGTCTGCCAAATACCGCCTTTGCCGCAGATAAGAGCGAGCCGTCGCCCGATGTCATTCTGACGCTTTTGTTATCTCTTATGAATCTGAAGGAAATATCGGGGTGGGAAAGGGCAAGTCTGTCGACCGTCGCCGCTATGAAATTACCCTCGGATATGTCTTTTTTGAGGAATTTAAGTCGTGCGGGAGTGTTGTAGAAAAGCTCCTTTATCACGATAGTCGTGCCTGTGGGACAGCCGCAGGATTCGTGCTCCTTTTCCTCGCCGCCTTCGATAATGTAACGTCCGCCGAGTTCATCGCCGTCCTGCCGTGACATCATCTCTATCTTTGCGACCGCCGCAACGGACGCTAACGCTTCTCCTCTGAAGCCCATCGTCATTATGCCCGTAAGGTCGTCGCCTGTGCGTATCTTGCTTGTGGCATGACGGAGAAAGGCTGTCGGCATCTGAGCGTAAGCTATGCCGCAACCGTCGTCCGTTATACGCATATAGCTGATACCGCCGTGCTTTATCTCAACGGTGATATGCCGTGCGCCTGCGTCTATTGAATTTTCCACAAGCTCCTTTATTACGGAGGACGGGCGTTCTATGACCTCGCCTGCCGCAATAAGCTCTGCTACGCTTTTATCAAGCAGTCTGATTTCGGGCATTGATTTTCCTTTTCTTTATAACATTGCTTTTAGTTCTTCAAGCTTTGCGTAAGCCTCTCTCGGCGTCATATCGTCAAGGTCGAGGTTTTTTATCTCGGCTATGACGTTCTGCCTGCCGGTTGCCTCGAAGTCAATCTGGCTTTCGGATTCCTCCTCGGCTCTCAGTTCAAGCTCACGCTGTATTTTCGGCGCTTTTTCAAGTTCGGCAAGAAGCTGTTTTGCTCTGTCGGTGACTTTCTTCGGAAGTCCTGCAAGGCGTGCGACCTCTATGCCGTAGCTGTCGTCCGTGCCGCCCTCGACTATCTTGTGCAGGAACTTTATATCCTCGCCGCTTCGCTTTACCTTTACGCTGTAGTTACGCACACCGTCAAGCTCGTTTTCAAGCGAAATAAGCTCGTGGTAATGCGTTGCGAAAAGCGTCTTGCAGCCGATAGCCTTTGAACTTATGTACTCGGCTACCGCTTTTGCTATTGATACACCGTCGTAAGTCGATGTTCCTCTGCCTATCTCGTCAAGGATAACGAGCGAGTTTCTGGTTGCTTCGTTAAGGATAGTTGCAACCTCGGTCATCTCGACCATAAAGGTGGACTGACCTGCGGACAAATCATCGCTTGCACCGACACGGGTGAATATCCTGTCCACTACTCCGAGCCTTGCGTAGCTTGCAGGCACAAAGCAGCCTATCTGCGCCATAAGGACTATCACGGCTACCTGCCGCATAAACGTGGATTTACCCGACATATTCGGGCCTGTGATTATCATAAGGCGGTTGCTTTTAACATCAAGGTAAACGTCATTCGGGGTGAAAAGTATCTCGTTGACCATCTTCTCGACAACGGGGTGTCTTCCGTCCTTTATCTCTATGACGCTGTCATTTGCCATCATCGGACGGCAGTAGTTGTTTTCTATGGATACAACGGCGTAACTGCACAGCACGTCAAGCGCCGCTACAGATTCGGCGGTCTGCTGTATAAGGTCGAGCCGCTGTGCGATAAATTCACGCACCTCGGCAAATATTGCCGCCTCAAGTGCAAGTATCTTATCGTTTGCGCCGAGTATCTCGTTTTCTATCTTCTTAAGCTCATCGGTAATGTATCTCTCGCCGTTTGTGAGCGTCTGCTTTCTTACATATCTGTCGGGCACCATCGACACGTTGCCCTTTGAAACCTCGATATAATAGCCGAACACACGGTTATAGCCGACACGCAGATTCTTTATGCCGGTAGCCTCTTTTTCCTGCTGTTCTATCTGAGCGAGAAGGTCCTTGCCGCCGCCTGTGATATTTCTCAGTCGGTCAAGCTCCTCATTGAAGCCGTTCTTTATATAACCGCCGTCCTTCATCAGTGCGGGCGGTTCATCGGCTATCGCTCTTTCTACTAAATCCGCAATATCGTCAAGAGGGCTTATCTTCTTATCAAGGCTTCTTGTAAGCTGTGTGCTTATCTGCGACAGGTCGCTTTTAAGCTGAGGAAGTATCCTGCAGGTAGCGCCGAGCGCCTTTACATCCTTTGCGTTTGCCGCCTTGTAGATTATCCTCGTCATAAGACGTTCAAGGTCATAGACTTTCGCAAGGTCGGTCTTTATATCATACAGTGCCGCAGAATTGTTTATGAGCGCTTCTACCGCATCGTGTCTGCGTATGATAGCCGCCGTATCTGTAAGCGGCTGCTCTATGCACTGTCTTAGCTTTCTTCTTCCCATTGAGGTATCGGTCTTATCAAGCACCCACAGAAGCGAGCCTTTCTTTTCACCGCTTCTCATTGTTGATGTCAGCTCAAGGTTTCTTCTTGTGGCAAGTCCGAGCTGCATAAATTCGCCGCTGCTGTGTACGTTCAGCTTTACAAAACGTTTTGCTCCACTTCTTTGTGCCTTATACAAATAGCGCAGCAAAGCGCATAAAGCCCTTAATGCGTTGTCCTTTCCGGCAAGGCCTATTTCATCTGCCGTGCCGCCGAACTGTGCGGTTATCTCGGATACGTCATCTATGGAAAAATCCTCATCGGAAAGCTGTTCCGCAGAGCATTTTCCGTAACGGTTCCTTATAAAAGTATATGCCTGTTTCCGATTCAGAAACTCCGCATTGAACAACAGCTCAACGGGGGTATACTGCGAGAACTGTGCTATTATATCCTCGTCGGTCTTTTTTGAATTTGCCTTTTCAACTGCGTGCACCTCGCCCGTTGAAATATCGGCAAACACCATACCTGTGCCGTTTTCTCCGACATAGATACAGGAAATATAGTTATTCGAGCCGTCCTCAAGCATTGACGCTTCTATAACCGTGCCTGCGCTGACAAGCCTTACTATATCACGCTCTACAAGTCCCTTTGATAACGCAGGGTCGGTTGTCTGCTCGCAGATAGCTACCTTGAAGCCTTTATCTATCAGCTTTTTTATGTAGCCCTCCGCAGAATGATGCGGTACGCCGCACATGGGCGTACCCGCTCTTGATGTCAGCGTCAGCTCAAGCTCCTTTGACGCTACCATTGCGTCCTCGTTGAACATTTCATAGAAATCGCCCAGACGATAGAATAATATATAATCCTTATAATTTGCCTTGATTTCAACATACTGCTGCATCATAGGCGTGAGCTTTTCTCCGCTGTTTCCTGCTTTCAAGAGTTTCATTCCTTTCGGTTTTATTGTTTAATCTTACAATGCCATACTATCAATGCCATTCAGTCAAGGCAATCAGTGGCATCCTCCGCAGGTCGAGCATGAGCCTGAGCATCCGCCAGCCTGTACCTCGCAGGTATCGGGGTCTTCACCGTCACAGCACAGTGCGATAATGCCGTTGATCTCGTGTAACAGCTTATCCATATCAGCCTTTGCCATTGTGAAATCAGCCATATGCTCGTTCTGCATAACGAGAGTGTATAATCTCTGCATCTCCTTGTTCTGTGTGTCGAGCTTTTCCTTGTTCTGCTCTTCCTTAGACTTGCTCATTTCAAGCGCTACGTTCTGACGTGCAAGGTTGAATTCACCTATAAGCTCCTGAAGCTCCATATCGGCATCGTTTGCCTTCATTGCCTCGTTATAACGTACATAACGCTCGTCTGCCTGTATAGCCTTGCCGAGCTCTCTTGCTGCTTTTATTGCGTCCATTTTATTTTTTCCTTTCTTTCCGCTTTTGCGGCTGTTAAAAATATATATCTGACGGGGATTCCCGACCGATTGTGAAAATTCAGTCATTCACGCTTACAAGCTCGCCTGTGACTGCCCAGGGCAGAGCCTTTTGTATTCTTACCGTGACGTACTTTCCTATCATATCCCTTGTGCCGTTGAAATCAACGATAACGCCGTGGCGGGAATGGCCTGTCATAAGTCCGTCAGCCGTTCTGCCGATGCCCTCGCACAGGACCTCGACCTCATCTCCGATAAAACGCTCATAAGCCTTTTCACCGATAGAATTCTGTACATCAAGAAGCTGTCTGAACCACTTTCCCTTATCCTCATCGCTTATTGGGTCGGGCATAGCCGCCGCCTTTGTTCCCTCACGCTTGCTGTAAATAAAGGTGTATGCGGAATCATAGCGTACCTTCTTCATAAGCTCCACAGTGCCGAGAAAATCCTCATAAGTTTCGCCGGGGAAGCCTACTATAATATCTGTAGTGAGTGCTACCTTCGGTATGCGTTTTTTTGCATATTCGATAAGCTCAAGATAATGCGCCGTGTCATAGTGGCGGTTCATTTCCTTTAAAATTCTGTCGCTTCCGCACTGTACGGGCAGGTGCAGATGATATGATATATGCCTGCTGTCCGCTATCGTATCTATAAGCTCGTGCGTGCAATCCTTAGGGTGAGATGTCATAAAGCTGAGCTTATATTTTCCGGGTATCTTATCAAGCTCGGAAAGCAGTTTTGCAAAGCCGAAATCATACTCCTTGCCGTATGAATTCACGTTCTGTCCGAGCAGTAGTATTTCCTTATATCCGTCATTTATAAGCCCTTTTACTTCGGCTATGACCTCTTCGGGTCTGCGTGAACGCTCTCTGCCTCTTACAAAGGGAACTATACAATAGGTACAGAAGTTGTTGCAGCCGTACATTATCGGCACGCTTGCCTTTACCTTGCTTTCTCTTATTACGGGAAGTCCCTCGGCAATAACACCGTCACTCTCGGGGATAGACAGCGTTCTGCGGTTCTCGCTGAGCTTTTCGTATATCATCTGCGGTAAGGTATGCATAACGTGAGTGCCGAAAATAATATCGACCTGCGGGAACGATTTTCTCATTCTCTGTGCTATATGCTCCTGCTGTACCATACAGCCGCCGACCGCAATTATGAGATTTCTGTTCTTCTCTTTCAGCTTTTTGAGTGCGCCTATATTGCCGAAAACTCTGTCCTCTGCGTTTTCTCTTACGGCGCAGGTATTGAAAAGGATAAGATCCGCAAATGCGGTTTCGGGCGTGAAGCCGTAACCCATCTGTGCAAGCATACCCTTTATTTTTTCTCCGTCGCTCACGTTCTGCTGACAGCCGAAGCTGTGGACGTGTGCCAGCGGCATCTGCTCACGCTTTGCGTTTATTGCTTTTACTTTTTCTATATATTCCTGCTGAACAAGCAGTTCTTCCTTGTTTATCTCTTTAGTCAAGCTGTTTCTCCGTTTCTTATCCAAAGTCCTGTTGCAAAGACAGTATACCATAATAGATTATAACATTATTTTAATCCGCCGTCAAGGCGAAACGGCGGATTAAAATAATGTTAGAACGTTCTCGGACGGTTGCGTGAGCAAAGCCGCATAAAAAAAGCCTTGCGGCTCAGAAATATGAAAAAAGGGGCAACCATGACGGTGCTCCTTTTTTGTGTTAAATGGCTTGCTAAATAGGAATTTACATAATACAATGCTCAAGTATCGGATTCTTCATCTTTGCGTAATAAATGATATGCTGAATTGTTTCTTTAACCTGTTCTATTCCAATTTCTTTTTCATCATTCCCGCAGTCAATACCTAAAACACGCTTAATATTATATTCTAACCACTCCAATCTACCGTTATTGCAGTCATACAATGTTTCCCAATCTATGGGCATTTCCCCACCGGCATTTTTATATCCTTGCAAAAAAGCTTGAAATAATTGAAAATCAATTTTACAATCTTCATACCCCGACCAACACAATGCCAATTCAAACAATTCCTTAAACGGATTGTTATAAGATAAACATTCTAAATCAATAATGCGATAATCATTCCCATTCCAGAGAACATTTTTGCAGTCCATATCGTTATGACAGATTGACACGATATGGGGTAGTTTCTTTCGTGCCTGATTACCTTTATTTTGACTGTCTTGAATCACAGATAAAGCGTCTTTCAGCATTGCATATAACTTCGTATCGGTGTGTTTCATTTCTGCAAGATAGAAATTCCAATCAATAGACATTTCATAAAAAGCTTCATTTTCATACTTTTTGTCTATACTATGGATTTCGGCAAGCACCTTCCCCATTTCTTTGCAGTGATTTGCCGTTATCTCGTTGCTTTTTAAAACTTTCCCGGGAAAATAGTCAAATATATAGAAATATTCACCATCTATCTCCTGCATTTTTCTTCCACACAAAGACAATGCAGGAAGAACCGGAACACCTTGCTGCTCCAATAATAGTTCTATCCGTTCAGCTTTTGCATAATTATCCATAGCGGTTTCTCTTTGCATAACAAACGGATTTAGCAACTTCAGAGCGAAAGTTCCTTGCTGTGTGCTAATCTTATACATCTTGTGCATAAAGCCACCGCTCAAGCACACCGGTTCACCGATTATCTTCCAATCATATTTTTCTGCTATCTTTGTAAATATTGACACTTTGCTCCCTCCAAATACAGATTTATCCGCCGGATTAACCACCCTCGCAAATCCAATATACCACACATTCGCATTTCGGTCAATAGTTTTCCAATACAACTACCATTGGACTAACATCGCAGACCGCATAAAAAAGAGCCTTGCGGCTCAGAAATATAAAAAGGAACAACAGTGACGGTTGCTCCTTGTGTGTTAAACTGCTTGATAAACGGGAATTTTACAGTCTTATCTTGTAATAACCATATTGCACCTTCCCCATAATTCGTCCTTAAAGCGAAACGCATTTTCTGTTAATGCTCGTTCTCTAAATCCCACTTTTTCATAACATTTCTTTGCGCCGGGATTTTCAGGAAAAACATTCAATTGCACAGCATCTGCTTTCGCTATTTCAAAGGCATATTTAACAGCCTGTTTTATCATTTCACATCCATATCCTTTATTCCTTATAGCATTGTCAACCACTACAAATTTGAGCATACCTTCATTTGTATCCAAATTCACAGAAAAGCAGAAAAAACCAACCAGCGTTCCATCATCCGTAGTTGCAACAAAGGGACTATCTCCAAATCGTTCTTCCGCTTCTTGCAATAAATCATCAAAACCTTTTTTCTCCAGTGGATAAGGTATTAAATTTGCACACCATAGAGCGTGTGAACGTTCCTCTGTTATCCATTGAGATATAGTATTAAAATCTTTATTTTGATATGGCCTTATTCTCATTGTTCTTCACCTCACAAAATTCCGATTTATAGGGCAGTTTACCCTCACTCTTCAACTCATTATACCACGCATTTCCAATTTATGCAACCGATTTTCCTATCAAAATGCCATTGGGCTGACATCGTAAACCGCATAAAAAAGAGCCTTGCGGCTCAGAAAGATAAAAAGGAACAACAGTGACGGTTGCTTATTTTGTGTGTTAAACTGCTCGACTTATCGGAAGTTTAGATTCTTGAAATTATTTCAACAGTTTCATTGATAATGCTTTCAAGTTCTTTAGCACCATCAATCACATAATCGCAAGTTGACAAATGATTTTTCACCATCTGAATATAGGCTGTTCTTGCATATTTCAAATATGTATCCATTTCATTGCAAATTTCATCTGACGTAGCCTCTCTCATATCTCTAAGTATTCTTCGAGCCATTGCTATATCTAACGGTGTATCAATAAATATGCAACAATCCAAATAAGGTTTTATCATCTGATGTTGGTATGCAAACGGATAGTCCAACAGTAAACAGTCATATTCACCACTGCGGACTATTTTATCAATATCAGTTTTTAACGGCGATAAGTCCCATACATGAACATCTGCTCCTTCGGACACCCATTTTGAAAAATCTTCTACTTCTCCTTCAAATGAGTAGTTATCAAAGTGAAGTGACGATGTTCTCGGAAGCCTATCTTTAACCGCATTTACGACTGTTGTTTTTCCGCCTGCTGTCACAGCTCCAATAGCTATTATTTTCATTATATTATATTCCCCCACAAATACGATTTGCCGGGCAGTTAACCCGCCCTCTTCAACTCATTATACCATACATTTCCACTTTTTTCAACCATTTTTGCAAAGCGAGCTGTAACGCAATTGGCAACAGCTTGCCGGATTCAAACAAAAAAGCGGAACAAGGAGGTCTGCCCCGGTTGCAATCCTCCTTCATAAATGCTATAATTAATTATCCATAAAAAAACGGACGAAAGGACTTTATATGAATACATTATTTAAAGGGATAACCGCAATTCTTCCGGACGAAGAAAGCGGATTTTCCGCAAAGGTATGCGATATTGCGGTAAGCGACAGCGTTATCTCCTATATCGGTGACGATGCAGTAAAAAACGGCTTTGTTCCGGACAGGACTATTGACGGCAGGGACAAGCTCATTACAGCAGGGCTTGTAAACAGCCACACGCACAGCTATATGTCGCTGTTCAGGAACAGTGCGGACGACCTTATGTTCCACACCTGGCTGTTCGACAGGATAATGCCGATGGAGGACAAACTGACCGCCGAGGATATGTACTACGGCACACAGCTTGCCTGCCTTGAGATGATAAAGACGGGTACAACGGCTTTTCTCGATATGAATATCGCCCGTGACTGCATTACAAGAGCGATAAGCGAAAGCGGTCTGAAAGCGACAATATCAAGAGGTCTTGTAGGAAACGGCAGAGATGACGAGGGCGGAAAGACAAGAATTGAGGATACGCTGTACGATATGCGTACCTACGGCGACAACAAGCGTCTAAAATTCATGATGGGCCCTCACGCTATCTATACTACCGACAGGGGCTATCTTGAGCTTGTAATGGAGAAAGCCGCAGAATACGGCCTCGGCATAAACATTCACCTTTCCGAATCGGTAAAGGAAATTGAGGACAGCATAGCACAGAACGGCTGTTCGCCTGTCAAGTATCTTGATGATATGGGAATGTTCAAGTTCCATACGGTTGCCGCTCACTGCGTACAGCTATCCGACGAGGATATTGATATTCTCGCTGAAAGAGGCGTATATGCCGCTACTAATCCTATCAGCAATGCAAAGCTCGGAAACGGCTTTGCAAGAATACCCGATATGCTCGACAAGGGTGTAAAGCTGTGTATCGGCACTGACAGCGCAGGAAGCAACAATACGCTGAATATGTTCAACGATATGAACTTCATCTGCCTTGCGCACAAGGGCAACTGCCGCAGTGCTACAGCGGTTTCTGCACGTCAGGCGCTGAAAATGGCTACCGAAACGGGCGCAAAGGCTTTAGGCTTTGACAACACGGGAATACTTAAAGAAGGCTATGCGGCTGACCTTACCGTAATGGATATGAAATATCCCTCGCTCCAGCCTGTGAACGATCCTGTTGCGGCTATGTGCTACAGTGCAAGCGGATACGAGGTCGAAAGCGTTATGGTTGACGGTGAGTTCTTAATGGAAAACCGTGAGATAAAGGGAATGGACGAGGAACGCATTTACTTTGAATGCAATAAAGCGATGAAAAGAATAGACGGTTAACGGAAAGGAAAACGAAATGAGCATTATAAGAGATGAGAGCCTGTGGGAAAGCGGCGAAACAAAGATAAACTGGGTAAAGGCGAATATGCCGTTACTGCGTGGAATCGAAGAAGAATTTGCGGTATCAAAGCCGTTCAAAAATCTGAAAGTAGCGCTTTCGGTACACCTTGAAGCTAAAACGGCTTACCTTTGTCGTGTAATGGCGGCAGGCGGCGCAGAGATGTATATCACGGGCAGTAACCCGCTGTCAACGCAGGACGATGTTGCGGCGGCGCTTGTACACAGCGGACTTAACGTATTTGCATGGCACGGTGCTACTGCGGAGGAATATCACGCACATACTGCGGAGGTTATCAAGATTGCTCCCAATGTTATCATTGATGACGGCGGCGACCTTGTAAACCTTATCCACAACGAATATCCCGACCTTATCCCGAACGTTATCGGCGGCTGTGAGGAAACCACAACGGGAATTATCCGCCTTGTAGCTATGGATAAGGCTAAACAGCTCAAGTTCCCGATGATGCTTGTAAATGACGCAGACTGCAAGCATCTGTTTGATAACCGCTACGGCACGGGTCAGTCGGTTTGGGATGGCATAAACCGCACAACGAATCTGATTGTTGCGGGAAAGAACGTTGTAGTAGCTGGCTACGGCTGGTGCGGCAAGGGCGTTGCAATGAGGGCTAAGGGACTTGGCGCATCGGTAATAGTAACCGAGATAAATCCGATAAAGGCGATGGAAGCCGTTATGGACGGATTTAAGGTTATGCCGATGGTCGAGGCGGCTAAGATAGGCGACTTCTTTGTAACGGTAACAGGCTGTAACGATGTTATCGGAGAAAAGGCATTCCTTAATATGAAGGACGGGGCTATCCTTTCAAACGCAGGTCACTTTGATGTTGAGGTAAACGTTGCGAAGCTGAAGGAAATGGCTGTTGAAACGGGTGTTGCAAGAAACAACATTCAGTACTACAAGCTGGCTAACGGCAACAGGATAAATGTTATTGCCGAGGGCAGACTTGTAAACCTTGCCGCAGGCGACGGTCACCCGGCAGAAATAATGGATATGAGCTTTGCTATACAGGCTCTGTCAGCCGCATATCTTGTGAAGAACAAGGACAAGCTGAAAGCCGGCGAAAAGATGACGGTAAACGTTCCTGCCGAGGTTGATAAGGAGGTTGCCGAGAGAAAGCTCAGATACTGGGGCATTGCCATTGATAAGCTGACTGAGGAACAGGAAAAGTATCTTGGTAGTTGGGAAGTGTGATTTATATAACGATTTTAATGGATTGTGACACAACCTAAAAAAGAAAAAGTGAGTCAAAGCGCAAAAATAGCGCAACGGCTCACTTTTTTTGTATAATGCACTTCTATTATACCGTTTTAGCATTTTCATCGATAACAAGCTACCGATAGTGCTATTTGTCGGATAGCACTTCTCGGGTTCGCTATTCGAGTGGGTACACTTGTCAATATGAAAGAGGGAGACAACCAAAGGGATCAGGGGAGAGTCTGAGCCTCGCTTACGCAAGGCTCGTGCGCTCCGCTAAAGCTCCGCTGGACTGCCGCAGTGAAGCAAAGCGAAACGATTGAGCACTTGCCAAAGGTTAGTGCTCAGCCCTATACCCTGTCCCTTAGGTTTTCTCCCAAATCAGTTATTCCTCTTGAGCGACGTGAGGAGCGGGAGCATTGCTAAAGCAATGCTCAGCTTGGCATCCCTCTTTCCTTACCCATACCCTTACCCCGCTGGGGTGTTGGCGAAACTCGTAAAACTACCTGAACATTGTATATCTTGTCAATGCAGGGACGCTTAACGCTACACGTCCGCATATTAGTACATATATCTCAGGTTAGTGGCGTTTTTTTGAAAGGTTAATGTCAGTGCAGTTGTACCGGTATACTCACGAAAATATTAATGCCTTGTCGGTATGAAAAGTATTTTCGGCGGTGTTGGCGATACATTTATTATACTGTTTTAGTAATCGTTCTTTGACAGACTGAAAGCTACCGCAATTAACTTTACGGTAGCTTTCTTTTATGCTGTTATACGAGTTTTTCATCGGTTATTCGCTTACAAGCACTTTAACTATCTCGCCGACATACATCTCGTGGAAATCGCCTGCGGCATAGCACTTTTCGATAAGCGACTTGTCTATAAAAGAATCGGGGGTCATGGGCTGTCTGTACAGCTTCTTGCAGACAAGCACGAGTTTTGCCTGCTCTATATAAGCATAATCGTCCGTTGCAGTGCCTGTAAGGTCGGTCTTTGCAAGCTTATCCTCATCTCTGCCCGAATGCGAGCCGAGATAACTCAGCGCTTCCCTGTGACCGTCGGGGAGGAATGACAATGTGTAATAATCGCTCTTGTCAACAAATTCCTTAGTGTATCTCTGAGGGCGGATATAGACTACCGTTGTGGGCTTGTTCCACAGCTCGCCCATCTGTCCCCAGCTTACTGTCATTGTATTATAGCCGTCCATGTTTCCTGCCGTGAGCAATGCCCACTCCTTGCCGATAAGCGTGGAGGGATTTAATTTCAGTTCTTCTGCCGATATTTCTTTCATAACCGTAATTCCTTTCGTATTCGTAATAGGGTTATACTTATTTTAGCATTTTTTTGCTGTGTTGTAAAGGCATATCATCACTTTACATTCTGCCACAAAAAACCGTGATTTTCATCCGAAAATTTTACTTGCATTTTTCCCCGTATTATACTATAATTAATTTTGTATGTTAAGCACACTGTTGAAACCAATCGGGGTTGAGGGGCGAAGCCCCCATGCAGGTCGTCAACCGTTAGTGTCGTTGCCTCGTGCAACGACTTAGTGCGGTTGACCTTAAGCCTCCTTGCTTAACAAGGGCGGCAGCCCCGTTAATTCCGCACAACAATCCCGAACGGGGTTGAGGGGCGAAGCCCCCATGCAGGTCGTCAACCGTTAGTGTCGTTGCGTCGTGCAATGACTTAGTGCGGTTGACCTTAAGCCTCCTTGCTTAACAAGGGCGGCAGCCCTGACTTCTCCCCCTTCCTGGGGAAGGGGGCAGGGGGATGGGATATTAAAAGCACTCATTGCAACAAACTTAAGCCAAGTTTTTTCAGAACATATTTTTGCCCTTATCCCGCACAACAATCCCGAAAACCGCATACATTGGATTATACCTCCAAAAAAATTTTCAATAAAATACCCTTAACCTATTGACAAAGTAGGTTTTGGGTAGTATAATAGCATCATCGGAACAAAACCGATGAGAATTATAAGTTTTGAAGCAAACGGAGGAAATACGATGTACGCTACTATTTCATCAACGCACAACAGAATAATGTGTTGCTGCATCAGCTCCCGGACAAGTAAAATGGCATTTGGGTGCAGCGGCATTGTTGTCATACAGCCGTAAAAGCACTGCGGCGACTGTCATTTGTCCGGGAGCATAATTGCCCGGCTTTTATTTTGCCTGTGGCACAGTAAATCGAAAGGATGTGACGGTATGGATCTTAACGCTATCGCTGAGTACCTGCCGCTGTTCGGGGAAGCCGCACTGCTGACTGTAAAGCTCGGTGTTCTTGGTATAATATTCTCGATCATCATAGGGCTTATATGCGCAGTGGTTCAGTACTACAAGGTACCGGTTATCCGCCGTATAGTTTCCGTCTACATTGAAATCAGCCGCAATACACCGCTTTTAGTACAGCTTTTTTTCATCTATTACGGACTGCCTAAAGTCGGCATACCGACCGACGCCGAAACCTGCGGTATCGCAGGACTTGCCTTCCTCGGAGGAAGCTACATGGCGGAGGCCTTCAGGAGCGGACTTGAATCGGTAGACAAGATACAGACAGAAAGTGCCTATTCTCTCGGAATGAACAAAATGCAGGCAATGCGTTATGTGATACTTCCGCAGGCAATGTCGGTAAGTATCCCGGCATTTGTCGCAAACGTGATATTTCTTATGAAGGAAACGAGCGTGTTCAGTGCGATAAGCCTGCTTGACCTTATGTTTATGGCAAAGGATCTTATGGGAATGTACAACGATACCACCGAGGCTCTGTGCCTGCTGGTCGGCTTCTATCTCATAATACTTCTTCCGATCTCAATCGTCGGAACGATAGTTGAAAGGAGGGTGCGCCGTGCAGGATTTGGCGGTTAATCTCGGAATAGACGTTCTGTTCAAGGGTACGAACTTCATAAGACTTCTCGGAGGACTGTGGACGGCGCTCTGGATAAGCCTTGTATCCGTTGCGATAAGCATACCGCTCGGTATCGGAATGGGCGTACTTATGACAAAGAAGAACAGGATATTGAAAGCCGTTCTTCGTGTGTATCTTGAATTTATAAGAATAATGCCGCAGCTCGTGCTTCTTTTCATAATGTTCTTCGGAACGACAAGAGCTTTCGGCTGGGATCTTTCGGGCGAAGCGGCCTCTATAATAGTATTCGTATTATGGGGTACTGCCGAAATGGGCGACCTTGTAAGAGGCGCGCTTATCTCAATACCGAAGCATCAGTATGAAAGCAGTGAGGCTCTCGGACTTACAAATGCACAGACTTATCTTTATGTTATCATACCGCAGACGATAAGACGGCTCATACCGCTTTCGATAAATCTGATAACAAGAATGATAAAAACGACAAGCCTTATCCTTATGATAGGTGTTGTAGAGGTTCTTAAGGTCGCACAGCAGATAATAGAAGCTAACAGAATGACAAGTCCGAATGGTGCATTCGGAGTGTATCTGACGGTATTCCTGCTATACTTCATCGCCTGCTGGCCGATAAGTATGCTTGCGAAATACCTTGAAAAGAAATGGAGCTAAAGCGTATGGCAGATGCATTATTAACAATAGACAACGTTGTAAAGCGTTTTGATGACGCAACGATACTTGACGGTATCAGCTTTTCCGTAAAAAAGAGCGAGGTCATAGTAATAGTAGGGCCGAGCGGCTGCGGAAAGTCAACTCTCCTGCGCTGTATAAACGCACTTGAGCCGATACAGGAAGGCAGTATAACGCTTGACGGCGATGTAATCGAAAGAAACAGCAAGACGCTTCCTCTTTTAAGACAGCGTATAGGAATGGTGTTCCAGAGCTATGACCTGTTCCCTCACCTGACGGTGCTTGACAATATTCTTCTTGCGCCGTGCAAGGTACAGAAAAGGGATAAAGAAGAGGTAAAGCAGGAAGCAATGTCACTGCTCGAAAGAGTGGGACTAAAAGAAAAGGCTAAAAGCTACCCCAGAGAGCTTTCCGGCGGTCAGAAGCAGCGTGTGGCTATCGTCCGTGCGCTTTGTATGCACCCTGAAATACTGCTCTTTGACGAGGTAACTGCGGCACTCGATCCCGAAATGGTCCGTGAGGTGCTTGACGTTATGCTCGATCTTGCAAAGCAGGGTCGCACAATGCTGATAGTAACACACGAAATGCAGTTTGCAAGAGCGATAGCAGACAGAATAATCTTCCTCGACAACGGAAAAATCGTGGAAGAGGCAACGCCCGATGAGTTCTTTGATAATCCTAAGACAGAAAGGGCAAAACAATTTCTTAACACATTTGAGTTCGACTCGGTAAGAGCAAAGAAAGAACTCGCAGAATAAAGAGAGATATTTAAAGGAGATAATCACAATGAAAAAGTTAAACTTCAAGAAGCTGATAGCACTCGGTCTTACGGCAGCTGCGGCAGTAGCTTCATTTACGGCGTGCGGCACAAACGCAACAAGCGGCGGCAGTGACGGCAACACAGGCTCGAAGGTTTACCGCACACTTGACGAGATAAAGGCAAGCGGTAAGATAAACATCGGTGTATTCTCAGACAAGAACCCCTTCGGCTATGTTGACGAGAACGGCGAATATCAGGGCTATGACATTTATTTTGCAAACAGACTCGGCAAGGATTTAGGCGTTGAGATAAACTATGTTTCGACAGAGGCCGCTAACCGTGTTGAATACCTTGAAACAGGCAAGGTTGATATTATCCTTGCAAACTTCACTGTAACAGAAGAAAGAGCGGAAAAGGTTGACTTTGCACTTCCTTACATGAACGTTGCACTTGGCATTGTTTCACCCGACAGCAATGTTATCACATCACTTGACAACTGGAAGGCCGAGGACAAGATGATCGTTATCTCGGGTACAACGGCTGAGCTTTATCTCACAAAGAACTACCCCGACATCAAGCTCCAGAAGTATGATTCTTATGCTACGGCAAAGAGCGCTATCGAAAACGGCAACGGCGTTGCGTGGGCTAACGACAACACAGAGGTTATCGCATTTGCAAAGCAGAACAAGGGCTATACTGTAGGCATTGACTCACTCGGCAGCCAGGATACTATCGCTCCTGCTGTTACAAAGGGCAACGAAACGCTCCTTAACTGGATAAACGATGAAATCAAGACACTCGGCAAGGAAAACTTCTTCCACGCAGACTATGACGCTACTCTTACAGACACATACGGTGCAGACTACAAGGAAACACTCGTTGTAGAGGGCGGCGAAGTAAAGAAAAGCTGAGAAAAAAGATATATAAATCAGGCTGTTGAAAAACCTCTATCGTTGTTAAAAATGGGGTTTGGGGCGTAGCCCCAAGGCAGGTCGCAGGGACGCCAGTCCCCGTATTCACCCCCGGCACGGATGCCGGGCGTGTATGCACAAGGGCTTTGCACGATGCAAAGCCAACCAAGCATACCCAGCCTTTCACCGGGGAAAGGGGCTTTCGGCAAGGATGCCGAAATAAGGACACACTAAGCTTTGCAGGACGCAAAGCCATCAGAGTGTCCTAAAGGGGATAGGGATAGATAATTTGCTCTATTTTATAAAAAACAGACTTTTTTTGACAAGCTGATATAAATACAGTTTATGAGGAGCCGAAAAGCTCCTCATAAAAACTTTAAGTGCAGGTGAGAACAATGAAAAGGATACTTTGCTTCGGCGACTCGAATACTTGGGGGCTTATCCCCGGCACTGACAAGAGATTTGCCGACGGTGTACGCTGGACAAGCATTATAAGAAACGACCTTGAGCAAAGCGGCTATGAGATAATAGAAGAAGGGCTTTGCGGAAGAACAACGGTTTTTGAGGACCCCGACAGGATTGGCAGAGCAGGCGACAAGCTGCTCCCCGTGTTCCTTGAAAGCCACGCTCCGCTGGATATGGTCATTATAATGCTCGGAACGAACGACTGCAAGCCGGTTTATAACGCTGACGCAGAAACGATTGCGCACGGTGCGGAGCGTCTTATCGAGCAGGTAAGAGCGTATGCCGGTAATTGCCGTGTCCTGCTCATTTCACCTATAGAGCTTGGAAATGACGTATGGCAGGAAAGATACGATCCGCAGTTTGACGCAGGCTCGCCCGCCGTTTCACGAAATCTGAAATATACCTTTGCAAAGGTCGCAAGAAAGCACGGTACAGATATACTTGCCGCCTCCGACCACGCAAAACCAAGCAGTATAGACTGCGAACATCTTGACGAGAACGGACACAATGCGCTTGCCCGTGCGGTCGAGGACAAGATACTCAGTATTTACGGAAGGGCGGCTTCATAAACCAAATGACTAAAAAGCAACTTATCAGGCATTCTTTCATAAAGAGTCTGCCTGTACTGTGCAGTTATCTGTTTTTAGGTATGGCATACGGAATGATGATGGCGGAGGCAGGGTATCAGTGGTACTACTCGCTGTTCTCCTGTCTGTTCCTCTACTCCGGAACCTGCCAGTTCTTACTTATAACATTTTTCAGCAGCGGAGCGTCACTACTTACGGTGGCGCTCACTGTTCTGCTTGTAAACAGCAGGCAGAGCTTCTACAGCCTTACATTTCTGAAGGATTTCAACGCTATGGGAAAGCGTAAGCTGTATATGATACATTCGATGACGGATGAAACGTATGCGGTAAACACTACGCTCGACTATATGCCGGAGGACGACAAGCACAGCACCATGTTCGGCGTTGCGCTTTTCAGCCATTTCTACTGGACTTTCTTTTCGGTACTGGGAAGCATTATCGGACAGCTGCTCCCGTTTCAGCTTGAGGGCGTTGACTTCTGTATGACGGCACTGTTCGTCATTATCTTTATCGACAAGTGGGAACACGCCGACCGGCACTCCCCTGCGCTTATCGGTCTTGGGGTAGGCGTGCTGTGCCTGCTTATATTCGGTCAGAACAGCTTTATGCTCCCTGCTCTGCTCTTATCCACAGCGCTTTTACTGCTGATAACAAATACAAACTTCGGTAAGAAAAAGGGCGGAAAGGATAACGATGAGGTAAAAACGGCAGATGAAAAAACAGAGATAGTTACTTCTCCGGAAGATATTATCACCGATGAAAAGGAGGAGCGGAAGATATGACACCAACTCCTATGACACCTTTGCAGATGGTGATAGCGATAGTTATCAGTGCTGTTATCACATTCTCACTGCGTGCGCTGCCCTTTGTGATCTTTCACGGCAACAGGAAAATGCCAAAGTGGCTCGAACGCATAGAAAAGTCGCTCCCGGCTATGATAATGTCGATACTTATAATCTACTGCCTGAAGGACATCGGCGACAATATGTTCGGCGTAGGAATTCCAAGACTTCTTGCCGTTGCTATAACGGGCGGAAGCTACAAGCTGTGGCATAACACTTTCGTGAGTATGGCGGCAGGTACGCTGTCATATATGGGTCTGCTGTACTTATTCAGCCATGTGCTGACAATGGCATAAGGAAAGGAAAATAACTTTGGAAATAACCGTAAGCGAGCTTGAAAGGCTCTCCACCGACAGCTATATTTTATATGACACACGCAGTGAGCAGGAAAAGCTGTACGGCGTTATGGAGGGCGCTGTATCGGTTTCGGCAGACGAGCTATTAGCCGCACCGCCTGAGGACAAAACTCAGAAGCTGATTATCTGCTGTGCAAGAGGAAAATTCAGCGTAGATACCGCAGAACAATTATCGGAAATGGGCTATGACGCTTATTCGCTTTCGGGCGGATATGCCGCCTGGCTTCTTGCTGTAATGCAGAAGGAGCAGGCTGACGAGGTTTCGAAGCGTGTCGAGCAGAGCCTGCAAAAGAAGTTCCGCAAAAAGATATGGGCGGCATTCACAAAGGCTGTAAAGCAGTATGAACTTGTAAAGGAAAACGACCGTATCGCCGTATGTATTTCGGGCGGTAAGGACTCTATGCTGATGGCTAAGCTGTTTCAGGAGCTTCACCGCCACAGTGATTTTCCGTTCGAGGTGAAATTTATCGTAATGGACCCAGGCTACAGCACGGCAAACAGGAATGTTATCGAGGAGAACGCACGCAAGCTGAAAATACCGATAGAGATATTCGAGTCGGACATTTTCGATTCTGTTTATAACATTGAAAAATCTCCCTGTTATCTTTGTGCGAGGATGAGGAGAGGTCATCTGTATAACTATGCAAAGAGCCTCGGTTGTAACAAGATAGCGCTCGGACATCACTATGACGATGTGATAGAAACGATACTTATGGGTATGCTGTACGGCGCTCAGATACAAACGATGATGCCGAAGCTCCACAGCACGAACTTTGAGGGAATGGAGCTTATACGTCCGCTGTACCTTGTGCGTGAGGACGATATAAAAGCGTGGAGGGACTACAACGGTCTGCACTTTATCCAGTGTGCCTGCAAATTCACGGACACCTGCACTACCTGCAACAACGAGGAGAACCGTTCAAAGCGTGTGGAGATAAAACAGCTTATTGCAAAGCTGAAGCAGACAAATCCTGAGGTCGAAAAGCATATTTTCAAGAGCGTTGAAAACGTGAATATTGATACTGTCATTGCGTGGAAAAAGGGAGGAGAAAAGCATCACTTTCTTGACAGCTATGATGAATGATATGATATCAGACTGTCAAAAAACCTCTTGTATATATAAAAACGGGGTCGCAGGGGCGAAGCCCCCGTACAGGTCGTCAGCCATTTGTGCCACTGCATCGTGCAGTGGCTTTGTGTGGCTGACTGCAAGCATCCTTGCTTGGACTAGGGGCGGTAGCCCCAGCAAAATAGCCCCTTTCCGGGGTAAAAGGGTTTTCGGCAAGGACGCCGAAATAAGGACACACCAAGCTTTGCACGAAGCAAAGTCAACAGAGTGTCCTAAAGGGGATAGGGGTTGAGGATAAGCTCTTTTTTGAAATAACAGACTTTTTCTACAAACTGGATATGATATTTGCATTTTCTGTGCAGATAAGGTAAAATATAATAGCAAGCTATGCCGTCACGGTTATAAATTGTGACGGCACTTAATTTCTCAAGGGAGGCGGATAAACTGAAAAAACACAGGCTCAGGCTGAAAGAATTTATCCGCCTGTTCACGCAAAGCAAGCGTTTTCGGATAGTGCTGTACACTGCAGGCTCGCTGACGCTGAATGTCGCCTATGCCGCATACAACGGCGTTCTCGGTCTGTTCTACGGCTCGATATGGTTTATGATACTGTGCGTGTATTACGGTCTGCTTGCCGTGATGCGTTATATGGCTGTATCGTATGAGAAAAAGCTGGACAAGGGCATACAGGTAGTATCGGAAGTATATGTAATGCGGTTTACGGGTATGATGTTTATTGTTATGAGCGTGGTACTTATGCTTATCGAGCTGTACAGTATGATACACAATACGGCACGGCAATATGCACGGCTTGTCATCGCAAGTATAGCTGTGTACACGGTCATAAAGCTTGCCCGTGCGATAATCAACCTTATAAAAGTGCAGAAGCACCGCTCGCCGCTTCTCAGTGCTATACGAAACATTTCTCTTGCGGACGCAGGCGTATCCGCAGTTACTCTTATCCGCTCGCTTACGGTATATGCAATGTGGCTCAGCGAAAGCGATAAGCTGATAATAATAACCTGTTCGGGCGTTATCGTCTACCTTACCACACTTGTACTGGGAGTTGCTATGCTTCTTCGGCATACGGACAAAAACCAAAACGCAGATAAAAATGCTCCGATAACGGCAGATAACAGCGGTGACGCTTCAAAAATCGACACGGTGAAAGAAAAGCTTACCGAAAACTTTGTTAAGATAAGCGACAATGTGGTTGACAGGTACGATGCAATCTCGGACAAGGCGAACGAGAAAAACGAAATGCTGAAGGAGCATTTTGAAGAACGTGTGCGACATATCGAGGAAAAGCGGAAGAACAATGATAATAAATACTGATTTCTTTGTAAACCGTGAACTTATTTGAATTTACCTATTGATTTTTTATTTCAGATGTGTTAAAATATCTGTAGATTTCTTGAAAAAGAAGGGAGAATTTTAATATGTTTATCTCAGAAGACGTAAAATATGTCGGTGTAAACGACACCACAATCGACCTTTTTGAAGGTCAGTACAAAGTGCCTGACGGCATTTCCTACAACTCTTATGTCATTCTTGACGAAAAGACGGCGGTTATGGATACTGTCGATATAAACTTTTCGGCAATATGGCTTGAAAAGGTAAAAACGGAGCTTGGCGACAGGAAACCGGATTATCTGGTGGTTCAGCATATGGAGCCTGACCATTCGGCAAGTATTGCGGAGTTTCTGAAATTCTATCCCGATACAACGGTAGTCGGCAACGCAAAGACATTCACGATGATAAAGGGATTTTTCCCCGACCTTACCATAACAAACACGCTTACCGTAAAAGAGGGCGATACTCTGACGCTTGGCAGTCACGTTCTGACTTTTGTATTCGCTCCTATGGTGCACTGGCCGGAGGTTATGGTAACGTATGACGCAAAGGACAAGATCCTGTTCTCTGCGGACGGTTTCGGCAGGTTCGGCACACCCGACAGCAAGCAGGCGTGGGATGATGAGGCACGCAGATATTATATCGGCATTGTGGGAAAGTACGGTGCGCAGGTTCAGGCGCTTCTCAAGAAGGCCGCTGCGCTTGATATAGAGAAAATCTGTGCGTTACACGGTCCTGTGCTGAGTGAAAACCTCGCACACTATCTCGATCTTTACAACAAGTGGTCGTCATACGTTCCCGAAAAGGACGGCGTTATGATAGCTTACGCTTCAATCTACGGCAATACAAAGAAAGCCGCAGAGCTTTTATATGACAAGCTGAAGGCAAAGAATGTTGATGTTATTATCACAGACCTTGCAAGATGCGATATGTCCAAGGCAATCTCGGACGCATTTGCTTACGGCAAGCTGGTGCTTGCAACGCCTACCTATAATGCGGATGTGTTCCCGTTTATGAGAACGTTCATAGAGGGTCTTACCGAGAGAAACTATCAGAAGAGAACGGTTGCGTTTATCGAAAACGGCGCATGGGCACCTATGGCGGCTAAGGTCATGGCAGGTATGTTTGAAAAGTCGAAGGAACTTAATATCCTTGACAAGACGGTCAAGATTACCTGTGCGCTGAATGATGCAAGCGTGGCACAGATTGATGAGCTGGCGGATGAACTGGCATAAATAAATCGAATACTGAAAATCGCTCCCGGCTGATGTGGTCGGGAGCGGTTTTATATCCAGTTTAATTCTCTTACTCTCTGTTTTTCAGCACCTCGGCGGGTGTGATTTTGTTCAGCTTTCTTACAAGAAGCGTGCTTGTGAGAAGATATATCAGCATAACGGCGATAAACAAAGCGGGATATAAATACCACGCAAAATTGAGGTTAATTCCGCAGGCAACGTTAGGGATAAACGAAGGATATATTTTGTCCATAACAAGCTTTGACAGCGGTAAGCAGATTATTGCCGATATTGCTATAGTGATTGCATTGCCGTCAAGGTACAGCTTTTTCACGTCTTTTTTGCTGTAGCCGAAGGTTTTCAGCAGCGAAATGCCGAACGAACTTCTGTCTATCATCACGCCCATCATAAGATACATTACCACTACAAAGATTACAGCCGATGTGCCGACAAGCGTTATAACCATTCCGCTCATAAGCTCGGTGAACACCTTTGACGAGCGTTCAATATCCGACTTTGTCGTTACCGAGTAAATTCTGCCCTCGTCTATATCAAGTGCTTTGTCGGACAACACCATATTGTAGTAATCGTCTTCCTGTCTGAAAAGCTCTCTCATACTGTCAATATCCATAAACACGGCAAGTCCTGCGGAATAATCGCTTATACTGCCGACTGTGAAAGCATAGTCGGTATCCCCCGCCTCATCGGTAAGAATGAACTTATCGCCTTCGGCTACTCCGTATCTCTGGGCTATCGATAACGACGCTGTGACAATGCTTTTTCCATTTTTCACATCAACGTTATAATACGGATTATCGCTGTCTATGCCTATTACCGTAATATCAAGCGTGTAGCCGTCCTTTTCCTTTTCGAGAGATTTGACATAACACGCTTCACCGCCCTCGGGAACTTCGGAGGTCGGATATTTAAGCGTATACATATACTCGTATGTTGTGCCTGCAAGCATATCTGTTGTTACGTTATTACACATTGAATAGCAGTCAAGTCCGAGCATAAGGATAAGCATTGAAACGAACATACAAGCCATAACTGTAATGTTCGCTCTCATCTCACGCAGAAGCTGACGTATTCTGAACTTTCTTACAAAGCCGCCGCTCTTTATCTCCATACGGCTGATATTCCTTACGTTCTGCTCGTTTCTCATTAGCGACAGCGCCGGTGCGGAAAGACGTCTGTTTATAACAAGCGCATCCACTATTGCCGCTATCACGGGAGGAATGACAACGGCATATATCACAAGGTAAAGCGGTATAACCGTCTGAAAATCGGGCAGTGAAAAATACGAGTAGCTGTCCGCAAGCTGTGACTGTATCGACATAGGTGAAAAGCCTATTGCCGAGCCGAGTACGCCGCCGATGAACGCTATTATTGTGGGGAGCATTATGTAGTGCCTTATAAGTGCGCCTTTACTTACTCCGAGAGCGTACAGCGCACCTATTACACTGCTCTCCCTGTTTATCTGATGAACAACGAATACGGATATTACATATGCAAACAGCGCCATAAGAATTACGCACGCCGCAAGTCCGCCGTACTTATTCATTACGACATCGCCTGCTGCACCTGCGATACGGACGTTATCCGCTCTTTTCACAAACGATGTAAGGTTGGTCAAATCAAGGTCGAAAGCCGCATCGAGCAGTTTTCCGATATTGCTCTTAAGCTCGTGTATACCGTCTGCAAGCTTGCCTGCGCCGTCTTTTGCGTCTTTTGCTCCGTCTGCAAGCGCTTTAGCGCCGTTCTTTGCGTTCTTTGCGCCATCGGCAAGCTCATTTGCTCCGTTTACCGCATCGGTTGCGCCTGTCGATAACTGCTCTGCTCCTCTATTTGCACTGCTTATGCCGGATACAAGTTCAGACGAGCCGCTTTTAGCACTTTTAAGTCCTGAGGCAAGGCTGTCCGCACCGCTTACAAGAGCGTTCATCGTGGGAGGGATAAGCCCTGCGGAATCTGCTCCTGCTATTGCGCTGTTCAGCGAAGAAGCACCGCCCGACAATTCGCCAAGACCCTTATCAAGAGCCGATGCGCCGTCATATATGCTTGTCATACCGGTGTGAAGCTGTACTGTGCCGTCATATAGAGTCTTAAGTCCGTCATACAGCTTATCTGCTCCATCGGATAAATCATTCATACCGCCGTAAAGCGTGTCGGCTCCGTCCGATAGATCTTTAAGACCGTTATGAAGTTTGTCCGCACCTTCGGCTAAATCATTGATGCCGTTTTCTATTTCGGTACGCTTTTCAAGCGCCTCGTTTACCGTTTCAAGATAATACTTGTCGGTAACCTTCGTATAGTCAAAATCAAAATCCTCGATAAACTCCTTCAGCTTATCATCGGTCATATCGTTTCCGAGAAGATAGCCGTATGTGAATGTCTGTGCCGACTTTGAGCTGTCCGACACTCTTTCGTACTCACTGTCGGTAACAAAGATAATACCGAAATTTTTGCTTGATACAGCCATATCGGACATGTTCTGATACGGTGCGTCATAGTCGGGAGATGTGCCTATGCCGCATACGGTATACTCTGTACCGCCGACTGTCAGCTTACTGCCGACATCAAGGCTGTGTTCTTCCGCATATCTGCGTTCGACTACTGCTTCGTTGTCTTTTGACGGATATTCGCCGCTTATAAGCTCGACAAGGTCGATATTTCTGCGGTTCTTCATCACTCTGAGAGTTGAACCGTCCTCAGCCTTTATATCAAGGCTGTACATACGTTCAAGGGTAACGCCCTTATCGGTGATATCTTTTTCCTGCTCATCTGTCAGAGGCAAGAACGTTGTGAACTGGCCGTCCTCAACGTGATTTGCGGCGTTATGCTCGTCTGTTCTGATAATAATTGTTTCCGAGCTTGCCACCATCGCTGTCACCAGATACATACAAAGCACTATCAGAAGCAGCAGTGCGATGTACTTAGGGAGATTAGACTTGAACTCCCTCGGTATTCTTTTTGAAAGCACCTTGTTCATATTACAGATCCTCCAGCTCGGCGGCAGGTATAAGCGTTTCGTTGTAATAATCCTTTTTGATAAGTCCGTCCTTGAGGATTATCACCTTGTGCACCATATTCTTTATAGCGTTGTTATGCGTTACTATCAGCATAGTAGTGCCGTATTTCCTGTTTACCTGTTCGAGAAGCACAAGTATATCCCTCGAAGTTTTCGAATCAAGCGCACCCGTTGGCTCGTCGCACAACAGAAGCTTCGGGTTCTTTATAAGCGCTCTTGCTATGGCGCATCTCTGCTGCTGACCGCCGGAGAGCTGTGAGGGAAACTTTTTTCTATGCTCTGTAAGTCCGAGCGTATCGAGAAGCTCGTTCATATCAAGCGGCTTATCGGTAAGGTACTCGCATACCTGAATATTCTCCTCGACAGTAAGATTAGGCACGAGGTTGTAGAACTGGAATATAAAGCCGAGGTTTGCCTTTCTGTACTTTGCCAGAGCATCAGCCTTTAGCCCGAATATTTCCGTGCCGTCAACCTTTACAGAGCCGCTGTCCATAATGTCAAGGCCGCCTATGCAGTTAAGGAGCGTCGATTTGCCCGAACCGCTCGTTCCCTGTATTACGCACATTTCTCCCTTTTCAACGCTTGTGGTCACACCCTTCAATACCTGGGTGTAGCCGGCGTCTGAGCCGTAGCTTTTTTTTACGTCTTTTACTTCAAGATACATCTCTTTGTCCTCCCGTATCATTATTAGTTTTATCTAACTGTATTAGTTATCGCTAACATAACAGTGTTATCCTATGGCGCTTTTAATGACCGCCGTGTAAGGCGGTCAGCATTATTCATCTTTTACAAACAACAAATCAAACCACATCTTTACCATTGCGCCGATCATTTTCCCGGCATACGCAAGTCCCTTCTCCTTTTCGGGAACGTGGGTAAGCAGATGGATGAACATCTCTATATCCATATGGGCGAGCCAGTGAAGCATATATTCGTCAATGCGGCAACCCGGCATATTTTTAAGCAATGCCTCTGCACCTGTGCGAAAACCCTCTTCCATAAGTGCAACAAATTCATCGACGCAGTTTTCGTAGACCGAGCCTTGCGACTTTGTGAGCAGCAGCAGGAATGCGTCATAATTATCATAAAGATAACCGACCATAGTGACTGCCTCTTTATGAGTTGAAAGCTGATTTTCAACGCTCCTCGTCTGCTCGTCCGGCGAACCTAAATACTCCTCGTCCTCACGGTTATGCTTAATCAGCATTTCTTTCAGCTTTAAAAGCGGAGGTGCAACAATTGCACTGAACAAATCGTCCTTGTTTTTGAAAAAGAAGTACAAAGCGCCTGTCGTGACACCTGCGTTTGTGCAAATCTTTCTGAGCGAGGCTTTTGCGAAGCCGTTTTCGAAAAACTCTTTCTTTGCGCTGTCTATCAGCTTTTGTCTTGTTTCGTTATCGCTCATAAAGGCACTTCCTTTCCGCAGAGATTTTACATAACACTGTTATCTTAACCTATATCCGTAATAATGTCAATACCCCTGACACCATTTCATAGCATTGCACCAAAGCAACAGCATAACAGTGTTATGTTATTGTGCGGAATTACAACAAACATTCTTTCAGACGGCGTTTCAGGTATGTTTTTACCTGTCTTGTACTATTCGTCCGTCAATTCGATAAAATTTTAACGATTTTGGCGAAATCGGTTGACAGGGCTTACATTTTTTAATATAATATTATATGTATAGACAGACGGAGGAACTATATCTTCCGCACAGAAAGGCAGAACAAATGAACGGTACAATTTCTAGGCAGGCACTTAGGAGATTGCCATTCTATCTTGATTATCTGAAGAAAAAGCAGGCGGACGGGGTACGCAATATTTCCGCTACCACTGTTGCAAACGAGCTTAAGCTGAACGAGGTGCAGGTCCGTAAGGATCTGGCATCGGTGAGCGTTACGGGAGGCAAGCCGAAAACGGGTTATGTTGCCGAAGAACTTATCCGTGATCTTGAGAGCTTTCTCGGATATGACAATACGAAAGAGGCGGTAATCGCAGGTGCGGGAAAGCTTGGACAGGCGCTTCTCTCATATAAGGAATTTGACCGCTACGGACTTAACATAGTAGCGGCATTTGACACGGATGAGAGCATTATTGACAGCAAGCGCATACTTCCGGCTGATAAAATGGCGGATATATGCTCAAGGCTTAAAGTACATATCGGTATAATCTGCGTTCCTCCGGAATGCGCACAATCGGTATGCGACAAAATGGTGGCAAGCGGTATACTTGCAATATGGAATTTTGCACCTGTACATCTGTCTGTTCCGACCGGCGTAATAGTCCAGTATGAAAATCTTGCGGCTTCTCTTGCGGTGCTTTCACAAAATCTGGAGTTTGAAATCAGGGACGGTCACATTTTCTGATAACTCCGCTTTATTCGAAAGGAAACAGTATTATGAAGAACATCAGCATCTGCGTCGGCAGCTCATGCCATCTGAAAGGCTCGTACAAAATAATCGAGCTTGCAAAAGACTACATAGCAAACCACAACATCGGAGATAAGGTAAATCTCGGTGCTGCTTTCTGTCTTGGAAGATGCACAGACGGCGTTACGATAAAAATAGACGATGAAATAATCTGCGGAGTAAACGAAAATAACTTCCAGCAGATATTTGACGAAAAGGTACTTGTCTGTCTTGACTGACGGAGGTACAAAAAAATAAACAGGAACGGTGAATTTTAAATGCTCACAACAGGAACAAAAGGAAAAGCGGAAGTTAAGGTCGATGACACCAATACGGCTGTCACAATGGGCAGCGGCTCACTCAAAGTTTTCGCTACTCCTGCAATGATCGCACTTATAGAAAAGGCTGCCTGCAAGGCGCTTGAAGGACAGCTTGAGGACGGACAGACCACTGTCGGCACAAAGCTGGATGTTGCACACGTTGCCGCTACTCCCGTCGGTATGAATGTTACCGCAGAAGCGGTCCTTACCGAAATCGACAACCGCAGACTTGTATTTGAGGTCGTTGCAAGGGATGAAAAGGATGTTATCGGCAAGGGCTCTCACGAGCGCTTTATTGTGAATGCGGAAAAATTCACTGCTAAAACTTATGGCAAGGTGTAATCTATGAGTTATTTACGGCTGAAGAAATCCAACTGCAAAAACTGTTATAAATGTATAAGACACTGTCCGGTAAAGTCTATCCGTTTTTCTGACGGGCAGGCGAACATTGTCGAGGACGAATGTATTCTGTGCGGTATGTGCTTTGTAGCCTGTCCGCAGAACGCAAAGCAGATAAGAAACGATGTGGGCAAAGCAAAAGAGCTTATTGCCTCTGGTACTCCCGTTTATGTCAGCATTGCTCCGTCCTTTGTGGCAAACTATGACGGTATCGGCATAACCGCTTTAAACGACGCTCTTAAAAAGCTGGGCTTTGCGGGAGCGGAGGAAACCGCCGAAGGCGCACAGCTTGTTACCGAGCAGTATGAAAAGCTGGTTGCGGACGGCGAGCATAAAATAATCATAAGCTCGTGCTGTCACACGGTAAATACGCTTATACAGAAATACTACCCTCAGGCTCTCCCCTATCTTGCACAGGTGAAATCGCCCATGCTTGCGCACGGAGAGATACTCAAGAAGAAATATCCCGGCTGTCACACCGTGTTTATCGGCCCGTGCCTTTCAAAAAAGGCGGAGGCTGACGCTTATGCAGGTGCTATAGACTGCGTGCTTACATTTGAGGAGCTTACAGGCTGGCTCAAGGAGGAAAACATAGAGGTCTGTCCGGTTTCGGACAATGCCGGAAGAAGCGACAGGGCAAAGACAAGGCTGTATCCCACAACATCGGGCATTCTGCGTTCTATGAACAAGGACAACCCCGAATATCTCTATATGGCGATAGACGGTGTGGAGAACTGCCGTAACGCTCTGCGTGATATTATAGACGGCAACGTGGGAAAGTGCTTTATAGAAATGTCCGCCTGCGTCAACAGCTGTATAGGCGGTCCTGCGATGGATAAAAAGCACGAGGGCGTTATACACGAAAGAAGGGCTGTGGACGAGTTTGCCGGAAGCGGCAGATTTGATACTGTGGAGCTTGCGGATATGACAAAATCGCTCCCGTTTATCAGTATGCAGAAAACCATGCCCGGAAGCAAGGCAATAGAAGAAATACTCCGCAAGATGAACAAGAGCGATCCGTCACAGGAGCTTAACTGCGGAAGCTGCGGATATGATACCTGCCGTGAAAAAGCGGTAGCCATTCTGCAGGGCAAGGCGGATCTTACAATGTGTCTGCCGTATCTCAAGGAGAAAGCGGAGAGCTTCTCGGATAATATAATCAACAACACGCCCAACGGCATTATGGTGCTCAGCGAGGACCTTGAAGTACAGCAGATAAACAAGGCCGCCCGTGAAATAATGAATATAAAGAGCCTGTCGGATGTTATGGGCTGTCCTGTTGTCAGGATACTCGACCCTGTATCATATCTTGAGGTTATGAGCACGGGCGAAAATATCCACAACAAGCGTACATATCTTGCCGAATACGGAAAGTATGTCGAGGAAACGATAATATATGATAAGAGCTATCATATCATAATGTCGATAATGCGTGATATTACAGGCGAAGAAATATCAAGGGCGAAGCGTGAGAAGAACGCCGCCGAAACTATTGCGGTCACTGACAAGGTAATCGAAAAGCAGATGCGTGTCGTTCAGGAAATAGCGTCACTGCTCGGTGAAACGACCGCTGAAACAAAGGTTGCACTTACAAAACTTAAGGAGAACCTGTCAAATGATGAACAGTAAAGCGTTCAGCTTCTGCACCGATATAGGTTATCTGAGCGTCAACAAGCACGATGAACAGCTTTGCGGCGACCATGTGGAGCTTGTCGAGCAGGACGAAAACTCGATAGTATTCGTGCTGGCGGACGGACTGGGAAGCGGTGTAAAAGCGTCAATTCTTTCAACGCTGACCTCAAAGATAATATCCACTATGATGGCAAACAATATGAGCGTTGAGGACTGCGTTGCAACAATGGCGGCAACGCTTCCCGTGTGCGAGGTACGCAAGGTCGCATATTCGACCTTTACAATCATCAGGGTGGTAAACAACAAGGAAGCCGAGATAATCCAGTACGATAATCCGCAGGTGATAATGCTGCGTGACGGCAAGAATTTTGACTATCCGAAAACCATAAATCAGATAGACGGCAAGACGATATATATTTCAAAGGTACAGCTGAAGCTTGACGATACCTTTATCACCACAAGCGACGGCGCTATCTATGCCGGTGTCGGCTCGTCACTGAATTTCGGCTGGCAGAGAGATAATATAATAGAATTCATGGAAGGCGTCTATGACAGGGAGTATTCCGCAAAGGCGCTTGCCACGCTTCTGCTTGACGAATGCGTAAGGCTGTACGGCGGCTCGCCGGGCGATGATACTACTGTCGGAGTCATTAAGATCCGTGAGCGTGAACAGGTGAACCTTATGATAGGTCCGCCGTCCGACCCAAAGGATCTGAACAAGATGATGACGCTGTTCTTTTCAAAAGAAGGAAAGCATATTGTCTGCGGCGGTACGACATCTACACTTACGGGACAGTTCTTAGGAAAGCCGGTTATACCCTGCCTTGACTACATCAGCCCTGATATTCCGCCTATGGCTACCATTGAGGGTGTAGATATAGTTACCGAGGGCGTTATCACGATAAGCAAGGTGCTTGACTACGCTAAGGATTATCTGGGTGAAAACAAGCTGTACGATGACTGGACGATACTTCAGGACGGCGCATCGTGCATAGCGAGAATGCTCTTTGAGGACGCTACAGATATTAATTTCTATGTGGGCAGAGCTGTCAATGCGGCACACCAGAACCCTAACCTGCCTATCACCTTCAACATAAAAATGCAGCTTGTTGATGAACTGAGCAAATGCCTGAGGCAAATGGGCAAGAAAATAAAAGTAAGCTATTTCTAAAGAGAAAGCCAATATAAAAAGTAGAACAAGAAGAAAAAAACTATGTGAAAGGAGCGGCCGCTCGGGCGGTCGGCGGGGAAAATCCGCAGTAAGAAAAATGGACAAGAAGTTAAGAAAGTTTGACACCAAGGTACAGTATCTGAAGTACAAGGTTTTAAGAGAAGTCGCAAGACACGCATGGACGACAGAGGGTACTGAAAAGCCTGCTGATTCGTTCAGCTTCTTTAATGACGTTGCGAAGAAAATAGTCAAGGATAAGCCCACAATGAGATGCTGTATCTACAAGGAGAGAGCTATCGTTTCGGAACGTATTAAAATCGCTATGGGCGGCGATCCGACAAATCCCAACGTAATCGAGGTAATAGATATTGCCTGTGACGAATGTCCCGTAGGCGGCTATGATGTAACGGAGGCATGCAGAGGCTGTATAGCGCACCGTTGCGAAGATGTCTGCCGTATGGGTGCTATCACATTTGACGAGCATCAGAAGGCGCACATCGACAAGTCAAAGTGCGTAAACTGCGGTCAGTGTGCAAAGGTTTGTCCTTACGGCGCTATTCTGGAATTCAAGCGTCCGTGTGAGAGAGCCTGCAAGATAGGCGCTATCTCAAGAGCGACAGACACAAGCTCGGCGGCGGCTCACATTGACAACGACAAGTGCATTTCGTGCGGTGCGTGCGTTTACACCTGCCCGTTCGGTGCGATAAGCGACAAGTCATATATCGTTGACATTATAGAAACGTTAAAGGGCAGTGACAACGGCAAGAATTATAAGGTTTATGCGGTTGTAGCACCCTCGATTGCAAGCCAGTTCAGCTATGCTAAGCTCGATCAGGTGGTTACGGCTATCAAGCAGCTTGGCTTCCACAGCGTAGTTGAGGCGGCGCTCGGTGCGGATATGGTAGCGTACAAGGAGTCAAAGGAGCTTGCCGAAAAGGGCTTCCTTACAAGCTCGTGCTGTCCCGCATTCGTAATGTACATCGAGAAGGCATTCCCGACTATGACAGACAAGATTTCACACAACCTGTCACCTATGGCTGAAATAGCAAAGTACATCAAGGACAGCGATCCCACAGCCAAGGTAGTATTCATCGGACCTTGCACAGCAAAGAAGATGGAGGTACAGTGGGATAAGGTAAAGCCTTATGTAGACTATGCAATGACGTTTGAAGAATTACAGGCTATCTTCGACAGCAAGGATATAGAGGTATCCGAGCTTGAGGGAACGGTGCTTGATAACGCATCGTACTACGGCAGAATATTCGCACGCTGCGGCGGCCTTGCAGACGCAGTTGCCGAGGCTCTCAAGGAGCAGGGCAACGAGGACTTCAAGCTGAACGGACTTTCCTGCGACGGTATCGAAGAATGCAAGCGTGCGCTTATGCGTGCATCAAAGAATCTTCTGCCTAATAACTTCATTGAAGGTATGGCTTGTGTCGGCGGCTGCATCGGGGGAGCAGGTTGCCTGACACACGGCGAAAAGAACAAGGCAGAGGTTGACAAGTACGGTAAGCTCGCACACGAAAAGACTATAACAGAGGCAATACAGTCTTTTTCACGCGTTGAACCTAAAAAAGAAAATTAAATATTAAAAGGGTTATAATTTAACAGAGGCTTTTCCCTCTGTGATGAAAGGATATGGTTTTCAATGAACCTGCTGCATCTTAAATATGCGGTTGAGATCGAAAAAACCGGTTCGATCACAAAGGCGGCAAACAATTTATTCATGGGACAGCCTAATCTCAGCAAGGCTATAAAAGAGCTGGAAAATGAAATCGGCATCACAATATTCCGCAGGACTACAAAAGGGGTTGCTCCTACGGAAAAGGGCGGCGAATTCTTAGGCTACGCAAAGGCGGTGCTTGATCAGTTTGACGAAATGGTATCGCTCTACAAGCCTAAGGTGGATGACGGTGTGCGTTTCAGCATTTCCGTTCCAAGAGCTACCTATATCACAAAGGCGTTTTCAAACTTTGTGAGCCTGCTTGATACCGACAAGGAAATATCCATCAATTTCAAGGAAACAAATTCGATGGACGCTATCAACAACATCCTGAACTTTGACTTCAAGCTGGGGATAATCAGGTATCAGAATATCCACGAAAAGCAGTATTTTGCAATGCTTGACGGGAAGAATCTGAAATACCGTCCGTTATGGGAGTTTGAATACAGGCTTCTTGTGAACAAGGACAGCCCGCTTGCCAAGGAAAATCCGGACGGTATAGTGAAATATTCCGACTTAGAGGATTATATCGAGATAGTACACGGCGACCTTTCCGTGCCGTCGCTGTCATTCTCGAAGGTATCACGTTCAAGCGTTTCGGAACACCGTAAAAAGCGTATATATGTTTATGAAAGAGGAAGTCAGTTTGACCTGCTCGGAAACCTGCACAACACTTATATGTGGGTTTCGCCCGTTCCTAAAAGCTGTCTTGAACAGCACGCAATGGTACAGCTGAAATGCGATGTTCCCTACAAGGTAAACAAGGACGTGCTTATCTTCCCGAAGGGCTACAGCTTAAGCAAGCTCGATGAGCAGTTTATAGCGGAGCTTGAAAGAGTAAAGGAAAAGATAAAAATGGACGGCTTATATTAAGCCATGAAAGAAAGATGACAATGGATATTAACAGTATGCTGTACCGTCTGTGCAGTGTTGACGGCGTTTCGGGCGATGAAAGAGGTGCGTCCGAAATTGCGCTGTCAATGCTTGAAAGCTACACGGACGACTGCAGTATTGACGATTTCGGCAACGTTATCGGACATATAAAAAGTACGGGCAACAAGCCGAAACTTCTGCTTGACGCACATATCGACAGGGTGGGACTTATCGTATCGTTTATTGACGATAACGGCTTTATAAAGGTCGGTGCGGTAGGCGGTCCCGACAGACGTGTGCTTGCGGCGCAGAGCGTGACGATTCACGGCAAGGAAAAGGTAAAGGGCGTTGTATCCGTTCTTCCGCCCCATGTAAAGAGCGGCGACGGAGTGCCTAAAATTGAGGAAATCGTTATAGACACGGGCTATACAAAGCAGGAACTTGAAAGCCGTATTGAGCTTGGCGACAGGATAACCTTCGACTGTGAACCTGTGGCTATGCTCGGCACAAGATACTGTGCAGGTGCGCTTGACGACAGGTGCGGAGTGGCATCTATACTGGTTGCTCTCGAAATGCTTAAAAGTAAGGAACTTGCGTTTGACCTTGACGTATCGTTTACAACGCAGGAAGAAACGGGAGAAAGCGGTGCGAAAATAGCCGTATATGACCTTGACCCCGACTATATTCTTGAAATGGACGTCAGCTTTGCGAAAACTCCCGACAGCGACAGGGCGAAATGTGCCGATATGTCAAAGGGCGTTATGATAGGCATTGCACCGTCACTTTCAAGAGAGCTGTCAGGCAGGCTCATATCACTTGCAAAATCGGAAAATATTCCGTATCAGCTTGAGGTCATGGGCGGAAAAACAGGCACAAACGCCGACACGATGAGTGTGAACAAGTCGGGTGCAAAGGCGTGTACGCTGTCAATTCCGCTTAAATTCATGCATACTCCAGCCGAAATCATCGACACAGACGATGTTATATCCACAGCAAAGCTGATTACGGCTTTTGCCACGAAGGGCGGTGCCGAAAATGGCTGAATTGTTTGAGAATATAAAAAAGCTGTGTCTTGCCGACGGTACAAGCGGTGATGAGGGCGATGTAACAAAGCTGATACTTTCAATGCTGCCGCAGGAATGCGACGCAAAGATCGACCCGCTGGGCAACATCATAGTAAATAAAAAGGGCGCTAAGACCCCGAAAAACAAGGTTATGCTTGCCGCTCATCAGGACGAGGTCGGATTTATCGTGACCTACATCACCGATGACGGAAATCTTAAATTTACGACTGTCGGCGGTATCAATCCCGAAGTAGTTATCGGCAGACAGTTGCACTTCAAAAACGGCACTGTCGGAGTAGTCGGCGGCAAGGCAGTTCACCAGCAGTCGCCTAAGGATCGTGACGAACCGGTAAAGCTTGACACGCTGACAATAGACATCGGCGCTTCATCAAAGGCGGAAGCGGAAAAATACGTTTCTCCCGGTGACTGCGCATATTTCAGAAGCGATTATACCGAACTTGGCAACGGCTATCTGCGTGAGAAAGCGCTTGACGACAGGATAGGCTGTGCCATTATGGTAGATATACTGAATAAGAATCTGCCGTATGACGTTACCTGCGTGTTTACTGTGCAGGAGGAGATAGGTACAAGAGGCGCAAAGGTCGCCGCTTATACGGTAAAGCCGGATTATGCTATCGTCCTTGAAACCACCACAGCCTGCGACTTTTCGGGCAATGACGGTGAAAAGCGTGTATGCGAGCTTGGCAAGGGCTGTGTAGTAAGCTATATGGACAGAAGTACGATATATGACCGTGAGCTGTATCGGCTCGGCTTTGAAAAGGCAAAGGAGATAGGTGTTCCCTGCCAGACAAAGACGCTTGTAGCAGGCGGTAACGACAGCGGCGCAATCCATTCATCTGTCGGCGGTATCAGAACGGTCGCACTATCCGTTCCGTGCAGGTATCTGCACTCGCCGTCGTGTATGATAAAGAAAAGCGATGTGCAAAGTACCGCTGAGCTTGCGTATGCAATGTATCTTGCGCTTGCGGAAAAATGATAAGAAGAATATACGGCGCACTGCCGCCCGATTATCCGTCAGACAATGTGATAGTCGGGCGGATAAATGCGTATTACAGGGCTTACGGAACGGGCTATGACTTCTGCACGTTCTATGAGGGCGATACCGGCGATAATATGCTTGCCCTTTATTACGGCGGCGAGCTTTATGTTCACTGCAACGAAAACGGCGATTTGCAAAGCATTATAACGTTTTCGGAAATGCTCGGTGCAAAAGCCGTAATGTCGGATATCAAGCTGTCGGAAGAATCCGAAACGCTTTATATAATGACATCGGGCAAAATGCCTGCCGTGTGTAACAATCGGCTGAAAGCGGAATTTACCGAGGACTACCGCACTGTATTTGAGATACTGAAAAGCGGATTTTCACTTTCCGACTATCAGTTTGACGAATGGTATGCAGACACCTGCCACCGTGTACGTCACGGTATATCAAGGCTTATCGTAATGCATTACGGGAGCGAACCCGTTGCAACGGCGACAGTGCTTTTCGATGATGATAAAAGCTGTTTTCTGTCGCACATCGCAGTAAGACGGGATATGCAGAAAAACGGTATAGGAACAGCACTGCTTTCCTGTACGGCTAATTTACTTGACAACAGAAAAATAACGCTTATCTGCAAGAAAAACGTACAGCGGTTTTATATAAGCTGCGGATTTACGGCGACAGGTACAGCGTATGAAATAGCAAGAGGATAAAAATGGAATTTTTCAATATTGACAGCAGACTGCTTGAAACGGCAAAGAAAGCCGAAGAAATGGCAAGCGAACAGTTTGCGAAAATCAGCGAAACCGCAGAATACAACGGAAACAAGGTACTCTCCGCATTTATAAACAACCGTGTCAGCGAAATGCATCTTAAAGGCACTATCGGCTACGGCTACAACGATGACGGCAGAGATAAGCTTGATATGGTATATGCCGAGGTTTTTCGCACGGAGGACGCACTTGTCCGCCACAGCTTTGTAAACGGTACGCACGCACTCTCCACTGCCCTGTTCGGCGTGCTTCGTCCGAATGACACACTGCTGTGTGTAACAGGCGCTCCGTATGATACATTAACGGAGGTCATAAACGGCGAACACGGCGGCTCACTGAAGGAGTTCGGCGTAAAGTATGCGCAGGTGGATCTTCTCCCCGACGGCACACCCGACCTTGAGGGAATAAAGGCGGCTGTAGCTAAGGGCTGTAAGGTGGCATATATCCAGCGTTCGAGAGGTTATTCGCTCCGTGATTCGCTGTCAATAAGCAAGATAGGCGAGATAATCAGCGCTGTCAAGAGCGTAAACAGTGACGCAATTATAATGGTTGATAACTGCTACGGCGAGTTTGTTGAAAAGCGTGAGCCTACCGAGGTCGGCGCAGATCTTATTATCGGCAGTCTTATCAAGAATCCCGGCGGTGCTATTGCCCGCACAGGCGGCTATATAGCAGGCAGAAGGGATCTGGTCGAGCTGTGCAGCTACCGTCTGACTACTGTCGGAACAGGCAAAGAGGTAGGCTGTTCGCTGGACGAAAACAGGGGTATGTATCTCGGCTTCTTCTTAGCTCCGCAGATAGTTGAAAGCGCTGTAAAGACATCGGTTTTTGCGTGTGCATTCTTCTCACTGCTCGGCTATGAAACGTTCCCGAAGTACAATCAAAACAGGACGGATATAATCGCCGCAATAAAACTCGGCACACCCGATGCTCTCTGTGCATTCTGCAAGGGTATACAGAACGGCTCGCCGGTTGACTCTATGGCGACACCTGAGCCGTGGGATATGCCCGGATATGACAGCAAGGTCATAATGGCGGCAGGCGCATTTACAATGGGAGCAAGCATAGAGCTTTCAGCGGACGCACCGCTCAGAGAGCCGTTTGCGGTATGGCTACAGGGCGGTATCACCTATCCGTCGGGAAAAACAGGAATATTACTTGCCGCACAATCAATGCTCGAAAGCGGCGAACTGAAAATATAATAAACAAATAAGTCAGGGTTGAGGGGCGGTAGCTCACCAACAGAGAAATATAAAAACAGAAAGGATACCCACTATGATAAGAAGTATGACGGGTTTCGGCAGAGAACAGGCTGTAATCAACGGCAGAGAAATCATCGCCGAAATCAGAAGTGTCAATCACAAGTTCTTTGAATTTTCGTCAAAGCTCCCACGCAACTACCAGTACCTTGAGCCTAAACTGAAAACAATGCTCAAGGAAAAGATAACAAGAGGTAAGGTCGAACTGTCGCTCCTCGTTTACAACATAGACGTAAAGGACACCTCGGTAAAGGTAAACGAGCAGGTAGCATCACAGTACATAGAAGCTATCCGCACTATCGCTCCCGACCTTGGCATAACGGACGATCTTTCCGCCTCCGACCTTTTCAGAATACCCGATGTATTCACAGTGATAAAGGAAGAAACAGACGAGGAACAGCTTTGGGCTGATATTTCATCGGTAGTCGGCTCGGCACTCGACAAGTTCATTGCAATGCGTGAAACAGAGGGTGCGGCACTCAAGGCTGATGTACTCGAAAAGGCAGGCGTAATAGAGGATATGGTAAGCAAGGTTGAAATTTACTCACCCGAAAGCACCGCCGCATACCGTAAGAAATTAGAGGACAAGCTCAAAGAGATACTCTGCTCATCGGATATTGACGAGCAGAGGATACTCACCGAGGCGGCTATATTCTCCGAAAAGACAGCCGTTGACGAAGAAACGGTACGTCTGCACTCCCACCTTTCACAGCTGCGCTCAATGCTCGACAGCGACAAGGAGATAGGCAGAAAGCTTGATTTTCTGGTTCAGGAAATCAACAGGGAAACAAACACTATCGGCTCAAAGGCGGCAGATATACGCATAACAAGACTTGTTGTGGATATGAAGAGCGAGATTGAGAAGATAAGGGAGCAGATACAGAATATTGAATGAGCGGCTGTGTGCCGCTACAGATTCGCCGTCCTGACAGTTTGAGTTTTACTATACTTGCGTTATCGGCGGATGTTGAAGGTAGTTTGAGTAGCAGTAATTATTTTAGTGCAAACGGAATATAATAATAGCGCATATTTACCGCTTGACAATTTCGTTGTAAAGTGATATAATGTGTGTAGTGATCGAGTTACAGAAACCTGTGAGGCCTGTGACCGGGGGAGTTTCTGCGGAAACTCCCTTTTTACTTTTTGGGGGATTTATAAAATGCCAAAGCCTTTTCTTACTTACACACAACAGATTGACAAACTTAGAAATGAAAAAAATCTTATTATTGATGATGAAAACTCAGCAATTGACACACTTCATCAAATCGGATATTTCAAACTCATTGGTGGATATAAACACCTGTTCAAGAATAAAACGACCGGGAAATACAAGGATAACACACATTTTGAAGATATTGTTGCACTTTACACGTTTGACGAAGCACTGCGTGAACTCAATCTGAAATATATACTTAAAGCTGAACAGCATCTGAAGTCACTAATCTCCTATCATTTTTGTGACCGATTTGGTGAGTCGCAAACAGCTTACCTCACTCAAACCAATTATGAATATACCACCAATAGGAACAAGCAAGACATAAATAAACTTGTAAAACTGCTTGGAGATAAGTATGTCAATAACAAAACAGATTATCTTTATATTGAACATACCAAAACAAAGCACGGAAATTTACCTTTATGGGTACTTATAAACGCTTTGACATTCGGAAATATCTCAAAAATGTACTCGCTTTTTACCCAAAGTCTGAGAATAAGTATCAGTAAAAATTATGCTTGCCTCAATGAAAAGCAATTAGGTCAAATCACAACCGTCCTCACAAAGTTCCGGAACGCCTGTGCTCACGGAGAACGATTATTTACATATAAAACATCTGACAGCATTCCCGATTTGCCTATTCACAAAAAACTTGGGATAGCTAAAAAAGGTGTACAATATATTTATGGAAAAAATGACTTGTTTTCAGTTGTAATATCATTACGTTATATGCTTACAAATGAACAATTCAAAGATTACAAAGAAGCAATGGCAAGACTTATAAATAATTATGTAAAAAACTCAGTAATACCACATACTGATATTCTTAAAGAAATGGGTTTTCCTTTAAACTGGAAAGACATAACGAAATATAAAAAGCTATAAACTTGCCCTCCCTGCGTATGCAGGGAGGGCAAGTTTTTATAACAGCAGAAGCATTTTCCGTTTCAGCTTTTTTCGGGACTGCATACCATACACGGCGTATAGCCTGCCGCTATCGCCCCGTCATAGTCATTCGTTCGTTTTAAATTCTTGCTGTCTATCTTGGCAACGGAGGAACAATCCGCACGGTGTATCTTCATTGATTTCGTGTTCAGCACATATATGCCGCTCGCCTGCCCGTCCGATGATGCCGAATCAACATTCACGGTTATTTTTTCGCCGTCACAGGTCATTATTATATTGCCCTGCAGATCGGTGCGGTATATCTTCGCTCCTGCACCTTTTAGCCTGTCGAGCGTTTCGGTGTGCGGATGTCCGTATGAATTGCCCATACCGCAGGATATGACCGCATATTCGGGGCTTGCCGCTGTCAGAAAAGCTCTGCTTGTCGAGGTACTGCTTCCGTGGTGGCCGACCTTCAGCACATCACAGTCTATATCGGCTGTAATAGTGTTTTCCTCGCTGTTTTCCGCATCGCCTGTGAATAAAAACTTCCTGCTGCCGTAGGTCAGCATCACCATAACGGACGAGTTGTTAAGGTCGCTGTAGTCCTCCGTAACAGGCGCTATCACAACCGCCGACAAATCGCCGTCAGAGAAAATCTCCGTTCCGGCTACTCCGATTTTTACCTTAGCACCGCTGTCATCTATCGCCTTAAGCATATTCGTGTACGATTTTGTCGTGTGCGTTGCGGGACTCAATATAACGTTTTCGACATTAAACGCACCGATAACGTCAGCCATACCGCCGATATGATCGCTGTGCGGATGAGTGGCGACAACATAATCAAGCGTATTGTATCCGCAGGAATAAATATAGTTGGTTATCCTGTCCGCATATTCATTTTCAGCCGCATCTATAAGCATTGTCTTTGTGTTCGGCAGTTCGATGAAAATGCTGTCGCCCTGTCCGACATCAATAAAATGCACCTTCATCTCATCGCTGTCAAGGTTATTTACATTGTCGTTTTCCTGGGTAACGCTCTGCGTTTCGCTGTATGATGAGCCTTCAGCTGATACTTCCGACGAAAAACCGGATGAGGATGAAACATTTTCCGACGAAAAGTCGGATGAAGATGAAGCATTTTCCGACGAAAAGCCGGATGAAGATGAAGCATTTTCCGATGAAACCGGTGCATTTGCCGTACAGCCTGTAAGCATTACAAGCGCAGTCAGCACCGCTGTTATTTTCTTTCTCAAAATATCACTCCTTACACTATATATTTTAGCACACCGATAACCGCTTGTCTATATTTCCGGCGGAGGTTGTACTGCTTATAGTACAAAAAATACGGTCACGGACTGTTGCCCGTGACCGTAATTCATTTATCAACTCTCACTGCAAATCAGCTTTTCGCCGTCATAGTCTACCGTCAGCGTACTGCCGGGTGCTACATCATCGGCTATCAGCTTTCTTGCGATAAGCGTTTCTATCTTACGCTGTATGAATCTCTTGAGCGGTCTTGCACCGTAGTTGGGGTCGAAGCCGTTGTCGATTACATAGTCCTTAGCGGCATCTGTAATAGCAAAGCCTACCTCCTTATCGGCAAGACGTTTCTTAAGCTCGCCGAGCATAAGATCGACAATACCGGAGATCTCGTCCTTGCGGAGCGGCTTGTAGAATACAATCTCATCAAGACGGTTGAGGAATTCGGGTCTGAACTGCGTTTTAAGCAATTTGTTGACCTCGTTTTTTGCTTCTTCGGAAATCTCGCCTTTATCGTTGATACCGTCAAGGATATACGATGAGCCGAGGTTACTTGTCAGAATGATAATAGTATTCTTGAAGTCTACCGTTCTGCCCTGAGAATCGGTGATTCTGCCGTCATCGAGAATCTGTAACAGGATATTGAATACATCGGGGTGAGCCTTTTCTACCTCGTCAAGAAGTACGACCGAGTAGGGTTTTCTTCTTACCGCTTCGGTAAGCTGACCGCCCTCCTCATATCCGACATATCCCGGAGGCGCACCGATAAGACGGCTCACGCTGAATTTCTCCATGTACTCCGACATATCAATACGAACCATGCTGTGTTCATCGTCAAACAGAGCCTCGGCAAGAGCCTTTGCAAGCTCCGTCTTACCAACACCGGTAGGACCTAAGAACAGGAACGAGCCTATAGGCTGATCGGGATTTGCAATGCCTGCCCTTGAACGCAGTATAGCCTCGCTTACCTTTTCGACAGCCTCGTCCTGACCTATTACACGCTTATGAAGTATATCTTCCATATGGAGCAGTTTTTCACGCTCGCCCTCCATCAGCTTTGAAACAGGGATACCTGTCCAGCGGCAGATAATCTTTGCAATCTCTTCCTCTGTAACTTTATCGTGCAGCATAGATGCGGACTTTGACTGCTCTGCCAGCTTTTCTTCTTCCTCAAGCTCCTTCTGTAACTGAGGGAGCTTGCCGTATTTAAGTTCTGCCGCCTTGTTCAGATCATAGCTTCTTTCAGCCTGCTCAATAAGGCTGTTGGTGCTTTCAATCTCCTCACGCAGTTTCTGTACCTTTGAGATGGCGTTACGCTCGTTCTCCCACTTTGCCTTCATCTCGTTGAACTTTGAACGCATTTCGGCAAGCTCCTGCTGTACCTCGGCAAGATGCTCAACGGAGATACGGTCGGTTTCCTTTTTGAGAGCGGCTTCTTCTATCTCGTGTTGCATTATCTTTCTGCGGATGTCGTCAAGCTCTGACGGCATAGATTCCATTTCTGTCTTGATGAGCGCACACGCTTCATCTACAAGGTCTATCGCCTTATCGGGCAGGAATCTGTCCGAAATGTATCTGTCAGACAGCGTTGCGGCGGCGATAAGCGCCGAGTCGTGAATCTTTACGCCGTGGAACACCTCGTAACGTTCCTTCAAGCCACGCAGTATAGAAATAGTATCCTCTACCGTAGGCTCGTTTACCATTACCGGCTGGAAACGTCTTTCGAGGGCGGCATCCTTTTCAATGTACTGTCTGTACTCGTTGAGCGTTGTCGCACCTATGCAGTGAAGCTCGCCTCTTGCAAGCAGAGGCTTCAGCAGATTTCCTGCGTCCATTGCACCGTCAGTCTTGCCTGCGCCTACTATGGTATGAAGCTCATCTATGAACAGTATTATCTGACCTTCGGATTTCTTTATGGTCTGCAATACCGCTTTAAGTCTTTCCTCAAATTCGCCTCTGTACTTTGCGCCTGCAACAAGCGCACCCATATCAAGCGAGAATATCTGGCGCTCCTTTAAGTTTTCGGGAACATCTCCACGCACTATACGCAGTGCGAGTCCTTCGGCGATAGCTGTTTTACCTACACCGGGTTCGCCTATCAGCACGGGGTTGTTCTTTGTCTTACGGGAAAGAATACGGATAACGTTCCTTATCTCAGTATCTCTGCCGATAACGGGGTCGAGCTTGTTCTGCCGTGCCAGTTCCGTTAAATCCTGACCGTACTTTTTAAGCACGTCGTAGGTTTCCTCCGGATTCTGTCCGGTAACACGCACACTGCCCCTTACCTGCTCAAGTGCCTGTAAGAATGCCTTTTCGGTAATACCGCACTTTGCGAAAATGTCCTTAAGCTGTGAGTTCGGCTTTTCAAGAAGTCCTATGAACAGATGTTCTACCGAGATATACTCGTCCTTCATCTGCTTTGCTTTTTCCTCAGCGGCTGTAAATGCCTTATCAACATCGGGAGATACATACACCTTTTCGGGATCTCTGCCGCTGCCCGTTACCTTCGGAATTCCTGCGGCGCTCTGCTCTGTAAGCCTTGTGAGCTGTGAAGCGTCAGCACCCATCTTCTTTATAAGCTGAGGGATAAGTCCGTCCTCCGCCTGAAGCAGTGCAAGAAGAATATGCTGCTGTTCTATGTTCATGTTCTGATATGAAACAGCTATACTCTGCGCAGTGCTTATAGCTTCCATTGATTTCTGTGTCAGATTGTTTGTGTTAAGCATATCACATCATCCTTTCTTCGTTTGTACAAGGCATCACAGGATAACCTTCAATGTCTTGATACGCTCATTATAAAGTGAATCCACAAGCGAAACCGCCTGCTTTCTGTTGTCTGCGTTTTCAAAATAGAGCTTGATTGCCCTGTCAAGAAAATTGACATAATCCGCAATAGCCTCTGCGATAAGATTCGTGTCGCTGATGCTCCTGCCGTCCTTGATGAGAGGCTTGTTGAGCATCCTTACCATCTTATCGTTGTCTATCTGCATCACCACGTCAATTCCGTCAAAGCGTGACAAATGTCTGCGTTCTATATTTGCAAAGCAGGTTAGGAAATCGTTCATCAGCTCCATCAGCGCCATATTCTGCGTTCTGAAGCTGACCTTCAGCCTGCCCAGATACCTGTCCTCTCTGAGCAGTTCTACGGAGTAACGTATAGTCGGCTTGTATTTATAAGGCAACGGGCTTTTTATAAGCATTCCTCCATCGCCCGCCGCAGTCTGCAAGCGGAAAATCTCATCGTCAAAAAAGCTGCCGATATTTTCCATTATGTTACGCATCCGTATCTCCGGCGTCTGCATCGACAGCTTTTCGGCAAGTATCCTGTCTATCAGCGCCGAGCGGCTGGTGTTCATTCTGTACGCAAGAGAGTCTATCGCCCGTACTATCTCATCGGTCAGTACAAGACTGTATACGCTTTTACTCATTTTTGACGATCATCCCTTTCGTATTCAAATATCTATTTCAATTTCTATCTCAACAGCCTATTTCCGACTGTGACTATATTGTAGCACATTCTTCATAACTTGTCAAGTGTTTTATATAAATTTTTATACGAATTATGAATAAAATTGCAAGTTTTATTTGTTAATTTTTACCGTAGTCAGCAGTTATATAAAATATCCACTGCTCGAAAGCAGTGGATGCAGATTGTAGAAATAGTCTTTTGTTTGATGTGCTTCTATTATATCATTCAGCTCTGACTATGATAACAGGCTACCGATAGTTCTTTTTGTCGGACAGCACTTCTCGGGTTCGCTATTCGAATAGATACGCTTGTCAATATGAAAGAGGGAGACAACCAAAGGGATCAGGTGAGAGTCTGAGCCTCGCTTACGCAAGGCTCGTGCGCTCCGCTAAAGCTTCGCTGGACTGCCGCAGTGAAGCAAAGCGAAACGATTGAGCACTTGCCAAAGGTAAGTGCTCAGCCCTATACCCTGTCCCTTAGTTTTTCTCCCAAATCAGTTATTCCTCTTGAGCGACGTGAGGAGCGGGAGCATTGCTAAAGCAATGCTCAGCTTGGCATCCCTCTTTCCTTACCCATACCCTTACCCCGCTGGGGTGTTGGCTGAACTCGAATAACCACCTGAACATTGTATGACCTGTTAATGCAGGGACGCTTAACGCTACACGTCCGCATATTAGTACATATATCTTAGGTTAGTGGCGTTTTTTTGAAAGGTCAATGTTGGTGCAGTTGCACTGATACACTCACGAAAATATTAATGGCTTGTCGGTAGGGAAAATGTTTTAAGCAGTGTTGGCGAAACATTCCATTATACTGCTTTATCAATCGGTTTTTCGACAAACTGAAATCCACCGCCCGAAAGCAGTGGATTTTCTTTATATTCGGTTTTTCTAAATCGCCAAATTCTGAATCTGCACTGTCAAATTGCCTCCGCCGATAACGCTTGTTAAGCATATCGGCAACAATCGGAACGGCGAATTTGAAGCGGCTCACAGCCGCAGGCGGAATTTGATGCGGCTCACAGCCGCCGTTATTGAGCCATGCCGAGTTCTATTGCCTTGATGTTGGCATCTATAAGATGGGCTTTCTTAGGCGGGATAACCTTTTCCATAGCCTTTTTAACCGTTTCCATAGAAGTAAGGTTTGTTTCCTTGAGCAGCTTGCCGACAAGAATAATATTGGCAAGACCCTTCATATCATGCTCGTTTGCGAGAGCCGTTGCGGGAACATAATAAACATTGATGTCTGTTCTGTCGCACTTTGCGTCAACAAGCGTACTGTCAATGATAACCGTACCGCCCGGCACAACCGAGCCGATAAACTTGTCATAGCTCGGAGTATTCATAACGATAAGCGTATTCGGTGTATCGACAAGGGGTGAGCCGATAGGATCGTCGCTTACACATACCGAGCAGTTACAGGTACCGCCACGCATTTCGGGGCCGTAGGAAGGAAGCCACGAAACTTCCTTGTTCTCGTAAAGCCCGAAATATGCGAGCATTTTTCCCATAAACAGTATGCCCTGTCCGCCGAATCCGGCAAGAAGAATTTCGTTTGTCATCTTATCGCACCCTCCTTGAATACACCTAAAGGATAGTAAGGAATCATCTCTGTGCGGACTCTGTCAAGTGCTTCTATCGGAGTCATGCCCCAGTTTGTAGGACAAGTAGAAAGAACCTCGATTATAGAGAAACCTTGCTTGTTCTTCTGGAACTCAAATCCCTTTCTGATCGCCTTTTTGGCAATGTTTATATTCTTGGGGTCGATAACCGTTACACGCTCGGCAAGCGCAACACCGCTGAGCGTAGACAGCATTTCGCACACTCTTACGGGGAAGCCCTCAACATCGGGATTTCTGCCGTAGGGGGTCGTCTGCGTTATCTGACCGGGAAGTGTCGTAGGCGCCATCTGACCGCCTGTCATACCGTAGGTCGTGTTGTTGATAAATATAACAGTGATATTTTCGCCTCTTGTAGCGGCGTGAACAATCTCAGCCGTACCGATAGCCGCAAGGTCGCCGTCACCCTGATATGTAAATACGAACTTATCTGGGTTAGCTCTCTTGATACCGGTAGCTACGGCAGGAGCACGTCCGTGCGAAGCTTCAAGCATATCGCATTCAAAATAATCATAAGCCATAACCGAGCATCCGACAGGACAAACACCGATAGTTTCGCCCTCGATACCCATTTCGTCAATTACTTCGGCTACAAGTCTGTGTACTATACCGTGAGTACAGCCGGGGCAATAGTGGGTGGTCACGTCTGCCAGAGCGTGAGGTCTTTTAAATTCAGGCATTAGTTTTTACCTCCCATTTCTCTTAACTTTGCAAGTATTTCTGCAGGCTTCGGGATAACACCGCCTGTCCTTCCGTAGAACTCGACAGGCTTTGAGCAGTTGAGAGCAATCTTTACATCGTCAACCATCTGACCCATAGACATCTCCACGCAAAGAACATTCTTCGCATTCTTGCACGATTCGGCAATTTCCTTTGCAGGATAAGGCCAGAGAGTTATCGGTCTTACTATGCCGACCTTAAGGCCCTCTTTTCTTGCCGCTTCGACTGCCGATTTTGCAAGTCTTGCGGTCGAGCCGTAAGCCACAACAACAGTATCTGCATCCTCGCAGTAGTCGCTGACAGCCTCCGTATGCTTTGCCTTCAGATCTTCGTATCTTTCAAATCTTTCTCTTACATTATCCTCAAGCTGATCGGGCTTTAAATAAAGAGAGTTGATTATGTTGTGCTTTCTCTTGTTGCCGTGACCGCAGGCAGCCCACGGCTTCTTTGACGCATCGGACATCTTTATCTCGGTATCCTCAAAGGCAACAGGCTCCATCATCTGACCGAGAAGTCCGTCTGCCAATATAACTGCAGGCATTCTGTACTCGTCGGCAAGATCGAAAGCCTTAGTTACCGTATCCACCATCTCCTGTACGGACGCAGGTGCGAATACGATAGCGTGGAAGTCGCCGTGACCGAGTGCGTGTGTTATCTGCCAGTAATCCGCCTGCGACGGCTGGATACCGCCAAGACCGGGACCGCCTCGCTGTACGTCAATGATAACGCAGGGTAAATCAGAGCCCGCTATGTAGCTTATTCCCTCTGTTTTAAGCGAAATTCCGGGAGAAGAAGATGATGTCATACATCTGATACCGGAGCCTGCACAGCCGTAAACCATATTTATAGCCGCAACCTCCGACTCTGCCTGTAAAAATACGCCGCCTACCTTGGGCATTCTCTTTGACAGATATGCCGAAATTTCCGTCTGAGGTGTTATAGGGTAACCGAAAAAGCATTTACAGCCGGCTCTTATAGCGGCTTCTGCGAGCGCTTCGTTACCTTTCATAAGACTCTTTTCAGCCATTGTCGTCACCTCCTACAGTGATAGCGCAGTCAGGGCACATCATAGCACACAACGCACAGGCGATGCAAGCATCGTCATCTGTACATACGGCTGTGTAGTAGCCCTTCTTGTTGAGCTTTTCCGTCTGTAAAGCGACTATTTTCTTCGGACAGGCTGTTGTGCACAGTCCGCAACCTTTACAGCGGTCAAAATCCACTTTCATTTTTGCCATATTTCTTGACCTTTCCTTTCGCCTAAAGTTTTATTCGGCTTACCATTCAGTTTTAATCAGATTACGGTAAGGAAACAGCTTTATTTTTCGGCTTCATCACCGAATTCTTCCCACAGCTTCTTGACATATATATTTACGGGATAGGCTTTATCTATACCGTCAAGATAACTCGCCTCGGCGGTTACAGCCACAAGCGGAAGTCCTGCCTCACGGCACACCTCATCCGCATAAGCGACCGAGCCGAGAACTATATCCCTGTCGGTTTCCCGACCGAGATTCGTGTTGTTGATTATTCCGTCACACTTCATACCGGATGCGTTCTCAATCTCATACATAAGCTGTAAAGCCTCTGCAGGTTCTTTTGTGAGATACCTGCAACGATTGATAACGTACAGCATCTGCGTGTCGTACTTTTCAAATACTTTTCTGTATCTGCCAAGAGCCTTTGCGCCCTCGTCATCGCCGCCAACGTCGATAATAATATAGCCTTCCCTGTCAGCGATACCGTTCATATCAAAGCCGAGAGCGGGTATATCGAGATTTGAATTTGCATAGGTCGGTACGGTAAGGCTGATATTATGCTCCCCGAACAGCTCCTTGAAATCGGCTGTTCGGAAATAGGGGTTTACTATATCGAGATCGACAACGGTTACCTTCTCGCCTTTTTCTGCAAGATCAAGCGCCATATTGACGGATACATTTGTTTTACCCGAGCCGTAATGACCGGTAATTATATTAATTTTTCTGAAATTCATTTTTATCCTTTGACTTTTCGTTGCATCATGCTTTTCAGCCGTCCGCAAACGGCGACAATATGATGCTATTGTTCAATATTACTATTATAGCACTTTGAATTCGGTTTGTAAATAGGCAATTTCCGCAAAAAAGACTTTCTGAGGTCTTACTGTAATGCCGAAAACAAAGCGGTTTTATCCCGTTCGGATTACCTTTGAGGCTATGACTCTGTTATTTTTCCCGTTGGCTTTGACGAATATTACCTCCTGCCGATAGTTATTTACAGTAAAACCGCCGCAGAATTTCTCCTGCGGCGGTGTCAAAATCACAGCAATATTTCATACGGGGCAAGCCTGCCGTCAAGACATTTAGTTGCGTCCGGATTTCAAGCGATTCTTATTTATTCTCTTTTCTTACCGCAGTTATAGCAGTAATCATTCTGAATTTTATTATACACGCCGCATCTTGTACAACTCCATGAAGCGTCCTGTTCGTCATAATATGATTCCGGTTCATCTTCATATTTGCTCAGCTTGTAAACAATTCCGTTCAGCTTTAAAATAACTATAACGCCGGCAATGCCCGCTATTGCGAAAATGATTATGTTCGGTTGAATATCCATTGCAATCAGCTTTGTGGTATAGCTTGAGAAATAATCGCTTGATGAACCGCTTGTGTTTGCCGATACAGCCAAATTCCACAGTACGATTATAACAAACGAACCGATATTGATCACTGCATTTACAAGGCAGGTGTTTTTAAAGCAATAAAGGCTCTCCTGCGGGTCATTTGATATTTTGGTGATTCCTTTAATAAAATAAACGCACCATATTATGACCATTACGCAAAGTCCTATGCAGATAAAAACAAACAGTCCGAGTATGCCTCTGATCGTATCCGACAAATAATTTGCATTGTTTCCGCCCATAATCTCGACCAGCTTTACCACCCGGTCAATAGCATTAAAGGCAGATACGCTTCCTATGCTGCTCGCTCCTATCAGCGACAAACCGTTCAGCGTGAAAAGCGTAAAGAACATACCGAGCGACACAAAGAGCGAAATTGCAAGCGCCAGACAGCAATACAACACCTTTTTTGTATGCATTGACATCGTGCCGTATGTAGCGTACTGTGTCTGCGGTTGGTACGGCTGACTTATCGGTGCCTGAGGTCTGATAACAGATGCCTGCCCTTTTTGAAGATCGGAATGGCAAAAGCGGCAGATTATTGCGTCATCCTGTATTTCCTCAGCGCAATAAGGACATTTCTTCATAAAAATTCCCCCTGTTGACAATCAATTTATAGTCCTGCTTATGAAACAAATGCGTTTCTTATTTTTTATATAATACCCTTTTACTCTAACTTTTTCAATCAGTCAGGCAAAACAAACGCATTTCACGGCAAAATCGGCATATTGCGACATTTTGCAAATGCAAAAAACAAGATTCCGGTCTGAAAACAAACCGGAATCTCTGAAGTCGTATTTATCCGCAAAGGCGGACATTTTTTTTGGGCAATTAAACCGTTGCGCCCTTATTTACAAATACGGGATATGTTTCTGTTCCTGCAAGCGAACGGTAGTTGCTGATAGTAACGTTCTTATCTGTGATGACGAAGTTCATCTCAGCCTTTGCGCCTACTGTCGTATCCTGCATAAGTATGCAGTTCTTGACCTTTGCGCCCTTTTCAATCTTTACGCCTCTGAACAGAACACAGTTCTCAACCGTACCCTCGATAACGCAACCGTCGGCAACAAGAGAATTCTTGACATCTGCGTCAATGCCGTACTTTGCAGGGGCATCATCTCTTACCTTTGTATAGATAGGAGCATCGCTCATAAAGAGGTGATCACGCAGGCTCTTGTCAACGAGCTTCATATTTGTTTTGAAGTATGTATCCATACTGTCAATCTGTGCGAAGGGCTTGTCGAACTTGTAGCCGAGTACCTTTATCTCGTGGAGTTTCTTCTGCAGTACGTCTATCTCGAAGCTGTAGAGGTTACGGCTTTCTGCGTCACGAATCTCGTTGAGCAGGAAATCCTTGCTTACAACGAACATATTAAGGCTTACATTGTGTTCGCCGCTGATTTCGGGCCTGATAAGCACATCATATATAACGTTGTCGGAATTTACAGCAAGAACGGTCTTTGTCATTGTCTGCTCTGTTGTGAATGTTCCTCTGCCGTATACAACAGTAATGTCTGCACCGTTTTTCTCGTGGAAATCAATTATCGGTCTATAGTCGATATTTGCCACTACATCTGCGTCTGAAAGCAGTACATATTCTGCGTTTGAGCTTTCGATAAAGGGCTTTACCTGAGCCATAGCCTCAAGTCTGCCTCTGTAAAGAGCGTTGCTGTTTCCATAAGGGGGAAGCAGGTGCATACCGCCTGTTTTTCTTGAAAGATCCCATTCATCGCCGGATCCTAAGTGATCCATAAGCGATAAGTAGTTGTCCTTTGTGATGATGCCTACGTTGTCAATATCGCTGTTTACCATATTTGACAGCGGGAAATCTATCATTCTGTATCTGCCGCCGAAGGGCACGCTTGCAAGTGTGCGCTGTTTTGTAAGATCGGCTACGCTCTGCTCGTGCATATTAGCAAAAATCAGACCGAGTACATTTGCCATATTAGCCATTTCTGTTTTCTCCTCCCGTTAACACATCAGCCGAGATCATTGCCTTGGGCTTGATCTCCGCATTGTCGCTTACTGTTACGCCGTGTCCGATTACCGCAACACCCCATGTATCCTTGTCCTCGATAGACTCGGGTCTTGCACCGACCTTGGCGTTTTCACCTATTACGCAATCCTCACCGACAATAGCATATTCAACTACCGCACCCTTCTTTATCGTGGTGTTCGGCATTATGATACTGTCACGCACGACTGCACCGGGTTCGATGGTTACACCTGCGAACAGCACCGAGAAGTCGATATGACCTTCAATGTTGCAGCCCTCAGAAATAAGAGAGTTCTGGATAACGCTCTGGGGGCTTGCGTAATGAGGAGGCATTACGGGGTTTCTCGAATAAATTCTCCATCTTGAATCGTGAAGCTCCAGAGGAACGTTGGGATTAAGAAGATCCATATTTGCTTCCCACAGGCTGTCGATAGTTCCGACATCCTTCCAGTAGCCGTCAAAGTGATAAGCAACGAGCTTGTTGCCCTCTGCCAGCATTGCAGGGATAATATTCTTACCGAAGTCCTTGCTTGCGCCCTCGTCATTTTCGTTGGCGATAAGGTGCTTTTTCAGATTCTGCCAAGAGAATATGTATACGCCCATTGAGGCAAGGTTTGATTTAGGCTGTGCGGGCTTCTCCGCAAATTCGTAAATCACATCGTTCTCGTCTGCACTCATTATGCCAAAACGGGGTGCTTCCTCCCACGGCACTTCAAGAACGGCTATAGTAGCGTCTGCATTATGTGCCTTGTGGAATTCGAGCATCTTGTTATAGTTCATCTTGTAGATGTGGTCGCCCGAAAGCACTGCAACATATTCGGGGTTGTATCTGTCGATAAAGCTGATATTCTGGTAAATAGCGTTTGCCGTACCCTCATACCACGACTTGCCCGATGACGATTCATAAGGGGGCAGTACATGAACGCCGCCGTGAACTCTGTCAAGTCCCCAAGGGTGACCGTTGCCGATATATTCGTTAAGCACCAGAGGCTGATACTGTGTAAGTACGCCTACTGTGTCAATGCCGCTGTTTACGCAGTTTGAAAGCGGGAAATCAATGATTCTGTATTTGCCGCCGTAAGGAACGGCAGGCTTTGCCATATCCTTTGTCAGAGCGTAAAGTCTGCTTCCCTGACCGCCTGCGAGCAACATTGCCACACATTCCTTTTTTACATGTTTCATAAATAAGTTCCTCCGTTATTTATTTCTTAGCTTTGCCGTTTTTCTTACGGTTCGCCGTATTTGCTTTCTTTGCCGCCGGTTTCTTTGCGGAAGCTCCGGGCTTTGCGGCGGTTTTCTGTGCCGTTTTCTGCGCCTGTGTTTCAGCCTTTTTCTCTGCGGTTTTTGCAGGCTTTTCCGTCTTTTTGGGCTTTGGCTTGTCGCTTTCGGGACTGCGCTTGTTGACGGGCTTGAGGAATACTACGGACATTGCGGGTATCTTCATTGTTATCGAATACTCAAGTCCGTGCATACCCTCGCACTTTGCAGTGTATGAAGCGTTGCCGTCGCTGTCGCCGCCGAACTTCTTATCGTCCGTCGTGAACACTTCCTTATAGTCGGCATAATAAGGAACGCCGAAGCTGTACTGCTCGTGTTCATTCGGCAGGAAGTTGCATACTGCAATAAGCTCATCACCGTTTGACGCAATACGTCTGAATACTATGACGCTGTTCTTGTTGTCATCGTTTGAAATCCAGCTGAAGCCGCTCCAGTCATAATCAATCTCCCATAAAGGCTTGTTATCGAGATAGAACTTGTTCATAGCCTTTACGAACGACTGATACTGTGAATGCTCGGGGAATTTCAGAATATCCCAGTCAAGACCTGTCTTGTAATTCCATTCCTTGAACTGTGCGAATTCCTGACCCATGAACATCAGCTTCTTACCGGGGTGTGCTGTCATATATGCAAGGAACGTTCTGAGAGATGCAAAACGCTTTTCTCTCGGTCCGCTCATCTTGTCAAGCATTGAACACTTGCCGTAAACCACCTCATCGTGTGAAATCGGCAATATGTAGTTTTCGGAGAATGCGTAATAGAACGAGAAGGTCAGCTTGTCATGGTTGTACTGTCTGTACTCGGGGCTCATTGACATATATGAAAGCATATCGTTCATCCAGCCCATATTCCACTTGAAGTTGAAGCCAAGACCGCCTATATCGACAGGCTTTGTAACCATAGGCCATGCGGTCGATTCTTCCGCTATCATCAGAAGTCCGGGGTGCCGTGAGAAAAGGCAGGAGTTGAGGTTCTGAAGGAAATCGACAGCCTCAAGATTCTCGTTTCCGCCGTTCTTGTTGGGCGTCCACGCTCCGCCCTGCCTGTCATAGTCAAGGTAAAGCATAGAAGCTACCGCATCGACACGCAGACCGTCTATATGATATTCGGAAAGCCAGTAGTTAGCATTTGAAATAAGGAACGACTGTACCTCGGGCTTGCCCCAGTCGAAAACTCTTGTACCCCAGTTATAATGCTCACGCTTGTTGGGGTCGGAATATTCATAGCAGTAATCGCCGTCAAACTCGTAAAGTCCTGCCGCATCCTTGGGGAAATGTGCCGGTACCCAGTCGAGAATAACGCCTACTCCGTGAGTGTGGCAGTAATCTACAAATTCCATAAAATCAGAAGGAGTGCCGAAACGTGATGTGGGGGCGTAATAGCCTATCTGCTGGTATCCCCACGAACCGTCAAACGGGAACTCGGCTATCGGCATCATCTCGATATGGGTATAACCCATTTCCTTAACATAAGGAACGAGCTTTTCCGCAAGCTGCATATAGCTGAACAGCTCCTCCTCATCGGTCTTTGTAAACCACGAGTTGAGGTGTACCTCGTATATATTCATAGGAGAACGGTATACGTCCTTCGTCTTCTTCTCGTCCATCCACTTTGAATCTTTCCAGTTGTAGCCGGAAATATCATACACCTTTGATGCGGTATTAGGACGTGTTTCCATATGATAGCCGTAGGGATCGGCCTTCAGCTTTATCTGTCCTCTTTCGGTCTTTATGCTGTATTTGTAATTATCAAACTTCTTGAGTCCGGGGATAAAAAGCTCCCAGATACCGCCGTCGCTGATTTTTTTCATATAGCTTTCTTCACGGTTCCAGTGATTGAAATCACCTACGACGCTGACATCAGCAGCCTTTGGTGCCCATACTCTGAAAACAACACCGCTCACGCCGTCTTTTTCGGCAAAATGAGAGCCAAACAGCTTATATGCTTCGGCGTTCTTTCCCTGATGGAAAAGATAAAGGGGAACTTCATATTCCTTAGGCACATTAATAGCCATAACAGATACTCCTAACATTTTATTTTACTTTTTTAATAATAGCACAATTCCCAAAAGTTTTCAATAGATTTGTGCCGATTTTATGAATTGTGCCTTGTTTCAACCTATCTTTTTGTGCAGATTGACAATCAGCTTTCCCATCCGGTTATAAAGCCGTACAGCTCGTCAGCCATCTCTGTCTGCTCGGGGATACGGGGATGTCCGGGCGTTGCCGCACCGTTTCTTCTGAATTTAAAACGTTTCACATTGTCCATTGCAAGCTCGTTTACTATTTCGTCAAGAGCATCGTCCCATGTAGGCTCGTGCATAAGTACAGTGGTTATAACGATAAACCTTGCCTTGCCGCCGTATTTTTCGTTAAGGTCAAGCACCATATTCTTATATACGCTTTTCCACTTTTCACGGTATTCTTTTTCGTAAATACGCTTAGGGTCGGGGTTTGCGTCATTCTGTCCCAATGCGATTATAACATAATCGGGAGTGTAGCGTGAAAAATCCCATTCGGTAAGCTCAAAGTGAGGCTCATAGCCCATCTGCTTATAAACGGTTTCCATACCGATATAATTATCAAAATATCCTGCGCCGTTGATAAGCGAAATTCCGCCCTGTGCGTTGCAGTTGATGCGGGCGTTCAGCTTTCTTGCAAGCTGGAGAGAATATGCAAACCAGCTGTTGTCGAACTGACTGATATGTGCGGGGTCTGTATGCTCGCAATAGTTTACTGCCTCTACCACCTCGCCTGCCGAAACGCTGTCGCCGTAAACCTCGATATTCATATCATATTCGTGGTTTTCCGCTCTTACCTCCGCATTCTCATCTATCATAAGTCCGCAGAAGTTGAAATAATGATGTGAGCCGGCTGTTCTCTTGAATATGGTAATAGTATGCTCACCGTCCTCAAGTCCGTCGATTATCGGTATATATACCGGAGTGTCGGAATGGTTGAGGTCGAACTTGTACTGAATGCCGTCAACGATAACGCCTATCCAGGTAACCTTATATATAAGGTGCGGAAAAATCATCATACCTACCGAAGTGCCGGTAAACTTTGTGCTGACCATACTGCCTGCGTAAATGAACAACGGGCTGTCCGGTTTTGAAAAGTCAATTCTTCCCATGTATGAGAACGCCATGTCGGACGGGCTTACAATCTTTCTGTTCGTCATATTTTAATTCCTCGCTTAAATTTATCATAGTGCCGAAATTAAATCGGTTTATATTTATTTTAACATATCAGTGGAATATTTTCAACCGAATTATGTAAAAATTGCTCAGTAAATTTTGCCTATTATTCTTGACATTCGGTAAAAATAGTGATATATTTGTGTAAGTGATTACCTTAAAATCGCTTAACAGAACTTAAATGAAAGGCAGTAATATGAAGAAAAGAATACTTGCGGTACTTATCGCAACGGCGCTTGCCATATCCGTAACAGGCTGTGCAGGCAATGCGACAAGCAGCAGCGACAGCACATCCGCTTCATCGGTTGCGGAAAGTTCGGACACAAGTACACAGACATCTGCAGACGCATCTTCGGAAGATGAAAGCAAAAACGAAAACTCACAGGAGGAATCCAAGGACTTGGAAGCGAACTATACAAAGTACACCCTTGACGGCGACCTTACTCAGCATATGATAGATATGTCACGTCTTAACGAGGGCAACAAGGTAAGACTTGCAAACGTAATAAAGAAACTGAAAAACGGTGAAGAAGTAACAGTAGGCTTCATCGGCGGCTCTATCACACAGGGTACAAGTGCCGGCAACGACCTTTGCTATGCAAAGCTCACGGCTGACTGGTTACAGAAGACCTATTCGAATGCCAAGATCAATTATGTCAACGCAGGAATCGGCGCTACAGGCTCATATATAGGCGTACACAGAGTAGAAAACGATCTGCTCTCAAAGAAGCCCGACCTCGTATTCGTTGAATTTTCTGTAAACGATACTACAGAAAACACCGAGCGTAACAAGAAATCGTATGACGGTCTGCTCAGGACTATCTGGAAATCATCAACAAACCCTGCAATAATCACAATTGCAACTACTCAGGAAGACGGTACAAGCTTCCAGGATCAGCACGCAGAGATAGTAAAGCATTATGACCTGCCGATGATTTCATACAGAAACACGATTCTCGACACTATAAAGCACGGCGATATTGTATGGAAGGATATTTCGGACGATAATATTCACCCCAACGTACCCGGCCATAAGATAGTATCACAGCTTCTTCAGGCATATATTTCAGATGTTGACAAGGACGTTGACAACATAAGCGGCAGTGAGAGCGACTTCACAACTCCTGCAACAGACGCACCTATCGAAAACGGATCGCTGATTCAGCCTTCATCTGCTACAGATGTGACCGCAACAGGCGCATTCGGAAATTATGAACAGCAGTTCGGCGGTTTTGACGGATTCTGGCTCTTCAAGGGTACAAGCGATGCGGATATAAGCGCAACCTCGCTTACATTCAAAGTAAACGCAAAATCTATCGGCATTCTTTATCAGAAGTACACAAAGGCAGGCTGTACCGCCGATGTTTATATTGATGATGAGCTTGTCACTACCCTGAACGCCGATTTCACAGGCGGCTGGGGCAACTATGTCGAGTGTGCGGAGCTTAAGAGCTTTGACAGTGCAGGCGAACATACCGTAAAGATCGTACCTAAGGGTCTTGAAGGAAAAGCAAGCAAATTCGGTGTATCGGCACTCGCCATTGCATAAAAAATGTAAATAATCCTTGTCAGCCGCTTTGTCTTATCTGCGGCTGACATTTTTATATCGGCGGAAAAATCAAAAAGCATTAAATTGCACAAAAACTATTGCCGTTTGTCACAAAATATGATATAATTTATAAAAACGTTTTTACGAAAGGAATGTGTCTATGAATATCAAGATAACAGCCGACAGCACCTGCGATCTATCAGAGGAGCTTGTTAAAAAGTATGACATTGAAATTCTTCCGCTTTATATTGTAAAAGACGGAAAGTCCTATAAGGACGGGGTTGAGATAACTCCGTCGGATATTTTTGAACACGTTAAGGCAGGCGGTGCGCTGACCTCTACCGCCGCAGTAAACGTTGCGGATTATATTGATGCGTTTACTCCGCTGAGCAAGGAATATGATGCAGTTATCCACATTGATATAAGTGCGGATTTTTCAAGTTGCTATCAGAATGCCTGCATTGCGGCAGAAAATTTCGACAATGTTTATATCATCGACAGCCGTAATCTTTCCACAGGCAGCGGTCTGGTCGTGCTTCGTGCGGCAGAAATGGCGCAGGCAGGTGAAAATCCTGAGGATATTGTAAAGGCGATGAACGCCCTCACATCCAAAGTTGAAGCCAGCTTTGTAATTGAAAAGCTCGACTTTCTGAGAAAGGGCGGAAGATGTTCTGCACTTGCGGCACTGGGCGCAAATCTGCTTTCACTCCGTCCGTGCATTGAGGTCAAGGACGGAAAGATGAGCGTCGGCAAAAAATACAGAGGCAAATATGCCGCTTGTATAGAAAAATACATCACCGAGCGTCTTTCGGGCAGAGATGATATTGATTACAAGCGTATATTCATCACGCATTCACCAAGCGACAAGGAAATAATTGATATTGCGCATAAAACGGTGAAGAAGCTTGGCAAATTCGAGGAGATACTCGAAACCGAGGCAGGCTGTACGGTATGCAGTCACTGCGGACCCAATACGCTGGGTGTACTGTTTATAAGAAAGTAAATAAAAAGACAGCAGGAGCGGTTTCCTGCTGTTTTTGTTTCAGCTTATTTAAGTATTCTTTCCCTCTGCTTGTAATCGGGCATATACCTTGCAAGCTCTTCATAGAACCTTGCACTGTGATTTGCCTGCAGAAAGTGTGTGAACTCGTGGGCAACGACATATTCCGCCGCCGGCAGAGGATATTCCATAAGATGAACGTTGAACGTAAGTATCTTCTTTGACGGTATACAGCTTCCCCAGCGTGAACGCATATCCTTGACCTTTATTGTGGGAAAATCTATACCCAGCTTTCCGTAATGCTCGTCATAGGCTCTTTTGCAAAGAAGTGTCATAAGAGGAAGGCACTGCGACCTGAGCCACGTTATGTATGTCTTGTATTTCAGCTCATAATCATCGGTATCGGCAACGTACAGCGTTATATTTCCGTCAGAATCCGTAGCATAATTTCTGATGCCTTTTTTTACATACAGGATATGCTGTGTGCCGAGAAGCGAAAGCTTTTCGCCGCTGACAAAAAGGGTTTTTCTGTTCTCGTTTTTTGCATTGAATTTATCTATTGCACCGAGTATAAAATCGGCTCTTTCCCTTATAAAACGTTCAATCACAGCTATTGTAACAGCGGTTGAAGCCGAAACGTGAACTGTGCCGTCGGGCTTTATCCTGAGGTTTATATTCTTTACCTTTTTCCGTGTTAGCTCATAGGTAATTTTTCTGTCGCCGGCTGTTACAGTGTGGGTCATATTTTCTCCTTATGATTTTCCCTGAAAAATGCTGTAAAAATTAATTCGCAGAGCTTTTAAAAACCGCTCTGCGAATAATTTTTCTGCGTATATTTTCTATAACCGTTTTATACCGTGATATTATTCTGTGGCTTCATCGTCACTGCTTGTATCATCTGAAGCGTATTTTGTATAAACGGAACAGGTCTTTGATGTTTTCTTTATGCCGTACTCGCCTTCAACGAGCGGCTTGCCCCACTCAGTAGTGAGATCGACACCTGCCCAGTCACGAGAAATGTCAAGATAGCTTACATCATCGCTGTTACCCTTCCACGACCAAGCAAGGTATCCGATATTCTTCTCTGTCGAATACTGCATGATAGTATCATAAGCCACATTACCGTCCGAATGCTTCCAGCCGAACTCGCCGATAAGCAGGCAGATGTTGTTCTTTATAGCTGTATCTATCGTGTTCTTTACAGTTTCTTCATTCTTACCTGCCGTACCATACATATGTACCGCAAACATCGTGTTGGCGTCCTTGTCGGCCTTCAATATTTCGTTTCCGTATTTGAGAACACTGTCTGCACACTGTCCCCAGCCTGCACTGTCGACTATCAGCGTATTCTCTATTCCTGCGTCACGCAGTTTCTTTACGGCGTTGATATAAGCGTCACGCCACGTTTCAAGATCGTTATATGTTCCGTACCACTCGTTAGCTATATTGACGATAGTATAAGCCTTGTTCTCGCCAAGCAGATCCTTCATTTCTATCCAGTAATCCACTGCGTGTTCAAGATAGGAAACCTCATCCTTACCTGCACCGTCATGTATTTCAAGTACGGCTATAAGGTTTTTCTTCTTGCATTTCCTGATAAGGCTCTTAAGCTCGGCTCTTGAGACCTTATCCCACTGATCGCCGTCGGAAAGTACAAGACGAACCGTATTTGAGCCGACATATTCTATACCCTCAAGCGCAGTGTCTGTATCGCTCTTAAACCAGGTATAAGCATGGTTTACTCCACGCATTACAAATTCTTCGCCGTAACCGTCTATCAGCTTTGTTCCGTCAACCTTGAAGCCGTCGGGCTTAGGAATCTCAACCGCTGCTGAGCTTACGCTGTCTGTCGATGCCTGTCCGTCACTGTTCTGTGCCGTTTCATTGCTGCAGCCTGCAAACAAAAAGCACATAACAGCACTCATGAATATTGCCGTTAATTTTTTCATCTTTAAATCCTTTCGCAAAATCTGCCAAAATAATTACCATTAAAGAAATCGTTTACATTATACTAAATATAATTCCAATTGTCAACCTTTAATTCAAAATTCTTAAGAAATATGTCATATTTATTCAGAATAACAGGCTATTACTTTCTGACGGGCTGTTCTTGAAAAATCGTCTTTAATGTGCTATACTGAATAAATGCGGCGTTTACGGTAACGTTCATATTATATTCATATTTTAATTATACAATCAATCAGTTTCACACGGTCGGTTACGGAGGCATACGGATGGCAGAAAACTACGATAACGGCGACAAGGACCGCAGAGAGCTTCTCAAGCTGAAGCAGGGGCTTGTTGACGAAAAGGACAGCAATATAAAAGAAACCGGCTATGATGTGCGAATGGCGCAGACTCCGGGAGAAAAAACGAAGAATTTTCTTTGGTACCATAAGGTTATGATAGTTGTCGGTATTTTGCTGATAGCGCTCGCAGCAGTTATCTATGCAGAGTTCTTTGTAAAGAAAAAGCCGGATATTACAATTTACAGCCTCGGGAATTACGCTATGTCTGTCCGCACGGGATTTGAAGAAGGAATGTCGGCTTATACTCCGGACTTTGATAACAACGGCGAGCATAACGTAACCATAGATCAGGGCGTACCGGATCAATATCTCGGTGACGTGGATCTTTTCGACCAGATAAAAAACGGTAAATGTCAGGTATTTATCGGCAAGGAGAGCGAGCTTAAGGACACTTATAACAGCTTCAATAACGCCTACGGACAACAGATATTCAGCGATCTGTCCGAAATAACCGGCGAGAGCGGTTATCTTATAAATCTCAAAAACACGGCATACGGCAAAAGAATGCAGATCTACTCAACGGAAATCTATGTTGCGGTACGCTGTACGGACGATGAAAGCGAACGCAATGCCATGCAGTTTGTAAAGAATCTGTATGACGGCGTATATTACAAGCAGAACTAAAAATATGATGAACTTCAGAAAACGAAATTCAGGAAGGGTTTCCGATGTCAAAAGAAAGTGATGAAAAAAGAGAGCTTCTCAAGTTGAAGCAAGGAATTATCAGCGAGAGCGAAGTTATAGAGCAGGATGTTCACGAACAGCCCGAAAAGCAGACTGTTGCCAAGAAAATCGACAACTTTTTCTTCCGCAATAAATGGTTTGTTGCGGTAGGCGCATTTTTTGCGGCTGTAGGATTTTTCCTTGTGTATCAGGCAGTCACCCGTGAACAGCCCGATCTGACCGTTATACTTGCGGTATCGGATACGTCAAAAGCTCCGGGCCTTTATCAGAAGGTCAACGATATTGAGCTTGCGCTTGAAAAATACTGTCCCGACTTTGACGGCAACGGATATGTTCACGTTGCGGTTTACAGCATAGATCTCACAAAGTCCGGCAATATGCAGTATATCCAGTCAAACACAGCCAAATTCTACGGCGAAATAGAGCGTGGCGTTGCTGAGCTGTATATATGCGACGCCGATCTGCTTACCGGTGAAACGTCAACGGAGGACTACGACCCCGATGAGAATACGATAGCGCTGACGTATGAAAATATGTTCAGCGATATAGGCAAGGCTCTCAAAATGCCCGAATATAACGGCAAGCTCAGGATAGATCTTAAAGATACGGGATTTGTGTATGACGCAAAGTGGGAAAATTCCTGCCCGGATACGCTTGCGTTCTCAGTAAGACGTGAAGAACCGGGTATGGTCAGCTACTCAAAATCGGAAGAATATCAAAAGCGTGCAAAAGAAGTGCTGAAGAACATTCTGACAGGCAACAAGGTAAATGATACAGAGGTCGGCAGCTCGACCGTGCAAGGAGAATAACTATGGACTATTACAGTAAATCAGGCAGACAACCGTTTTTCAAACTGCTTTTATCGGGACTTTTATTTATGGTGTTCGGAAATCTTCTCTGCACTATCGTTACTGTTTCGACAGCACCGTTTATGAATTTTGAGTTTTTCAAGGTGATAGTATTTATATTTACGCTTATTATATTCTATTCGCTGATGTTCACGGCAGGATACCGTGACGGCGACAGAGAGCAGAAATATGTCAGACTTCACAAGGCAGAGCCGCCAAAGGAAAGCAAATGGGTGCTTATCGGCATAATCCTTATGGCGATAATGTTCGTACCGTCACTGCTCCTGCTTCTTGACAAGCTGTGCGGATGGTATTTCGATATGACATTCGTACACAGGATAATAGACGGTCTTGTCTATCCCCTGTCGCTGATGATAGTTCCCGAAAACACAATTGATTCTATGGATATATTCGTGCCGTTCATCTATATGCTGTGCTACGCAGGTATACCGGCAGCAACGCATCTCGGCTACTATTTCGGATATACGCAGAAATTCAACAAGGATGATATAATGTATCAGTAATGATACCGCAAGATACAGAAAAAAGATGCAGAAAACCGCTGTTCGCTTATAAACGGACAGCGGTTTTACTTATACGATTATGGTTTTGCTCAATGCTTGCAGCCGTGCTCACCGCAGGTGTGACCATCGCCGTGATTATGACCGCCGTCATGGTGCAAGCAATGCACCGCCGGGTTAAACTCAAGCGTTCCCGAAAGCAGAGCCTTTACCGCACTGTCCGCATCGCCTGTAACACCGCCGTACAGCTTGATTCCTGCATCGGCAAGCGCATTCTTTGCTCCCTCGCCTATTCCTCCGCAGATAAGCGTATCGACATTGTTCAGCTTAAGGAAGCCTGCAAGCGCTCCGTGTCCGCTGCCGAGCGTGGGGATAATGCTTTCGTTTTTGATGCTGTTATCCTCGACCTCGTACACCTTGAACATTTCCGTATGGCCGAAATGCTGAAAAATCTGTCCGTTCTCATAAGTTACCGCTATTTTCATCTTTTCCTCTTTTCCGTCCGTAAGGGCTGTTTGATAATATCATTATATCACTTATCCGCTTTTATATCAAGCGGCTGTTTCGATGCTGATAATACTATCACACATAGAATTCAGCCATATCTTCAAGTCTGAGACACGCAAGCCTTCCGCCAAAAGCCGCTCCGCAGTCGATCACTATATTATTGTGAGAGTGATATATTTCCCACTTGCCGCTTATCAACTTTGTAGGAGTATGTCCCGAAACGATGTAAACGCTGTCATCGTCAAAATATTGCCGTTCATAGTCGGGACGCAGTTCAAGCAGTTCGTAAAGAGAGTACTCGGATATCTTCTTGTCTTTTCGGAAATTTCCAAGCCCTGCGTGTACAAGAACAAATGTACTATCTCCTATATCTATCGCTTCATAAGCATAAAGGCTATCGATGAAATCAAGTACACGCTGTTGCTTGTCCGGCGGCAATGCAATGAGCCGGTTTATAGTCGGAATGCCGCCGTTATGTTTATATATAGCAAGTTCAATCAGAAAATCATTATCAAAAGAAGCTGTATTCCCATCGGTAATTTCAGCGGTCAACCTACGCAGGAAATCCCTTGCCATCACCTCGTGATTTCCGAGAAGTACAGTGATGTTCGGCTTGTCCATAACATATTCCAGTATATCGACAGGGCGTTCCCCACGGTCGATTATATCGCCTATAATAAACAGTTCATCGCTGTCCGAGAAATCAATCTTTTCCAGCATTGCGATGAATCTATCATACATACCGTGCAGGTCGCTCATAACGTAGGTCATATCTTTTCCTTTCTTTATAAACCAAAAACAAGGTGATATAAAGTATAGCACAAAAGCAAGCGGTTTTCAAATAAAAAACACCTCCCGACTTTACAGCCGCTGCAGAGTGTATATTTATAGCAGACTTAAACAACGAGAATTAAAAATGTCCGTGTATCAAATTCCCGCATAAAAGATCAAAACGTTTACACAACCGTTTTTCTGCTATATACCCAAAAACGCAAGTAAATGAAAACTGAAAATCGTTAATATTTAAGCATCCGACTTGTTGACTACACAGGTTTATTGTGATAAAATATTTTTTGGAGATATTCGTGAAAAACACGGTTGTGGTGCGCTTGAGTTAGTCATAGCTAATTAAGTTAGTAATATATAATATAGTTAGTTATCGCTAATCAAACAATGCTGTACAATCTGTGTGAACGGAGCAATATGAAAGGAAAAATGTAAAATGTTTCTTACTGTCAAAGAGATAAGAAAGCACTTCGGTGAGGGCGACAGCCGTGTTGAAGTGCTGAACGGAATTGATGCCGAAATCGAAAAAGGAGAAATATGTGTACTGCTCGGTCCGTCCGGCTCGGGCAAGTCCACCCTTCTGAATATCATAGGAGGTATCGACAGTGCCGACAGCGGATATATTGCCATAAACGGCGAAAAGACCGCAGATATGAACGAGAAAAGGCTGACGCTGTACCGCAGGAAGCACCTCGGATATATCTTCCAGCAGTACAATCTCATACCTAACCTCAACATCAAGGAAAATGTTGAAATAGGCGCATATCTGAGCGACAATCCGCTTGACACGGATGAAATACTGAAAACGCTCGGTCTTTACGAGCATCGTCACAAATTGCCGAATCAGCTTTCGGGCGGTCAGCAGCAGAGAACGGCAATAGGCAGAGCGATAATCAAAAATCCCGATATTCTGCTTTGCGACGAGCCTACCGGTGCGCTTGACTACAAAACCTCAAAGGATATACTCAAGCTGATAAGCGATGTAAACAAGAAGTTCGGCAATACGGTCGTAATGGTTACCCACAATGACGCTATCAAAAATATGGCGGACAGGGTAATAAAGCTGCGTGACGGCATGATAAGAAAGAATTATCTCAATGAAAACAAGATCGCCGCAGAAGATCTTGACTGGTAAGGAGGATAACGATGAGAAATCCTCTTGTTAAACGTCTGCCGAGTGAATTCAAAAACGAGCTTGGCAAATATATTGTAATCTTTTTATTCATGGCGCTTTCGGTATCTTTTGTATCGGGCTGGAGTGTTGCAGGCGGAAGTATGGCAACGGCTTATGACGAGAGCTTTGAAAAGTACAATATAGAGGACGGCAATTTCGAGCTTTATGCAAAGGCTGATGATGAGCTTATAAAGGCTGTTGAGGACAGCGACAGATTTGATGCGAAGATATACGAAAACTTCTATGTTGAATTTCCGACAAAGGAAGTTGACAGCACACTGCGTATATTCAAAAAGCGTACCGACATAAACCTTGAATGCCTTATGGACGGCGAATTCCCGTCAAACGACAGCGAAATTGCCATCGACAGAATGTATGCTGACAACAACAGCCTAAAAGTCGGCGACAAGCTGACCCTTCACGGCAAAGAATACAGGATATGCGGACTTGTCGCACTGTCGGACTACAGCGCACTGTTTTCAAGTCCGTCGGATATGATGTTTGATTCGATAAAATTCGGTGTTGCGATAGTGACAGCAGATACATTCGGTACATATCCGGAGGATAAGCTGCATTATGTCTATTCGTGGAAATATGCCGAGCGTCCCGCCGATAATACTGAGGCAAAGAAGCTGTCGGAGGACTTCCTTGAAAAGCTGTCCGAAGAAGCTCCGAAATATATGAATGCAGTCACCGGCTACATTCCCGAATATACAAATCAGGCGATAATCTTCACGGGCGATGATATTAAGGGCGATACAGTCTTTGTACAGATGTTTCTTTATATAATCGTGGTAATCATCGCATTCATCTTTGCAATAACCACGTCAAACACCATCGCAAAGGAAGCAGGCGTTATAGGTACGCTTCGTGCTACCGGCTATACAAAGTGGGAGATAGTAAGGCACTACCTTACCCTTCCTATGCTGGTTGTATTTGCAGGTGCGGTTGTCGGAAACATACTCGGCTACACGGTTTTAAAGGACTATGCGGCAAGCGCATATTACGGAAGCTACAGCCTGCCGACCTACGTTACGCTGTGGAATCCGCAGGCATTTATAAACACAACGGTAATACCTATAATAATCGTATTCATTATCGACCTGTTGATGCTGACAAGAAAGCTGAGCCTGTCGCCGCTTCAGTTTATCCGCCATGACCTTTCACGGAGAAAGAAGAAAAAGGCGTTCAGGCTTAACACCAAAATCGGCATTATGAAGCGTTTCAGACTGCGTGTACTGTTCCAGAATATGCCTAACTACATTATGATGGTCATAGGCGCACTGCTCGGTAACGTTCTTGTGATGTTCGGACTTGTTTTAGGTCCTGTGCTTGACAACTATCAGCAGGAGATAACCTCCAATCTGCTTGCGGATCACCAGTATCTTCTGAAGACTCAGGTCGAAACGGAAAACAAGGATGCTGAAAAGTTTTCCGCAACAACTCTCAAAACTATCGAAGGTGCGCTCAAAAGCGAGGAAATAACCGTTTACGGCATTGCTAAAAACAGCAGATACGTTGACTTGCCGCTCGGCAACAATGAGGTTTATATTTCAAATGCCTACTCGGAAAAACACGGTATCAAAGCAGGCGATGAAATAACGCTAAGGGAACAGTTCGGCTCAAAGGAATACAAGTTCAGGGTGGGCGGAATTTACTACTACCCGTCAACGCTTACGGTATTTATGGACAAGGACGCATTCAACGAAAAGTTCGACTGCGATAAAGACTATTTCACGGGCTATTTCTCAAAGTCGGAAATAAGCGATATAGACGACCTTTATATTGCGACCGAGATAACGGTTGACGATCTTACAAAGGTATCACGTCAGCTTACAAGGTCAATGGGCAATATGATGAATATCTTTGTCTTTTTCGGCGTTATAATGTATGTGCTGATAATCTATCTGCTGTCCAAGATAATAATCGAAAAGAACGCACAGTCCATTTCTATGACAAAAATACTCGGATACAGGAACAGTGAGATAAACGGCATATATATTGCGACCACCGCCATTGTGACGGCTGTCACACTGCTTGTCACCATACCGCTGTCAGACTATCTGCTCGGTCAGCTGTTCGTAATATTCATGCGTGATTATCCGGGCTGGCTTCCTTACAGGTCTTTTGTTCCGGTATATGTAAAAACCGCTCTTATCGGCATCGGCTCATTCGCCGTTATCGCACTTGCCCTTACAAGAAAGATAAAGAAAGTGCCTCTTGCCGACGCTCTCAAGAATGTAGACGAATGACGGCAATATAGCCGGTAAAATGCCGTTTTTACCGCATTTACCGATAATATATCCCTTCCGCTGTTTGCCTGATGGCAGACGGCGGACTTTTTATCGCATTGCGATTACAAATCACGTCAGAGGCGCAGAAACACTTTACAGTTATTTTTCTTGACATCACAGCGTAAAAATAATATAATAAACAATGGCGGAGTGTGTGAAAATTCCGTCCGATGTTTAATTTTAATCAAACCGAAAGGTAAGAATGACCTTGTTTATTGATATAAACGATTTAAGAATAAACTATATTGACGAGGGCGAAGATAACGGCAGAGGGATAATTCTCCTTCTTCACGGCTGGGGCAGTAATATTACGCTGTTTAAAAATATTGTCGATATGCTGTCGCCTCATATGAGAGTGGTTGCGCCCGATATGGCGGGCTTTGGCGAAAGCGACGAGCCGAAAAAGCCGTGGTGCGTTGACGATTATGTTGACTTCATCGGCACATTCTGCAAAAAGCTCGGCATAGTACCGACCGTTGTACTCGGACACAGCTTCGGCGGCAGAGTTATAATAAAGGCTGTTACCCGTGAAAAGCCCGTGCTGACTCCCGAAAAGATAATTCTTACGGACAGTGCCGGAATAAAGCCGAAACAGAGCGTATCCTCAAAAATCAAGACACGGACATATAAAATGGGCAAGGCGGTAATGAGTACCGCACCTATGAAAAAGCTGTTTCCCGATGCCGTTGAAAATATGAGGAACAAGCGAGGCAGTGCAGATTATCTTGCGGCATCGCCTGTAATGAGGGCAACGCTTGTAAAGGTAGTAAACGAGGACTTGACTTATCTCCTGCCCGAAATAAAGCAGTCTACCCTGCTTATATGGGGCGATAAGGACGACGCTACTCCCCTGTCTGACGGGGTTAAAATGAGCGAGCTTATAAAAGACAGCGGACTTGTTACTATCGAAGGTGCGGGACACTATGCTTTTCTTGAGGGCTGGTACACATTCTCAAGAGTATTGGCGTCATTCCTTGACATTAAATAAAACAGAACGGAGAATTTATTTTGGATATTTTACGTTTAATCGCCGTTGCCGTACTCGGTATGGCACTTGGCGCATCGTGCGGACTTAATTTTATACACTATATGCATATGTTCCAGCTGAACTCCTATCACGCCGATGAGCAGTTCAAGTGGATAGGAAAGAATATAAAAGATGTCATAATGCGCCATGTGTTTACGATAGGTGCGATACTTACATTTATTATATGCGGCGAAACAAATGCGTCCACCTGCTTTATAGCGGCGGCTTTTCTGTTCCTTGGCATTGTGTTTTCTGCGCCGAAAAAGGCAAAGAAAAAGCTGGTGTTCACTCCGAGAGTAATGAGAATGACGTTGACATCGGTTATCCTTTATGTACTTTTGATACTGCTTGTATTCCTGACGCTCGGAATGGGTTACGCTTCGCTTGCAATAACAATGTGCGTACAGATTTTAACGCTTGTTATGGCAATGATTGCAAACCTTATAAATAAGCCGATCGAACTTATGATAAACCGTCATTATATCAATGACGCAAAGCGTATAATAAACGATCTTCCCGACCTTACCGTAGTAGGACTTACAGGAAGCTACGGCAAAACAAGTACAAAGTTCTATCTTGAAAAGCTGCTCGGTGCAAAGTACAACGTGCTTATGACTCCCGAAAGCTACAACACGACTATGGGTGTTGTAAAGGTGGTGCGTGGACAGCTTAACGCAACGCACGAAATATTCCTGTGCGAAATGGGCGCTAAGAATGTCGGTGAAATCAAGGAAATCTGCGATATAGTAAAGCCGAAGCACGGAATCATCACGTCGATAGGCCCTCAGCATCTCGAAACATTCAAGTCAATCGACAATATAATAAAGACAAAATTCGAGCTTGCCGACAGCCTTCCCGATAATGACGGCATTATATTCCTCAATTACGATAACGAATATATAGCAAAGCACGAGTGCAACAAGAACAAGGTGACCTATTCGCTTGGCGGCGGCACGGATTATTATGCGGACAATATTTTCGTCAGCGAGAACGGCACACAGTTCACGGTTCACAACGGTAATGAAGAAAAGCAGTTTGCGACAAAGCTCATCGGCAGCCACAACGTACAGAATATAGTCGGTGCGATAGCCGTTGCGAATACGCTCGGCGTTCCGTTTGCTGACCTTGTTATGCCTGTCAAGCGTCTTGAATGCGTTCCGCACAGATTGCAGATAATCAAGGGTACAAACAAGACGATAATAGACGACGCTTTCAATTCAAATCCTACAGGCGCAAAGGCGGCTCTTGATACGCTCGCCGTATTCGACGGCTTTAAAATACTTGTTTCTCCGGGAATGGTGGAGCTTGGCGAAAAGGAATACGAGCTTAACAAGCGTTTCGGAGAACAAGCGGCTGAAATTTGCGACTTTGTTATCGCAGTAGGTGAACGTCAGGCAGTGCCGATAGTTGACGGACTTAAAGCAAAGGGATACCCTGAAGAAAAGACATACGTTGCAAAGAATCTGAACGAGGCTCTTGCAAAGGTTGAAAATATAAAGACAGGCGGAGAAAAGAAGATAGTTCTTCTTGAAAACGATCTGCCGGATAATTATTGATATTGTGTGTAAAGCAAAAGTTTAAAACGAGGGAGATATTATGGACGTATTTTGCGATTACTGCGGAGCAAAGCTTGATGTAGAACACGAAAACTGCTGTACACAGTGCGGCGCACCGTTTGACAACAATGCAAGTGTAAAGGCATACCGTGAAGAAAAGAAAAGGAAAGAGGAAGAATACAGACGCAGACAAGAGATGCGTCAGAATGAGTATAATGCCTCACAACAGCCTTCACAGAGCAATGTAAGCAGCTCTCAGAATGCCTCCGCACAGAAGATAGCAAAGACGATTACGACTGTAATTATAATAATGATCTTTGCGCCTACGGTAATAGGTATCATTATTTCCATATTCGGCGGAATTTTCTCAATGATTGCTGACAATTTTGACAACGCCGACTACGATTACATAGAAGAAAGTGTCTCTGAAGAATCCTCAACAACTCAGGAGGTACAGCGTGTAAACTTCAACGAAACCGCTCAGACTGCCGAATACAGCTTTATCTGCGATGAGGTTTTCAGAACGGATATTATGTACGGCGGAGCGGATAAGGGCTATATGTATGTTGCGTTCCACCTGAAAGTCAAGAACACAACCGATGAAAAGCAGTGGCTTTCCAATGACCTTAATTGCGTCTATGACGGCGATATATGCTGCGACAGAGCGTGGGGCTTTAACGAAGGAAAGAGCTTCAGCACATCAGTGACTCTCTCCGCAGGGATCGGCTCGGACGGCTATGTCTGCTACATAGTTCCCGAAAAAGCAAAGAGCGTTGTACTTTCGTACGGCGATTATGTCAGAGTGAATATTGACCTGAGAGATCTAAGCTACAGGACGGAAAGCTCACAAACAAGCACAGATAATACTTAATTGACATAAAGAAAGGATAAGAACATGAAAATCAGAGTAGGTGTATTTTTCGGAGGAAAAAGCGTTGAACATGAGGTATCCATCATATCCGCACTTCAGGCTTGCAATTCCATAAACAAGGATAAGTACGAGGTGATACCCGTATACATTACAAAAAACAATGAAATGTATGTCGGAGAAAAAATAGGAAACATCGCATCGTACAGGAATCTGAAGTCGCTTCTCAAGGAAAGCCGGAGGGTGATACTTGTAAATGACGGCGGAAAGGTACAGCTTGTGCTTTATCCCGGAAAGAGATTCGGCAACAACGTATATGCAACGATAGACGTTGCGTTCCCTATAGTACACGGTACGAACGTTGAGGACGGCGTATTCCAGGGATATTTACAGACAATCGGCGTTCCTTATGTCGGCTGTGATGTAATATCATCTGCTGTAGGTATGGATAAGTATGTTATGAAAACCGTATTCAAGGATAATGGCATACCCGTCCTTGACGGAACGGTAATCCATATAAGCGACTACGCAAAGGACGCAGACGCTGTAAAGGCGGATATTAAGGCGAAGATAGCATATCCGCTTATAGTAAAGCCGATAAATCTCGGCTCAAGCGTAGGAATTATGATAGCGCACAATGACGAACAGCTTGACGAAGCGCTTGACAACGCATTTACCTATGCTTCAAAGCTGCTTGTCGAGCCCGCTATAACAAACCTCAAGGAAATCAACTGCTCGGTATGCGGCGACTATGCCACCGCTCACGCATCGGAATGCGAAGAGCCTGTAAACACCGACGAGATATTAAGTTACAAGGATAAGTATATCGCAGGCGATAAGGGCGGTAAGTCAAGCGGTATGGCAACGCTCAAAAGAAAGATTCCTGCCGATATATCCGATGAAACAAGAGAGCAGATACGCACCCTTGCGGTAAAGGCGTTCAGGAGTCTTGGCGCATCAGGTACGTCAAGAATCGACTTTATGATAGATATGGACAACGGCAACGTTTATCTGAATGAAATCAACACGATTCCGGGCAGCCTTGCGTTCTATCTGTGGGAGCCTGTCGGTGTGAAGTATTCTGAGCTTTTAGACGAGATGATTTCACTCGCATTAAAGCGTGAACGTGAAAACAAGGCGCTGACATTCAGCTTTGACACCAACATTCTTGACGGATTTACAGGCGGTAAGCTCGGCGGAACAAAGGGCGGAAAGCTGTAATCACGGCGAACCGTCAAAATTATAGGTGAGTGGGCTCGCCCCTCCCGTATTCAACTGCTTTTCTGAAATGAAGAATTCGGCAGGAATAAAAAGGAGAAGTATGAAAAAAGCATATATAATCAATCTTAAATACGGTATCTGGGAAAATCAGCTCTGGCTTGAAGCCGATGATAACGAGGTAATGCAGGAAAAGTGGGAAATAGCAAAAGCGAAGCTCACCGATGTTGCAACGGCTTGTCAAAGCTCGGGTGATTACTTCAACAAGGCGATAGAGCATTTCTCGCAGTACGGCTTTTCAAGAATACAGAAGTGAGCCACCGATGAAAGAAATAAAGGTTACAAAAAACGACAGCGGTCAGCGTATTGACCGCTTTTTGTCTAAATCGTTTCCGCTGGGGCAGGGGCAGATTTGTAAGCTTGCCCGTAAGAACTGCATAAAGCTAAACGGCAAGAAATGCAAGCCCGACACGCATATTGCGGAAAACGACATAATAAAGCTGTTTATCCCCGATGAAATGCTGATACCGAAAGCAAAGACAGATCCGGATGATTTCACTGCGGTAAGCGATAAGATAGACATTGTATACGAGGATGAAAACATTCTGCTTGTGGATAAGCCCGTCGGAATGGTAGTCCACGAGGACGAAAGCGGCGACAGCGACACGCTTATAAACCGCATCAAGAGCTATCTTTATCGCAAGGGCGAATATCATCCGGAAAACGAGCTTTCGTTTGCTCCGGCACTGTGCAACCGCATAGACCGCAACACCTGCGGTATAGTGATTGCGGCGAAAAATGCCGAATCGCTCAGAATACTCAATCAGAAGATAAGGGACAGAGAGCTTACAAAGCTGTATCTGTGCATTGCCTGCGGTAAGGTAACTCCCGACAGCGCAACGCTTACCGCATATCTTGAAAAGAACAGCGACAACAACACGGTAAAAATCAGCGACAAAAAGACAAAAAGCAATCTCACGATAAAGACAAAATACAAGGTCATAGCGTACAACGGCGAAAACTCGCTGTTAAAGGTCGACCTGCTCACAGGCAGGACGCATCAGATAAGAGCGCACCTTGCGTATATCGGTCACGCTCTGCTCGGTGACGGGAAATACGGGAACAACAAGCTGAACAAAAAATACGGTTTCAAATATCAGGCGCTGTGCAGTTATGGACTGCAGTTTAAATTCACTACCGATGCCGGCTGTCTTTCCTATCTTGACGGAAAATGCTTCAAAGCAAAAGCTCCCGATTTTGTTAAAATGTTCGGCAGTAATATCAAACTCTGACTGAGTGCCGTTCAGCCCGAAAACTGTATTACGGACAAAAATGCAGGAATTTTAAAATAATCCGAAAAAAGTGTTGACAAAACTAAAAATCCGTGCTATAATATCATAGCACGATACGGAGAGGTATCGAAGTGGTCATAACGAGGCGGTCTTGAAAACCGTTTGGGGGCAACCCCACAAGGGTTCGAATCCCTTCCTCTCCGCCATAAGTCCACCGTAATTTTGATAGAATTACGGTGGACTTTTTCTATGCCCGAAAACCGCTTGAAATAAGGCTTTTCGGCTGTTTCAGCGCATAAGTGAACCCCGCTACAGAGCAATTCTGCGGCGGGGTTTTGAGCGTTTTAGGAGGATTGTAGCTTTCTGTGCCGTTGTAATCGTTAAAAAGCCGAGTATTCGTTGAATTACTGGAGTATTCGTTAAACTACCGAGGTAATCGTTAAACAGCCGAGTTCTGATAATACTCCTTATGAGAAAATCGGCGATGAGGTGCATCCTTTGGATACTCCCTTTGATATTCCCGAAAGCTGGGAGTGGGTGCGGCTCATTGATGTCTGCGAGTACATCCAGCGTGGAAAGTCACCGAAGTATTCTCCAATCAAAAAGTACCCTGTTATCGCCCAGAAGTGCAATCAATGGAGCGGTTTTTCGATTGAAAAGGCACAGTTCATTGAGCCAGATTCTCTGTCCTCCTATGGTCCTGAGCGTCTCTTGCAGGATAATGACTTAATGTGGAACTCTACTGGCCTTGGTACGCTGGGGCGAATGGCTATTTACAAAACCGTAGCTAACCCGTATGAGCTGGCTGTTGCTGATAGCCATGTCACCGTTATACGCCCTCTGAAACAGTTTGTTCTGCCGGAATACTTGTACTACTACTTTGCCAATCCAAGCGTACAAAGCGTTATAGAAGATCAGGCAGACGGTACTACGAAGCAGAAGGAACTTGCCACAGCAACCATCAAAGCGTATCTCACACCAATTCCGCCGCTCGATGAGCAACGCCGTATTTTAACGAAATTGTCGGAAGTTCTGCCGGTGGTAAAAAGCTATGGAGCTGTGTACGGCGAAACTGTAGCCATGCAGGAAGCCTTTCCAGAGGCTCTAAAGAAGTCGATTTTGCAGGAGGCAGTCCAGGGCAAGCTGGTACCGCAAGACCCGTCCGACGAGCCCGCAGAGGCTCTGCTGGAGCGTATCCGGGCAGAGAAACAGCGGCTCATCAAGGAAGGCAAAATCAAAAAGGACAAGCACGAATCCGTTATTTTCAGACGGGATAATTCTCATTATGAGAAGTTGGACGGTGTGGAGCGCTGTATCGACGATGAACTGCCCTTTGAAATACCCGAAAACTGGTGCTGGTGCAAGATTGGCACAATCTTTACTCTTCAAGCTGGTAAAAACATTCAAGCCGCAGAAATCCACGAGAATCCATTTGCCGACTCCTATCCGTGCTACGGGGGAAATGGCATTCGGGGGTATGTAGCCAGTTCAAATCGCACCGGTGATTATCCGATCATCGGCAGACAAGGTGCTCTGTGCGGAAATATCAACAGAGCGACCGGCGAGTTTTATGCTACAGAACACGCCGTGTGCGTCGAAACCTACTCGCAAATTAGTGTTGCCTGGGCCTGCCTGTTTCTCACTGCACTGAACCTCAATCAATACGCCACTGCAACAGCGCAGCCAGGCTTGGCGGTTGCAAACATTAATGAGGTGTACATCCCGTTACCGCCGCTCGCCGAGCAGCACCGCATCGTCCAACGGATTGAGGAATTGCTCCCGCTGGTCAAAGGGCTGTAAAAGGAACACGGTATAATATCATAGTGAAAGGAGGTCTTTCACTATGATAGAAGAATTCGAAAGACACTTGAGAGGCACAAACCTCTCGGAAAACACGATATCCTCGTACCTTTTTGCCATTCGGCAATACAGCTCGCAGTACGACGGTATCACGAAAAAGAACCTGCGGGCGTATAAGGTGTGGTTGATAGAGAACTACAAGCCAAAGACCGTCAATCTGCGTCTGAGGGCAATCAACTGCTACTTGGAGAGCATCGGCAAAGAGAGCTTGAAAATGCCGTTTGTGCGAGTGCAGCAGAAAGCCTTTCTGGAGAATGTCATCAGCGAGGCCGACTATGAGTATTTCAAAACCTGCCTCAAACGGGATGATGAGCTGTTCTGGTATTTTGTAATACGTTTTCTGGCCGCAACCGGCGCACGGGTCAGTGAGCTCATACAGATAAAGGTGGAACACATCAAGCTGGGGCATTTGGACTTGTATTCGAAGGGTGGTAAACTCCGACGAATATACATACCAAAGGCTCTGCAAAATGAAGCCCTTTCTTGGCTGAACGATAAGCACCAAGAAAGCGGCTTCATTTTTTTGAACAAATACGGCGACAGAATCACCACCCGAGGCATCTCAGGGCAGCTAAAAAAGCTGGCAGTCCGGTATGACATCGATCCGGTGGTCATTTACCCACACTCTTTCCGCCATCGCTTCGCAAAGAGCTTCTTAGAGCGCTGCAATGACATCGCATTCCTCGCCGACCTTATGGGGCACGAAAGCATTGAAACCACCCGTATTTATCTCCGCAAAACCTCAACTGAGCAACGAGCTATCGTGGATGAGGTAATAGACTGGTAAAAAGAAACCAGGCATACGCTTTCGCTGGCGTATGCCTGGTAGCCTTATATCTGCATGACAAGCGTTAATACCGCCTCGGTCTGCTTGACTATGCGTATCTGCTCGTTATACGGCGGTAGTGGCACCAAATAAGATCTCACTGTTGTCGTTGAGAGTTCCTTTTGCTTCGTTGTACCATCTGCTTGATCTTCAATGACACTCTGCACCGTCGGATTGGAAAAGTAGAAGTAAAGGTATTGCGGCAAAACAAACTCTTTCATCGGTCGAATAACCGTAACATGGCTATCAGCGACGGCCGATCCATAAGGGTTTAACTCACACTTATATATAGCCATTCTACCAAGAGTCCCAAGCCCAGTCGAATTCCACATGAGGTCATTGTCCTGGAGAAAACGTTCCTGTCCGTAAGTGCATATACTCTCTGGCTCAACAAACTGAGCCTTTTCAATTGAAAAGCCGCTCCATTGATTACATTTTTGAGCAATCACTGGATACTTTTTAATCTGTGAATACTTCGGTGATTTTCCTCTCTGTATGTATTCACAGATATCACTCAACCGAACCCAATGCCATGAATTTGGTATCTCGAAGGGCAATTCATCGTCGATACACCGCTCCACACCGTCCAACTTCTCATAATGAGAACTTTACAAAGTAGAAGCCACAGCAAAAAGCTGTTCAATCGCCGATACAATTCGGTTCTGCTCTTTAATCGGAGGAATGGGAACAAGGAAATCGCCGACCTTTGATGTCGAAATGTGTACGATAATGTCACCTGTCGCCGTCCTGCGTTTAAGCTCGATGCAATACGGCGAAGCCATATAGTACACCAGATACAGCGGATTCATTCCATGATGCGTCCAAAAAGCCAAATCGCCACCTGCCGCAATTTGTCCTTCTCCGAGAAACGCCACTGTTTTAGCAATATCCACTTTGTTCTCGCCCGTCAATGTGAACACTACATCGCCGGAGGAGAAATGCAAGCAATCCTTATCGAGCGTTTCGGGGACAAAGGAAACTGCTGAATCAAAGGAGGTTTCATAGGTGGTGTAAATCTCCCCGTATCGAATGCACGGGCACCCTTGGGCAACAGTTTCTGTTCGTTTGATGCCACGCCCTCTGATCATTGTTCCTAAACTGGAAGCCCGACACCAGGCCCAGTTTTCGGGGATTTCAAACGGAATCTCCTCGTCAATACAGACCTCTTCTAAGCCACGCTTTTCATAATGAGAATTATCCCGTCTGAAAATGACGGATTCGTGCTTGTCCTTTTTGATTTTGCCCTCCTTGATGAGCCGCTGTTTCTCCGCCCGGATACGCTCCAGCAGAGCCTCTGCAGGCTCGTCAGACGGGTCTTGCGGTACCAGCTTGCCCTGGACTGCTTCTTGCAAAATCGACTTTTTGAGGCGCTCTGGGAAATTCACATTAAGCTCAGTTACTTTTTGCTCCGCCGCACCATAATCGAGCAACGGTGTGGTCAATTCATGTAGCTTATCAAAAATGCGCTTCTGCTCCATTATTGGCGGTAACGGAATCAGTAGGGCGTCCAAACTATCCGAGTTGAGTGTGTTACCCTTGATTGCCGATTTAGTATCACCACTTTGCGAGAGAAGCGGCAGCGTAGCGAACAGAAACATCGTAGTTATCTTATCGGGATCAACAAACGGGTATATTGAAATGATGGCTTCGTTATGAAATGCATCGATTCCCAATATTGACACCTTTCCGACCGTCAATTTGAAACTCATCAACAAAGTACCAGCCTTGCTGATTTTCCCTTTGAAGGTATTTTCAGCCGCAAAGCTGTTGACACATTCTTTAGTTGCAGTCACAGTCCCATCCGCCACCAAATCCGCAATAGAAACCCAAGGGAGCGTACCGTTGCTCCAGTATTCCGTCTCTTTCCGTGGAGGCGTTTTTCCCATCGAATAGTCGACTAAATCTTTAAATCGAACCCACTCCCACGAATCAGGGATGTCAAACGGTACCTCATCCGCCAACGACCGTACTTCATCGCCGATTTTCTCATAAGGAGTATTATCGGCACCTTTGAAGATAACGGAGGGGTTCTTTTCACGCTTGATTTTCTTCTCTTTGATGAGCCGCTCTTTCTCCGCGCGGATGCGTTCCAGCAGAACGCTGGCGGGCTCGTCATTCGGGTCCTGCGGCACGAGCTTGCCCTGAACAGCCATCTGGAGAATGGAGTTTTTCAGTTGCTGCGCAGTCATTCGTCGCCCTCCTCCGTAATGTCGATGCCAAGGATATCGGTAATCTGGGCAAGGATGCGGTCAATGTCGGCGTTCAAGCTGGCCCGCTTCTCCTGGTACTGCTGAATCAGTTCCTTCGGCGGCAGGATCTCCTCCTCTTCGTGAGGATAACCGCAGAGGTCGATGTTATAGCTTCGTGCTTTCAGTTCCTCGACGGTGTACTTCTTCGCCTTGTCAAAGCCGTCGATAGTGATCTCCTCGCGGTTGTTCCACCACTCAACAGCTGGGGCAAAGTGCTCCAGTTTCATGGGCTTCGTCTTGGAGAAGTTCTTGTATCCATCCGGCATATCCAGGCGATAGAACCAGGTTTCCGTCGTGGGATGCGTCCGGTCGAAGAACAGAATGTTTGTCGTGATAGAAGTGTATGGCGCAAAAACGCTGTGTGGCATACGAATGACCGTATGGAGGTTGAACTCGGACAGCAGCTTTTCCTTGATTGCCATTTTGGCATTATCTGTACCAAACAGGAAGCCGTCCGGCAGAATGATGGCGCAGCGCCCATTCTGCTTCAGCCGATACATGATGACGGACATAAAGAGGTCGGCGGTTTCGCTACTGCGGAGATCAGCCGGGAAATTCTGCTTCACGCCCTCTTTTTCGTTGCCGCCGTAAGGAGGATTCATCAGAATGACATCGAAGCGGTCGCTCTCCTTGTACTCACGCACATTCTTTTCCAGGCTGTTGCCGTGGATGATGCGAGGGTTGTCGATGTCGTGGAGCAGCATATTCGTGGCGCACAGAAGAAACGGCAGCGCCTTCTTTTCGATGCCATAGATGGAGTTGCTGTAAACGGTTCTGTCCTCGACGCTCTGCACCTGAGCATCCAGCACCTTCAGCGCAGAGGTAAGGAAGCCGCCGGTTCCGCAGGCGAAGTCCGCAATGGACTCGCCGAGCTTGGGCTTGATCATCTGTACCATGAAGTCCGTGACAGCACGGGGTGTGTAGAATTCACCGGAGTTACCGGCGCTCTGCAGGCTGCGGAGGATCGTTTCGTAAATCTCACCGAAGGCGTGGCGGTCCTCGTACTCCTCAAAATCGATCTCATCAATGACATTGATAACCTGGCGAAGCAGGATGCCGTCCTTCATGTAGTTATTGTTGTCCTCGAAGGCTGTGCGGACGATGATCTGGCTCATGGGTGTATTCTCATCGATTGCGATGGCCTTGAGGGTCGGAAACAACTTCCCGTTCACGAAGTCCAGAAGTGCATCGCCGGTGAGCGCTTTTCCGTCCTTGTGGTCCACGGCCCAATTACGCCAGCGCAGCTCCTCCGGAATGATGGAGGTGTAATTCTCATCGTAAAACTCCCAGATCTCCTCCTTGGCATCATACACCTTCAAAAAGAGAATCCAGACCATCTGCTCGATACGCTGGGCGTCACCGTTGATGCCCGCATCGTTACGCATGATGTCCTGCAGTCGTTTTACCAGGTTGTTTAAACTCATATTTTATATCTCCTATTACGCAGCGTAGATTTCCTTCTGCAAATCACGGATGGCTTGAATGTATCCGCTTTTGCCGCCGAACAGCTTTGCAATCTTCATGGGGGTGCCGAATTTGCGGAACGGGTCATTGGACAGGATTTCGATGTTCTCGATATCCTGAATGCCCTCGTTCATGTATTTGTCCAGCAGCGCACTCAGAACTTCCTGTGCCAAGCCGGAATACTTGTAGAGGTATCCACGCTTACGGACATTGTTTGCCCGCTCTGCCTTCGTCAGCGGTGCCTTATCGTAGGCAATGTGGCAGATGAGGTCGAAATCGTCAATATCCTTATTCCCGGCGATCTGCCGCAGCGCTTCCAACAGGACGCCGCGCTCCTGCAGTTCGTCGATTATTGCTTGCTTCTTCTCCTCGGAGTTCCAGGCACGGAGGAAGGAATCCAGGGTGGCATACTCGCCGAGGATGTTCTTCTTGGAGTAGTCCGTCACGCTTTCAGTGATGAGCTTGCCGTCCTTGTCGTAGTATTGGACACGCTCATTCAGGATCGTGACCTCGACACCACGCACCCGGAATTTGTGCTTCTTTTCAGGCGGATCGTCGGTGTTCCCACCGGGGTCGGGAGTAGGAACGGGTGGCTTCGGTGGATTGGCAGTCGGCTCTTCGCCGGGATCATCGCCATCATCAATGATAGAGATCGGGTCGCCATCGAATTCCGGGTCTGCGAAGAGTCGGCAGGCATTGCGGAAATCCATGATGGTGAAATACTCTTTGCCGTAGTCGGGCTTGAGGCGTGTGCCACGACCGATGATCTGCTTGAACTCGGTCATGGAGTTTATGTTGTTATCCAGAACGATGAGCCGGCACGTTTTGCAGTCCACGCCAGTCGTCATCAGTTTGGAGGTCGTAACGATCACGGGATATTTGCTGTCCTCTGCGATAAAGTAGTCGAGCTGCGCCTTGCCCTCGGCGTTGTCGCCGGTAATACGCATGACATACTTGGCATTCTCCGCCACGAGGTCGCTGTTTTCGTTCACGAGCGCCTGCCGCATCCGCTCTGCATGGTCGATGTCCACGCAGAATACGATGGTCTTGGCAAAGCGGTCGTTCTCCTTCAAAAAGCGCGTGATGCGCTTGGCCACGGCGGCGGTGCGCTCATCGATAATGAGGTTTTTGTCGTAATCCTTGGTGTTGTACTCCCGGTCCTCGATCTCGTACCCGTAGATGTCGTGCTGTCCAGCCGTGGGTCGCCAACCTTCCAGGTCTTTGTCCAGGCCGACGCGGAGAACTTTGTACGGAGCGAGGAAGCCGTCGTCGATACCTTGTTTCAGACTGTATGTATAGATGGGTTCACCGAAGTAAGAGATATTGGATACCTCTTTCGTTTCCTTCGGCGTAGCAGTCATACCGATCTGCGTGGCACTGTGGAAGTATTCGAGTATTCTGCGCCAACGGGAATCCTCCTTGGCGCTGCCACGGTGACACTCATCAATGACGATGAGGTCGAAGAAATCCGGCTGAAATGCACGGAACGGCTCTTCGTTCTCATCACCAGCCAACTGCTGATAAAGGGACAGATACAGCTCATAGGAGCTATCCAACTTTTTGCCCTCGATTTTTGTCATGACCTTTGCAAAGGGCTTGAAGTCCTGTTGCATGGTCTGGTCCACGAGTATATTGCGGTCAGCAAGGAACAGGATCTTTTTCTTTCGGCCGGATTTCCAAAGGCGGTGGATGATCTGAAAAGCGGTATAGGTCTTGCCGGTGCCGGTCGCCATAACGAGGAGAATGCGGTTTTGCCCACGGGCAACCGCATCGACGGTGCGGTTGATGGCGATACGCTGATAGTAGCGAGGAGTCTTATCACCAGGCTGAAAATAGTACGGCTCAGTGATGAGCTGCTCCTGCTCCGGCGTGAAGTGCTCGTCCCCAATGTGTCGCTGCCAAAGATCCTGCGGCGAGGGAAACTGCTCAAGCGTCAGCTCTCGCTCTTTCCCGGTCTTCATATCGTGTTCAAGGAAACCATCGCCATTCGAGCTGTACACAAACGGAATGTCCAGCACCTCGGCGTATTCGATGGCCTGCTGCATCCCGGCTCCAACGCTGTGCCGGTTATCTTTCGCCTCGACGATAGCCAGTGGAATATTGGGCTTGTAGTAGAGCAGATAGTCAGTGCGCTTTCTTTTGCCTCTGGCAGTAACATTACCACGGACGATAACACGACCGTCCGTGAAGTTGTACTCCATGCGGATCTGCTTCTGCCTATCCCAACCAGCGCCCTCAATGGCTGGGGTAATAAACTGAAGTTTGATGTCCTCCTCAGTCATTTCATGTTTTTTCATAAGGTCGCCCATGCCAATGCCTCCTTCTGTTGCTTCCGATAACTCAAAATTATCGGAAGTTAATGGGGGTAAAAGAGCGCAGCACGGCTGCGGACTTTTACAAAATAAACTCGATCTATTTATAGATGCCTTTATTCATCTTTTGTGACTTCCATGATGTCACCGATATCGACGCCTAATGCACAGCAAACTCTCACAAGCACATCGAGCCGTACATATTCGTCTTTTGCGAGCTTTGTAACTGCCGCAGGACTGAGGTCAGCCGCCTCTTGCAGGTCTTTTTTCTTCATGCCCCGATCGATAAGCAACTTAAATAACTTCTTGTAAGAAACGCCCATTTGACCGTCCTCGCTTTCTGCACATACTAATTCAAAATTATTATATCACCAATTCTGCTGAAAAACAAGAAAATTCTCAAATTTGTGAAGAAAAAATTCATGTTTCGGAGAGTATATTCCGATATGCAACACCTTTCCGATTGGCATAGTCAATCGTATTCTTGGTGCCGCTGGGCTGACCGTTGAACACAGCAATTACCAGAGCCGAATGGTCGACCATCCATTCATTGCGGATCTGGAAGCAGGCTCTGCTGTACCCCGGACAGATAAAACGAACAAGGTCGGCGGCAGCAAGAATGACATTGTACCGTCGTTGCCATTCGGCACTCCATCCACGCTCAAAGCCTTCGTATGGGCTGGCACAAATCAGTTTTACATTCGCCCCCTCTTTCCGCAGGCGCAGCACGATTTCAGCTGCCCAGATATCCACCCCACGAGCCATGCCGGAAATAAAAACATTCTTGCCATCGGCAATTGCCTCTTTGATCGCAGTTTCCAGAGCCTTCACAATCACGCTTTCAGACTGTTTCAGCTTCTCTGGGCGGTGACCCGTAAAACACACTCTGTGCATCCGTTTCTGTTCCTCGGTCAGCATTGTCATCCCTCCGTACTGAATTCCCGTTATTATACAGTTTAACATAACGGTATGCTCAGTACAAGTAGCCAGTACAATACCTTTTAGTTTGCGGGTAAAATAATTACAGGAAGGGTGGTGATGCTATGGACACGCACGAGAGGCTCCGGCAGCTCTTAAACGAGCGCGGGTGGACTGAGTATAGGCTGGCAAAGAACTGCGGCTTATCCGAGTCCACGATTGCGAATATTTATAGGAGGAATACAGTCCCCTCCCTCGCAACGCTGGAAGCGATCTGTAAGGGATTCGGCATCACGATGGCGCAGTTCTTTGCCGAGGGTGAGATGGTCGAAATCAACCCAGAACTCAAAGAGCTGTTTGAAAACTGGGTCAACCTCACGCCGGAACAAAAGAAAGCGGCGAACCAGATGCTGAAAGCCATGAATAATGACAAGTAAATCACCGATGTTGAAATAAGGAGCTGAAAGGCTTCTTATTTTTTGCTCCCGATACCGTTAACCTGAGCGATTTATACCATTTAAGTTAACGGTTTTCATATTTTCACGATATAATAGAATTCGCCGGCTCCGAGCTGCGGTGTGGGCTTATCTGCCCACATAATCTGCGGCAGGAGGAGGTGAACCTATGAAGATAACGAAGAAACAACCACTTCGACCTCGCGGTCGCAGCGAGGATAAAAGGCAGTCCACCAAGAACGTCATCCGTGACGCATACATTAATGGTCCGCAAAAGGAGGTACAGATCATCCCTGCAAAAAGGGATATGGAAGCGGAAACCGAAAAGAAAAAACTTCGTGTGTGCGCGTACTGCCGTGTCAGCACGGATGAGGACACCCAGGCAAGCAGTTACGAGCTTCAAGTGCAAAACTATACCCGTATGATCCGGGAGAATCCGGAATGGGAGTTTGCCGGTATTTTCGCCGATGAGGGCATTTCCGGTACTTCTGTTCTGCACCGTGAGCACTTTCTCGAAATGATCGAGAAATGCAAAGCGGGAGAGATCGACCTTATCATCACGAAGCAGGTCAGCCGTTTTGCCAGAAATGTGCTGGACAGTCTGAACTACATTTTCATGCTGCGAAAGCTCGACCCGCCTGTGGGCGTGTACTTTGAGACCGAGAAGCTCAACACGCTGGATAAGAGCAGCGATATGGTCATTACCGTATTGAGCCTTGTGGCACAGAGTGAGTCTGAGCAAAAATCCAACAGCCTAAAATGGTCATTCAAGCGCAGAAGAGCTCAGGGCCTTGGAATCTACCCCAGTTGGGCTCTGCTCGGCTATCGGCTGGATGATGAAAAGAACTGGGAAATCGTAGAGGACGAAGCGGATATTGTCAGAACCATATACAGTCTTTACCTGGACGGCTATTCATCCACGCAAATAGCAGACTTGCTGACGAAAAGCGGCATTCCTACTGTAAAAGGTCTATCGGTTTGGAGCTCCGGCAGTGTCCTTGGCATCCTTAAAAACGAGAAATTCTGTGGAGACGCCTTGTGTCAAAAAACAGTTACGATAGACTTTTTCACGCATAAGAGTGTAAAGAACAACGGCATAGAACCGCAGTATTTCGTTGAGGGGCATCATATCCCCATCATTGAGAAGACCGATTGGCTGTTGGCACAGCAGATCCGCAAAGAACGACGGTATCGGAAACGGCGCAGCACCCACCGAAAGCCACGCATCGTGGTCAAGGGAGTACTGTCTGGCTTCATGATCGTCGATTCATCGTGGGACGAGGAGTATGTGGACAATCTGCTTACCCCCGCAACCAAAAAACCAGAACCCGCCTCGGCCGTTGCCGAGGAGGACGAAAACTTTATTGTAATTGAGAAGGAGTAACTACCATGTTTGAGAAATTTTCTGTCATCGATCTTATTAAAACCCGTTCCGCCTCTGTCTGCACTTTCGCAGGCAATGTTGTGAAGTTCAATGTGCAGACCGCACAGGAGCTCCGCTTCCCAGAGTACATCCAGTTCCTGATCGAGCCGAAGTCGAAGCAGTTCGCCATCCGTGCCTGCAAGGAGGACGCTCCGAATGCCGTGCGCTTCTCCAAGCCGGAGGGCGAGCAGAAAGCGCAGATCAAAATCAGCAACGCCACGGTTGTGGATATGGTCAGAAAGTTGATGGACTGGAATGCCGAGGATAACTGGAATGTCCCCGGTATTTACTTTGCCGAAGAGCAGGGCATCATGTATGCGCTGGAATCAGCATACGCACCCAGGGCGAAAGGTGGCTGGGCGGCTCGTCGTGAGCGTGAAGCCGCAGCAGCTCTCGCCGAAAGTTCCATAGATAATGAGGAGGTCAATAACTAAGTGAAAGATGCCGGACTGCCCGCACTTTTGGTGTCAGTCCGGCATCGTTTTTGCTTATTCGTCTGCACTTTCGCCGCTATGCTCTTTTAGGAGAGGTTTGGGTCTGCGAGTTTCCGAAACACTTCTTCCATGTCGATGGGAGGCAAAGATGCTGTAACCTCATCCCAATCGATAAGCTCGTAGTTGTAAAAATCGAATTTATCCTTATTTTCTTTATAGTACCCCTTGGCACACAAACACAGCACCATGCACAGTCTCCGCACATTTACTCGGTAACTGCGGACTTCCGTGCCGTCTGGGCTCGTCATTACACAGCTTTCTTCGCCACCGTAAATGCGAAACGGCTGCTCTGACTGAATCACCAACGAAAAGCGGTCGATTGGGATGGGACGCTTCCCATTCTTCTGCAGGTTCGGATTTCCTTCATGGAGTAATGAGCAGCGGAGGCTATATACCACCTCACCACTTAAATACGGCATTTCCGGCTCGTCCTCAGTACACTTCGGAGGCTTTTCCGTCACACCCACATTTTCATCATACCACTTTTTATAACGCTCACCCGTGCGCAGGTCGGGGTATTCCGCCTTTCCGCAGATGTCGGGCAGTGTGAGCGCCAGGTTCAGCGCTGCGAAGTAGAGGTCATGACTGAGTGCCTTTTCTATCTCATCAATGATTCGCAGTATCATTGCCTAATGCCTCCGTTCTACAAACCATCGGCCGATGTTGTTTCCGGTAAGGTCTGCACTGCGCTCGAAAAACAGATAGCTTTGGTGGCCGCCAATCCATATCGTATAGCGGTCGCCCTGGCCTCCGGCTTTCAGCGCAGGAGCTTGACGGATATCGGATACACGGTCTATCTCATATTTCTCGCCGTCCTCCCAAGTGATGATCCTTGGAAACATCGTGCCGTCCGCTGCAAAATCTGCTTTGACGGCTACATACACTTTCGGCGGCTTAGTCGCAGTAGCAGTCTGCATCATCCGGCACCTCCATATTGGCGAGAAAATTATTCTGCGCCGTTATCGGCGGCTCTATCAGCTTGTATCCCTTCCACTTCATTACCCTGAACTTAAAGTCGAGCAGCTCAACAGGAACCAGAAGTTTGGCAGCCGCCGAGAAAAATGTTGTATCTCTGTTTAATGTATTAAGAACCTTTTCGTCATCCAGAAGATATTCTGCGGCGAAGAGGTTCGCTTCTTTTTCTGTAAGAGAGCTCTCGTCAAAGAGCCCTATATCGTGAAATGCCTTGACGCCCGATTTGCGATGAAGTACTGCGTGCCCCAGCTCATGCGAAACGATAATCCTTTGGATAACGACCGGCAGGTTGCAGTTGACGGTAATCGTGCGTATCCGCTTGCTCTCAAGATAGAACCCCTTGATGGCGTCGGGGTCTGTTCCGAGCGGCTGATAGAGCAATTTGATACCCATATCTGCGCACAGGCGAAACGGATCGCGCTCACAGTACTTTCTCTGCAGAGACTCAACTGCCTCGCACACATCTGCGTATGACATTGCCACACCCCCTTGTATCTGAAAAAGGGTATAAAAATCCCTTTGTGAGTATTATAAACTCAGAACTGTACCATAAACAGGACAGTATCAAGACTTGCGGCCGAATTTTGCCTTTGCTTCTTCTTTGCAGGTCACATAGGCAGTCATGACAGCCTGGAAAAAAGCGTCCTTCTGATCCTGGGACAGTTCACCGCCCGCAAACAAAGCAGCGTTGTCCCGCAACAGCTCATCCATATCCCGGACACCTTTTGCCCCATACAGTTCACGAGCCTGCTCAATATACTCGTCCTTCTCTATATCTTCCAAGGGATTCGTGCAGTCGTCATCTGAAAGATACCTTACGGACACCTTGAGGGCGTGCGCCAATTTTTCTGTGGTAGATTTCCTGGCTCTTGCACCGCCGGACTCATAAGAGGCAATGGTCCGCTGGGATACGCCAACCTCCTGAGCAAGTTCATGCTGCGTCATCTTTGCGACCTCACGGGCTCGTTTAATCTTGTCGGAAAAAGTCATAACCAATCTCCTCCGCTGTAGATTTTCGTTCTGTAACTTCATCAACTTCATTGAAGCTATTGACAGGACTTCATCCTGTGATTATAATTTGAAATGAAGTTTATGAAGTTCTGCAATCATTATATGCGATACAACTTCATCTTGTCAAGAGCAAATTGTGAAGTTTTTCTGAAATGAGGCGGTCAATATGGAAAGAGCAATTCTTCATAGTGATTTGAACTGCTTTTATGCATCGGTCGAAATGATGCTCGACCCACGGCTTAGAGGCAAAGCAGTAGCGGTATGCGGCTGCACCGAGGATAGGCACGGTATCGTCCTTGCGAAATCCGAAAAAGCAAAACGGGCGGGTGTGAAAACCGGCATGGTCAACTGGGAGGCGCAGCGCTGCTGTAAGGATCTTATTATTGTACCGCCACAGTACGACCAGTACCTCAAGTACTCCAAGCTGACCCAAGCTATCTACCAAAGATACACCGACATGGTAGAGCCTTTCGGTATGGATGAATGCTGGCTTGATGTCACAGGCAGTCGTGCCGTCTGCGGCGATGCAATGAATATAGCTGAGCAGATTCGCCGCTCTGTACGGGAAGAACTTGGCCTGACAGTCAGCATTGGGGTTTCCTTTAATAAGGTGTTCGCCAAACTGGGATCTGATATGAAGAAGCCGGATGCCATCACAGAGATTTCAAGCGACGCTTTCAGAGAAAAAGTGTGGTCACTCCCATGCAGCGATATGATTTACTGCGGCCCAGCCACCACGGCGAAACTTGCGCGGTATGGTGTCCGCTCTATCGGAGATGTTGCCGCTTGTGACCCGGTGTTTCTGAAGGGGCTTCTTGGCGTGAACGGACTTGGCCTGTGGAGCTACGCCAACGGCAGGGACAATTCCAGGGTCATGCACAAGGATTTTGTGTCACCCATCAAATCGGTGGGGCATGGTATAACCTGCATATCCGATCTGGAAAACGAGGATGAAGTGCGGAAAGTGATTCTTGCGCTCTCACAGGATATTGGTCATAAACTGCGTGTACACGGCCTTTCAACCCGTACCGTTCAAATCCATGTCCGAGGAAACGACCTTTTCGGTTCGCAATTTCAGTGCAAGCTCCCAATCAAAACACAGCTTCCGTCAGAAATCGCTGCCGCCGCTTTCCGCTGCTTTCAGGAGCGATATACCTGGAACACAAAGGTTCGAGCGGTGACCGTCCGCGCTATAGAGCTTTCCCCGAAGAGCGATGCGGAGCAGGTTTCGCTGTTCGACAATGTGCAGCAGCGCATAGCCAAGGAAAAGGTACAGGATGCCGTGGAGGAGATACGGGGTCGTTTCGGCAAAGCCGCCGTCACTTATGCATCTCTGCTTGGCGACTTAAAAATGCCCGCAGACGGACGAGATAAGGTTAAAATGCCGGGTATTATGTATCAATAGCGCAGGTTTTGTAAAAATTTCATCCAAACTACTTGACAAGGTACGGCTCTATGGATATAATATTGTTAGCATAACTGCTAACAAGCGAACAAGCAGCCGTGCTAATTCGATTCACCGTTGTGATGAGAGTTGCCCGTAATTTATGATAAGAGTGCCGAGAAGAAAAACAAATAGGCGAAAATGAATCAATAACAGGGCTTATAATGTTAAGTAGAAAAGGTGAACGACATGAACACACAGTACCAGAATTTTGGAGAGTTCCTGCAAAGGAAGCGCACTGAGAAACAAATCACGCTCCGCAAGATGGCGGAAATGATTGGGATTACTGCGCCCTATCTGACTGACATTGAAAAGGATCGCCGTAACCCTCCTGAAATGGAGAAGCTGGAGCTGATCTCTCGAATTCTCATGCTGAACGACGAGGATAAAACTACGATGTATGATCTGGCTGGCAAAAAGAGAAACTCTGTTGCCCCGGACCTGCCTGACTATATCATGGAACACGACTATGTGTCCGCTGCGCTCCGCACGGCACGTGATCTGGATGCAAGTGAGGCCGACTGGTTGAAGTTCGTCGAGGAGCTCAAGCAGCGAAAGGGGTAATTTATAAAGATGTACACTCCCTCTCTTCGAGTGAAGAACAACGGCGTACCGATTTTGAGCAAAGCCGAGATCGATGCCATCGGAGAGCGTTTCGTACAGGATTTTCAGCCGGAAGTCCTGACGAACCCCTCTCCCGTGGACATTGAGGGCTTTATTGAATTCTATCTCGGAATGACGCCGGATTATCAATATCTGTCCCATAATGGCGTGTACCTTGGGATGACTGTTTTTAACGACACCAATAAGGTGCCGGTTTTTGACCCTGCCACAAATCGGGCGGAGTATATCAGTGCCAAAGCCCGTACCGTCATCATCGACAACCGCCTTCTGGATGAGGGCCAACGACATCGTTACCGCTTTACGCTCGGACATGAGGGTGGGCATGACATCTTCCATTCCGGCTATTTCTCGTATAACCCCGACCAGGTATCCATTTTTGACGATGAGCTCATCGCCCCCATGATACAGTGCCGGGTCGACAATGGCATGACAAATAAATCGGACACTCGCAAATGGGACGACCATGACTGGATGGAATGGCAGGCCAACCATCTGTCCGCTGCCGTTTTGATGCCGAAGTGTTCGGTGGATCTGCTGGCACGATCCTGCAAGGACAAGCTCAAAACTCCTACATCCCGTGCGATACTGATCGCTAAAATGTCTGACTGCTTCGATGTTTCCATCCAGGCGGCGACAAACAGGCTCAAAGACCTCGGTTACATCAAAACCAACGATACGACCGATTATTCCTACGCTTCTGCCATCATGGATTTTGCAGGCGTGGTCGGTTCTTGAGCGTCCATATCGAAAACTACAGCGGGTTTTACCGCCCGCTGTGTTTTTTTACAGCAAGCGTTAGCAAGTTTGCTAACAAGGTAACATTAAGGAGGTGGTGCCTATGACTACTGCAAGAAAGGAGGACCCCGATGGTAGCGTACCGAGATTGTAAAGGACATCTCGTCTGCATGGCGGATGCCCAGACAGGGATCGTTGAGATCCAGCACAAAGACCGTGCGGTAAGAATGACCGTGCCTGTGGGCGACAGCTTCACAGTAACACTGCGAGATACCGAAACGGTTATGACGCGAATCAGCACAAGGGCTTTTCATGTAAAAAGCCATCCCCGTGCTGCGTAAGCACAAAAGAGAATAACAAGTCCGCAGAGCTGCAAGACGGCCAGGATTTAGCCTCCCCTTTATGGGGCGCGCTATGTCCCGGCCGTCTTTTGTTTTTCCCATAAACCCGAAAAACCTTATATACCCCTTGGGGCAAGTAGCCCCACCAAATTTAATCTCAAAGCCTTGAGATGCGCATTAGAGGCGGCGGGATACATAGAGAACCGAAAACCCCACCAAGGATTTTTTGAACTCGATGTACCCACCGTGCTTTGCCATGCCTTCTTGTAGGTTCTGTCTGCCGGTGTTGTCCATCGTGACCACCGGCTCTTTTTGTGTCCCGATCGCTCAGTGCCGTCTCAAGCGGAAAGGACACATTATGAAAATCAAATACGCATTCTTGGACGGAACAGTGACGGAGGTCGAGGTTTTTGACGAAATCGGTGCCGTCATCATCGACAGCCGTAAGGCGGAGCACGCGCAGGACGAGCGTCATCGCTACCATTGCTACTCCTACGACGCCATCGACTACGAGGGCGAGGAGTACGGTGCTTGCGACGAATATGCCGTAGAGGATGATTCGGCAGAACAGACCGCTCGTATCCGAGAAGCCTTCACGCATTTGACTGCCACCCAGCAGCGCCGGCTTCGACTGTACGCAAACGGCAAGACCCTGCGGGAAATCGCTGCCATTGAAGAGGCCAGCTTTCAGTCTGTTTCCGAGTCCATCGAGGCAGGCAGAAAAAAGTTTTTGAAAATTTTCCGCCAGACACCCTGACAAATCCACGATTTTTCTGGGTACACCGGAAGGCAACAAAATACAAGCCCTCCGGAAAGGACGGTAACCCCGTATGAGACACAACTTGAATATCCGTGTTTCAGACAAGCCCAGAAACGGCGGCGTAGTTGCTTGCAGAACGGTCAGCATCCGCGAGAAACTCTTCACCCTGCTTCTGGGTCCCAAGCAGAAGGTCATGGTCGTGGTTCCCGGCAACTCGGTCGAGTCCATTGCCATCACCGAAGTTCCGATGGGAGGTGGTGTACATGAGTAAGGTCAAGCTCCTGCTCGATGTGGTCGAGGACCTTCGCTCCCTGGCGGACAGCGTTCAGGCTGTGGCAGATGCCATGCTGCAGAATGAGCCGACTGTCGATGCAGAGGCGAAGACGCCTGCACCCGCTCCCAAGAAGGAACTGACGCTGGAAGAGGTCCGAGCAGTCCTCGGTGAAAAGAGCCGAGCCGGATTCACGGCCGAGATCCAGGCGCTCCTTAAAAAGTACGGCGCTCCGAAGCTCTCCGGCATCGACCCCAAGCACTATGAGGCGCTGCTCAAGGATGTGGAGGTGCTGAAAGATGCCCCCTAATCGTCACGCAGTCCTCTCGGCCTCTTCCTCCCACCGCTGGCTCCACTGCAATCCATCCGCAAGGTTGGAATTGGAGTTCGAGGACAGAGAAACGGAAGCAGCAGCCGAAGGCACCGCCGCTCATGCGCTTGCGGAACACAAGCTCCGCAAGGCGCTGAAGATGCGCTCCACCCGCCCGGTCAGCAAGTACGACTCCGACGAAATGGAGATGTACACGGACGGCTACCTGGAATTCGTTCTGGAAGCCATCGAGGAAGCCCGGCAGGACTGCCCGGACCCCAAGGTGCTCATTGAGCAGCGGCTGGACTTCTCCTGCTATGTGCCGGATGGCTTCGGCACCGGCGACTGCCTTATCGTGGCGGACAAGCTCCTCCACATTATCGATCTGAAGTACGGCCAGGGCGTGTTGGTGAATGCCGAGGAAAATCCGCAGATGATGCTGTATGCGCTCGGCGCACTCCGTATCTTCGATTGTCTCTACGACATTGAGACAGTTTCTATGACCATCTACCAGCCGCGCCGAGAGAATGTCAGCACCTGGGTCATTTCCGTTGCCGAGCTTCGGGATTGGGCGGAAAAGACACTGAAACCCAAGGCCGAGCTTGCCTTCAAAGGCGAAGGTGAATACTGCCCCGGAAGCTGGTGCCAATTCTGCAAGGCGGCGGTCAAGTGCCGAGCCAGAGCTGATGCCAAGCTCCAACTTGCCAAATACGAGTTTGCCCAGCCGCCTCTGCTTTCCGATGCGGAGATCGGCGACATTCTCGGCAAGCTGGATGACCTCACTAAATGGGCAAATGAACTCATGGCCTACGCCCAGGACGCAGCGGTCAACCACGGAAAGCAGTGGCCCGGCTACAAGCTGGTGGAGAGCCGCACCAATCGCAAGTACACCGACGAGGATGCCGTTGTCGCTGCTGCCCGTGCGGCCGGGTATACCGACATCTTCAAGAAGTCCCTCATTCCCATCACCGAGATGGAGAAGCTCATGGGCAAAAAGGCCTTTGCCGAGGTGCTCGGCGATCTGGTCGTCAAGCCCAAAGGAAAGCCGACGCTCGTTCCCGCATCCGACCGGCGTCCGGCTATTACGACCACGGGTGCAAAACAAGACTTTACTGACTATAAAGGAGAACTGTAATTATGGCTAACAAGATGAATTCGACCAAAGTTGTGACCGGCGTTGTCCGCCTGTCCTACGCAAACGTGTGGGAGCCTGCTTCCATCAACGGCAGCAACCCCAAGTATTCCGTATCCCTCATTATCCCGAAATCCGATAAGCAGACCCTCGACGCCATCAACGCCGCCGTGGACGCTGCCATCAAGGAGGGCGTCGCCAAGTTTGGCGGGAAGATCCCCAACAAGGCGGCTCTGAAGCTCCCGCTCCGTGACGGCGATACCGAGCGTGACGATGAAGCCTACAAGAACAGCTTCTTCGTAAACGCCAACAGCACCACCGCGCCCCAGATCGTGGACCGCAGCGTCCAGCCGATCCTTGACCGCTCCGAGGTGTATTCCGGCTGCTACGCCAGAGTGTCCGTCAACTTCTACGCCTTCAATTCCAACGGTAACCGCGGTATCGCCTGTGGCCTTGGCAACATCCAGAAGGTTCGTGACGGTGAGCCTCTCGGCGGCAAGTCCTCTGCGGCTGACGATTTCGCCACCGACCTGGACGACGACTTCCTGTCCTGAGAAAGGAGTGCAACACAATGGAACTGATTCAGAACATCCTGGTAACCGCCCTCCTTGGCATCTGGGCCTGCCTCAGCATCGGCTTCTTCGTTTGGTTGGTGCAGGGCATCAGCAATGACCACAAGCGTGAAAAGCGTGAGAAGGAACAGGCTTCCCGTGACCTGGAATACCACGAGAAGCGCATGAAGGAATTCAAGTAACCCCAGACGGCTCTGTGGGTGGCAGAAATTGACCTCTGCCACCCATATTCCGTAGGAAGGAATGCGTATGAAAACACTTAGCATCGATATTGAGACATTCTCCTCAGAGAACCTCACCAAATGCGGCGTGTACCGCTATGCCGAAGCCCCAGACTTTGAGGTGCTGCTCTTCGGCTACTCCGCAGACGGTGCACCGGTGCAGGTCGTTGATCTGACTGCCGGAGAAACGCTTCCTGCCGATGTCCGCTCTGCGCTGACCGACCCTGCCGTGACCAAATGGGCGTTCAACGCACAGTTTGAGCGTGTGTGTCTGTCCCGCTATCTTGGATACCCAACCGGACAATATCTCGACCCGTCCTCCTGGCACTGCACGATGGTCTGGGCGGCAACGCTGGGACTGCCGCTTTCACTGGAAGGCGTCGGTGCCGTGCTGGGTCTGGAAAAGCAGAAGCTCAAAGAAGGCAAAGACCTCATCCGGTATTTCTGCACTCCGGCAAAAGCAAGAGACGGTTCGCTTATTCGACATTATCCGACAGATGCGCTGGAGAAATGGTCGCTTTTCAAAGCCTACAACCTTCGGGATGTGGAAACGGAAATGTCCATTCAGCAGAAGCTCTCCAAGTTTCCGGTCACGGAATCTGAGTGGCGCAACTACACCCTCGACCAGCAGATCAACGACCGGGGTATCATGCTCGACCGCACTCTTGTCACCCAGGCGATCCGCTGCGATGAGCGTTTCAAGCAGACACACATGGAGCAAGCCCGCTCGGTCACCGGCTTGGATAATCCGAACAGTCCGGTGCAGCTCAAGGCGTGGCTTGCCGAAAAAGGCATGGAGGCGGATTCACTCTCCAAAGCCGCCGTGGCAGATATGCTCGAAAAGGCGGACGGCGAGGTGGAGCTTGCCCTCTCCCTTCGACAGGAACTTGCAAAGAGCAGCGTCAAGAAATACACGGCCATGCAGACCGTGGTGGGTTCGGATGACCGTGCCAGAGGGCTTATCCAGTTTTACGGGGCCAACCGTACCGGCCGCTATGCCGGTCGGCTCATCCAGGTGCAGAACCTACCGCAGAACCATCTGCCGGATCTGGACACCGCACGGGCACTGGTTCGCAGTGGCAATACGGACGCCGTGGAAATGCTCTATGACTCCGTACCGCTGGTACTGTCTGAGCTTATCCGCACCGCCTTTGTGCCGAAACCCGGCTGCCGCTTTTATGTGGCAGACTTCTCCGCCATCGAGGCGAGGGTCATCGCATGGATTGCTGGGGAACATTGGCGGCAGGAGGTTTTTGCAAAGGGCGGCGACATTTACTGCGCTTCCGCTTCGCAGATGTTCCATGTCCCCGTAGAAAAGCACGGCGTGAACGGGCATCTGCGGCAGAAAGGCAAAATTGCCGAGCTGGCTCTTGGCTACGGTGGCTCCGTGGGTGCGCTGAAAGCAATGGGCGCACTGAACTACGGTTTGCAGGAAGAAGAACTGAAACCGCTGGTGGATGCCTGGCGTCTGTCCAACCCCCATATTACAAAGTTCTGGTGGGATGTGGACAAAGCAGCTTCCACCTGCGTCCGAGAGCGAACTGCCACAGAAACACACGGCATTCGCTTCTATTATCAGAGCGGCATGATGTTCGTGGTGCTGCCTTCCGGCAGACGGCTCGTGTATGTGAAGCCGAAAATGGGTCTGAACCGCTTCGACAATGAGTCTGTTACCTATGAAGGTGTCGGCGAACAGAAAAAGTGGCTGCGGCTGGAAAGCTACGGACCCAAGTTCGTGGAGAACATCGTCCAGGCAACAGCAAGGGACATTCTTGCGGAAGCTATGCTCCGGCTGAATGCTGCCGGGTACCGCATCGTCATGCACATCCACGATGAAGCGGTCATCGAAGCACCGCCGGATACTTCTTTGGAGAATATTTGCTCCGTCATGGGGCAAACGCCCACTTGGGCATCGGGGCTTCTGCTCCGGGCAGACGGCTATGTCTGCGATTTTTATAAGAAAGACTGAGGTGACCCAAATGGGAGTCAATAAATTTAATTGCGAGGGGTATTACGACCCCACTGCCTACGAGGCACTGACGAAGATCGAGCAGGAAGCCAAGGCACTTCGAGCCTTCCGTCCTGTGGTATATATCTGCTCTCCGCTGGCCGGGGATATGTTGAAGAACCAGGAGAACGCCCGTACTTACTGCCGCTTCGCCGTGGAAGCCGGGTGCGTACCCATCGCACCGCACATCTATTTCACCCAATTCATGAATGACAATGACCGCAGGGAGCGTGACTTGGCACTGTTCATGGACATCGTCCTACTCTCCAAATGCGCCGAGCTGTGGGTGTTTGGAGAGAAAATCACCAGCGGCATGAGCATCGAGATCGAGAAAGCAAAACGAAAAGGTCAGCTTATCCGTTACTTTACCGAAAACTGTGAGGAGGTACACAGATGAAGATCGCAGTCGGCAATAGCCGCATGGATAAAAAGTGGAAGAACCAGGACATCTCCTGGGCGGATCTCTGCGCCCGCTGCGGCAGCACCATCCGTACCACGGAAACGGTCGAAGAATACCGCAAGCTGAAAAAGGGTCAGCAGGACGGCATCAAGGATGTGGGCGGTTTTGTCGGAGGGCATCTCCGGGAAGGTCGCCGCAAAAACGGCATGGTGCTGTGCCGCTCTCTGCTCACGCTGGATATGGACTACGGCACCCCGGATATCTGGGATGAAATTACGCTGTTCCACGATTTCAAGTGCTGCGTCTATTCCACCCATAAACACACGCCGGAGCATCCCCGCCTTCGTTTGCTCATTCCGCTGAAGCGGGAAATCAGGGAGGAGGAATATCCGGCAGTCGCCCGCATGGTGGCAAAGGAGATCGGTATCGACCTCTTTGACGATACCACTTACGAGGCATCCCGGCTCATGTACTGGCCTTCCACCTCCTCTAACGGCGAGTTTTTCTACAAGGTGCAGGACGGTGCAGAGCTTGACCCGGATGAGTACCTTTCCCACTACGATGATTGGCACGACGCCTCCACCTGGCCGGTTTCCAGCCGCCAGTCCGAGGTGATGCAGCACAGTATCGCCCAGCAGGCCGACCCGCTGACAAAGCCGGGTGTGGTGGGTGCTTTCTGCCGAGCCTATACCGTGGAGGAAGCCATCGATGCCTTTCTCTCGGAAGTGTATGCGCCGTCTGCGATGAACGGCCGTTACGACTATATCCCCGCCGATTTGTCTGCCGGTGTCATCGTCTACGACGGCAAGTTCGCATACAGCCACCATGCCACCGACCCGGTCTGTGGTCGGCTGCTGAATGCTTTTGACCTGGTGCGACTGCACCGCTTCCGTGACCTGGACGATAAGTGCGCCCCGGATACCGCACCCGGCAAACTGCCGTCCTTCCAAGCAATGTCGGATTTTGCCCTCAAGGACGAGAAAGTCAAAGCGGTCTTTGCCGAGGAGCGCAAAGCCCGAGCAAGCGAAGAATTCTCCGACGAGGACTGGCAGAAAGCCTTGGAGCTGGACAAGGCCGGCAAGGTGAAAAACACGCTGCAGAACCTCACCGTGATCCTCATAAACGACCCGCTTCTGAAACCGCTGGTGTTCAATCAGCTTCTGGACGGCATGGAGATCAAGGGCGATGTGCCCTGGCGGCATCCCTCGAAATTCTGGCGGGATGCAGACGATGCCCAGCTCATCAGCTATGTGGATTCCCACTACGGCACCTTTTCTGCAAGAAACTATGACATCGCCGTGGCGAAGGTCACGGACGACCGCTCCTACCATCCCATCCGGGAGTTCATTGAAAATCTGCCGGAGTGGGACAAGGTTCCCCGTGTGGACACGCTGCTCATCGACTACCTCGGTGCGGACGATAACGAGTATGTCCGAGCTGTCACCCGGAAGACCCTCTGCGCTGCCATCAAGCGTGTGCTGTATCCCGGCTGCAAATTTGACTCCATGCTGGTGCTGAACGGTCCCCAGGGTGTCGGTAAAAGCACCCTTATCGCCAAGCTGGCCGGAGAGTGGTTTTCGGACAGTCTGAACCTGGGCGACACCAAGGATAAGACCGCTGCAGAGAAATTGCAGGGGTACTGGATCTTGGAGATCGGCGAACTGGCGGGGCTGAAAAAAGCCGAGGTGGAGACGCTGCGATCCTTCCTCTCCAGGCAGAATGACATCTACCGTGCGGCATTCGGCAAGAGAGCTACACCGCACCTGCGTCAGTGCGTGTTTTTCGGCACAACCAACGCCGAGTCCGGCTATCTCCGGGACACCACCGGAAACCGCCGTTTCTGGCCGGTCAAGACGCCCGGCACGGGCATCAAGCACTCCTGGGATCTGACCCCGGAGCTCATCTGCCAGATCTGGGCGGAAACGCTGGTGTATGTGAAGCAGGGCGAGAAGCTCTATCTGAGTGCCGAGTTGGAAGCACTGTCCAAGACTGAACAGCGGGAGGCGATGGAGTCCGACGAGCGTGAAGGACTTGTCCGGCTGTATCTCGACACGCTGCTCCCGGAGGATTGGGACGGCATGGACATCTTCGAGCGCCGCAACTTCCTCACAGGCAGCGACTTCGGCGATACCCAAAAGCATGGTACGGTCAAGCGCACCCAGGTGTCCAACATGGAGATTTGGTGCGAGTGCTTCGGCAAGGAACGTGCCAATATCCGCAGAACGGACAGCAACGAGCTGACCGCCATCCTTGCCCGTCTTGGCTGGAAGCGGCTGGACAGCAAGGTGCGTATCCCGCTTTACGGTCCGCAGTATGTCTTTGTTCCCAAGGAGTGTTCCTAATGAAAATGACTGTACCCGATATCCTTCGGAACAGGTTCCGGGGAGAAGCAGATCCGCTCGGCACATTTATGGGAACACCCCATGGGAACGGCGGCGGCCCCATAAGTACCAAAGAAAACAGGCGGTCTTGTTCCTGTGTTCCTAACCTTTCTTATATATCGAAAGAAGAAGGAATAAAGAGCAACAAGCACGCAATACCCGCATTTGCGCGTGTAAAGGACTTTTCGGGTTTTGAGAACGCAGGAGGTCATTATGCGTGAGAAAACGATAGAAGCAAAGCTGGTGCAGGCTGTACGCACAAAAGGCGGTCTTGCACCGAAGTTTACAAGCCCCGGCCTTGATGGAGTACCGGACCGTCTGGTACTCCTGCCCGGCGGCAGAATCGCCTTCATTGAGTTGAAGGCACCGGGCAAAACACTCCGCCCTCTGCAAGTAAGGCGAAAAAGGCAGTTGGAAGCACTCGGCTTTTCGGTGTACTGCATCGATAGCCCCGAACAGATTGGAGGGATACTCAGTGAAATACAAGGCGCATGACTACCAGGCGTATGCCACGAACTTCATCCTGGAGCATTCAATCTCCGCTGTTTTCCTCGACATGGGTCTTGGTAAGAGCATCATCACGCTTTCCGCCATCTACGACCTTTGCCTCGACAGTTTTCTGGTTCGCAAGGTGCTGGTCATCGCTCCGCTGCGTGTCGCCAGAGATACATGGCCTACGGAGATCCACAAGTGGGATCATCTGCATGGGCTGACCTACTCGGTGGCTGTCGGTACAGAAGCAGAGCGCAAGGCGGCACTCCGGCAGCGGGTCAGCGTGTACATCATTAACCGGGAGAATGTCCAGTGGCTGGTAGAAGAAAGTGGTCTGCCCTTTGACTACGACATGGTGGTCATCGATGAGCTGTCCTCCTTCAAGAGCTATCAGGCAAAGCGGTTCAGAAGTCTTCTGAAAGTCCGTCCCGGCATCAAGCGCATCGTGGGCCTGACCGGCACGCCAAGCAGCAACGGTCTCATGGATCTGTGGGCGGAGTTTCGCATCCTCGATATGGGCAAGCGGCTCGGTCGGTTCATCACCCATTACCGCAATACCTTCTTCCGCCCGGACAAGCGCAACGGACAGGTGGTGTTCAGCTACAAACCGCTGCCCGGTGCGGAGGAACAGATCTACGATGCCATCTCCGACATCACCATCTCCATGAAAGCCGTCGACCATTTGGATATGCCGGAGTGCGTTCATAATGATGCCATTGTGACGCTATCCGAAACAGAGCGCAAAGCCTACGATGCCATGAAACAAGACCTGGTTATCTCGCTGAAAGGCGAAGAAATCGATGCCGGGAACGCCGCAGCGCTTGCGAATAAGCTCTCCCAGATGGCAAACGGAGCAGTCTACGGAGAGGACAAGCGTGTGTTTCAGATACACGACCGCAAGCTGGATATGCTGGAGGATCTCATCGAAGCCGCAAATGGGAAACCCGTCCTTGTGGCGTACTGGTTCAAGCACGACCTGGAGCGCATCTCCGAGCGGCTCCACAAACGACACATCCCGTTCAGTCTGCTGGACGATTCCGACAGCATCCGCAGATGGAACAGCGGTGAGCTGCCCGTGGCACTCATCCACCCGGCTTCTGCCGGTCATGGGCTGAACCTGCAGGCAGGCGGCTCGACCCTCATCTGGTTTGGGCTGACCTGGTCGCTGGAGCTTTACCAGCAGACCAACGCCCGACTGTGGCGGCAGGGACAGACCGCCGATACCGTGGTCATTCACCACATTATTGCCAAAGACACCATCGACGAGCGCATCATGACTGCGCTCCGTAAAAAAGAAAAGACCCAGACCGCACTCATCGATGCGGTCAAGGCCAACTTGGAGGGATGAGAATGGAAACCTGTTATACGAACCTCGCAAACGCTATTATTCTGGCGGCAGCGAAAGACCATCGCCGTGCGCTGCGCCGTTTGAAGAAATACCCCTGGGACAAGGATGCCGAATCCGTCAGAAAGGATTGTGAGCGGTTTTTCCGCTCCGGCTGGTTTCAGACGCTTACTTCTCTGGACGGTGAGGTGCTGATCGAAAAACTCCACCGGGAGGTGTACGGCGTATGACGGCAAAGGAATATCTCAGTCAGGCATACCGCCTCGACCAGCGTATCGATTCCAACATTGCGGAGATCACCCGCCTGCGGGAAATGGCCTGCGGTATCTCCTCTCCGTCCTGGGAGGAGAAAGTGCAGACCTCTCGCAACACGGATGCTCCATTCGTGCGGTGCCTGGAAAAGATCATGGATCTTGAAAAAGTGGTCAACAGTGAGATTGACACCCTCGTTGACTTGAAACGGCAGATCCGCACGACTGTGGACACCGTTGCCAATGTCAACGAGCGCATGGTTCTCCGCTACCGCTACATCCACAACATGACCTGGGAGCAGATCGGCGGAGAGTTGAACGCAGACGAAAGCACCATTCGAAGATGGCACAAGGCAGCTCTTTCGGCAGTGGTTTTACCCACCGACCCGATTCGGATCTGAAAGACGCCGGAAATACCCGCCTTTGTCGGTAGATGCCCACCTCGCCATTATGCTATGATATAATCAGCGAAAAAGAATCGAGGACAGCCTCATGGGAGCAATCCCGTGGGGCTTTTCTTATGCCCGAAGGAGGTGAAACGATGCCGAAGAAACCGTTGCGACCCTGCTCTCATCCCGGCTGCCCCAACCTCTGTGAAGGACAGTTTTGTGAACAGCACCGTGTGGAGGAACGCCGTAGGTACGACAAATACGAGCGCAGCTCCGATGTCAACCGCAAGTACGGCAGAGCGTGGAAACGCATTCGTGACCGCTATGCGGCAGAGCATCCACTCTGTGAGATGTGTCTTAAGGAAGGTCGGCTGACTCCGGTACAGGAAGTTCACCATATCCTGCCTGTTTCCAAAGGCGGCACTCACGCAAGGGACAACCTCATGAGTCTCTGTCAGTCATGCCACACCAAGATCCACCACGACCTCGGCGACCGGTAGGGGGATGAAAATCTTCGGGACCTTTTCGGTCGGGCAACGGCCCGGGGTCACGTGTGCGAAAAAGGCGAAATCAAAAGGGTAATTAAGGGAGGTGAACTCGGATGCCCACAAAATCGAATAACACAGGCGGGCGCGGCGGCGCAAGACCCGGTGCGGGAAGGAAGAAATCTGCAGTCAAGGACAAGGCCGAAAACGGGAATCCCGGCGGCAGAAAACTTGAAGTGCTGGATATTCCCGAAGTCGAGGGTGTTGCTATGCCGAAGCCCCATGATTTCCTTTCTGCCGAGCAGCGGGACGGCAGCGTCCTGCAGGCACAGGAAATTTACACGGAAACCTGGCAGTGGCTCAAAGGCATCGGCTGCGCCGCAAAGGTGTCGCCGCAGCTTTTGGAACGCTATGCCATGTGTTCCGCTCGGTGGGTGCAGTGCGAGGAAATGACCAACCGCATGGGTTTCCTCTCCAAGCACCCAACCACAGGAAAGCCGATCCCGTCCCCGTTTATCAACATCGGCATCAACTACATGAACCAGGCGGTTCGGCTCTGGAATGAGATTTTCCAGATCGTGAAAGAAAACTGCAGCACGGAATACGGCGAGTCAACGCCGCAGGACGACCTTATGGAACGCCTGCTCCGTGCAAGAAAGGGGTAACACCATGTTTGAAAAAGTAAATCCCTGCCACCCGGATAAGGTGGCAGACAGAATTGCCGGTGCGCTCGTTGACCTGGCATACAAGAAAGCAGAAAATCCCCGCATCGCCGCGGAAGTGCTCATCGGTCACGGCGTGTGCTACATCATTGCGGAGGCTTCGGTGAGTATTCCGATAGAGGAAATCACCGCCGCCGTTCACCGCATTGCTGGAAACCTCGCTGTGGACTATGTGGAAGTGCCGCAGGACGGTCACCTCGCCGACAACCAGGCAAACGGCGTCCGCTGCGGCGATAACGGCATCTTCAAAGGAATGCCTGTGACCGAGGAGCAGAAAAGGCTCTCGCAGATTGCACGGGACATTTTCTCCGTGTATCCCTATGACGGCAAGTACATCCTGGACGGCGACAGGCTCATCCTCTGTCAGAGCAATGCCGAGACACAGCATCTGCGCAAGATTTATCCCGATGCGGAAGTCAATCCGCTCGGCGATTGGATGGGTGGCACAGATGTAGACACCGGCGCGACCAACCGCAAGCTCGGTTCGGATATGGCCGACTCGGTGACAGGCGGCGGTCTGCACGGCAAGGATCTGTCCAAGGCGGATGTGTCCGTGAATATCTACGCTTTCCTCAAAGCACAGGAGATCGGTGAACCTGTGATGCTCTGCTGTGCCATCGGTGATGATACCGTGGACGGCAGACCCTACGCCGAAATCGTGGAGATTGCCCGGAACTACATCCAATCAGTTGGCGGTTTCGAGAAGTTTGCGGAATGGGGGCTGGTCTGATGAAAACGACCACCGAAATGAAACTCGTCCCCATCGGCAAACTCGTTCCCTATGTGAACAATGCCCGTACCCATTCGCCGGAGCAGATCAACAAGCTCCGCTCTTCGCTGCGAGAGTTCGGCTTCATCAATCCCGTTATCATCGACCGTGACTATGGCGTCATTGCCGGTCACGGTCGTATTCTTGCTGCCAAGGAGGAAGGCATCAATGAGGTGCCGTGCGTTTTTGCCGACCACCTCACCGAAGCGCAGAAGAAAGCCTACATTATTGCGGACAACCGTATGGCGATGGACGCGGGCTGGGACGAAGAACTCCTGCGTGTGGAAATTGAGTCTTTGCAGGCAGCGGACTTTGACCCGCTCCTTACTGGCTTTGATGAAAAGGAACTGTCGAAGCTGTTTGACGATGGCATTGAAGCCGGAGATGACGATTTCGATGTGGATGCCGAATTGCAAAAGCCGACCTTCACGAAGTCCGGTGACATCTGGACGCTGGGGCGGCACCGGCTCATTTGCGGTGACAGCACCAAGGAAGAGACATTCACCGCCCTCATGGACGGCCGCAAAGCAAACCTCGTCATCACCGACCCGCCCTACAATGTGAACTACGAGGGCAGCGCCGGGAAAATCAAGAACGACAACATGGCATCGGAGAAGTTTTTCGACTTCCTCTTCGATGCCTTTTCCAATATGGAGAAGGTCATGGCGGACGATGCCTCCATCTATGTGTTCCACGCCGACACTGAGGGGCTGAACTTCCGAAAAGCGTTTGACACTGCTGGGTTCTATCTCTCCGGCTGCTGTATCTGGAAGAAGCAGTCCCTCGTGCTGGGACGCTCCCCGTACCAGTGGCAGCACGAGCCGTGCCTTTACGGCTGGAAGAAGAAAGGCAAGCACCAGTGGTACACTGGGCGCAAAGAGTCCACCATCTGGGAGTTCGACAAGCCCAAGAAAAACGGCGACCATCCTACCATGAAGCCGATTCCGCTGCTTGCCTATCCCATTCAGAACAGTTCTATGGCAAACTCCGTGGTGCTCGACCCCTTCGGCGGCTCCGGTTCTACGCTCATTGCCTGTGAGCAGACCGACCGCATCTGCTATACCATCGAACTGGATGAGAAGTTCTGCGACGTCATCGTAAAACGGTACATCGAGCAGGTCGGCTCGGATGAAAAGGTCAGCGTTCTGCGGGATGGGAAAGAATACAAGTTCAACGAGGTGTGTGATGGAGCAGAATAAGCCGGAATACCATGTTGTTTCTCTTTCAGGCGGCAAGGACTCCACCGCCATGCTGCTTATGATGCTGGAAAAAGGAATGCCGGTCGATGATATTCTCTTCTGCGATACCGGCTTGGAATTTCCGGGACTGTATGCGCATCTGGATAAAGTCGAGCAGTATATCGGAAGACCCATTACACGCATCCAAGCGCCGCACTCCTTTGAATATTATTTCTGTCAGCATCCCATTCGCCGCAAGCGCAGCACCACTTTCGCTGAAAAGTACGGTGCAGACCACCTCGGCTACGGCTGGGCGGGACCAAAAATGCGCTGGTGTACGGAACGGCTGAAAAACGAGCCGAGGGAACGGTATCTGCGAAAGCTGAGGGAGACCTACACCGTAATCGAGTATGTGGGGCTTGCCGCAGATGAGGGATACCGCCTGGAACGGAAGAATAATCAAAATCCAAACCACCGGCATCCGCTTGTGGACTGGAACATCACCGAAGCGGAATGCCTTCGGTATTGTTATGACCACGGCTTTGATTGGGATGGGCTGTATGAAATATTCCGCAGGGTGTCCTGCTGGTGCTGCCCATTGCAGTCGCTTTCGGAGCTGCGAAAGCTGAACCGGCACTTTTCTGAACTGTGGGAACAGCTGAAAACATGGGACGGTATGACATGGCGAAAGTTCCGCGCAGACTACTCGGTGGAAGAACTGGAGAAACGCTTTGACTTTGAAGAGGAATGGCAGAACGCCGGAAAGCCTCTGAAAAGCAAAGCGTTTTATTCTGCCCTTAAAGACCGATTGCGAGGTGAAAACACATGAAGAATAAGCCTTTGACCCTCGGAAGCCTCTTTGACGGCTCCGGGGGTTTTCCGTTGGGCGGACTGCTTGCCGGTATCACTCCCGTGTGGGCTTCGGAGATCGAGCCGTTTCCCATTCGGGTGACCACCAAGCGTCTGCCTTTTATGAAGCATTACGGGAACATTTCCGCTATGGACGGTGGCAGAATCGAACCCGTGGACATTATCACCTTCGGCTCACCGTGCCAGGACATGAGCGTGGCAGGCCGAAGAGACGGCTTGGACGGAGCGCGTTCCAGTCTTTTTTATGAAGCCGTCCGAATCATCAAAGAAATGAGGTGTGCCACCGATGGCAAATATCCAAGATGGATCTGTTGGGAGAACGTCCCCGGCGCCTTCTCCTCGAACAAGGGCGAGGACTTCAAAGCCGTCCTCGAAGCGGTCATCGGCATCGCCGAGCCGAATGCCGAGGTGCCTATGCCTGAAAAGGCACGATGGCCCTACGCTGACCTTTACATGGGAGACGGATGGAGTGTTGCGTACAGAACTCTTGACGCACAATACTGGGGAGTTCCCCAGCGAAGACGCCGCATCTACCTTGTCGCAGATCTTGCAGGCGGAGGTGCCGGAAAAATACTATTTGAGTCAGAAGGCTTGTCTGGGTATTCTGCGGAGGGCTTCCGCTCGTGGCAAAGAGCTGCCGGAGGTTTTACGCCTTGCGTTGGAGCGGCAGGCTTCGATGGATACAACGGCAGTCTGACGGACGACACTTCCGCCACCCTCGGCGTGAACTGCGGAATGAGTACCGGTCGGAATGGTATTGTTTTGAATGACCAGGGCGGCAACCGCATGGAAGTTTCCGAGGATGTTGCGGCAACGCTCCGAGCAGAAAATCACGGGCATCCGCCCTGCGTGATGGAGTCTGCGGGTTTCTGCACCGAGCATTCTGCCAAGAGCCGCACCATCGGCTATGAGGAAGAGTGTTCTCCCACGCTCCGTGCAGGCGTTGTTCCTGCGGCGGTCGCACTGGAAAACCATCCGACCGACAGCAGAGTCAAACTTTCCGAGGACGGTAATGTGCAGACGCTGACCTCCCGCATGGGGACGGGCGGCAACAATGTGCCGCTTGTGATGAAGATCCGCTCCGGCTGCGAAGGCGGCGGCAAGGGACCTCTCATCCAAGAAAACAAATCTGCAACGCTATCCTGCAACAACGACCAGACGCTGTTCGAGCCTTGCGGCTGGGACGGCGGACAGGTTTCTCCGACCCTCACCAAGCAGAATGCCGGAGGAAATCAGCGGATGCCGGACAAGGAGAATTTCACCTGCGTCCTTCAGCCCTTCGGCATCTGCTCCAAGGATTCCAATGCCATGAAGTCGGATAATCCCCACAGCGGGATCTACGAAGCGGAAACCGCACGGACGCTTGACGGCAACGGCGGCAACCCCTCCTGCAATCAGGGCGGCATTGCCGTTGTTGCTTTCACGCAAAATCAGCGTGATGAAGTTCGTGACCTGGGCGACCGCTCCTCTGTGGTGTGCGCCAACGCAGGGACGAAACAGCAGACCTTTGTGCTGCAAGGTTCCATGATCGGTCGTGAGAACAAAAATGGTCCTCAGGGTGACGGCATAAACGAAGATGTCAGCTTCACCCTAAATACGATCGACCGCCACGCTGTCTATACCATGACAACCGGCAGCTTTGCCCAGGTTTCCGAAGATAAGGCTCCTACCGTCCTCGCGCGGGACTACAAAGACCCCACCGCTGTCTGCTACGGCATAGGCAGAGACACCTTCAACCAGGGGCAGAACGCCAAGTTCGCTCCGACCTTTGAAAAGGAGCTTCAGCCGACACTGGTGGCAAAAGGGCCGGGTGCTATCCAAAGCGGATACACCGTCCGCCGTTTGACGCCCACCGAGTGCGCCAGACTTCAAGGCTTCCCGGACAACTGGTGTGCCGACCTCGGCACGGAAAAGCCGACCGATGAGGAAATGTACTTCTGGCATAAGGTGTTCAAGACCTACTCCGAAGTGACCGGCTGCAAAATGAAGTCCGACAAGCAGGTTGCAAAATGGTTGAAAGACCCGTATTCCGACAGTGCGGAATATAAGATGTGGGGCAACGGCGTGGCGCTTCCGTGCGTATGGTTCGTGCTCTGCGGAATTGTGTGGTATGCACAGTCCGTCGGCGATAATGCGCCGATATAATCTACACCGGAAATGTGCAGATATAACTGGATATATGCCGAGCGTGACGGTAATATGTGACTACCATAAAACAAGGAGGTCACGAAAATGACGATTACAATCCATGCCCAGGGTGCAGAGCGCAAGCGGCTGGTACAGACCATCTCCGACTGGCTCGGTGTTCCCGCAAAGTACTGTGGCGCACCCACATTCAACTATGAGGTGGATTACTTCACCATTGACCGAAACGGCAGTCTTTCCTTTGACGGCCGCGCCGACAGTGAGGTCATTGAACGCCTGCTGCAGCACATCTACGATGAGGGCTTTGGCATCGACCAGAGCCACACTGATGACGAGGACGAGCCTTGCGCCGTCTGCAATTCCATGCCGAAGAGTCTGTTCACCGACAGCAATCTGGAAAACCTCAAGGCACTCATTGCCGCCAAGGGTGGTCTTATCAAGAAAGCCCTTGGTGTGGACGATCTGCCGTTGGAGATCACGGACACGAAGGTATCCTTCCCTTGGTTCCCGGCAACTCCAACCCCGGACGAGATGAACGCCTACGACACCTTCATCTGCAAGCTGTGCGAGATGGCACGGAATCAGAAACGGATTAACGCAACGGAAAAGCCGACCGACAATGAGAAATATGCATTCCGCTGCTTTCTCCTGCGGCTTGGCTTTATCGGTGCGGAATACAAGACCGCTCGAAAAATCCTGCTAAAGAACCTCTCCGGCTCTTCGGCTTTCAGAAACGGAGGTGCGCAGCATGAGATTTCCGAGTAAAGAGACGGTCGAGCGTATCCGTAAGGAATACCCGGTCGGCACCCGTGTGGAGCTTGTTCAGATGGATGACCCACAGGCACCGCCTGTCGGCACGAAAGGCACCGTGCGAGGTGTGGATGACATCGGCAGCATCATGGTTGCCTGGGATAACGGCTGCGGTCTGAGCGTGGCTTACGGGGAGGATATTTGCCGTAAACTGCTGTAATATACACAGTTTCCGAACCACAAGATCGTGCAGTTTATAGCTCAGATATAACTGGATATAGTGTGCTTTCAGAGGTAATATGTGACTACCGAAAGGGAAAACAAACCAAAACGGAGGTCACAAACATGAGCCAGAGAACAGAAAACCAGGTAGCCGAAATGAAGAAGCAGACCATCGGGGTCGAGGTCGAAATGAACAGCATCACCAGAGAGAAGGCCGCAAGGCTGGCAGCCACATTCTTTGGTACCGGGCGGTACGAGAACACCGCTTGCCGCAACGGCTACTGCACTTGGTCGGCTTGGGATGAGAGCGGACGCGAGTGGAAATTCCAGAAGGACGTCAGCATCGCGGGCCCGGACAGCGAGAAATGCGAGATGGTCACGCCGATCCTTACCTACGTTGACATGGAGACCTTGCAGGAGCTGGTTCGCCGCCTCCGCAAAGCCGGAGCAAAAAGTGATGCCACAAGAGGCTGCGGTGTTCACATCCACATCGGCGCCAAGGGGCACACGCCCCAAACGCTCCGAAACCTCGCAAACATCATGGCAAGCCACGAAGACCTCCTGGCAAGCGCACTGAACCTCGACAGAGGCCGCATCAGCCGCTACTGCCGCACAGTTGACCCCAGATTCCTGGAACGGCTGAACAACAGAAAACCCACCACCATGGCAGCCTTGGCTGATATTTGGTACGGCAGCCAGAACGCCGACTACGGCAGAAGCCAGCATTACAACGACAGCCGCTATCATATGCTGAACCTCCACGCCACCTTCACCAAGGGAACGGTCGAGTTCCGGCTCTTCCAGTTCGATGCCCCTGCGGACGGCAAGCAGAACGGACTCCACGCCGGACAGCTCAAGAGTTACATTCAGCTCTGCCTCGCCCTGAGCCAGATGGCAAAGACAGTCAGAACCGCAAGCCCCAAGCCCCAGCAGAACGAGAACCCCAAATACGCAATGCGCACTTGGCTCCTTCGCCTCGGCTTTATTGGCGACGAGTTCAAGACCGCAAGAGAGCTCCTCACGAAGCGCCTGGATGGGGATGCAGCCTTCCGCAGCGGCAGAGCAGCCGCTTGAAGGACGCAGCCCAGAGGCCCCCGAACCCGCTGATGGCGGGCTTTCGGTGGTAGAAGGCAACTTCGGAAAGGAGTATTTTTTATGGAAAAACGCTATTACATCGCTTACGGCAGCAACCTCAATGTCCGCCAGATGCGGATGCGCTGCCCGTCGGCACGGATCATCGGCACATCGGTTCTCAAGGGTTACGAACTGCTTTTCAAGGGCAGCAAAACAGGCTCTTACCTTACGGTGGAAAAGAAGTCCGGCGTCTCAGTTCCTGTTGCTGTATGGGAAGTCACCGCAGAGGATGAAAAAGCCCTGGACCGTTACGAGGGCTTCCCGAACTTCTATTACAAGAAGGAGTTGACCCTACCAATCAAGGGTATCCGCACGGGCAAAATCCGTAAGCGCCGGGTATTCGTGTACATCATGCATGAGGACAGGCCCATCGGCATTCCGTCCATTCCTTATATGCAGACCTGCATCCAGGGCTACGACGATTTTGGCTTTGACCGGCTTGTGCTGATAGACGCTTATCTCAAATGTGGGGAGGAACATCATGAGGGAAAATAAAATTATCCGAATATCAGTCTGTCCCAGGTGCGGGCAAGCCTACCGGGGGCATCCAGCTCTTTCAAGGCTCGACAACGAAACACTCATCTGCCCGGATTGTGGCACACGGGAGGCGCTCGATTCCATCGGCGTAAAACCGGAGGAGCAGGAGCAGATCATCGCCTCCATTCACCGCTGCCGCCAGCCGGAATAACGCTGTAATATACACAGTTTTTCCTCCGAATGATTGTGTAGTATATTCTCCGAAATGACTGGATATATCTCGGGCATGACGGTAATATACACTCACAACAAAACAAACGGAGGTACACGGTTATGTGGAAAGAAGGAAGCATCAGAGTTAACGGCGAGGTTTTTCACTACTGGATGAAGCAGTACGACAAAGGTTCTGAGTGGGGCATCGACGGCGGACGCATTTCCAAGCTAATGTTCAAGCGGGACGGATACATTGTCTGCAACTACGACAGAGGCTGGGACATTGAGCCCACCGATGAGAACACGCAGCTTGCGCTGGAGCTTCTGCTCCACAGCGAGAACTGGTAAAAAACCGAAATTTCAAAGCAACGGCTCCGAAAGGGGCTGCTGCTCGTTGTACGGAAGGTCGCACCGATTTCGGTGGCGGCTATTTTTATTGCTCTGCCGGAGGGGGGTGAGAAATTGCGAAAGCTGAAAAACTACAAGCCGACAAGGTTCATGGAGAAAACCTCCCGCTACGATGTGGACGCAGCGGATTATGCCGTGATGTTCATCGAGAGCCTCTGCCACACCAAAGGCACCTGGGCGAGAAAGCCCTTCGAACTCATTGACTGGCAGGAGCAGATCATCCGGGACATTTTCGGTGTCCTCAAGCCCAACGGCTATCGGCAGTTCAACACCGCCTACATCGAGATCCCCAAGAAGCAAGGCAAATCGGAACTTGCCGCTGCCGTGGCGCTTCTGCTCACCTGCGGTGACGGAGAGGAACGCGCCGAGGTCTACGGCTGTGCCGCCGACCGTCAGCAAGCATCCATCGTTTTCAATGTGGCGGCTGACATGGTGCGGATGTGTCCTGCGCTCTCCAAGCGGGTCAAGATACTGGATTCCCAGAAGCGGCTCATTTATCAGCCAACGGGCAGTATCTACCAGGTGCTCTCCGCCGATGTCGGCAACAAGCACGGCTTCAATACACACGGTGTGGTATTCGACGAGCTGCACACCCAGCCCAACCGCAAACTCTTTGATGTCATGACCAAAGGCTCCGGCGATGCCCGTATGCAGCCGCTGTATTTTCTCATTACCACGGCCGGAAACGATACAAAGTCCATCTGCTATGAGATCCATCAGAAGGCCAAGGACATCATCGAGGGACGCAAGATCGACCACACCTTCTATCCCGTCATCTACGGTGCGGAGGAATCGGACGATTGGACAGACCCGAAGGTCTGGAAAAAGGCCAATCCGTCCCTCGGCATCACGGTGGGCATCGACAAGGTGAAGGATGCCTGCGAATCTGCCAAGCAGAACCCCGGCGAGGAGAACTCCTTCCGGCAGCTGAGACTTAACCAGTGGGTCAAGCAGGCGGTGCGCTGGATGCCGATGGATAAGTGGGACAAATGCGAGTTCGCCGTCAGCGAGGACGATCTGGAAGGCCGTGTCTGTTACGGCGGTCTGGACTTGTCTTCAACAACGGACATTACGGCATTCGTTCTGGTATTCCAACCGGAAGATGAGAACGACAAATACGTCATCCTGCCGTACTTCTGGATACCGGAGGACAACCTCGACCTTCGAGTCCGGCGTGACCATGTGCCATACGATGTATGGGAGCGGCAAGGCTTTTTACAGACCACCGAGGGTAATGTTGTTCATTACGGCTACATCGAAAAGTTCATCGAAAGCCTGGGTGAGCGTTTCAATATCCGTGAGATCGCTTTTGACCGCTGGGGTGCTGTGCAGATGGTACAGAACCTTGAGGGCATGGGCTTCACGGTCGTTCCTTTCGGACAGGGCTTCAAGGATATGTCCCCACCCACCAAGGAACTGATGAAACTGGTGCTGGAGCAGCGCATTGCCCACGGCGGGCATCCTGTCCTCCGCTGGATGATGGACAACATTTTTATCCGCACCGACCCAGCCGGAAACATCAAGCCGGACAAGGAAAAATCCACAGAGAAAATCGACGGTGCCGTGGCAACGATCATGGCACTCGACCGCGCTATCCGCTGCGGCAATGAGAATGTAGAGAGCGTATACGACACAAGGGGTCTGCTGTTTATCTGAAATTGTAAACTTCTTGCGAACTGCTTGCATATCGCAAGCAAAAGCGGTATACTATATTCGCAAGGAGGCGATAAGCTATGGCAAGAACTTCTAATGTATTCGCGCGTGTAGAGCCTGAAATCAAAGAGCAGGCAGAACAGGTGCTTGATCAATTGGGAATCCCCATGTCCAATGCGGTCAGTATGTTTCTTCGGCAGATCGTTCTGCAGCGTGGCATTCCGTTTGAAATGAAACTGCCGGAGCGCAAACCGGTGGCTTTCGGATCTTTAACAAAGGAGCAGCAGGATGCAGAGCTTGAGAAAGGCATGGCAGATATCCGTGCCGGTCGCACCCATTCCGCACAGAGCGTCATGGATGAACTGAAAAGGGATTACGGCGTATGAATTGGGAAGTAGAATTCACCGATCAGGCAAGGCGCGACCTACGGGATATTCTGGACTACATCTCCTATGAATTGCAGGAACCGCAGGTCGCAGTAAAACTGGTGCGGCAGATCACAAAAGAGATCCTCTCTTTGGAGCAGATGCCCATGCGGTATCGGCTTTATGATGAGGAACCTTGGAAAAATCAAGGATTACGCTGTTTCCCGGTCAAGAACTATCTCATTTTCTACTACCCGGACGAAACCAAAAACACGGTTTATGCCGTCCGTATAATTTTTATGGTGGACGGGACATCAGCCGTCAACTGAGCGAAACCGAAACGATCTGAATTCAACACAACGAGAGCATCTGTCTACGGACAGGTGCTTTTCTTTTGCCCATTTTGAAGGAGAGTGATTTAGGTGGGTATTTTTTCAGGGCTGTTCAAATCCAGGGACAAGCCTCAGAACCGCACATCGGGCAGCAACTACGCCTTTTTCTTCGGTGGAACGACCTCCGGCAAAGCGGTGACAGAACGCTCCGCCATGCAGATGACTGCCGTGTATTCCTGCGTCCGTATCTTGTCGGAAGCTGTCGCAGGACTGCCGCTGCACCTTTATAAATACACGGACAGCGGCGGCAAGGCAATGGCGCTCGACCATCCGCTCTACCGCTTGCTCCACGATGAGCCGAACCCGGAAATGAGCTCCTTCGTATTCCGGGAAACGCTCATGACGCACCTACTCCTCTGGGGCAACGCTTACGCTCAGATCATCCGAAACGGCAAGGGCGAAGTGGTGGCGCTGTACCCGCTTATGCCCAACCGCATGGAGGTCAACCGGGATAAAAACGGCAAGCTCTACTATCTCTATTCTACCCAGTCCGACGATGCACCCACCATGAAAGGCTCAACGGTCTATCTTGACCCAGCCGAAGTGCTTCACATTCCCAGTTTGGGTTTTGACGGTCTGGTCGGTTACAGTCCCATCGCTATGGCGAAGAACGCCATCGGCATGGCGATCGCCTGCGAGGAGTACGGCGCGAAGTTCTTCGCCAATGGTGCCGCCCCGGGCGGTGTGTTAGAACACCCCGGTACGATTAAGGATCCGCAGCGTGTGCGGGAGAGCTGGCAGTCCACCTTCGGTGGCAGCGGAAACGCAAACAAAATCGCCGTACTGGAAGAAGGTATGAAATACACGCCCATCGGCATCTCGCCGGAGCAGGCACAGTTCCTCGAAACACGCAAATTCCAAATCAATGAAATTGCTCGAATTTTCCGAGTTCCGCCCCACATGGTCGGCGACCTGGAAAAGTCGAGCTTTTCTAATATTGAGCAGCAGTCCTTGGAGTTCGTGAAGTACACCCTTGACCCCTGGGTCATCCGCTGGGAGCAGTCCATTCAGCGGTCACTCCTTTCGCGGGACGAAAAAGCCGTGTATTTCGTGAAGTTCAATCTGGAAGGCTTGCTTCGCGGCGATTACCAAAGCCGCATGAACGGGTACGCCATCGGCCGCCAGAACGGCTGGATGTCCGCAAACGACATCCGGGAGCTGGAAAACCTCGACCGCATCCCGGCAGAGGACGGCGGCGACTTATACCTCATCAACGGCAATATGCTCCCGCTGCAAAACGCCGGAGCTTTTGCAAATATCAACACCGATAACGGAAAGGAGGAAAAATCCGATGAAGAAGTTCTGGAATTGGAAAAACAGGACAGTGACCAACGAGGAGACACAGGAACAGATCCAAGAGAGAACCCTGTTCTTAAACGGCACGATTGCTGAGGAGAGCTGGTTTGACGATGATGTCACGCCGCAGCTTTTCAAGGATGAGCTGATGTCCGGCTCCGGGAATATCACCGTCTGGATCAACTCGCCCGGTGGTGACTGCGTGGCAGCCGCCCAAATCTACAATATGCTCATGGACTACCACGGCGACGTCACAGTCAAGATCGACGGTATTGCCGCCTCTGCCGCATCCGTCATTGCGATGGCGGGTACAAAGGTGCTCATGTCGCCCACGGCACTCATGATGATCCACAACCCCTTGACGGTCGCTATCGGTGACAGCGAGGAGATGCAGAAGGCAATCGATATGCTCTCCGAAGTCAAGGAAAGCATCATCAATGCCTACGAGATCAAGACCGGCCTGTCCCGTGCCAAGCTCAGCCACCTCATGGATGCCGAGACCTGGATGAATGCCAACAAGGCTGTGGAGCTGGGCTTTGCCGATGATTTGCTGTTCAAGGCAGACGGTGAAAGCGCCGCTGCGGAGGACAGCTTCGTGTTCAGCCGCAGAGCCGTCACCAACTCGCTCATGTCCAAGGTCAAGAGCCATCACACCCCGTCCGAACTTGCGAAACCCGCAGGCACACCCATCTCCGAGCTCGAAAAGAGACTCGCACTTATCAAACCTTAAGGAGGATACAAACAATGAGTAAGATCAACGAACTGCGCGCACAGCGTGCAAAGACCTGGGAGCAGACGAAGGCGTTCCTCGACTCCCACAGAAGTGACAAAGGCGTCCTCTCTGCTGAGGACACCGCCACCTATGAGAAGATGGAACAGGAGATCGTCGACCTCGGCCGTGAGATCGAGCGCCAGGAGCGTTTGGACGCTTTCGAGCGCGAGCTGAACACTCCGGTCAATACGCCCATCACCCAGAAGCCCGATACGGCAAAGGTGGACACCAAGACCGGCCGTGCCTCCGACACCTATAAGAAGGCATTCTGGGCGCAGGCCCGTACCAAGGGCGGTATGATGACCGCAGAGATCCGCAACGCTCTGCAGGAAGGCGTGGATAGCGAGGGCGGCTACCTCGTCCCCGATGAATTCGAGCAGACGCTGGTGCAGTCCCTCGAAGCCGAGAATGTAGTCAGGAGCCTGGCTCATGTCATTACCACTGCCTCCGGCAGTCACAAGATCCCCATCGTCGCCACCAAGGGCACTGCCGCCTGGGTCGATGAGGAAGGCACCATTCCCGAAGGCAATGATGCTTTCGGTCAGCAGCTCATCGGCGCACACAAGGTCGCTACCATGATCAAGGTGTCCGAGGAGCTTCTGAACGACTCTGCCTTTAACCTGGAAGACTACTTCCGCACCGAGTTTGCCCGTCGCATCGGCAACAAGGAGGAAGAGGCGTTCCTCACCGGCGACGGCAGCGGCAAGCCCACGGGTATTTTCAATGCCACGGGCGGCGGTCAGCTTGGCGTCACTGCGGCTTCCGCGACCGCTATCACCGCAGACGAGCTGATCGACCTGTTCTACTCTCTGAACAGCGCCTATCGTAAGAACGCCGTGTGGCTTCTGAATGACTCCACCATGAAGAACATCCGCAAGCTGAAGGACTCCAACGGTCAGTATCTGTGGCAGCCCGCTCTGCATGAGGGCGGTTTTGATACGCTGCTCGGCAAGCGTATCTACACCTCTCCCTATGCGCCGGAGCTGGCGGCCGGTCAGAAGACCGTTGCTTTCGGCGACTTCAACTACTACTGGATCGGCGACCGCCTGGGTATTACCTTCAAGCGTCTGAACGAGCGCTTTGCGGAGACCGGTCAGATCGGTTTCATCGCATCCAAGCGCCTGGACGGCAAGCTCATTCTGCCCGAAGCTATCAAGGTGCTGCAGCAGAAGGGCACTGCCTCTTCCGGCACCTAATGAAAGGAGGCGGCGGTGATGGACGAGCTTCTTTCCAAAGTGAAAGCCAACCTTATCCTGGAACATACGGCGGATGATGCCTTGCTAAAAAGCTACATCACCGCCGCTGTTTCTTACGCCGAAAGCTACCAGCACATCCCGGAGGGCTATTACAAAGAGAATCCCATGCCAGCCACCACAGAGCAAGCCGTTATCATGCTGTCGTCCCATTTCTATGAAAGCCGGGACGGCAGCACGGGCGGCTTCTTTGCGGATAATACCGGAGCGGCACAGCAGGTCTGGAACACGGTCAATCTGCTGTTGCGGCTTGATCGAGATTGGAAGGTGTGAGCATGAGCTTCGGAAAAATGAACGGCTTTGCCGACATCGTGGAAACCCGCCAAGTCAAGGACAGCGAGGGCTTTACTCATTCTGAGGATAAAGTCCTCGCTTCCGTCCGTGTATACCGGGAAGGTCGGCATGGCAGTCAGCGTTGGGCAAACCTCGCTGCATTCAGTGAAGCCACCGACCTGTTCCGCTTTCGGTGCATTCCGGATCTGACGGTCACTGCCGACCAGTTTCTCATCTGCGATGATTGCCGCTACGACATTGTGTCCGTGGAGGATGTTAAGGGCTATGGAATGTACATTGAGGTACTGGCAAAAAAGGAGGTGCCGACCGTTGGCAAAAGCTGAAATGAAAATGCCGGAGGATTTCCTTCTGAAGATATCCAAGCTCGGCAGCAACTTTGACAGTGTGGCGGATACCGTCCTGCAGGCCGGTGGCGAAGTCGTGCTGAAGAGAGTCAAGAGCAATCTCTCCTCCGTTATCGGCAGAGGGACAAAGTTCAAATCCCGCACCACGGGCGAACTGGAAGGCGCACTCGGCCTTTCTCCCTCCAAGCTGAACCGGGACGGCAACCACGACATCAAGGTCGGTTTCGCTGAGCCTCGCTCGGACGGCGGCAGCAATGCCAAACTTGCCAACATTCTCGAATACGGCAAGCACGGACAGCCCGCAAAGCCGTTTCTGAAGCCTGCGAAAACAGCGTCCCGGCAGGAATGTATCGATGCCATGACCAAGGCACTGGATGAGGAGGTGGAAAAGCTGTGAGCCTGCTATCCGATTTACAAACCATTGCCGAAAGCTGCGGCGTGTCTGTGGAAACGGGTGTGTTCTCCGGCAAAGCACCGGACACCTATCTGGTGATCACACCGCTGTCGGACGGCTTTGAGCTTCACGCCGACAACACCCCCGGCTGCGAAACGCAGGAGGCACGGCTGTCCCTCTTCACAAAGGGCAGTTACACCAAACTGAAAAATGACCTTGTCCGTGCCTTGCTGGGTGCGGACTTTTATATTACCGACCGCCGGTACATCGGCTTTGAGGCCGAAACCGGCTACCACCACTACGCCATTGACGTGGCGCAAATCTACGAACTGGAGGAATAAGTTATGGCGACTATCGGTCTTGACAGACTGTATTACGCAAAAATCACCGAGAACGACGCCGGCGAGGAAACCTACGGTACACCGTCCCAGCTTGCCAAAGCCATCTCCGCTGATCTTTCGGTGGAACTGGCAGAGGCGACGCTATACGCCGACGACGGTGCTTCGGAGATCGTGAAGGAATTCAAATCCGGCACACTCTCCCTCGGCATTGACGATATCGGCTCTGCGGCGGCATCCGACCTCACGGGTGCAACCATCGACAAAAACAAGGTGCTCATTTCCGCATCCGAGGACGGCGGCGACCCTGTGGCGGTGGGATTCCGTGCCAAGAAGTCCAACGGCAAGTACAAGTATTATTGGCTGTACCGAGTGAAATTCGGTATTCCGGCGACGAACCTTGCCACCAAGGGCGACAGCATTACCTTCTCTACACCCACTATTGAAGGCACCATTCTGCGCCGCAACAAAGCAGACGCAGGCGGCAAGCACCCGTGGAAAGCGGAGGCACTGGAAGGCGATGTGACCGCTGCGACTATCACGAACTGGTATAAGGAAGTCTATGAGCCGACCTATACCACGACACCCGAAAAACAGGGTTAACGGAGGTAACGCACAATGGATAACGAAAGAACCGCAGTCATCACCATCGGTGACGAGGAGTACACGCTGCTCCTCACGACCAAGGCAACCAAGGAGATCGCCGGTCGCTACGGTGGGCTGGAGAACCTCGGTGAGAAGCTGATGAAGTCCGAGAACTTTGAAATGGCCATCGGAGAGATCGTGTGGCTTATCACGCTTCTGGCAAATCAGAGCATCCTCATCCACAACCTCAAGGATAAGGAGCATCCAAAGGAACTGCTCACCGAGGATGTGGTGGAGCTTCTGACCACGCCGCTTGATCTCGCCGGATACAAAACCGCCATTACGGAAGCTCTCTACAAGGGCACCAAGCGGAATGTGGAAAGTGAGAAAGAATCAAAAAACGCACAAGTCGGGTAACTGTCTCCGATGCGGAGCTGTTTACCCGGCTTCTCTATTACGGCCTTGCCCATCTTCATCTCAGCCAGGATGAGGTGTGGCTGATGCCGTTTGGTCTGCTACTGGATCTGTGGGAGTGCCACAAACAGTATAACGGGCAGGCTGTTCCTGCTCACGAACACTACATCGACGATATTATCCCGGACGGCATTTAAGGAGGTGACGGTACATGGCAGATAGTTTCGGACTGAAGATCGGTCTTGAGGGCGAAAAGGAGTTCAAAAAAGCACTGGCGGATATCAACCAGTCCTTCAAGGTGCTCGGCTCCGAAATGAAGCTCGCCACCTCTCAGTTCGATAAGAACGATAAATCCGTGGAGGCTCTCGCTGCACGGAATACGGTGCTGCGAAAAGAGATCGACGAGCAGACAACAAAGATCGACACCCTTCGCAAGGCTCTGCAGAATGCCGCCACCTCTTTCGGAGAGAACGACCGCCGCACCCAGAACTGGCAGATCCAACTCAACAATGCCGAAGCCGCCCTCAACGATATGAACCGTGAGCTGGACGAGAACGAGAAAGCCATCAAAGATGGCGGCAAGGCTGCGGAGGAATCCGGCAGTAAGTTTGAAGGCTTCGGCAAGGTTCTCAAAACCGTAGGTGTGGCACTCGGTGCTGTGGCCGTCGCCGCAGGTGCCGCCGCCGTAAAGCTCGGCAAAGAGGTCATTGCCGCCTATGCAGACTACGAGCAGTTGGTCGGCGGTGTTGACACTCTGTTCAAGGACTCCTCGCAGGAGATTCAGCGGTATGCCGCCAACGCATACAAAACGGCAGGACTCTCTGCCAATGAGTACATGGAAACGGTCACGGGCTTTTCCGCAAGCCTGATCCAGTCCCTCGGCGGCGATACCGAGAAAGCCGCAAAGTATGCGGATATGGCAATCACGGATATGTCCGATAACGCCAATAAAATGGGCACGGATATGTCCTCCATTCAGAATGCCTACCAGGGCTTTGCCAAGCAGAACTATACGATGCTCGATAACCTCAAGCTGGGCTACGGCGGCACAAAGCAGGAAATGGAGCGGCTGCTCGCCGATGCGGAGAAGATATCCGGCGTCAAGTATGACATCTCCTCCTACGCAGATGTGGTGGAAGCCATTCATGTCATGCAGGAGAGCATGGACATTGCAGGAACGACCGCCAAGGAAGCGGAAGCCACCATTTCCGGCTCTGTCAATGCACTGAAATCCGCCGTGTCGAACCTCATCGTAGGCTTTGGTGATGCGGACGCTGACATGGAGCTGCTGTGCAACAACATGGTGGATGCCTTCAAGACTGTGGTGGCAAACATCACCCCGGTCATCGAGAACATCGTGGCGGCTCTGCCCACGGCGCTGGACGCTCTGCTGACGGCTGTGGGTGAACTGCTGCCCACACTGCTGGAAGCAGTCACCGAACTGTTCTCGCAGGTGCTGGAAACGCTTCTGTCCCTGCTTCCGCAGCTTATCCCGGCGGCGGTGTCTGCGCTCATGACCATCGTGAACACGCTGATTGAGAATCTGCCCCTGCTCATTGATGCGGCAGTTCAGTTGGTGTCCACGCTGGTGACAGGCATTGCGGATGCACTGCCCACGCTCATTCCGGCAGCGGTGCAGGCTATCGTTACCATCGTACAAGGACTGGTGGACAGCCTGCCGATGCTCCTTGACGCAGCCTTACAGCTTATTACCGGGCTGGCGCAAGGCCTTTTGGATGCACTGCCCGTGCTGATTGCTGCCCTACCGGAGATCATTAACGGCATCATTACCTTTCTGCTGGACTCCATCCCGCAGATTATCGAAACAGGCATTCAGCTTCTGACCTCGCTTGTTGCCGCATTGCCGGATATCATTATGGCAATCGTGGAAGCCATTCCGAAAATCATTGACGGCATTATCAATGCTGTGCTGAATGCGATACCGCTCATTATTCAAGCGGGCATCGACCTGCTGATTTCTCTCATTCAAGCCCTGCCACAGATCATCACGACTATCGTGCAGGCCATTCCGCAAATCATCTCCGGCATTGTCAACGCTCTGGTCGGAAACATCGATAAAATCATCATGGCAGGTGTGCAGTTGTTCGTTGCGCTGATTGAAAATCTGCCAACCATTATCGTGGAGATCGTCAAGGCCGTGCCGCAGATCATTGCGGGTATCGTGAAAGCCTTCGGCTCTCTGATGTATAAGATCGTAGAAATCGGCGGCAACATCGTCAAGGGACTGTGGAGCGGTATTACCCAGCTTGCCTCGTGGCTGTGGGATAAGGTGTCCGGGTGGATCTCCTCCATCTGGGACGGCATCTGCGATTTCTTCGGTATCCATTCGCCCTCAAAGGAAATGGCATGGGTCGGTGAAATGCTGGTCAAGGGTCTTGCAGGCTCCATTGACGACAACGGCGATGAAGCGGTCAAAGCCGCCGAAGGTATGGCAGAGGACATCAACGGTGTCATGGGCGACCTTGCCCACGATATGCAGACGGCTCTGCCTACTGATTTTTATGTGAACGGCTCGATCCGCTCTGCCGTGGACGGTGTGGCCGGCAAGGCGACATCCGCTTTCACCATTGCACTGAACATCACGAATTTCAACAATTACAGCAGCGAGGATATCCGTCAGCTCACCTCCGAAGTCATGGAAACGGCGAACCAGTTTGCCCAGCGGAAAGGAGTGGTATTCGCATGACCTATTTTACCTACAACGGCCGCAGTTCCGCTGAGTTCGGTCTGCATATCGAGAAGAAGGACGTGTTCTCCGCACCGGAATACGATGCGGAGTTCATTTCCATTCCCGGCAGAAGCGGTGACATCATCAATCCGAACCGCCGCTTTGCCAACATCAAGGTCACCTATACCGTGTTCCTCGCACGGAAGAACGCAGCCGCCCTTGCCTCCGTCCTGCGGGACATCAAGGGCTGGCTGTACTCCGAGCCGGACAGATACCACGAAATCACCGACTCTTACGATGCGGAGTATCTCCGCTACGGTGTCATCTCCGGCAATCTGGACATTGAGGAGCAGCTAAACAAGGTCGGCAGCTTTACCGTGACCTTCAACTGCAAGCCCTACAAATACAGTTTTGCGGGACAGCAGACAGTGTCGGCTGACGCTTCTGTACTGACGATCACCAATCCGACTGCTTTTGAGAGTCGACCGTATATTAAGCTCTATGGCAGCGGTACGGTGGTAATAATGATACAGCCCCAAGGTCGAGGTATGATGATTTTCAATCTGGATGAGTACATCGAGATCGACAGTGAGCTGATGAACTGCTTCAAAGGCACTGCCCTCAAAAACGACACAGTCAAAGGAGCGGAATTCCCGGTTTTCAAGCCGGGTGTTTGCACCATTAACTGCAATGGCGATGTGTCAAGGATTGAGGTCGTTCCAAGGTGGTGCTGTCTGTGATCCCTGTACTTTACGCCGCAAATACCACCGATTTCAGCTCATTCGGTCTTGGCGTACTGACGGACACCATCTCCTGCGAGGTCACCGAGGAGCGAAACGGTGTATTTGAGTGCCTGCTCAAATACCCGGTGAGCGGTCAGCACTACGGGCTTATCACCAAGGAGTGCATCATCAAGGCAAAACCCAACGACACCGCCGCCGACCAGGCATTCCGCATTTACCGCATCACGAAACCCTTAAACGGCATCGTCACCATCTACGGTCAGCACATCTCGTATGACCTTGCCAATGTGCCGGTGCTGCCGTTCAGTACCGATAACCGCTCTCCGCAGCTTATTCTCTCGCAGCTCCTTGCCGGAGATACACGCTTCACGGGCTGGACGGACTACTCGGATGCAAAGGCGTTTTCCGTCACGCAGCCGAAAAGCGTCAGAGCCTGCCTCGGCGGCACGGAAGGCTCCATGCTCTCCAAATGGTATGGTGAGTTTGAATGGGACAACTTCACGGTGAAGTTCCATTCGCACCGTGGGCAGAAGACCGGAGTGGTCATTGAATACGGCAAGAACCTCACCGCCATGGAGCAGGACGAGGACAACAGCGGTGTATATACCGCACTGCTCCCGTATGCCGTGTACACCCCGGAAGGCACGGACACCGAAACGGTGGTGACGCTGCCGGAGGTCACGCTCCCCATTGTGACTTCGGAGATCGTCCGGGCGAAAACGCTTATCATGGATTTCTCCGACCAGTTTGACGGAGTTGTGACCGAGGAAGCCCTCAGAGCAAAAGCAAACAGTTACATCAAGGCAAATCCGCTGGGAGCGACTATCCCCACGGTGAAGGTGTCCTTTGAGCCGCTCTGGAAACAGCCGGAGTATTCGGCACTGCTGGAGCGGGTCAACCTCTGCGATACCGTCACCATCCGGCACTCGCTTCTGGGTGTCAGCGTATCGGCTATGGTCATTGAAACTGTGTACAATACCCTCGCCGAGCGGTACAAGAGTATTTCCCTCGGTCAGAGCAAGTCCAGCATGATTACCACCATCTCCGAGGTGCAGTCCACGGTCGACAAGGTGGAATCCACGGTGGGACGATTTCCAAAGCTGCTCCAAACCGCCATCGGCAAGGCCACCGGGCTTATCACCGGTCAGAGCGGCGGCTATGTGGTCATCCACACCAGCGAGGAAAACGGACAGCCCTATGAGCTGCTCATTCTGGACGCTCCCTCCATTGACGAAGCTGTGAATGTCTGGCGGTGGAATGTGGGCGGCTTGGGATTTTCCCGTAACGGCTACAACGGCTCCTACGAAACCGCCATCACGGCGGACGGTCAGATCGTCGCGGACTTCATCACCTCCGGCTCCTTGGTAGCGAACATCATCAAGGCTGGTGTCATTCAGTCACAGGATGGCTCGTCCTGGTGGGACTTGGAGAGCGGCGAGGTTGTGCTTCGTGCCTACGCCACCAGCAAGGAGGTCACAGAGGTCAGCGACCGCATTACCAACATTGAGGAGCAGAAAATGCTCCGACTGGTCATCATCTCATCCAACGGGAACATCTTCAAGAACGGTAATGTGAAAACGCTGCTTTCCGCTAAGGTGTACTCCTGGGACGAGGACATCACCGATACGCTGGAAGCCAACCAGTTTATCTGGACAAGGGTGTCGGAGGATACGGAAGCGGACAAAGTCTGGAATGAACAGCATTTCGGCGGTGCAAAGTCCGTGGTCATTACCGGTGCGGATGTCAAAATCCGCGCCACTTTTTATTGTGACCTCATCGACACCACGACCAGGCAGAGCCTGTTATAACGGAGGAATTCACTATGGCAACCGCAGAACCCACAACAGAAACCGGCACAGCGTCCGTTTCTGATACAACAACTTCAAAGGAGGCTTCTCACATGAGCAAAGCACAAGGTCAGTTTACCATCATCGACTACAACGACGCACTGACGCTGACGGGGTACATCGGCTCGAACCTCGCCAAGACTCAGATGTATAACCCCGACAACGGCAGTTACACCCCCGACTGGAAAACGAAGAACCTCGTTCTGACACCCAGTCTGTATGTCATCGGCACCACTGCCGACCAGATCGCCACCGCCAATGTCACCTCGGTCAAGTGGTATGTGGGCGACAGCAACACCGCCATCACCGCAGGCACGAACTACGCCCTCAGTGGTGCCAAGAGCCACATCCTCACGGTTAAGGCCAATGTCATGGCGGAACTGCCCGGCATCGACTATCGCTGTGTCATCACTTACAAGGACGAAAGCACCGGTCTGTCGCTGACCCATCCGCTGACCATTTCCTTCTCCCGTGTGGTCAACGGTTCCGGCATCGTCGACCTGCTGGTCACCACACCCAACGGAAATGTGTTCAAGAATGAGGAGGTCGCCAGTCTGACCGCCAAGGCCGAGCTGTGGCGCGGCTCTACGGTGGACACCACCAAGGTCAGCTACAAGTGGGCGGTCATGGACGCTTCCGTCACCGCTACTTCTTCCACCGGCTATGATGCAGACTTCGGCATCGGCTGGCGCAAGCTCTCGGATACCGCCGACAAATACACCGGCACGGCCACCAATACGCTCACGGTCTACGCCGCAGCGGTGGACAGCTACGCTGTGTTCAAGTGCTGTGCCCAGGACACGGATTCCGCATCCGCTTCTTATAACACGAAGTTTTTCGATGTGGCGACCTTCATCGACAACTCCGACCCGCTGCAGATCATCGTCACCTCCACGGGCGGCGATGTATTCAAGAACGGCCAGGGCACGACCGTGCTGACCGCCGTCTGCTATCAGGCAGGCTCCGAGGTTGACGCAGCCGGGAACGGCAGTTACACCTGGACGAAGTACAACAAGGACGGTGTCGTCGACACCTCTTGGGGAACCAACGGCAGCAAGACCGGCAAGACCCTGTCGGTGTCCAGCGCCGATGTGGATACCAAGGCAACCTTTATGGTCGTTGTGGCGCTTTAAGGAGGTGGTGAGATGATCGCATCGGCACAGTTCACGATTATCAGTCTCTGCGATGTGGTCACCTCGGACACGCCGCCGGAGAACCCCTATGAGGGGCAGCTCTGGGTGGACACCTCTGTGACCCCGCCGGAGACGAAGATATGGGACGGAAACGAATGGGTGGTGCAGAACGACATTGAAACGATCCGCACCACCATTTCCATTCTGACCGAGAAGGACGCACAGTTTCAGCAGACCATCGACGGGCTGAACAGCTATGTGGCGACCCTTACCGAAACGGTGGAAACAGTGTCCAATGACCAGGGCGTCCTGGAGGAACGGGTGCTGAACTCCGAAAGCCGTGTTTCGGAATTGGAACACACGGTGGATGGACTGTCCGTCACCATGCAGGAGCAGTACATCGGCGGCATCAACTATGTGCAGAACTCTTCCGGGCTGAACGGCATCACGGATGATTGGAGCTACTCCGGTACGGTAAAAACAGATACCTCCACCGATACCCAGAACAACACCATTTCCGACTCCTGCTTTGTGTTGGGAGCCTATTCCTCGTTGTCGCAGTACATCCGAGGGGTGGTCCCCGGCACTTATACGATCTCGGTTCGGGCAAAGAAAACCTCGACCATGTCCGGGTATTTCTATGTGACCTACAACGGGAACAAAACCAAGTACCTGTTCAATAAGTCCACGGCGTTTGACTGGACGGATTACTCCGTAACGCTCACGGATGTGACCGACCCTACGCTGCGCATTTACTGCTACTGTCGGGATGCGTCCATCTACCTCGCCGACATCATGATCTCCGAAGGGGCGATCCCCCGAAAGTGGACACCCGCACCCAACGAAATCTACACGCAGGAGGTTAAGATCGACAAGCGGGGCATCGAGGTATCCAACAGCGCATCGTCCCAGCGGACGGTTATCACGAACACGGAGTTCGCCGGTTACTACAACGATGAGGTGATTTTCACCCTGAACAAGGACGAAACGCAGACTAAGAAAACCACGGTGGACGGCGAGCTGACCGTGGGCAAAACGAAGTTTGTCCCGATGCCGACGGCGTCCGAAGGGTTGAATATCGTCATTCTGGATTAAGGAGGGAAAGCTATGGCAATGACGGGCGGCACCGCCTATCTGGTGAAATCCGAAAAAACGAATTACGGCTCCAACAGTTGGACGACTGACCTGTACATCTATGTGAAGGTCATTTCCCAGAATGTGATTGCAAACACATCCACCATCGCTCTGGGTATGTATGTCTACTCAAAATACTCCATTGCATGGTCGGACTTCGGCACCAACGGCACTTCCTATATCGGCACGGCTACCTCCGGTTCAAACTGCTTTACCTTTACGAACGGTCAGAGCGGCAGCGGCACGAAGTGGCTGATCGAGGACAAGCAGGTCACGGTGTACCACAACAGCAACGGTGCGCTGACCCTTCCAATCTACTGGCACTGGGGCGTTAACAGCCCGTGGGGTCAGTACACCGGTCCTTCCGGCAGCTACAATGTGACGCTGAGCACCATTGACCGAGCTGCCCCTACCGTAACCTTTTCCGTTTCGAGCATCACCGCAAACGGCTTTAAAATCTCTGCAAACTCCACCTCAACAGCGGATATCTGGCAGTACAGCACCAACGGCGGCTCCACATGGACGACCTTTTCTACGACCGCATCCACCAGTGCCAGCGTAACATTGTCATCACTTTCGCCGAACACAAACTACACGGTGAAGGTGCGGGCACGGCGGCAGTATAACCAAGTCTATGGCACCTCCGGCAGCTCCACGGTGAAAACATTGGGCGGTGCGGTGGTAAACAGCGTCAGCACGGTGACCGCAGACAATGCCAGAGTGACCATCACCCTCAATGTCACCGTGTACGAACCGTCTTACATCAATTCTCTGGCGATCAAAAGCGGGAACACGACCATCCTGACCGTTACCGGGCTTGCATGGACGAAGGGTACGGCAAACCGCTCGGTCACCCTGTCATCAGCACAGAGAACCACGCTGCTCAATTGGATGGCCTCGATGAAGTCCTTCACGGGCACCTTTGCCGTTTCCTCCTTCAGCGGCTCAACGCAGATCGGCAGCACCTCAAGCAAGACTGCTACGGTGCAGACCACAGCGGCAAATTCTGGCCCAGCGTTGGATGGCTTCACTTACGCCGACAGCTACACGACCACAAAAAACCTCACAGGCAACGACCAGCTATTCGTTCAGAACTACTCGACCCTCAAGGTCACGCCCGGAACGGCAACTGCAAAAAACGGTGCCAGTATTTCCAACTACACAGCTTCCTGCAATGGGCTGTCATCCTCTAACACTACCGGCTCTGCCTTATCTGTTGGAAAGATCGCCAAGTCCGGCAGCGTAACGGTCACGCTCACGGTCACGGACTCCCGCGGTTATACCGCCAGCGTTTCCCAAACTATTACGGTCATCCCATACGCAAAGCCGAAGGTGTCCTCGGTGACGCTCCGACGAACCAACGACATTGAAGCGGAAATGCAGCTCAGATTCAGCGGTTCTATTTCCGCTGTGACCGTAGACGGGACGCAGAAAAACAGCGTGGTTTATGTGCGGTATCGGTACAAGAAAACCAGTGAGAGCAGTTACGGTAGCTACACCAGCATCTATTCCGGCACGACAAAAAGCGGAACCTCTTTCAGTTACGCCAATCTGGAACTTTGCAATTTGGATGCCAACAGTTCCTACGACTTCCACTTACAGATACAAGACAAGCTCTATTCTTTGAGCAGTCTGGATCTGTATTTTACTGTTCCGCAAGGGACTCCGCTCATTGCGCTTCGTAAAAAGAAAGTCGGCATCAACACGCCGGACCCGCAAGCCACGCTGGATGTGGACGGCAATATTCACATGAATGGCGTCAATGTCCACGGCAAAATGGGCAGAGTGGACGGCTCGACCACCGACCTCAACAATGTAAAGACTCCCGGCTACTATTTTGCGTATTCCGCTTCCACGGAAAAGCACTTTCCGACCACCACAATCGGTATGCTGGAGGTCTTTCTGCCGGAGAGCTACTTCATTCAGCAGCGATACACCGTCTATGATGGCTCAAGGATGTTTATCCGTGGAAACTACGGCGGCACATGGTCATCTTGGCACACGATGTCTTTGGCCAAGGTAACGTAACAATATCTCTATTTCTCGGAATCAAGGTGCTCTGCGGAGTGCCTTTTTTCATACACAAATTCAACATTCAAAGGAGGACAAACAACATGAAAGAATTCTGGACGACCATTCAGGTGGTGTTCGCCGGAATCGGCGGCTGGCTGGGATGGTTCTTGGGAGGATGTGACGGCTTGCTTTATGCGCTTCTGGCTTTCGTAGTCATCGACTACATCACCGGCATCATGTGCGCCGTGGTGGACAAGAAGCTGTCCAGCGAAGTCGGCTTCAAGGGCATTTTCAAAAAGGTGCTAATCTTCGCCCTGGTCGGCATCGGGCATATTCTCGACACCCGCGTCATCGGCAGCGGCTCGGTGATGCGTACTGCCGTCATTTTCTTCTACCTATCGAACGAGGGCGTGTCCCTGTTGGAAAACGCCGCATACCTGGGACTGCCCATCCCGCAGAAGCTGAAATCCGTGCTGGAGCAGCTTCATGACCGCAGTGAAAAGGAGGATGAATAATATGGCTTACACAAACAGTTCCCTGGTGTCCTACACCAAACTCAGCCCGAACCACTCCGGGCAGCGTACCCACAGCATTGACCGCATCACGCCTCACTGCGTGGTGGGTCAGTGCAGTGTGGAAACGCTCGGCAACATCTTCTTGCCGACCTCACGGCAGGCAAGCAGCAACTACGGCATCGGTGTCGATGGTCGGGTCGGAATGTATGTGGAAGAGAAGAACCGCTCCTGGTGTTCCTCTTCCGCAGCCAACGACCAGAGAGCCGTCACCATTGAGTGCGCCAGCGACAATACCGAGCCGTATGCGTTCAAGGATGTGGTGTACCAGCGGCTCATCGAGCTTTGCACCGACATCTGCAAGCGCAATGGCAAGACGAAGCTGCTCTGGCTGGGGGATAAGGCCAAGACGCTGAACTACACTCCGAAGTCTGACGAGATGGTGCTGACCGTCCACAGATGGTTTGCGAACAAGAGCTGCCCCGGCAACTGGATGTATGCCCGTATGGGCGATCTGGCATCCAAGGTCACTGCGGCTCTCGGCGGTGATGTAAAGCCTGCCGACCCAGTCAAGCCCACACCTGTAGGTATCAAGGCCGGCGACCTCGTGACCATCACGGGCAGCACATACTACAACGGCAAAGCCATCCCTGGCTGGGTGAAGAAGCTCCGCTGGTATGTGGTCGAGGTCAGCGGCGACCGTGCGGTCATCAACAAGGATGAGTCCGGCAGGTACGCTATCATGTCGCCGGTCAAGACCTCTGCACTTGCCGTGGCAGGCACGAAACCCTCCGAGGATTACCGCATCCACACCGTGGTGCATGGTGACACCCTCTGGGCAATCGCCAAGAAGTATCTCGGCAACGGCAGCCGCTATAAGGAAATCGTCAGCCTGAATGGGCTGAAAAGCAATGTCATCTACAGCGGTATGAAGCTCAAGATCCCGAATAAGTAAACCGAACCTCATCACACGCCCTCTGTGGAAAATTCCGCAGAGGGCGTTATTTTTTTGCCCATTTTACCCTGACAAAAGTGCCTTTTCTCTGGGTATAGCGAGAAACGCTATTTCTCAGGAACGAGGTATCACTATGACAGACATGGAACGCTTACGAATTGTGGAACTCCAACACCAGGGCTACGGGTATAAGAAAATATCCGCTATAACAGGGCTATCGCTAAACACAGTAAAGTCCTTTTGCGCCAGGCATCCTGTGCAGATCAAAGAGCTACCGAGCTCAAATGCCCTGTGTCGAAACTGCCTGGCTCCGCTTGAGCAGACACCGCATAAACGGAAAAGGATGTTCTGCTCCGATGCTTGCCGAATGGCGTGGTGGAACGCGCACCCTGAAAGTGTGCAGCGAAAAGCGTACTACACACTCACTTGCCGGCATTGCGGGAAGCAGTTTGAAAGCTATGGCAACAGCCATCGGGTGTTCTGCTCCCGTGACTGCTATTTGAAATTCCGCAGGAAGGAGACCGACCATGAGTGATTACGATAAGCGTCTGTTTGCCTACCAGATGGCGATGGCACTCGCCCGGAGTATGCGTTCCAAGGGGCTGATATCAGCCAAAGAGTACGCTAAGATCGATACAATTATAGCCAATAAATACGGTATATCTTCGTGTAGTATATTCCGCTGAAATCACTGGATAAATCGTGTTTTTAGAGGTAATATGTCACACACCAAAGGGAGGTGAACCACATGGAGAGAGTTGTAGAAAGGGTCGATGCCCTAATACCCGCACAGCCGAAAGCTTTGCGTGTTTGCGCTTATGCCCGTGTTTCCACAGGAAAGGATGCCATGCTGCATTCGCTGTCCGCTCAAGTCAGTTATTACAGTAAAATGATTCAGAGCCACAACGGGTGGATGTACTGCGGCGTTTACAGCGATGAGGCTGTGACCGGCACGAAAAGAGAACGAGCCGGGTTTCAGCACATGATTGAGGAGTGCCGCCAAGGGAACATCGATCTTGTTATTACGAAGAGCATATCCCGTTTCGCCAGAAATACGGTGACGCTTCTTCAGACTGTCCGAGAGCTGAAAATCCTGGGCGTAGATGTGTTCTTTGAAGAGCAGCACATCCACACACAGAGTTCCGACGGTGAGCTGATGATGACCATCCTGGCGTCCTACGCACAGGAAGAGAGTTTGTCAGCCAGTGAAAATCAGAAATGGCGTGTCCGAAAAGCCTTTGAAAACGGAGAAATCATCAACCTCCGCTTTTTGTTCGGCTATGACATCACACCGGACGGCATTCAGGTGAATGAGAAGTACGCTGCCATCGTCCGAGAGATATTCGAACGGTTTAACAACGGCGAGAGCATGAGCTCCATCTGCCGAGACCTTGATACCAGAGGACATAAAGGCGTTCTCGGCGGCACATGGTGTGCGGAGCGGATGCGGAATACCTTATCCAATGAAAAGTACCTCGGCAATGCACTCCTGCAAAAGCAATACCGCAACAACCACATTGAAAAGAAACTGTTACCCAATCGAGGAGAGCTTCCGATGTACTATGCCGAGGGAACGCATGAGCCAATCATCGACCAGGCAACATTTGATAAGGCACAGGAGCGGCTCAGCATGCTGGCACAGCAGGCTGCCAACCGCAAGAAACCGACTCGTTCAGTTTTTTCGGGGCTGATTCACTGCGGACTGTGCGGCAACACATATAAGCGCGTAACTTACCGCAAAAAACACTACTGGAATTGCACTACATTCCAGACAAAAGGAAAATCCGAATGTGCCGCTAAGCGGATTCCAGAAGAAACGCTCGAAGTCCTCACCTGCGAGGTGTTGGGCGCAGTAAGCTTTGACCCCGATATGGTCAGAAGCAAAATAACGGCAATCAGAGCAGAGAAAAACAATGTGGTCGTGTACTGCATGGACGACGGTTCTGAAATCGTTAAACGATGGAAAGACCGCTCCAGAGCAGAAAGCTGGACGCCTGAAATGAAAGAAAAGGCACGACAGCGGGCATTACAGGCAAGGAGGAAAAAGGAATGAACAGAACAGCAGCACGGTCGGTCACAGTCATTCCGCCGACCATCAATCCGCTGACGCACCTTTCCAGGGTGGCTGTACAAAAACGGCGGGTCGCAGGATACGCAAGAGTGTCCACAGACAGCGATGAGCAGTTCACCAGCTACGAGGCGCAGGTGGATTACTACACGCAATACATCAAACGCAATCCCGAATGGAAGTTTGTTAAGGTTTACACCGACGAGGGCATTTCCGGCACGAACACCAAGCATCGCATCGGCTTTAATGAAATGATCGCCGATGCCATGTCCGGTAAAATCGACCTCATCGTCACAAAGTCGGTCAGCCGCTTCGCCCGAAACACGGTTGACAGTCTGGTTACCATCCGCAAGCTGAAAGAAAAAGGCGTGGAAGTCTACTTCGAAAAAGAGAACATTTACACCTTTGACGGCAAGGGCGAACTGCTGCTAACTATCATGTCGAGCTTGGCACAGGAAGAAAGCCGCTCCATATCCGAGAATGTTACCTGGGGACAGAGAAAACGGTTTGCCGATGGAAAGGTCAACCTCCCATACAAGCAGTTCCTCGGCTATCGCAAAGGAGCGGACGGTTTTCCAGAAGTCGTTCCGGAGGAGGCAATCGTTGTCCACCGGATTTATACTCGATTCATGGAGGGGTTGACGCCGGGAGCCATTGCAAAGGAACTGACAGCAGATGGGATTCCGACTCCATCGAGAAAACAATGCTGGCAGACCAGTACAGTGGAAAGCATCCTTCAAAACGAGAAATACAAGGGCGCTGCACTCCTTCAGAAATGCTTCACGGTCGATTTCCTCACAAAAAAGAGGAAGGTCAATGAGGGCGAGGTGCCGCAGTATTATGTGGAACACAGCCATGAGCCGATAATTACGCCGGAAGAGTTCGACAAAGTTCAGACGGAGCTTGCGCGGCGCAAGCATATCAGCCGCCAGTACAGCGGAAAGAGTATTTTTTCCTCGCGCATTGTCTGTGGGGACTGCGGCTCCTACTTCGGCTCAAAAGTCTGGAACTCGACCTCAAAATACCGCAGGGTCATCTGGCAGTGCAACGGCAAATTCAAGGGTGAGCACAAATGCGAAACACCGCACCTGGACGAGGAAACTATCAAAGTGCAGTTTGTGTCCGCCTTTAACGCTATCATCGAAAGCAAAGACAACATCCTTGAGGACTGCCGATTGATGCAAACCACGCTGACGGACTGCACGGGCATTGATGCTGAAATTGAGAGCCTGCTTGAGGAGATTGAAGTGGTGACCGAACTGACAAAACGCTGCATTGCGGAAAATTCACAGACGGCACAGAACCAGGAAGAATACGCCGCCCGGTACAATGGGTTGGTAGAGCGGTATGAAAAAGCCAAGGCACGGCTCGAACAGCTTCGCACTACAAAGGCTGCACGGGAGGCCCAGACGGAAGCCATCGGAGCATTTATGTTCGAGGTGCAGGAATTGGATGCCCTCACCGAGTTTGACGAAAAGCTCTGGTTGACAGTCATTGACACAGTGACCGTTCACGCCGACGGACGAATGACCTTCAAATTCCAGGGTGGTAAAACGCTCACTTCTTATTGACAATTCTCTAAATATGCTGTATAATCGGTATATACCGTAAACAAAGGGGACATATCTATGCCAAGACCGCCACGGTGCCGTCGGATTTGTGGCGCACCACAAGTTGAGACATTCTGCCCCGACGGATGTGGGGATAGTGAGCCGATCCTGCTGACGCTGGACGAGTACGAGGTCATTCGGCTGGTTGACTTAGAGCAGCAAACCCACGAGCAGTGTGCCGCGCAGATGGATATTTCCCGCTCTACCGTGCAGGAGATTTACGAAAGCGCACGGCGCAAGATCGCAG